>Ga0265798_10000039_pt1 | contig 305344 bp, 278 predicted proteins | sample P3T30metagenome_FD_192430 | JGI IMG/M metagenome (GOLD analysis project Ga0265798, IMG submission 192430) | Plant litter microbial communities from East Loma Ridge, Irvine, California - P3 T30 | ecosystem: Environmental > Terrestrial > Plant litter > Unclassified | place: USA: California...
ACTTTATGACGTGAGCCTTGCCGCTTTTCGCGCCAGCCGACTCGATCACGTCCGGGTAGATGGTGCCCTGAGCGAGGTACTTGATGTTGTCCAGTTTGCAGGATTCGGCATCGAACACGTCGATGAAGGTACGGCCGATGATCTTGCGCTTCTTCTCTGGATCGCTCTCGCCTTCCAGATTGTTCAGAAACTGCTCTTCGGCGTTGGCGCGGATCACCTTGACGCCCATGTTCTCGGCGAACATGGCCATCACTTGCTCGCCTTCGTGCAGACGCAGCAACCCGTTATCAACGAACACGCATGTCAGTTGATCACCAATGGCCTTGTGCAGCAGCGCCGCGACCACAGAGGAGTCAACGCCACCGGACAGGCCCAGCAGCACGTTGTCAGTGCCAACCTGGGCACGAATAGTGGCAATGGCATCGTCAGCAATGTGCGACGGCGTCCACAGTGCTTCGCAACCGCAGATGTCGAGGATGAAGCGCGACAGGATGCGGCCACCCTGTTTGGTGTGGGTCACTTCCGGGTGGAACTGCACGCCGTAGTAGCCACGGGTGTCGTCAGCCATACCGGCGATCGGGCAGCTCGGGGTGCTGGCCAGAACGTGGAAGCCTTCCGGGATCTCGGTAACCTTGTCACCGTGGCTCATCCAGACGTCGAGACCGAACACGCCGTCGGCGTCGATGTGGTCTTCGATACCGTCCAGTACGCGGCTCTTGCCGACCACGTCGACGCGGGCGTAACCGAACTCGCGCAGGTCGGAACCTTCAACGCGACCGCCGAGCTGCTCGGCCATGGTCTGCATGCCGTAGCAAATGCCGAAGACCGGTACGTTGAGGTCGAACACTGCCTGTGGCGCGCGCGGGCTGTCGGCTTCGTGCACGGACTCGGGACCGCCGGCGAGGATGATCCCGCGCGGAGCGAATTCGCGAATCGCTTCATCGTCCATGTCGAACGGGTGCAGCTCGCAGTACACACCGATTTCGCGCACGCGGCGGGCGATCAGTTGGGTGTACTGGGAACCGAAATCGAGGATCAGGATACGGTGGGCGTGAATGTCGAGGGCCATGACTCATTCTCGTCAAAAAACAGAAACGACACGGGGCTGCGTCAACAGCCCCGGCCATGAAACTTGCTGGGTTGCAGCGTGGCGCAAACCACGCTGCACACCCGATCAACCAACGCGATAGTTCGGCGCTTCCTTGGTGATCTGCACGTCGTGAACGTGGGATTCAGCCATGCCGGCGCCTGTGATGCGGACAAACTCAGGCTTGGTGCGCATCTCTTCGATGTCTGCGCTGCCGGTATAACCCATCGAGGAGCGCAAGCCGCCCATCAGTTGATGGATGATGGCCGACAACGGACCTTTATAGGCCACACGGCCTTCGATGCCTTCCGGTACCAGTTTTTCAGCACCGGCGGACGAGTCCTGGAAGTAGCGGTCCGAAGAACCTTGAGCCTGGGACATAGCACCCAGCGAGCCCATGCCACGGTACGCCTTGTAGGAGCGACCCTGGAACAGTTCGATTTCGCCCGGAGCCTCTTCCGTACCGGCAAACATCGAGCCCATCATCACGCAGGAAGCACCGGCCACGATGGCCTTCGACAGGTCACCGGAGAAGCGGATACCGCCATCGGCGATCATCGGCACGCCTGTGCCTTCAAGGGCAGCTGCGACATTGGCGATGGCGCTGATTTGCGGCACGCCAACACCGGCCACGATACGGGTGGTGCAGATCGAGCCTGGACCGATGCCGACCTTGACCGCATCAGCGCCCGCTTCGACCAGCGCCTTGGCGGCTGCGCCCGTGGCGATGTTGCCGCCGATGACCTGTACCTGAGGGAAGTTTTCCTTGACCCAGCGAACACGGTCGATCACGCCTTTGGAGTGGCCGTGCGCGGTGTCGACCACGACAACGTCAACGCCTGCGGCAACCAACGCAGTGACACGCTCGCCGGTGTCCTTGCCGGTACCGACTGCAGCGCCGACGCGCAGGCGAGCCTGATCGTCCTTGCTGGCGAGTGGGTAGGCCTTGGCTTTTTCGATGTCCTTGACGGTCATCATGCCCTTGAGGGCGAAGTTGGCGTCGACGATCAGGACTTTCTCGAGACGGTGCTTGTGCAGCAGTTCGCGCACTTCGTTCTTGTCAGCGCCTTCACGCACAGTGACCAGACGCTCTTTAGGCGTCATCACTTCACGGACAGGAACATCAAGACGGTTCTCGAAACGAACATCACGGGACGTCACGATGCCGACCAGGTCGCCATCATGCAGTACCGGTACGCCGGAAATGTTGTGCATGCGGGTCAATTCAAACAGGTCGCGAACCGTTGCGTCGGCCTCGATCGTGATCGGGTCCTTGACGACACCGGCCTCGAACTTCTTGACCTTGCGCACTTCGGCAGCCTGCTGCTCGATGGTCATGTTCTTGTGGATGATACCGATACCGCCTTCCTGGGCCATGGCAATTGCCAGACGCGCCTCAGTGACGGTGTCCATTGCAGCGGAGACCAAAGGAATATTCAGTTCGATGCCACGGGTCAAACGGGTTTTCAGACTGACTTCGTTGGGCAGTACCTCGGAATAACCGGGCACAAGGAGAATGTCGTCGAATGTAAGGGCTTCTTGACTGATACGCAGCATCGCGGGGGCTCCCGAGCGGGAAAATTGGAAGCGCGCCATTATACCTGCGCACCCCTTCCAGCTCAATGTAAACCTCAGCCTATTATCAATAGCCGCTATAAATGAACCTTCACGCAGGAAATCGGCCGTTCCAGGCGCTCAGCGAAGTCATCGAGAAAAGTCTGGGTAAACGATGCCTCCAGCCAATTATTGAAGATGAAGCCAAGGTTGGAAAAGCCGCAGGGGTCGAGAAACAGAAACCCATTGATGTCGTCCTCATGCTTGCATTCAGGGCAGGTGAAGTTGTCGGTATGACCAGGCATCCAGTCTTCCAGACTGTCGAACAGCGCTTCACCGACTTCGCGTCGACACTCCGGGCAACCTGCCTCTTCGGCGAAATCCTTGAGCGGCGTGAAAATGCAGCGTTTGGTGACGATTTCCAGACCATTGACGGTCTGCCCGAACGGTAGCGCGTCGGGGTTGTGCACCACACGCCGAGCACCGGGCGCTATGGCATAGGCCATTTTGTTGTAGGTCCGTCCACAGGTGGTCAGTTCGGGCTCAACCACATCAAGCTTGACCAGCCAGCGCAGGATCAGCCGTGCTCTGGCCTCGTGCGCCGGGAACGTGGAAATTTGCGGGACGATGATACTTTGGGTGTTCATGGCAGTGTCGCTGAAAACTGTGTGAGGCGGCAGCTTAATCCGCCATCGTCTGAGGTCAAGATCAATCTCGATCACCCTGCAATGTAGCGCCCTATCAACGCGATGCCGCTGACCAGCACCAGCCAAGTCACCAGCCGTACAAAGGCCTCCCTGGAAAGCCTGCTCACCAGCGACCGCCCTGACCAGGAACCCAGCAACATGGCGGGCAGCAGGCAGACACCCAGCACCAGCAGCGGAACTTCCGCATAGACACCAGCAATCACAAACAGGCTCAGGCGCACCACTGTGCTGCAACTGATCAGCGCACTTTGTGTGGCCCTCGCCTGCTCTTTGGACGCAAGCCGGCTGTTCAGGTAAAGGGCGTATAGAAAACCGCCGCTGCCGAACAGCGCACCGAACAATCCGCCGATGGTGCCAATGGGAATGGCCCATCCGGCAGACAATTGCGCCGGTCGGAGTTTCACCGCCAGGCTGTACAGCGCGTAAGCCGTGACAAAAATGCCCATCAATAACAGCAGCAGATCTGACTTGAGGTTGAGCAGAAACACCACTCCCACCGTGCAGCCTGTTGCCATGCAAGGCAGCAGCCGCAACAACTCGGACCGCACCACCGACTGGCGTGCCGGAAGCAGGTTGCCGAACGCAGCCAGAAAATCCAGCATCACCAGCAAAGGAATGATCCGCGACAGCGGCATGAAGTGAATCAGGATGGGCCCAGCCACCAGCGCTGTGCCGAAACCGGCAACGCCGAACACTATATAAGCTGCGAATACGCTCAGTTCGATCAGCAACCAGTCAAGCGGCGTGAAGCCGAGTTGCGTGAATGCCTGCGCCACATCGAAAACAGCCACCGGCTTTCCTCCCTGAAAACTTTACTGAATCATCGACCATCAAAACGGCCTGATGGGCTGCAATGACTGTGCATCAAGTCTCGTCAGAAAACTATCCAACGCCTTGAAAGTCGACGCAGGCCAAAACCCGAAGCGCGATGTACACAACCCCCGGACCGGGGAACCGACATGCGCGGATGCGCTGAAAGCCTATTGCCTTTATGATGCCCGCCATGATCAAAGACCCTTTCGCAAGACTCGGCCTCGACCGGGAAGTCCTTACTGTCAGCCAGCTCAACGGCCGTGCGCGGGTGTTGCTGGAGGACGTGTTCAGCAGCATCTGGGTCGAGGGCGAAATATCCAACCTCTCGCGCCCGGCTTCGGGCCACGTGTACTTCACCCTGAAGGACTCTGGCGCTCAAGTGCGTTGCGCGCTGTTTCGCCAGAGCGCAGCCCGCGTCAGGCAAGCGCTCAAGGACGGCTTGCAGGTCAAGGTACGCGGCAAGGTTTCGTTGTTCGAAGGCCGGGGTGATTACCAGTTGATCCTAGACACGGTCGAGCCTGCCGGCGATGGTGCACTGCGTCTGGCCTTCGATGCCCTCAAAGCCAAGCTGAGCGATGAAGGGCTGTTCAGCGCCGAACGCAAGGTCGCACTTCCGCTGCACCCGCAACGCATCGGGATCATCAGCTCGCCCACCGGCGCGGTCATTCGCGACATCATCAGTGTGTTCCGCCGCCGCGCACCGCGCGTCGAGCTGACACTGATCCCGACCGCCGTTCAAGGACGCGAGGCTATCAATCAGATAGTTCGCGCTTTGAAACTGGCTGACTCCAGAGGCTTCGACGCACTGATCCTGGCCCGTGGCGGCGGCTCGCTCGAAGACCTGTGGTGCTTTAACGAAGAGGCTGTCGCCCGCGCCATCGATGCCTGTGTCACGCCCATCGTCAGTGCGGTAGGTCATGAAACCGACGTATCGATCAGTGACTTCGTCGCTGACGTGCGTGCGCCAACGCCCTCCGCTGCTGCAGAACTGCTGGCGCCGGACTCCAGCGACCTGCATCGCCGCGTCGATAATCTGCACCGTCGGCTGGTGAGCCGGATGCAGGACAGGCTGATGCGTGAACGGCTGCGCCTGGACGGCATCTCGCGCCGCTTGCGTCACCCTGGTGAGCGTCTGCGCCAACAGGCTCAGCGCCTGGATGACCTGGACATGCGTCTGCGCCGCGCCTTCGAACAGAACATGCATACGCGCAAGGTTCGCCTCGCGCACATGGAAAGCCGTCTGGCCGCGCAACATCCAGGGCGTACCCTGGCGTTTCTGCGTCAGCGTCTGGAGGTGCTGGCCGAACGCCTGCCTCGCGCCATTCGCGAACAGATCAAGACCCGCAAACTGCAACTGCAAAGCCAGATGCAGACGCTCAATGTGGTCAGTCCGCTGGCCACACTGGGACGCGGCTACAGCATCCTCCTCGATGAACGCGGGCAAGCGATCCGCAATGCAGCGCAAACCCGAACTGGCCAGCGCCTGACTGCAAAGCTCGGTGAAGGCGAACTGCAAGTACGCGTCGAAGACAACCACCTCACGCCCGTGACCCTTTCTCTTCTGGACTGACTGCCCAATGCTGCGTTTTATCGTCCCCTTGCTTGCCTTGCTGCTATGCCTGCCTGCCCAGGCCGACAGTTTCATCACCCGCGCCCTGAACAAACCGGTGCCCGGCGGCGTTGCCGTCGTGGAGCTGGGCACAGGCGCGCAGGCACCTACTGCCACTTATCAAGGCAAACCGGTGCTCGTGGTCAAGGAACAGGGCGTTCGCTGGCTGGCCATCGTCGGTATTCCGTTGACGATCAAACCCGGCACACAGCAATTGGCGAGTGGCGGTCGCACTCTGACCTTCACGGTGGGTAACAAGAATTATCCAGAACAGCGCATCACGCTCAAGAACAAGCGGCAGGTAAACCCGAACCCGGAAGACACCAAACGCATCGAGGGCGAATTGGCCGAGCAGATCCGTGCGTATCGCAGCTTCAGCCCCGGTACGCCCAGCAACCTGATCCTCGACAAGCCGGTCAACGGCCCGCTGTCGAGCAAGTTCGGCGTTCGACGCTTTTTCAATGGCGAGGAGCGTAACCCTCATGCGGGCCTGGACTTCGCTGTTCCCGCTGGCACGCCCATCAAATCTCCAGCCGCTGGCAAGGTGATTCTGATCGGCGATTACTTCTTCAATGGCAATACAGTGTTCGTTGACCATGGCCAGGGTTTCATCAGCATGTTCTGTCACATGTCGAAGATTGACGTAAAAATCGGTGACAACGTGCCGCGTGGTGGCGTCGTCGGCAAGGTGGGCGCGACGGGCCGCGCGACCGGCCCGCACATGCACTGGAACGTCAGCCTGAACGACGCCCGCGTCGATCCAGCGATCTTCATTGGTGCGTTTCAGCCTTAAGGCTTCAAGCGTTTCCCAGGATCGTCCTCAGCGTTTCGCAGCACGTCTGCGACTGCGAAGCGCTCGCCTCACCGGCAACGCCCGACACCGCTGCGGCCACCACATCTGCATGTTTTCCTCGCTGACCGTTCGAAACATTACGTTTAAGTTTCATTTAAGTTTCCGATCGTACTGTGCCAGACACACAATTCCTCGGAAGGAAATACGGCATGTCTGATAATGATCTGAAGCGCTTTGATATTGTTTCCGGGCAGATTCAGCGAGTTTATGAATCTGACGACGGCCGCTGGGAATTGGAGCGCATTGACGCTGACGAAACCTATACGCTGTCAGGTTCTGATGTCGTGCACACCGAGCGCGATGAGGGCGTGCTGGAAACCACGATTTACCGTGATCTTGACGGGTCTGGCACTTTTCGAGAAATTTCGTCTTCTTATAGCAGCCCCGATCAAACAGACAGCCCGGTCCCCGTGGCCTCAGATGCGTCACTGGCGCGCCTTTACATGGCCGTATTTGATCGGGCCCCGGATCAGGAAGGCTTCCGCTACTGGGAGCAGCAACTGGACCGGGGCATGGAATTCGAGGACGTCGCTGAAAGCTTTATCAACAGCCCGGAGTTTTCGCAAACCTACAGCACACTGGACAATGCAGCATTCATTGACCGAGTTTATCTGAATGTGCTGGATCGCAACCCCGATGCCGCTGGCAAGAACTTGTGGGTGGGTCAGCTCGAAAATGACATACAAGACAGAGAAGACGTAGTGATCGGCTTTTCAGAGTCTGCCGAGTTCGTGGCCTTGAGCGCCGACTCAGTCGATGCTTTTCTGCAACTGGTTGGCCAGCCACCGGCGGTCGCGGAAAACACCTTCTGATGACGCTAATGCAAGCGGGCCCGGATCAGGGCCCGTTCATTGAGTAGCCAGCCAGGCACTTGATCTAGCGCGTCCTTCGCCTCAGATACATTGCGAGCCCCCCTCCATAGCGCTGGTACCGTCTTCCCGCCCGTCCTTCTTCCTTTGTGAGCATTTCGGGCCAGCAATCACTGCGATTGATCACTGCGCACTAGCCTCGCGAAGCATCTTTGCGCCGAGCCGGCCTCAGCAACAATTAATAGTTTCAAAATTAACTTATGCCGCTATAAAAAAGCTTAATTCTGCTTTTTTCGAGAATTTATCCCATATTTTTTCAAGTGCTTGCCAACCTCCACCCCAGTGGTTAACTTGGCCTCATGAAAACCTCTCAAACGCTTATCCTGCTGCGCCAGCACCGGTGTCTCAGCCTCGTCAGTGCACGACTGCAAAGCTGAATCGAGTTGCCTCGCCCGCTGTATTTGTAATGGCTGGCCGCCTTTTCTCGGCCCACTCTGTACTCAAGGACTGTTCACATGACCATGCTCACCGATCCCTCGAAAAAGTACCGCGCCTTTCCCACCATCAATCTGCCTGACCGTACGTGGCCTTCCAAGACCATCGATACAGCGCCGATCTGGTGCAGTTCTGACCTGCGCGACGGTAACCAATCGCTGATCGAGCCAATGGATGCGGTCAAAAAGCTGCGCTTCTGGAAAACGCTGGTCAGTGTCGGCGTCAAGGAAATCGAGGCGTCGTTCCCGGCCGCATCGCAAACCGATTTCGATTTCGTGCGTACGTTGATTGAAGACGGGCACATCCCGGATGACACCACCATTCAGGTGTTGACCCAGGGCCGCGAAGACCTGATCGCGCGCACCTTCGAATCGCTGCGCGGTGCCAAGAAAGCCATCGTTCACCTCTATAACGCGACCAGCCCTTCTTTCCGCCGCATTGTTTTCAATCAGGACAAGGCCGGCGTCAAGGAGATCGCAGTCAACGCTGCCAAACTGTTCGTCAAGTTTGCCGCGCAGCAGCCTGAAACCCAGTGGACTTTCGAGTACTCGCCAGAGACGTTCAGTGCCACCGAACTTGAGTTCGCCAAGGAAGTCTGTGATGCAGTCATCGAGGTATGGAACCCGACGCCAGAGAACAAGGTAATCCTCAATCTCCCGGCTACGGTGGAAGTGGCTACGCCCAACGTCTACGCCGACCAGATCGAGTGGTTTGGCCGTCACATCAACCGTCGCGACAGCGTGTTGATCAGTCTGCACACTCACAATGACCGCGGAACTGGCGTTGCGGCCACCGAACTGGGCCTGATGGCAGGTGCAGATCGTGTCGAGGGCTGTCTGTTCGGCAATGGCGAGCGTACTGGCAACGTCGACCTGGTGACTGTCGCGCTGAACCTGTACACCCAGGGCATCAACCCTGAGCTGGATTTCTCCGATATCGACGGCGTGCGCAAAGTCGTCGAAGAGTGCAACCAGATCCCTGTTCATCCACGTCACCCATATGTGGGCGACCTGGTCCACACCGCCTTCTCCGGCTCGCACCAGGATGCGATCCGCAAGGGTTTCACCCAACAGAAGGAAGGCGAGCTGTGGGAGGTTCCGTACCTGCCAATCGACCCTGCGGATATTGGTCGCAGCTACGAGGCGGTGATTCGCGTCAACAGCCAGTCCGGCAAAGGCGGCATTGCGTACCTTCTGGAACAGGAATACGGCATTGCCCTGCCCCGCCGTATGCAGATCGAGTTCAGCCAGGTTGTACAGGGCGAAACCGACCGCCTCGGCCTCGAAATGACCGCTGAACAGATTCACTCGCTGTTGCGTCGCGAGTACCTGCAAGCCAACGTGCCTTATGCGCTGATCAGCCACAAGCTGCAGGAAGAAAATTGCAACAGCTCGGTTGACGCCGAAGTGCATGTCGATGGCGAAACCCAGCATTGGCGCGGCAAGGGCAAGGGTGCTTTGGAAGCGCTCGTGGCAGGCTTGCCGATTGCTGTTGAAATCATGGATTACAACGAGCATGCCATCGGTTCGGGCACCACAGCCAAAGCGGCTGCCTACATCGAGCTGCGCGTCAACGGTGATCGCGCTGTGCATGGTGTGGGGATTGACGAGAACATCACCACGGCCAGCTTCCGTGCGCTGTTCAGTGCTCTCAATCGTTCACTGAGCCAGGCGCAAGCCAAGGCAGCTTGATCGAGCGAAAGGGCAGCGAGCCTGACTCCGCTGCCCTTTTTTACGTTGCGAGACGTCTCTCGCGTCCTGGCCACGCTGGCCTGCAGACCTCTTTCATTTCGCGCATGACCCTGTCCGTTTCGGCATAATCTTTTTATTTATGCTGTGGTAGCATGCTGCCTTTATTCCTGACTGGCGCACATCCAACGGCAATTCATAAGCTGAAGATGCCAATCTGGACTTACCTGCCAGCTACATTCTTTCTATAAAAACCAAGACGACTACTGCATTGTTTTCCGGACGAAAAGAATGCACGGGCAGACCGACCGTGCATTGAAATTACCATCGGCCTCGGTAACGCTGAGCTGATCCAATCACATTTGGAGCGATTATGCCCAAGGCTTCCCATCAAGACCTGCGCCGCAGCTTTCGCGCTCTTACTTCTTCAGATTCGTGCTTTCACACAGCCTCGGTATTTGACCCCATGTCGGCCCGAATCGCCGCAGACCTGGGTTTTGAAGTCGGCATCCTCGGCGGCTCGGTAGCCTCCTTGCAGGTACTCGCCGCTCCCGACTTTGCACTTATTACTCTCAGCGAATTCGTTGAACAAGCCACGCGCATTGGCCGCGTTGCCCAACTTCCCGTCATTGCGGACGCCGACCATGGTTATGGCAATGCCCTTAACGTCATGCGCACCGTTACTGAACTGGAGCGCGCAGGTATTTCTGCGCTGACGATCGAAGACACCCTGCTGCCGGCCCAGTTTGGCCGCAAGTCCACCGATTTGATTTCCACGGCTGAAGGCGTTGGCAAGATTCGCGCGGCACTTGAAGCACGCGTTGATCCGGAGCTGTCGATCTTCGCCCGTACCAACGCGGCGATAATCCCCGTCCAGGAAGCCATCAGTCGCGTCCAGCAGTACCAGAACGCTGGCGCTGATGGAATCACCATTGTCGGCATCCGAGACTTCGAGCATTTGGCACAGATTTCCGAAGGGCTGACCGTTCCGCTGATGCTGGTGACCTACGGCAACCCGGAGCTGCACGACAACCAGCGCCTTGCTGAAATGGGCGTAAGGATCTGCGTAGATGGGCACGCAGCCTATTTCGCAGCGATCAAGGCGACCTACGACTGCCTGCGTGAACAGCGCCAGATACTTGGCAGCACCTCGAACATGAGCGCGACCGAGCTGACCCACACCTACACGAAGCCGGAAGACTACGTCGAGTGGGCGAAGAAATTCATGAACGTCAACGAGTAAGCGTAAAGCGCTACCCGATGACTATAACGAAAAAGCCTCCGTCTCAACCGAGACGGAGGCTTTTTGCTGTGCAACAACAGGGTCAAGCGGTGGTGTTGACGCCACCCTTGGTCATGAGCTGCAACAGCGAGCCTTGCAGGGCTTGCAAAGTCGCACTGGTCGCCATGATCTGCGTCAGGATAACCATTTCACGTTGCGCTTTTGCTTCCGGGGAACCCGAACCGCCCTGAGCAGCAGCCAGCTGGGCCTGCTGTTGAGCCAATTGTTTTTGGGCCTGCTTGATCTGCTCTTTTATCTTGTCGATGGTTTCGTCGAGAGCAGACTTGCTTGAACCGCCTGCACTGCCGCCACTGGCCGCAGCAGTAGCTTTTGCCCCTTCAAGAGACACTTCGGTCGTTTTCGTTTCATCCGTCTTCGCACTGGCTGCAGCGGCCGCCTGCGCGTCCTTGTTGGTTACCGACAATGACAACGAGCTTGAGTAAGCACTGAGCGTGGACGTATTGATAGTAGTCATGACGATCTCCGAGGGTTCTGGACACACTATCGGCGGCCCCGTAACAATCTGAAGCACTTTAATGAATAATAAATGAATCTGCGTCCAACCCCGCCGGAAAGCGTGCTCGGTACGCCTGCAAGTCCGCAGCGTTAAGGGTGGCCTGAAACACCCCATCTGCTTCGCCAACGCCCAACAGACTCTCTCCCTGAAAATCCAGCACCTGGCTGTCGCCCGTGTAAGCGAACCCCTTGCCGTCCGTTCCAACACGGTTAACCGCTGCCACATAACACAGGTTTTCGATGGCCCTGGCGGGCAACAAACGGTTCCAGTGCATGCGTCGGGCTCCTGGCCAGTTAGCGGTATAAAGCAACAGGTCTGTGTCCTGTGAATCGCGGCTCCAGACCGGAAAGCGCAGGTCATAACAAATCAACGGCCGAATGCGCCAACCGTTGAGCTCGAACATGACTTGTCGATCACCCGGCGAATAGTGCTCGTGCTCACCCGCCATGCGGAACAGGTGGCGTTTGTCGTAATGCAGCAGCTCACCGTCAGGACGCGCCCACAGCAGGCGATTACGATGAGTACCATCGGCTGCGCGAATGATCACGCTGCCGGTGATGACCGCATTGATACGTTTGGCCTGGGCCAGCATCCAGACCGAAGTAGGCCCTTCTTCTGGCTCTGCCAGTTTTTCCGACTCCATGGAAAAGCCCGTCGTGAACATTTCCGGCAGGATCACCAGATCGGCTTCTGGCGCTTGATCAAGCAACGTCTCGAAGTGTTCAAGATTGGCTTCGCGGTCGTGCCAGACCAGTGTGGTCTGCACCAGAGCGATATTCAGGTTAGGTAATTGACTCAAATCGCGCATAGCCTCTCCGCTGCCTGACGCAGCGTCTCCTCCTGCTTGGCAAAGCACAAACGGATCAGGCGCTGGCCTTGCGGTGGGCTCTGGTAGAACACCGATATCGGGATACTGGCGACGCCGTGTTCGCGCGTCATCCACAACGCCATGTCGACGTCATTCAGGTCGGGCCGAATCTGTGAATAGTCAACCAGCTGAAAATACGTGCCGCCCACACGTTTGAAGCTGAAGCGCGAGGCTGCAAGCTGATCACAGAAATAGTCACGCTTGGCTTGATAGAATGCGGGCAGCTCATCGACATGCTCGGGATGCTCGGCCATGAACTCAGCCAAGGCGAACTGCAAGGGTGTCACGCCGCAAAAACTCACGTACTGATGCACCTTGCGCAATTCGGCCGTCAAGGCCGGTGGCGCGACCACGTAGCCGGTTTTCCAGCCTGTCACGTGATACGTCTTGCCGAATGAGCTGACCACGAAAGCGCGCTGATACAGCGCTTCGTGATCCAGCACGCTGACATGCTGGAGACCGTCGAATACCAGGTGCTCGTACACTTCGTCGCTCAGCAGATAGATATCGCGGTCAGCAATCAGCGCGGCCAACCGATCAAGCTCGGCACGACTGACCAGCGCCCCGCTCGGGTTGTGGGGGCTGTTGATGACGATCATGCGCGTGCGCGGGCTCAGAGCATCGGTCAGCTTCTGCCAATCAATGGAGAAGTCATCCAGACCAAGCTGCACATGCACGCAACGTCCCCCGGCCAGTTCGACCGCTGGCTCATAACTGTCGTAGCACGGGTCAAAAATGATGACCTCGTCACCGGAACGAATAACGCTCTGGATGGCACAGAAGATTGCTTGGGTCGCACCCGGCGTAATGGTGATTTCGCTGTCGGCATCGACTTGACGACCGTAACTGCGGGCAATCTTGGCCGCGACCTGCTGGCGCAGAGCGGGCAAGCCAGTCATCGGCGAGTATTGATTATGACCCTGCATAACATGCTTGCAGACTGCATCACGCAACGCCTGCGGCCCGTCGAAATCGGGAAAACCCTGAGACAGATTGATAGCGCCGGTTTCGGCAGCCAGCTGGGACATGGTAGTGAAAATGGTGGTGCCCACATTAGGCAACTTGCTGTCGATCATGGAGCCCTTTCCCTGAAATCCCCCGGCACCACGGCGGCACGGGTCAGGCAGGATAGCCCATCGAGCGCGCATAAAAAAAGGCGCCAGTGGCGCCTTTTTCCAGGTTGCTGACTCAGCGCTTGTCGCGGCGCTTCTTGTCGGCTTTCTTGTGGTGCGACATCATCCGACGCTTCTTGTTGACCTGGCGGTCAGTCAGCGTGTTCTTGTTACCTTCGTACGGGTTCTCGCCACCTTTGAACTCGATACGAATCGGAGTACCGACCAGTTTCAGTACACGACGATAAGTGTTTTCCAGATACCGGACGTAAGACTTGGGTACTTTCTCGACCTGGTTGCCGTGAATCACGATCAATGGCGGGTTGGCACCACCCAAGTGCGCGTAACGCAGCTTGATGCGGCGGCTGCCGACCATCGGCGGCGCATGCTCGCTGACAGCGTCTTCCAGAATCTGGGTCAGACGGCTGGTTGGCCAGCGCGTAACGGCCGACTTGAACGAGTTCTGCACCGACTGATACAGGTTACCCACGCCCGTGCCGTGCATGGCCGAGATGAAGTGAATGTCTGCGAAGTCGACAAAAAACAGACGACGTTCCAACTCGACCTTCACAAAATCTCGCTCACCCGGCGTCATGCCATCCCACTTGTTCAGTGCGATGACCAGTGCACGACCGGATTCCAGCGCAAAACCGAGCAGGTTGAGGTCGTGATCGACCACGCCCTCGCGGGCGTCCATCACGAAGATCACCACGTTGGCGTCCTTGATGGCCTGGAGCGTCTTGACTACCGAGAACTTTTCAACTTCCTCGTGGATCTTGCCGCGCTTGCGCACACCGGCGGTGTCGATCAGCGTGTACTTCTCGTCATTCCGCTCGAACGGAATGTAGATGCTGTCGCGCGTTGTACCAGGCTGGTCGTAAACGATAACCCGGTCTTCACCGAGCATGCGGTTGACCAGTGTCGACTTGCCGACGTTCGGACGACCGATGATCGCGATTTTGATACCGTCTTTTTCGCTTGGGCCTGGAATGCGCTTGGCTTCCTCGCCTTCAGCGACTTCCTCGATCTCACCGTCTTCAAGCTCGTCCTCGTCCTTCGGAAATTCCCGAAGCGCGATTTCGAGCATCTGCGAGATACCACGACCGTGAGCACCGGCCACCGGAATGGCGTCACCCAGACCCATCGGGCTGAACTCGGCACGCGCCAGGTTCTCGTCGATGTTGTCGATCTTGTTGGCAACCACGTAAGAACGCTTGTTGCGCTTGCGCAGGTGCTCACCAATCATCTGATCGGCGGCGGTATAGCCTGCGCGGGCGTCCACGAGAAACAGCACAACATCGGCTTCTTCGATGGCGAGCAGCGACTGCTCGGCCATTTTTTCGTCCATGCCATGCTCGTCACCAGAGATACCGCCGGTGTCGATCAGAATATAGGAGCGCCCTTGCCACTTCGCCTCTCCGTATTGGCGATCACGGGTAAGACCAGACAGATCGCCGACAATGGCGTCGCGGGTCCTGGTCAGGCGGTTGAACATGGTGGACTTGCCGACGTTCGGTCGACCCACCAGGGCGATTACGGGAACCATGCGGCTCTCCACTTCGTTATTTCAGAAAATACAAAAGCCGCTGCAGGGCAGCGGCCGGAGTTCGGAGCGGCGCCCGAAAGCACCGCAGCCTTGCCGAGGCAAGGTCACCCAGGACCGCAGCCCCGGGCGTTACAATTACTGCTTGATGGTCAGGGCTTCCAGCTTGCCACTGTTGCCATACACATAAATCATGTCGCCAACTACCAGCGGACGAGCACGCAGCCCATCGCTGTCAATGCGGGTACGGCCCACGAAACGACCATCCACCTGGCTCAACAGGTGAAGATAGCCTTCCATGTCACCGACCGCCACGTAGCTGGAATACACTTCTGGTGCGCCCAGTTGACGGCGAGCCAGAGATTCGTTGCTCCACAGTGCAGAGGACGAACGCTCATCGATACCTTCTACCGTACCGGACGCCAGCGACGCGTAGACGCTGCCAAAGCCCTGGGCTACGCCCGAATAGCTCGACGCATCACGCTGCCAGAGCACACGGCCGCTTTCCAGTTCAAGACCGGCAACCCGACCCTGATAGGTAGCGACGTACAGTGTACCGCCGGAGAGCAACAGACCGCCGTCGATATCGACGACACGGTCCAGTTCGGAGCGACCTTGTGGGATCGCTACGCGCTGTTCCCAGATCGGCACGCCGTTGGAGATATCCAGCGCGACAACCTTGCCCGTCGACAGACCTGCAACAGCCAGACGATTGGTGGCGATCGGTGCGCCAGTACCACGCAAAGTCAGTACAGCTGGAGTACTTTCGTAGATCCAGAGCTGGGAGCCTGTCGAAGCATCGAAACCGACAAGACGGTCGTCCTGAGTCTGGACGACCACCACGCTGCCGTTGGTCGCAGGCGGAGCCAGCACTTCGCTGGTCACACGAGCGCGCCACTTTTCTTCGCCGGTTGAGGCGTCCATGGCGACCACTTCACCCTTCAGGGTGCCGATCATCACCAGGCCGTAACCCACGCCAACAGCGCCGGACACCGGAAGATCGAGATCTTTTTTCCAGATCACGTCGCCGGTCAGACGATCGAGCGAAACGATCTCGCCCGTGACGTCGGCGGCGTAGATACGGTCGCCGTCGATAGCCGGAACCAGCATATTGTAGGTTTTGCCCTGACCATCACCAACGGAGCGGCTCCACTGCTTTTGCAGAACGACCTCTTCCTTGAAATCGGTCAACTCGGCTGGCGGCAATTCCTTCTTGCTGTTGCTGCTGCAACCCGCGGCCAAAATGGCCAGAGCCAGCAATGCTGCATGTTTCCAACGAATCACGTCACGCATCCCCTTTCGCCAGATCGTCGAGCTTCATTTGCAGGCCACCTACCGCAGCGTCTTCGGACAGCGCGGATTTCGCCTTTTGGTATGCAGCATGTGCCTCGTCGGTACGACCCAGCTGAACCAGCAGGTCACCCTTGAGTTCTTCACGACTGGCCAGGAACGATTTTTCAGCATCGCCCGCCAGCAGTTTCAAAGCGTCGTCAGTCTTGTTCTGCGCAGCGAGCACACGAGCAAGACGCTGACGGGAAATTTCACCCAGTGTCGCGTTCGCAGGCTTGTCGCTCACGGCTTTCAGCTCGGCTGCCGCGTCGTCGAGTTTACCGGCATCGACGGCAACTTTGGCGACGAACAGGCTACCGAACTGAGCGTAGGTTGTACCACCAAACTCGCTTTTGAGCTTGCCGGAGATTTCGGCAACCCGCGTGGTGTCAGCCTGGCCGCTAGGCGTCAGCGCAGTTTCGAGCAGTTGCTGATACAGCATCGAGGCGCCTTGCGACTGGTTCGCCTGATACCGGTGCCAGGCCTGCCAGCCCAGGACCACAACCAGCGCCAGCAGACCACCTGCAACCAGGGGTTTGCCGTTTCGCTGCCACCAGTCCTTCATTACCGCCAGCTCTTCATCTTCGGAAACCGACACCCCAATACTCCTATTCGCTAAAACGGCTGTTAATCAGCTTCAACCCTGCACGACGCAGGAGGCCAGGTGCTCCGACAGAGCATCCCAGGCAATATTTTGTTGTTCACCCTGACCACGCAGGGGTTTGACGCCAATGATCTTCTGAGCAAGCTCTTCGTCACCCAGAATCAGCGCATACAACGCACCGCTCTTGTCGGCCTTCTTGAACTGGCTCTTGAAGCTCCCGGCACCGGCATTGACCTGCAGGCGCAGGTTCGGCAACTGGTCACGCACCTGCTCGGTCAGCGCCAGTGCAGCCAGCTCAGCCGCTTCGCCGAAGGCGCAGAGGTAAACATCCACCTGACGAGAGATTTCTTCCGGAACCTGCTCAAGGGTTTCAAGCAACAGCACCAGACGCTCGATGCCCATCGCAAAACCAACGCCAGCCGTAGGCTTGCCACCCATCTGTTCGACCAGACCATCGTAACGGCCGCCCGCACAGACAGTGCCCTGAGCCCCCAATTGATCGGTGACCCACTCAAAGACTGTCTTGCTGTAGTAATCCAGCCCGCGTACCAGTTTGGGGTTGATCACATATGGAATGCCTGCGGCGTCCAGACGTGCCTTGAGACCCTCGAAGTGGACGCGGGACTCGTCATCCAGATAGTCCGCCAGCTTCGGTGCGCCGACCAGTGCTGCCTGGGTTTCAGGATGCTTGGTGTCGAGTACACGCAGCGGATTGGTTTTCAGGCGACGCTGGCTGTCTTCGTCCAGCTGGTCGAGACGGGCCGAAAGGAACTCGACCAGCGCTTCGCGATAGCGCGCACGCGCCTCGCTGGTGCCAAGGCTGTTGAGTTCAAGCTTGACCGCATTACGGATACCCAGCAGACCCCAGAGGCGCCAGGTCATTACGATCAGCTCGGCGTCGATGTCCGGGCCGTCGAGATTGAAGACTTCGACGCCAATCTGGTGGAACTGGCGATAGCGGCCTTTTTGAGGGCGCTCGTGGCGGAACATCGGGCCGATGTACCAGAGTTTCTGTACCTGACCGCCACCGGTGATGCCATGCTCGAGAACCGCTCGAACGCAAGCGGCTGTCCCTTCAGGGCGCAACGTCAGAGAGTCACCGTTGCGATCGGCAAAGGTGTACATTTCTTTTTCGACGATATCGGTCACTTCACCGATAGAGCGCTTGAACAGGTCGGTAAACTCGACAATGGGCATGCGAATCTGCCGGTAACCGTAGTTATCCAGCAGACGTGAAACAGTCCCTTCAAAGTGACGCCACAGGGGCGTCTGCTCAGGCAGGATGTCGTTCATACCACGAATGGCTTGCAGGGACTTGGTCGTGCCACGAATGGCTTGTAGGGAATTACTCACAGAAAATCCTTAGCAATCCGGGTTAGCCGCGCACGATGACCGAGGCGTCAGCTTCGACCTTTTCGGCCGCTTTCTGGCGGATCAAGCGTTCAAGCTCATCCACCAGATTATCATTGGTCAGTTTTTGTGCAGGCTTGCCGTTGATGTAGATCAGGTTCGGCGTCCCACCCGTAAGGCCGATATGGGCCTCTTTGGCTTCACCCGGACCGTTCACCACACAACCGATGACCGCAACATCCAGAGGCACGAGCAAATCATCGAGGCGACCTTCCAGCTCGTTCATGGTCTTGACCACATCAAAGTTCTGCCGCGAGCAACTCGGGCAGGCGATGAAGTTGATCCCACGGGAACGAAGGCGCAACGATTTGAGAATGTCGTAACCGACTTTCACCTCTTCGACGGGGTCAGCGGCCAACGAGATGCGAATAGTATCGCCAATCCCGTCGGCAAGCAGCATACCTAGGCCGACAGCCGATTTCACTGTGCCTGAACGCAATCCACCCGCTTCGGTGATACCCAGGTGCAGCGGCTGGACAATCTGCTTGGCCAGTAGACGATAGGCCTCGACGGCCATGAACACGTCGGATGCCTTGACGCTGACCTTGAAGTCCGGAAAATTCAGACGTTCCAGATGCTCGACATGACGCAGCGCAGACTCGACCAGAGCGGCCGGAGTGGGCTCGCCGTATTTTTTTTGCAGATCTTTTTCGAGAGAACCGGCGTTCACGCCAATGCGGATAGGGATACCCCGATCACGAGCGGCATCGACCACTGCACGCACGCGGTCTTCGCGACCGATGTTGCCGGGGTTGATACGCAGGCAATCGACGCCGAGCTCCGCAACACGCAACGCAATACGGTAATCGAAGTGGATGTCGGCAACCAGTGGCACCTTGACCAGCTTCTTGATACGGCCAAACGCTTCGGCGGCGTCCATGTCAGGCACGGAAACCCGCACGATGTCGACCCCGGCCGCCTCAAGGCGATTGATTTGCGCAACAGTGGCCGCCACATCATTGGTATCACTGTTGGTCATGCTCTGGACGGCAATCGGTGCATCGCCACCGACCGGAACAGAACCGACCCATATTTTTCGGGATTCGCGACGCTTGATTGGAGATTCGCCGTGCATGACTTATTGCCCTAGCTTCAGGCGAGCAGTTTCGCCGCTGGTGAAAGGTGCCACGTCAACCGGCTGACCGTTATAGCTGACCTGCGCACCACGGGCGAAGCCCAGTCGCAAGGTCAGTGGCGGCTTGCCATTGACGTCAAGGTTCTCGCCTTTGCGCTTCAGACCGCTGACCAGCACCTTGCCGTTGCCGTCGGTCACCTGGGTCCAGCAATCCGCCGTGAACTGCACGGTGACCTGACCGGCACCGGCCGGTACCGGCGCAGGCTGTTCGGCAGGCGTGGTCGGCATGGACGGAACGGTTGGCGCAAAAGCGGGTACCTGCGCGTTAGTAGCTGGCTGTGTGTTGGTCGCAGCCGGCTGCTGGGTATGAGCCGGCGAGGTCACGGAGGGAGTGGTCACGACCGGCGCACTGTTCTGGGGTTCAGCGGCAGGCGCTCCAGTGTTCAACGGCAATGAAGTCTGGCCTGAGACCTGGTTTTCCACGACGGCCTGATCTTCCGGCTCGTCCAGCGGGTGAATCTGCGTCGTGCCATCAGCGCTTTCGACTTCTACATGCTCAAGGTTGAGCCCGGACTGATCCTTGCCGCGCATGGCGGCCTGGTCCTGCCACCACAGGAAGCCAGCCCCCACGATGATCACGAGCAGCAACAGACTGACGATGCGCAGGATATTGTGCGAAAGGCGCACAGGCTCCTCGATGCGTCCGAGTGCATGCACCGGACTGCCCTTGCCGTCTGTACCAGTGAACTGGTCGAACTGTTCAACCAGTGCGGCCTGATCAAGCTCGAGCAGTTTCGCGTAAGCACGCACGTACCCACGGGCAAACGTATGCCCAGGCAGTTTTTCGAAATTCCCGTTCTCCACATGAGTCAGTGAAGCCACGGTGAGGTTAAGCCTCAAAGCCACATCTGGTAGCGACCAGTTTTTACTCTCGCGGACCTGGCGCAGGGTCTCTCCGGGGTTCGCGCGGGAGGTTGCTACAACTTCGGGATGCGCCGCTTTCATCATTGCTCCGACAGGTATTGCTGATATTCCGGCGTACCGGGATAGAGTCTTTTTAATTGCAGCCCATAACTGGCTGCCTTGTTGCGGTCATCGTAGATCTTCGCCAACCGCGTACCGAGCAGTAGACTACGTGCATTTTGCTCGCTCAGCTGATTAAAACGGTCGTAGTAGTCACGCGAAGGGACATATTGCCCGTCTTCATAATACAACTCGGCCATTTCCAGCAAAGCGCGCGGCTGTTGACGATCAAGGCGCAACGCCTTGGTGAACTCGTCACGTGCCTGGTCACGATTGCCCAGCTTGAGCGACGTCATGCCCAGGCTTTCAAAAACCCGGGAACGCTCAGGATACAGGTTGTCGGCCGCTGCCTGCTCGAAACGTTCGTAGGCCTCCTTGTAACGTTTCTGCTCGTAGAGAAAGCTGCCGTAATTATTGACGATCCTTGTTTCATTGCGGCTGGCGGACAATGCCTTCAGAAAATACTGGTTCGCAAGCTCGGGTTCCATTTCGCGCTGGAACACCAGCGCCAACGCCGAATTGGCCTGAGCATCGGAGCCATCCAGCTCAAGCGCTTTCTTCAAGGGAACCTTGGCACGCTCGGTCTGACCCTGCTGCAGATAGCCCAACCCCAACTGTACGTAAGCCTCCCGCGCCTCGTCACGCCCTTTAGAGGTAGACAGCGGATTGACGTTACCTGTCGATACGCAACCTACCAGCGACATGACAACACAGAGCAGCAGCAACGAGGCACGCACAGACATGGAGTCTCTCTTGGTCAGGGTCGCGGTCAGGTTCGAGTCGCCGCTACAGGCGCCGTGTCGGCGTCAGCACTCAACTCACGCACAGCAATGTAGCGTTCGCTACGGCGTGTGCGATCCATTACCTGCCCGACCAGCTGGCCGCATGCAGCATCAATGTCCTCACCACGCGTGGTGCGCACAGTGACGTTATAACCGGCTTGATGCAACAGGTCCTGAAAACGACGAATCGCGTTATTGCTCGGACGCTCGTAACCGGAATGCGGGAACGGGTTGAACGGGATCAGGTTGATTTTGCAGGGTGTGTCCTTGAGCAGCTCGATCATCTCGACTGCATGCTCGACCTTGTCGTTGATGTCCTTGAGCATCGTGTACTCGATAGTGAGAACACGCTTTTCGCCCAGACTGGACATATAGCGACGGCAGGACTCGAGCAGCATTTTCAGCGGGTATTTCTTGTTGATCGGCACCAACTGGTTGCGCAGTGCGTCATTCGGCGCATGCAGCGACAAGGCCAGCGAAACATCAATGTGCTTGGACAGCTCATCGATCATCGGCACCACGCCCGAGGTGGACAACGTCACACGGCGCTTGGAAATGCCATACCCCAGGTCATCCATCATCAGATGCATGGCGGCGATGACATTATCGAAATTCAGCAGCGGCTCACCCATGCCCATCATCACCACGTTGGTGATAGCACGGTCGACGGTCGCCGGGACACTGCCAAAGGATTTGTTGGCAATCCACACCTGACCGATAACCTCAGCGGCGGTGAGGTTGCTGTTGAAGCCTTGCTTGCCCGTGGAGCAGAAACTGCAATCCAGGGCACAGCCCGCCTGGGACGAAACACACAAGGTGCCGCGTTTGCCCTGCGGAATATAAACGGTTTCGACGCAGCTGCCGGACTCGACGCGCACCACCCACTTGCGGGTGCCATCGCTCGAAATGTCCTCGCTGACGACTTCAGGACCCCGAACCTCAGCACAAGCCTTGAGCTTTTCGCGCAAGGCCTTGCTGACATTCGTCATGGCGTCGAAATCATCGACGCCAAAGTGGTGAATCCACTTCATGACCTGACCGGCACGGAAGCGCTTCTCCCCGATAGAGTCGAAGAATTTTTCCATTTCCAGCTGAGTCAGACCCAGCAAGTTGGTTTTACCAGTCGATGCAATCATGAATTCACCCTTCACTCGTTAGTCGACAGGACTTAGCGAGCGGTTACTTCGGTAGCTGCGAAGAAGTACGAGATTTCGCGAGCGGCAGCGGCTTCGGAGTCCGAACCGTGAACAGCGTTGGCGTCGATGGAATCAGCGAAGTCGGCACGAATGGTGCCAGCAGCTGCTTCTTTAGGGTTGGTAGCGCCCATCAGCTCGCGGTTCAGAGCGATTGCGTTTTCGCCTTCCAGAACCTGAACAACAACAGGGCCGGAGATCATGAAAGCAACCAGGTCGCCGAAGAAGCCACGAGCGCTGTGCTCAGCGTAGAAACCTTCAGCTTCGGCCTTGGACAGCTGCTTCAGCTTGGAAGCAACAACGCGCAGACCGGCTTTTTCGAAACGAGTGGTGATCTCGCCGATTACGTTCTTTGCAACGGCGTCAGGCTTGATGATGGAGAAAGTACGTTGAACAGCCATGGTGAAACTCCAGAAACAGTGATTGAAGCGAAAAATTAAACCCGCGAATTATACGCGGGTTCTGATGTATTGCCTAACTGCGTGCGTTACAGAACGTCAATCCGCCTCTTCGATCCACAACCCCTGGATCGCTTCGAGGACCTTTTCACCGCCCCGATCAGGCACATCGTCGAACTCGGGCAACGCCATGACCAGGTTGCGCAACTTGACGAAGTTCACGGACAGCGGATCAACATCCGGGTGGCTTTCAGCCAGCTGAATGGCGATTTCCTGCACATCGACCCATTTGAGACTCATGAGCGTACCTCGAATCAGTGCGGCGCTTCAGCGGCGTGGTTGAGGGAATATTTCGGAATTTCGACCGTCAGGTCTTCGGTTCCAACAATAGCCTGACAGGAGAGGCGCGAATTGGGCTCAAGCCCCCACGCCTTGTCCAGCATATCCTCTTCCAGCTCATCGGCTTCATTCAGCGAATTGAAACCCTCGCGAATAATGCAGTGGCACGTTGTGCATGCACAGACCCCGCCGCATGCACTCTCGATCTCGATATGATGGTCGTGAGCAATTTCCAGAATAGACGTACCGGGCTCAACTTCTACAACCAGCCCGTCCGGGCAGTGCTCGGCGTGGGGCAGAAAAATCACCTGCGGCATCAGTTATTCCTCAATCTCATTCAAGTTGCGCCCGGCCAGTGCGGCTTTTACCGTCGAATCAAGGCGGCGGGCAGCAAATGCATCGGTCACCTGCGACAGACGCTTGGTCTGCTGCTCGATGGCGTGGCCATCGGTGCCCTGCATCAATTCACGTAATTCGTCCATTTGCAGGTTGATCACCAGACGCTCTTCGGCGTCCAGCAGGCGCTCTCCATCGGCTTCCAGCGCACCTTCGACCGCCTCGAGCAGACGCTTGGCATCGACCTGATGCTCGCGCAGCACACGGGCAACCTTGTCGTCACCGGCGTAGGCGAAAGAATCCTTGAGCATGCGAGTGATTTCGCCATCTGTCAGCCCGTAGGACGGCTTGACCTGGATGCTCGATTCGATACCCGAGCCCAGCTCACGCGCTGAAACGTTCAACAGGCCATCTGCATCGACCTGGAACGTGACACGGATCTTGGCTGCTCCTGCGACCATAGGGGGAATGCCGCGCAATTCGAAGCGTGCCAGAGAACGGCAATCGCTGATCAGCTCGCGCTCGCCCTGCAAGACATGAATCATCATGGCCGTCTGGCCGTCTTTATAGGTGGTGAATTCCTGGCCTCGCGCCACCGGAATCGTGGTGTTGCGCGGAATGACCTTTTCCATCAGACCGCCCATGGTTTCCAGCCCCAACGAGAGCGGAATAACGTCGAGCAGCAGCAATTCTTTGCCGTCGCGCTTGTTGCCAGCCAAGGTATCGGCCTGGATCGCAGCCCCGATGGCCACCACTTGATCCGGGTCGATTTCTGTCAGAGGCTCACGACCAAACAGCTCGGCAACCGCTTCACGTACCCGCGGCACACGGGTGGAACCGCCGACCATGACCACTGCCCCGACTTCTTCAAACTCGATGCCGGTATCACGGACCGCCCGACGGCAGGCCTTGAGACTACGGGCTACCATGGGCTCGATCAGCGCATTGAAAGCTTCACGAGTCAGCGTTGCACGCCAGTCGCCGTGGGCAACCTCGACAGAATCAGCGTCCGTCAGAGCTTCTTTTGCCGCGCAGGCAGCCTGGAGCAGACTGCGCTGCGCAGATGGGGCCAGATCAGCAGACAGACCTGCATCGGCGACCATCCAGCTGGCAATCGCATGATCAAAGTCATCGCCGCCCAGCGCAGTGTCGCCGCCGGTTGCCAGCACTTCGAACACACCGCCGGTCAGGCGCAGAATAGAGATATCAAAAGTACCGCCACCCAAATCGTAGATGGCAACGACGCCCTCAGCCTTCTGATCGAGACCGTAAGCCACAGCGGCCGCTGTCGGCTCGTTGAGCAGACGCAGCACATTGAGACCGGCAAACTTCGCGGCGTCTTTGGTAGCTTGACGTTGTGCATCATCGAAATAGGCGGGAACAGTGATAACGGCACCGACCAGCTCGCCGCCCAACGCTTCTTCGGCACGCTGGCGCAAGACTTTCAGGATGTCTGCCGACACCTGCACCGGGCTTTTCGGCCCTTGCACGGTGTCGATGAACGGCATGTGCGACTCACCCTCGACGAAGCGGTAAGGCAGTTGTTCGCCCAACTGCTTGACGTCGCTCAGCCCGCGCCCCATGAGGCGCTTGACCGACAGTACGGTGTTGAACGGGTCCTGAGACGCAGCGATCTTCGCGGACTGCCCTACTTCAACGCGGTCAGCGTGGTAGCGCACGGCAGACGGCAGGATGACCTGCCCTTCTGCATCGGCCAGCGGTTCGGACAGGCCGCTGCGCACTGCAGCAACCAGAGAATTGGTAGTGCCCAAGTCGATCCCTACAGCCAGACGACGCTGGTGCGGTTGAGGACTTTGGCCGGGTTCGGCGATCTGCAGTAAGGCCATGCTTTATCAGAATAATCACTGGCGTACGGCCGAGGCCGCACGGGGTTAATCGTCGAGGCGCTCTTCTAGTTGGCGCACTTCGTGAGAGAGCTTGTCGAGAAACTGCATACGGCGCATCAGCCTTTCAGCGTGCTCACGTTGTGCAGCATCATTCCAACAGGCAGCAAAGCTGTCGTTCAGTTCATCCTGAGCGACCTTCAGCTGACGCTTGAAGGTCGCAACGCCAGCCAGATCAGCCTCATCCTGCAGATCCTCGAGCTCTTCCCGCAAATGCATCTGCTGCAGAAGAAAATCGGGGTCATGCACCGTCACCTCGAGCGGCACCTCATTGCCATTCATGGCAAGCAGGTAACGCGCTCGTTTGGGAGGGCTTTTGAGGGTCTGGTAGGCTTCGTTGAGGCTGGCTGAACGCTCCAGCGCCAGACGCTGCTCACGCTCGGGAGCATCAGCAAAACGGTCTGGATGTACGCTACGCGCCAACTCACGGTAACGCGTCGCCAGTTGATCGAGATCAAGCTGAAACTCAGGCTTGAGCTCGAACAAGGCGAAATGACAAGGAGTACCCACGATAAAAAGCCTCAGACGTTGAAGCTTTCGCCGCAGCCGCACTCACCGCGCGAATTGGGGTTGTTGAACTTGAAGCCTTCGTTCAATCCTTCCCGCACGAAATCGAGCTCGGTGCCATCAAGGTAGACCAGGCTTTTCGGGTCAATAATCACTTTGACGCCGTGCTGTTCGAACACAGTGTCCTCGCTGCCTGCCTCGTCAACGAACTCGAGTACATAGGCTAGACCTGAACAGCCTGTGGTGCGAACACCCAGACGAACGCCATCACCCTTACCACGCCCCTCGAGGGAACGTCGTACGTGGTTAGCGGCAGCTTCTGTCATGCTGATAGTCATCGCAACTCCTTACTTGTCGCAAGCTTCTCTGAAAAAGGACTGCTTAGAGCAGGCCTTTCTTCTGCTTGTAATCGCGAACAGCCGCCTTGATGGCGTCTTCTGCGAGTACCGAGCAGTGAATCTTCACCGGAGGCAGCGCAAGCTCTTCAGCCAGCTGAGTGTTCTTGATGGTCTCTGCTTCATCCAGAGTTTTGCCCTTCATCCACTCGGTCGCCAGGGAGCTGGACGCAATCGCCGAACCGCAGCCGTAGGTCTTGAACTTGGCATCTTCGATGATGCCCTGCTCGTTGACCTTGATCTGCAGACGCATCACGTCGCCGCATGCCGGAGCGCCGACCATGCCAGTGCCGACATCCGGGTCTTCCGCGTTCATCTTGCCGACGTTGCGCGGGTTTTCGTAGTGGTCGATGACCTTTTCGCTGTAAGCCATGATTCTGTTCCTCTCACATCAGGGAGCCGCTCTTCAGGCCCAACCGGCATGTGCCGGCCAAGCCTGTATTGGAGGCGACTTTAAATTAGTGCGCCGCCCACTCGATCTTGGAGATATCGACGCCGTCTTTGAACATGTCCCACAGCGGCGAGAGTGTACGCAGCTTGGTGACAGCCTCGCAGACCTTCTGCGCGGCGTAATCGATCTCTTCTTCGGTGGTGAAACGACCGAAGGTGAAGCGAATCGAGCTATGTGCCAATTCGTCATTACGACCCAGTGCGCGCAGCACATAGGAAGGTTCGAGCGAAGCCGATGTACAGGCCGAGCCAGACGAAACTGCCAGATCCTTGAGCGCCATGATCAGCGACTCGCCTTCAACGTAGTTGAAGCTCAGGTTCAGGTTGTGCGGTACGCGAGCGGTCAGGCTGCCGTTGACATAAAGCTCTTCGAGGTCTTCGACCTGCTTGAAGAAACGATCGCTCAACGCTTTGACGCGCACGTTCTCCGCAGCCATTTCCTGCTTGGCAATGCTGAACGCTTCACCCATACCCACGATCTGGTGAGTCGCCAGAGTGCCGGAGCGCATGCCACGTTCGTGACCGCCGCCATGCATGGCCGCTTCAAGGCGAACACGCGGCTTGCGGCTGACGTAGAGCGCACCGATGCCTTTAGGACCGTAAGTCTTGTGCGCAGAGAACGACATCAGGTCAACCTTGAGGCTGGCCAGATCGATTTCAACCTTGCCGGTAGCCTGTGCGCCGTCAACATGGAACAGCACGCCACGCGAACGAGTCAGCTCGCCGATGGCGGCGATGTCGTTGATGGTGCCGATCTCGTTGTTCACATGCATGACCGAAACCAGAATGGTGTCGTCGCGCAGTGCAGCTTCAATCATGGCTGGGGTGATCAGACCATCTTCGCCCGGCTCAAGGTAGGTCACTTCGAAACCTTCACGCTCCAGTTGGCGCGTGGTGTCGAGAACAGCCTTGTGCTCAACCTTGGAGGTGATCAGGTGCTTGCCTTTGCTGGCGTAGAAATGCGCCACACCCTTGATCGCCAGGTTATTGGACTCGGTCGCACCGGAGGTCCAGACGATTTCACGCGGGTCGGCATTGACCAGGTCTGCGACCTGACGGCGTGCATTTTCAACCGCTTCTTCAGCTTTCCAGCCGAAAACGTGGGAACGCGAAGCCGGGTTGCCGAAGTTTCCTTCGACTGTCAGGCATTCGATCATTTTCTGCGCGACACGCGGATCGACCGGGGTCGTCGCGGAGTAATCGAGGTAAATCGGCAATTTCATTGAAGCTCTCCTATCAGGCAGGCGCACCGCTCATTCATCTGCGTTCATTCAACGGCGGACGTTTCAATCTTACCCAGTTGCGACGTATTGATATGGTTACGACGCATATCCTGGCGCTGAGCGACTTCTTGTACCTCACGGCGAGTGACAAGGTCGGCCAGGCTGATACCGCTTAAAAATTCGTGAATCTGCTGGCTGAGGTCGCACCACAAATGGTGGGTCAGGCAGGTATCGCCAGCATGGCAATCGCCAAGCCCCTGACAGCGTGTGGCATCGACCGATTCATTGACCGCATCGACGACCTGAGCGACCTGGATCCCTTTCATGTCGCGAGACAGCTGATAACCGCCACCCGGGCCACGAACACTGGAAACCAGGTTGCCGCGGCGCAGCTTGGCGAACAACTGTTCGAGGTAAGACAGGGAAATGCCCTGTCGCTCGGAGATATCGGCCAGAGACACTGGCCCATTCTGCGCGTGCAAAGCCAGGTCAAGCATGGCTGTGACAGCGTATCGGCCTTTTGTAGTCAGTCGCATCGCGTATACCGCAGAGGTTCGGAATGGGAGTGAGTATGCTATTCCCGAGTAAATGAGTCAACTATTAGACCAAGTAAAATAGTCGGGATTAGCGAAAAGTGCGGGCTGCATCATAGCAAAGCCGGGGCGTAATGGCACGCCCGAACCCCCGCAATCCTTAGCCGACCTTGTCTTCTTGACGGTCCTTGACGCAATCGAACACCTCGTCGCGCAGCTCCGGCAACTCTTTGGCGCAGTAATCGCTGCCCAGCCTGCCGAGCGCATCGCACATGCCCTCAAGACGGCCGTCGACAGCCTGCAGATGATCCAGCAACTGGCCGATGGCGCGAGCAATCGGGTCCGGCATGTCTGCGCTGACGCCATAGGCATCGAAGCCAAGCTTTTCAGCCATGGCCTTGCGCTTTGCCTCTGCCTCGTCATCTGACTTGATGATGATGCGCGCCGGAATACCCACCGCTGTCGCGCCCGCAGGCACAGCCTTGGTGACCACCGCGTTGGAGCCGATCTTGGCGCCAGCACCCACGGTAAAAGGCCCCAATACCTTGGCGCCAGCACCGACCACCACACCGTCCTCGAGCGTCGGATGACGCTTGCCGGCGTTCCAGCTGGTACCGCCAAGCGTAACACCCTGATAGAGGGTCACGTCGTTGGCGATTTCAGCCGTTTCGCCAATCACGATGCCCATGCCATGATCGATAAAGAACCGACGGCCGATCTTCGCACCGGGATGGATCTCGATGCCTGTCATCCAGCGACCGAAGTTGGATACTACGCGCGCCGGCCACTTCCAGCCCTTGCCCCACAGAATGTGGGCGAAGCGGTGCAGCCAGATGGCGTGCATGCCGGGATAGCAGGTCAGCACATCGAATGCATTACGCGCAGCGGGATCTCGATGGAAAACGCTTTGAATATCTTCTCGCAAACGCTCGAACATCACTGATCCTTCCGCTTGTAGGGTTCACCGCGCGCGGCTTTCTGGGTCTCGGTCAGCACGCCCCGCAGGATGCTCAACTCGGAGCGCTCCACTTCGCTGCGACCATAGAGCCTGCGCAATCGCGCCATAAGATGCCGTGGCTTTTCAGGGTCAAGAAAACCGATCGCGACCAGGGTTGCCTCCAGGTGAGCGTAAAAGCCTTCCATCTCATCCATGGTCGCCAGCTCGGCGTTATGGCCTGCGCCGACTGCAGAAGCCTGGGGCTGGGCACCTGCCGCCTCGAGCCACGACATGCGCACTTCATAGCTGAGCACCTGCACCGCCGCTGCGAGGTTGAGCGAGCTGAACTCAGGATCAGACGGGATATGCACATGAAAGTGACAACGCTGCAGCTCCTCATTGGTCAGACCGGCGTGCTCGCGGCCGAACACCAGCGCCACCTCGGCACCCTGCCCGGCCTGCTCGACAACCTTCACGCCCGACGCACGAGGGTCAAGCATCGGCCACGGCAGGCTGCGATCACGCGCACTGGTGCCCAGCACCAGACGGCAACCCACCAACGCCTCTTCCAGCGTGGCGACAACCTGCGCACCTTCAAGAATGTCAGTGGCGCCCGAGGCACGCGCATCGGCATCAGGGGACGGGAAAATTCGCGGATCGACCAGCACCAGCCGCGCGAGCCCCATGTTTTTCATGGCGCGAGCAGCCCCGCCGATATTTCCGGGATGGGTAGTGCCGACCAGGACAACACGAATATTCTGCAGCAATGCGAATGCTCACTGAGGCGAATTAGGGCGGCAAATCTTACAGAAGCGCCCCGATTAACGCTACGAACCTGTGCATACCCGGGGGCCCTAAACCGACAGCCGTTACAACGCAAGGCTGGAAATAATTCGAATCAGCCAATAGAATGGCCGGCTCTCTTTAACAACCTTAGGTGAATTGTCCATGCAGCCCATGCTGAATATCGCGCTGCGCGCCGCCCGCAGCGCCAGCGAATTGATTTTCCGCTCCATCGAGCGCTTGGATACCATCAAGGTCGACGAAAAAGAAGCCAAAGACTACGTCTCAGAGATCGACCGTGCTGCCGAGCAGAGCATCATCACCGCTCTGCGCAAAGCCTACCCGACCCACGGCATCCTGGGTGAAGAAAGCGGCATGCACGAAGGCAGCGGCGAAGGCACCGACTACCTGTGGATCATCGACCCACTGGACGGCACCACCAACTTCGTTCGCGGCATCCCGCACTTCGCGGTCAGCATCGCCTGCAAATACCGTGGTCGTCTCGAACACGCTGTCGTCCTTGATCCCGTCCGCCAGGAAGAATTCACCGCCAGCCGTGGCCGTGGCGCTGCCCTGAACGGTCGTCGTCTGCGTGTCAGCCAGCGCAAGAGCCTTGAAGGCGCACTGCTGGGTACCGGCTTCCCATTCCGCGACAACCAGATGGACAATCTCGAAAACTACCTGGGCATGTTCCGCAGCCTGGTTGGCCAGACGGCAGGCATCCGCCGCGCAGGCGCGGCCAGCCTGGACCTCGCCTATGTCGCAGCCGGTCGTTTCGACGCATTCTGGGAGTCGGGTCTGTCCGAGTGGGACATCGCTGCAGGCGCCCTGCTGATTCAAGAAGCGGGCGGTCTGGTCAGCGACTTCACAGGCGGTCATGACTTCCTGGAAAAAGGCCACATCGTTGCCGGTAACACCAAGTGCTTCAAAGCCGTGCTGACTGCAATCGCACCGCACCTGCCGCCTTCGCTCAAGCGTTAAGCGACAGACGTAAAAAAACCGGCGAAAGCCGGTTTTTTTATGCCTTGCAGAAGCTCGGCTGATTTACTGGGCCTGACCCAGAATCAGCTGACCGTTCTTGTCGACAGGAATCTGATTGCCTGGATCACGCTCCATACGGACCTGACCCACTTTCTCATTCAACTTGTACTTCACGTTGTAGCCTACAACCTTGTCGCTCACGTCGTTGACTGTTGTGCAACGGTTCTGCGTCGTGGTGTAAGTGTCACGCTCCTGCATGCCTTCCTGAACCTTGTTACCGGCATAACCACCACCGACCGCACCTGCAACGGTTGCGATCTTCTTGCCGTTACCACCACCGATCTGATTACCCAGCAAACCGCCGGCTACAGCACCGATGACGCTACCCACGATCTGGTGCTGGTCCTTGACCGGCGCCTGACGGGTAACGGTTACGTCCTTGCAAACTTCGCGGGGAGTTTTGATCTGCTGGTTGATCGGCTCTACAGCCAATACGTCCGCATACTCAGGACCACCCTTGACCAGGCTATAGGTGGCAACGGCACCGCCAGCAGTTACTACAGCAGCACCTAATACAACACCAACAAGCATAGACTTGTTCACGTGAACCTCCTGACCCAATCGAAACGCAGCATGACTGCGCAATGCCTAGCCTTGGAGCATAAAAAAAGGCGCGAGTTCATCACTCGCGCCTTTTTTATGACAACTGGCTATCAGGGCAGATCATCCGCCTTCTCGACCACGACCGGAGGAATGAGATCTTCGGTGGTCAGGTTCAGCCAGATCAGCACCACGTTGGCGATGTAGATCGACGAGTAGGTACCCGCCAGCACACCGATGAACAACGCGATGGAGAAGCCTTCCAGGCTGTCACCACCGAACACCCACAACGCAACGATTGCCAGCAGCGTGGAGATCGATGTCGCCATGGTGCGCAGCAGCGTCTGGGTGGTGGAGATGTTGATGTTCTCGATCAACGTCGCCTTGCGCAGCAGACGGAAGTTCTCGCGAACCCGGTCGAATACCACGATGGTGTCGTTCAACGAGTAACCGATGATCGCCAGCACTGCCGCCAGCACCGTCAGGTCGAAGGTGATCTGGAAGAACGACAGGATACCCATCGTCACCACCACGTCGTGGATCAGCGAAACGATCGCACCGACCGCAAACTTCCACTGAAAGCGGAAGGCCAGATAGATCAGTACGCCACCGAGCGCCAGCAGCATGCCGATACCGCCCTGGTCACGCAGCTCTTCACCGACCTGAGGACCGACGAACTCGACGCGCTTGACCACCGCCGGGTTGTCAGCACCCGACTTGCGCAGCGCCTCCGCTACCTGCGTGCCCAGCTGCGGGTCTTCACCCGGCATGCGCACCAGCAGGTCGGTGGTTGCACCGAAGCTCTGCACTACTGCATCGTGATAACCGGCCTGGACCAGTTCCTGACGGACCTTGCCCAGATCGGCCGGACGCTCGTAGGTCAGCTCGATGAGCGTACCGCCGGTGAAGTCCAGTCCAAAGTTAAGCCCTTTATGGAACCAGCTGAACAACGCCAGTGCGGTAAGGAGCATGGTAACGGCGAACGCAACGTTGCGAACGCCCATGAAGTTGATGGTACGTTTCATGGCAGCCCCTTAAATCCACAACTTCTTGAAGTCACGACCGCCATAGATCAGGTTGACCATTGCGCGGGTCACCATGATGGCTGTGAACATCGAGGTAAAGATCCCGAGCGACATGGTCACCGCAAACCCTTTGACGGGACCGGTGCCCATCGCGAAGAGAATGCCGCCGACCAGCAGCGTCGTCAGGTTGGCGTCGAGGATCGCCGTGTAGGCGCGATCGAAACCTTCGCTGATTGCGCGCTGAACCGTCATGCCGTTGGCGATCTCTTCACGTATCCGCGAGAAGATCAGTACGTTGGCGTCCACCGCCATACCCATCGTCAATACGATACCGGCGATACCCGGCAGGGTCAGCGTTGCACCCAGCAGCGACATCAGTGCCAGCAGCATGACCATGTTGAAGGCCAGCGCCACGGTCGCGATCAGACCGAAGAAACGGTAGATGGCCATGATGAACAGCGACACGAAAAGCATGCCCCACAGGGAAGCATCGACACCCTTGGTGATGTTGTCGGCACCCAGGCTCGGACCGATGGTGCGCTCTTCAGCGAAGTACATCGGTGCCGCCAGACCACCGGCACGCAACAGCAGCGCCAGCTCGGACGATTCGCCCTGACCGTTCAGGCCCGTGATACGGAACTGACTGCCCAGTGGCGACTGGATGGTCGCCAGGCTGATGATCTTCTTGTCTTCCTTGAACGTCTGGACCGGCACGTCTTTCTCGACGCCGTTGACCATCTGCTTGGTGAAAGTAGTGGTCGGACGCTGCTCGATGAAGATCACCGCCATGCTGCGACCCACGTTGCTGCGGGTTGCACGACTCATCAGCTCGCCACCGTGACCATCAAGGTTGATGTTCACTTGTGGACGACCGTGCTCGTCGAAGCTCGCCTTGGCGTCGGTTACCTGGTCACCGGTGATGATCAGGCCACGCTCCACCGCTGCTGCCGGACGTCCGCCTTCGCGGAATTCGAACATTTCGGTGGTGCCTTTCGAATCGTCGGGACCTGCGCCCAGACGGAACTCGAGGTTGGCGGTCTTGCCCAGAATACGCTTGGCTTCTGCAGTGTCCTGCACGCCCGGCAACTCGACAACGATGCGGTTGGCACCCTGACGCTGAACCAGCGGCTCGGCAACGCCCAGCTCGTTGACCCGGTTACGTACGGTGGTCAGGTTCTGCTTGATGGAGTATTCACGAATCTCGGCCAGCTTGGCCGGGGTCAGCGCCATGCGCAGCACGGGAATCCCGTTCAGCTCGGCAGGCGTGATTTCGAAATCGGTAAAGGTCTTGCGTACCAGCGCACGAGCCTGCTCGCGCTCTGCATCGTCACCAAAGCCCAGCTGAATCACATTACCCAGCTGCGGCAGGCTGCGATAACGCACCTTTTCCTTGCGCAGCAGCGCCTTGACTTCGCCTTCGTAGACTTTCAGACGGGCATCGATTGCCTTGTCCATGTCGACTTCCAGCAGGAAGTGCACACCACCGGACAGGTCGAGGCCGAGTTTCATCGGAGTTGCGCCAATATTGCGCAGCCAGTTCGGCGTGGTGCGGGCCAGGTTCAGCGCGACGACATAGTCATCACCCAGTGCCTTGCGCACGACATCCTTGGCCGGCAACTGATCTTCCTGCTTGCTCAGACGCAACAAACCGCCTTTGCCATTCTCGGCCAGAGAAGAAGCCTTGACCGGGATCCCGGCATCGGTCAGCGCCTTGGCTGCACGATCCACATCTGCCTGGGTGACCTGCAACGCAGTACTTGCGCCACTGATCTGAATGGCCGAATCGTCAGGGTAGAGATTGGGTGCGGAATAAATAAAACCGACCACCAGCACCGCCAGGATCAGTACGTATTTCCACAGAGGGTATTTGTTCAGCATCACGCCGCCCGCTTAAAACGCGGGGCGCCTTGCGCGCCCCGTCGATGGGTAAAAGTTGGTACTCAGATCGCTTTCAGGGTGCCCTTTGGCAGAGTGGCAGCGATTGCGCCCTTCTGAATTTTCAGCTCAACCGTGTCGGACACTTCGATGACCACGAAATCGTCGGTCACTTTGTTGATCTTGCCGGCGATACCACCGCTGGTCACAACTTCGTCGCCTTTCTGCAGGTTGCCCAGCAGGTTTTTCTGCTCTTTGGCGCGCTTGGCCTGTGGACGCCAGATCATCAGATAGAAGATGACCAGGAAGCCGACCAGGAAGATCCACTCGAAACCACTGCCCGCAGGACCGGCAGCCGGTGCAGCAGCATCCGCAAAAGCGGGAGAGATGAAAAAGCTCATTTGTCGCTCCAGTTACATAATTAGTATAAAAAGCAGGAAAAACTCGTTCTGTTTCAACCCAGAGGCGGCGTTGGGAGGCCGCGTTTGGCATAGAAGGCATCGACGAAGGCGGCCAATGTACCCTGTTGAATAGCCTCGCGCAAACCAGCCATAAGCACTTGGTAGTGCCGTAAATTGTGGATCGTATTGAGCATGCTACCCAGCATTTCTCCGCACTTGTCCAAGTGATGCAGATAAGCACGCGAGAAGTTCTTGCAGGTGTAACAATCGCAGGTCGGATCCAGCGGCGAATTGTCGTGGCGATGGAACGCGTTGCGGATTTTCAGCACACCGGTATCAATGAACAGGTGACCGTTACGGGCGTTGCGGGTGGGCATCACACAGTCAAACATGTCAACGCCGCGGCGCACACCTTCGACCAGATCTTCCGGCTTGCCTACTCCCATCAAGTAACGAGGTTTGTCTGCTGGCATCTGGCCCGGCAGGTAGTCCAGCACCTTGATCATCTCATGCTTGGGCTCGCCCACCGACAGACCACCAATCGCCAGGCCGTCGAAACCTATCTGATCGAGGCCTTCAAGCGAGCGCATGCGCAGGCTCTCGTGCATGCCACCCTGCACGATACCGAACAGGGCTGCGGTGTTTTCGCCATGCGCCACCTTGGAACGCTTGGCCCAGCGCAGCGACAGCTCCATGGAAATGCGTGCGACGTCTTCGTCAGCCGGGTACGGCGTGCATTCGTCGAAGATCATCACGATGTCTGAACCCAGATCGCGCTGAACCTGCATGGACTCTTCCGGCCCCATGAACACCTTGGCGCCGTCGACCGGAGAGGCGAACGTCACGCCCTCCTCCTTGATTTTGCGCATCGCGCCCAGGCTGAACACCTGAAAACCGCCCGAGTCAGTCAGAATCGGCCCTTGCCACTGCATGAAATCATGCAGGTCGCCGTGCCCCTTGATGACCTCGGTGCCGGGACGCAGCCAGAGGTGAAAGGTGTTGCCCAGAATGATCTGCGCACCAGTGGCTTCGATATCGCGCGGCAGCATGCCCTTTACCGTGCCATAGGTGCCCACCGGCATGAACGCCGGGGTCTCGACCACGCCACGCGGAAAGGTCAGCCGACCGCGACGGGCCTTGCCGTCGGTGGCCAACAACTCGAAAGACATACGACAGGTGCGACTCATGCGTGATCCTCTGTGGCCGATTCCGCTGGGGCCGTCGGCGCGGGATTGCGGGTGATGAACATGGCATCCCCGTAACTGAAGAAGCGGTACCCGTGCTCGATGGCAGCCGCGTAGGCTGCCATGGTTTCGGGATAACCAGCGAACGCCGAAACCAGCATCAACAGCGTGGATTCGGGCAAATGGAAATTGGTCACCAGGGCATCGACCACGTGAAACGGTCGTCCTGGATAAATGAAGATGTCGGTGTCACCACTGAACGGCTTGAGCTGACCGTCGCGCGCAGCACTTTCCAGCGAACGCACGCTGGTCGTCCCGACGGCTATCACCCGACCACCCCGCGTACGGCACGCCGCTACGGCATCGACTACTTCCTGGCTGACTTCCAGCCATTCGTTATGCATGTGATGGTCTTCGATGCGGTCAACGCGCACCGGCTGGAACGTGCCCGCGCCCACGTGCAGCGTGACAAACGCCGTCTCGACGCCCTTGGCCGCAATGGCTTCCATTAATGGCTGATCGAAATGCAGACCGGCCGTAGGTGCAGCCACCGCACCGGCACGCTCGGCATAAACAGTCTGGTAGCGCTCCCGATCGGCACCTTCGTCCGGGCGATCTATATAAGGAGGCAACGGCATGTGCCCGACACGGTCCAGCAGCGGCAGCACCTCTTCGGTAAACCGCAGCTCGAACAACGTGTCGTGGCGCGCAACCATTTCAGCCTCGCCACCGCCGTCGATCAGAATTGTCGAGCCCGGTTTGGGCGCCTTGCTCGCTCGCACATGTGCCAGCACGCTATGGCTGTCCAGCACGCGCTCGACCAGAATTTCCAGCTTGCCGCCGGACGTCTTCTGCCCAAACAGGCGTGCAGGAATGACGCGGGTATTGTTGAACACCATCAAGTCGCCCGAGCGCAGATGCTCAAGCAAATCAGTGAATTGACGATGTGCCAGCGCGCCGCTCACCCCGTCAAGGGTCAACAGACGACTACTGCGACGCTCGGCCAGCGGGTGACGAGCTATCAGGGAATCGGGAAGATCGAAAGTAAAGTCAGCGACGCGCATGATGGGGTTCGTTTAGCAGGGCCGGGAAGTTTATCCGGTTTGGCGGAATTAGTAAAAAACCAACGCAAATCCCTGTTGACCAAAGGAAAAGTCATCCTTATACTTCGCCGCCATTGAGCCCTGATGGCGGAATTGGTAGACGCGGCGGATTCAAAATCCGTTTTCGAAAGAAGTGGGAGTTCGATTCTCCCTCGGGGCACCAAAATTAAAAAAGACCTTGAACTTCAAGGTCTTTTTTTTCGTCTGGCGTAAAGTTGGCGTAATGCCCGGAGTTAAATTTTCAGGATCGCTCCCAGCGCCGCGTGCATCGGCGGGCGGGATTGGGTCAGGTCTTGCTCTGGCAAAGCACCAAATCGCCAGATGGGGCTGTTCCCGCTGGTGACGATGCTATCAAGCAAGCATTGCAGTCCCTGCGCTTCTACTGAGCCCCTTGCCAAGTGCTCACTGATCGCCAGGTATTCACGTCCTCCTGCCCCATTACGGTAGAGCACCCAGGCGCCAGAAGCTTCGCTGCCCCGTCGAGAAACCTCGGAATTTTCTCTTCAAGGGCAGATTTGTAATCACTGTCCCCAGCTATGACCGCAAGATGATCGATGGTTGAGTCCAAAGGCTGCATGAGCCACTGACCATTAAAAGCCGCGAGGTGGGTCGCCGCCCAGTCGTCCTTCATGTAGTGAAAATGCCCATAGCCCGTCAACTACCCATTTAGCCCAAAGTCACCCGGGTTCCGGGTAGTTGGCCTGCCATCTTCCATGGCGTCGATTGCTCGCCTGAAACGGGCGAAATCGTTGTAGCCCAGGCTCAACCCTGCAAAGCAGTCTGACTTGCCAAACCCGGCCGACCCTTCATCACCTTTCAACCCTGAGCGTTCGGGCGGCCAACCGTTTCAACCTCAACGATACGCAGAGGCTGGACGCGTCGGCTACGCTGGGCTGGCAACATAACCTGAGCGATACGTCGTCCGACCAGCACCTGTCGTTCGCCAAAGCGGTGAACAAGTTCGCCGTGCAGAGTGTATCGATGGATCGCGATGCAGCCGTCGTCGGTGCGCGTGCAAGCCTGGCACCGGGCAGGGATGCGCGGCTCAGTCTGGACTAGAACGGTTCGCTGGGCTCGCTTAGCAAACCCCACGGTGTGGGCCTGTCGCTGGATTGGCAATTCTGAGAAAAGCGAGCATTGCATTCAGGGGGGACGAGCAAACACTTGCTCGCCCCTCTGTCGCCCACGCGCTGGCATTACCCGCCCGAAGCTGACAAAGCGGCTCCGTTCAGTCTTGTCACAGTGCGCGGGAACCGCCAAGAGAACTTCAATCAGACCTTATAAGACATCGTTACGTCTGGATTGATTTGCTCCAGATAGTTTTTGACGTTGGTATCAATCTGAGGACGAGACTTTGAACCAGAATCATCGATGATCAGGCTCCTCACACCCTGTAGCTCAGCGAGCCCAGGTACGTTTTGGTAGTCAGTGGCGTGACCTGAGCCCACAAAGGCAAGCCATTTTCCCGGGGGCTGGGTGAGACGTATTTTTTCAGAGCCATAATAGTTCATCGCTTTGATTCTCGAGTTACCGTCCTCATCGCGTGACGTGGCATATGTCTGAGCGGTATCCAGTGGAATGACCTGAATCCCGGCCTTCTTTGCAGATTCCACTACGGTCGCAAAAGTGTATGAGGGCATTGGTCTGTTAGGCGGTAAATTCCCTCTGGTCTGCATATCAAGATAGGCTTTAAGCCTTGTAGGCATAGGACTGCCTTTCGGAGAGTGCATGTACTCGTTCAGGGCTTGTCCGTGGGAGTCTGAGCACAGGTGTTCCATAAACAGCGTCGTCACGCCAGCAGCCTTCAAATCCTTCATGTTTTTGGTCAGCTCACGCTTACTGGCGACCGAACTGTGCGCTTCCCCAATTACCAGCCCTGGGGCATCGTTCAACAATTCGCGCATGACGCCCAGGCTGTCTTTGCTTTTCAGTTTGGGAACCGGACCCAGCGCAGGCCTGTCCTGGGATTTGAAGTCATCAAAGTAACGATCTGCCCTCTTGATCAAATTAGCTTCGACTTTGTTTTTATCCAGGGGGGCCCACGTATTGTTTCCAACCCACTGCTTCATTTCGAGATAATTGAGGTTCACATCAATATGATTCCTGCCTTGTAAAAGCCCGACGTCCTCAGGCTTGAGGCCCACAAAGCCAATCCCCGCTTTGATGGCTTTCATTTCGCGATCCAGCATGCCGGCTATCACGGATGACGGTATTTTTGTAGATGCCCCGGATAAGAGGCGGGGATCAAAACGGTGTGAGTATGTGTTCTCCGTCCAGCTTGCCAGCTCGGCAAGGTTTGCGGCTTTGAAGCCGTCACCCGAGTTACCCCGTGGTGTACGTGAGCTCGACGCGACACCGGATGTATCGGTGACCACATGACTAGCGCCAGCCCTTGTGTTTCGCCTGCTGCGCGCGTCGCGCACGGATTCACTCGTTCCGGATGTCTGATCTGCAATGTTCATATGGACGATCGCTTCAGCAAGATGCGCGTAGCGCCCTCCTCCGTAACGTCGAATCCCGCCCAAAGGCGGTGGGGCTGCTGGCTCATCTACTGCTCTGGATGAACTGGCCTCCGATCTATGGGCCGACCCGGATTGAGCAGGTCGTATTACAGGCCTTTCAATTTCAGGTGCAACGGGGTGATAGCTTGGGGAAGAGCCACCGACAGGTCTCATGAGTCAATCTCCGGTTGGGTTGAATACCCAAAGGGTCAGCGTTAAAAATAACCTCCTCATAAGGAGAGCATTCACAGTGCGATCCCTGCAGGTTCAGCCAGGCAAGTACGTTGCTGGGCGCGCCAACGTGTGGCTGCCGCCCGTTCTCTGGTTGATCAGTGAGCCTTCGGAATACCGAACTGCTCAAGCGTTGGGTCGACGTTGTGGTCGAACGCTTTCTGCGCCTTGTGCTTTTTCACCGCATCAATGATGGCCGAGATACCGAAGCCCAGCGCCATGGCGCCATCAATCGCCCAGCCGATGACCGGTATCGCGGCACCCAGTGCCGCGCCTGCGGCCAGGCCGGTCGCTTCGCCCGCCACCATGGCCACCGCACGTCCCACCAGTTGTCCGGTCATGCGACCCAGACCGGCTGAAGCTTCGCGACCCAGCATTTTGGCGCCGGCGTCGAAGCCGCCTTTGACGGCCTCCCCGGCCAGTTTGGTGCTGTCATAGATGGCCTGGGTCGCCCCCAGTTTGTTGCCCTGCGCAAGCATGTCGGAAACCGACATGAAACCCACGACTGACTGAAGTGCCTTGGGGCCAAATTGCTCCATGATCTGCATGGCTTCTGAAGGGCCTTTATCTTCGTCTGATTTGCCTTCAAGAAATTTGCGACCCTTTTTCGAATCCTGCAGCTGCGCCATGGTCGAGTTCACATAGTCTTCATGCTGGCTGTCGGTAACCTCGGGAGGCAACACGCTGTCGTATGCAGCCTTCTGGGCATCGGCAGTCTGCAAGGCCGTGTTGGCATCAACCTTCTTTTGATCCAGCAACTGCTTGAGAGCACCGCCCTCACTGAAATTTTTGACGTAGGAGTCTTCTATGGACGATTGAAGGTCAGGGCGCTGAGCCAACACTTGATCGGGCGTCAGTACCTGCTTGTCGGGAAACAGGTCTTTCTGTAGCTGCAATTGCGCGCCCAGGCCGCTGATCGCACCGCTGTAGTCAACATTGGGCTTATGTTTGTCGACTGCCTTGCCCGCCGTCGCCATGTCGGTTTCCAGCGCCTTGCCGCTGTCGACATTGTCGGCCTGCTCGATCACTGCCTGTTGCAAGGCGGCATCGCTGCGCACCAGCTTGCGCTCCTCCTCGGGAATACTTTTATTGAGGAACTCCTCGACGTCGGGGTCCTGCTGAAGCTGCGCGATCCGATCGTTGAGCGCTGCTTCGGTGTTATCGGTGTCGCGCAACTCGCGTCCGGCAATAACGCTTTGCTGGGTTTGTTGCAGCTTGATCATCACCGCCGCCTTCTGAGCGCCGGTATAGGCATCTGGGTGATCAAAGACATCAGCGCCCAGTTTGCTGATATCGATACCCGCAACAGAGTTGAGCGTGGCGGCGTCACTCAGCATCCCGGCAAACTGACCGCCGTTGGTGGGGGCGCTGGTCTTGATCCACTCACTGATGTTTTTCGCGTTGAACAGGTGGTCAGGACTGTGCGCCGCCTTGGCGCGACCTTTCATCCCGGCCTCATCAAGTTGGCCCATAAAGCCAGGCTGCGACCACGTGCTGCACGACTGTTTGAGCGCACCCGACAAGCCTGGGTTGTTGGCTGCCAGGCCTTTCAGATCCTCGGCGCTGATGTTGTCATCGACCTTGGTCTGGTTGGCTGCCCCCTGCGCATTATTCGGCTCAGCGGCGCGGGCCAGCGGAACGTTCGCACGCATCACTGCTGCATTACGGACCATTTCCAGGGATTGAGGATCTGCGTCCGGGTTGTCCTTCTGATACTTCTCGACATCCTTGTCGGCGCTGTCAGCAGCCTTTTGCATGTTTTTGGCGAAGACCTTGAGGTCTTTGTTGGTGATTTTGCCATCTGCGCTACCGCCTTGAGCGGTGTCCACTGCGGTTTTCAAGGCAGGGTTGGCGTTGATGAACTCCATCGCCCTGGCCGCGTCCGGACCATCGTCGCGCGCCATCCAGGCCGCCGCGATAGGTCGATTGAGTTCCTTGGCCGCTTGCTCACGCTCTTCCGGCGGCAGATGAGCGACCATCGGCTCCCAGCGCTTCAGCGCCTCAGGAGAGGAATATTCAGAATTGTCGAGAAATGCAGCATCAGAGGCTTGCGGCGCATTGGCCGGGTCAGAGGCATCGTTGCTTGCTGGAGTACCGGTTGAAGCCACCGAGCCAGTGGACGAAACCCCGACAGATCCCGAGGTGGATAATGAGTCGAAGTCGCTGCTTGAAGAGGTGCTGCTGCGAGAGAAAAACGAGGCTACGGACGAACCCGTGTCGTCCTCATTGTTGAGCAGATCAGACAGGCTCTGGCCGGATTGACCGAACTGTACATCGCCGCCCGATGAGGTCGGGCTTCTGGCCACCGGCGACGTATCAGCCAGCTCGCCAGAGGTGACCTGGGGGACATTACCGCTGAAGACTGGAGAACTGGATATACGCATGATAAGTCGCCGTCCAAAAGTGAGGGTTGATCACTGTGTGGCCGGCGACCTCGGTCGGTTCCCGTTTGCGCGCAAAAAAACGTCTTCAGGCGAAAGGGTCGATCTGCTGCTTCAATTGCACGCGTGCGCGCGACAACCGTGAACGTACGGTGCCGATCGGTACGCCTAGATTGCTTGCGGTGTCCTGGTAGTTGCCGTCCATTTCCAGCGACACCTCAAGCACTCGCTGCATGTTGGACGGCAGGTCACCAATGGCCTCGATCACCCGCGCCAACTGCCGATGGCCGTCGACCTGATGACCGATATCGCTGTGCATGTCCACTTCAGAATGCACCTCCTCTTCCCAGCTTTCCTGATAAGGCTGACGGTACATTTTGCGAAAGTGATTGCGGATCAGGTTCAACGCAATGCCGCACAACCAGGTTTGCGGTTTGCTGGCATGCTGAAACTTGTGCTCGCAGCGCAGCGCCTCAAGAAAAACACACTGCAGGATGTCATCCACGTCGTCGGGGTTCATCACACGCTTCTGTATGAACGCCCTGAGCATTTGGATCTGATCGTCCGTCATCTGGCGAACACCAGCTTTTGAAGATGCTTGACGGGGTTGGGTCTTGTCCAGGATCACGAGGTTTTGAAACATGGGGGCCTACCCTTTCTAATGGTGTGCAAGCCCTATAGCGATAAGCGTGCCAAGCAAAAAATCGTCATAACCTCTTGATTTATTTATATATTTATAAAGTTGTAATTCTTTGTAATACAATTTTTTGCCAAATACCCACGTTTACCACGACAGCATTTGGCACAGATGCGAAGCCGCCCCTTGTCAGGGAACTGAACCGAGCCATGGCCCCACTCAGGCGTCATGATCAGGCTCAGAACCTAACTATGAAAATCGTTGCCCCGCCTATATTGCCTATCCGTTCAGTCGCGCCGACGCAAGCGATCACGCCTGCTGCATGGCCGATTCGTGGCACGGAGCCAAACGGTAAAGGGACCTCGACACAGCAGGTTTCACGCTTCGCCGCAGCGCTGGTGCAGCAAAGCCGGATACTGCGTCAGCGAGAGCTGATCGCCAGCAGAAATGCCCTCCAGTCACGAGCGGTAAAACTGGGCGAGCTCTATCAGTTACTGATGAGCACCCAGGACACCGGGCTCGACAACGCTGCCAGACTGCTGCGTAAAAAGCTGCTCAAAGAGGATGCAACAGAGGTCGAGCAGATTCTGGAATTTACAGACGGCGATGCCGCCAAGGCTCATGTCGTGCTACAGGCTGCACGCAAGCAGGCAGAGTCCGAAGGCAGTCTGCAAGAGCATGAGGTCCTGACTGAAAGGCTCAAACAGCTGCGCCGCAAGTTCGGCCATCGTGCCCGGGCAGGTATCAACACCGCCAAAGCGTTCGGGCGCCAGAACATCGATAACAAGCGTCGCGCCTCACTGCGCAATCTCTACGGTGTAGCGGTGAGCGGCCAGCCCAATGTCACCGGCTTGATCGAGGCCTTGATCAGCGAGCAGGAAGAGCCTGGGCAATTCGATCTCAATCTTCGTGATATGCGCAGTGCAATCGCAGACGATCTTTCGGCCATTACGCCATCGGCCTCTCATGAACAGCTGCGCACGCTGATGCACGGCCTGACCACCGCACGGCATGTGACCACACTGCTAAGAGGCTGCGAGCATTTGCTGGGGCGGATGCGTAACAAGAACCCTGACCTGAAGGTCGATCCGCCAGCGTTTCTCAAACATCTGCTGACACTCACCGCCAACGGCATGAACGTGAACCAGACGTTGCAGCTGACCCAACACATTGGTGGCGAGCAACTCAAGCATCAGCTGGCATTCCTGAACGGTCTGCGCCCGATGCTCCTGCAATTACCCATTCTGCTTTGGCGTGACATGAAAAGCCGTCAGACCGCGTTGAGCAACCTGCTCACGCTGATGGCCGAGCTCACGCAACAGGAACAGAAGCAGCTTTACGAGGGACTCGCCTGATGAATCAACTCATCAACCTGCTGAACGGTGTCGCGCTGGCAGCCATGCGTCGCTCGGAACTGGTGGGCGCATTTTTTGTGATTGCCATCGTGTTCATGATGATCACACCGTTGCCGACCGGGCTGGTGGACGTGCTGATTGCGGTCAACATCTGTATTTCCTGCCTGCTGATCATGCTGGCCATGCACCTGCCAAGGCCGCTGGCGTTCTCGACCTTTCCGGCCGTGCTGCTGCTGACCACCATGTTCCGCCTGGCCCTGTCGATTTCCACCACACGCCTTATTCTGCTCAACCAGGATGCCGGGCATATCGTTGAAGCCTTCGGTCAGTTCGTGGTGGGTGGCAACCTTGCCGTGGGCCTGGTGATCTTTCTGATCCTGACCGTGGTCAACTTTCTGGTCATTACCAAAGGCTCCGAGCGCGTCGCAGAAGTAGGCGCGCGATTCACACTGGACGCCATGCCCGGCAAGCAGATGTCGATCGACAGTGACCTGCGGGCCAACCTCATCAGCGTGCAAGAGGCGCGCAAGCGCCGAGCCGAACTGAACAAGGAAAGCCAACTGTTCGGCGCCATGGACGGGGCGATGAAGTTCGTCAATGGCGACGCTATCGCCAGCCTGATCATCGTCGCGATCAACATGATCGGCGGCATCTCCATCGGTGTGGTGCAGCATGGCATGAGCGCCGGTGACGCCTTGCAGCTGTACACGGTATTGACCATCGGTGACGGCCTGATCGCACAGATCCCGGCGCTGCTGATTTCCGTCACATGCGGCATGATCATCACCCGGGTCCCCAACGCAGACGCGGGCGCCGAAGCCAATATCGGGCGCGAGATCGCAGAGCAGATCACCAGCCAGCCCAAAGCCTGGATCATTGCGTCAGTGGCCATGCTCGGCTTTGCCGCACTGCCAGGAATGCCGACTGCGGTGTTCATCACCATTGCGATCATTTGTGGTGCCGGTGGTCTGCTGCAATTGCAGCGAGCCAAACCCAAGGCTCAGCAGGAAGGCGCAGTGGCGGTAGCCCCTGAGCTGAATGGCAAGGAAGACCTGCGAACGTTCTCGCCGAGCCGCCAGTTTGTCCTGCAGTTCCACCCCAGCCAGGACAACACCCAGATAGAAAAGCTGGTCAGCGAAATCCGTCAGCGACGCAATCGCTTGGTGGTGCAATACGGGCTCACCCTGCCCTCGTTCATCATCGAGCATGCACACCATCTGCAGCCGGATGAATTCCGCTTTACGGTGTACGAAGTACCGATGGTCAAAGCGACCTTCAGCCAGACCCACAAAGCAGTGGCTTCACACCTGCTGCAAAACGACACCCAGACGCCTGTCATCTACGGCAACACCGATCGTCAGGAAGACCAGTGGGTGTGGTTACCCGCCGACGCGCCGGAGTTGCAGAACAACGACCTGACCGGCGTGAGCGCCATGACCTTGATCATCGAGCGCATGGAGCGTGCGCTGCAATCCTGCGGGCCGCAATTTATCGGTTTGCAGGAAACCAAGGCGATCCTGAGTTGGCTGGAAGCCGAACAACCCGAACTTGCCCAGGAGATGCAGCGGGTGCTGACGCTCACACGATTCTCTGCGGTCCTGCAGCGACTGGCTTCCGAATGCGTGCCGCTGCGAGCGATCAGGGTGATTGCCGAAACCCTGATCGAACATGCCCAGCACGAACGCGACATCAGCGTGCTGACCGACTACGTGCGCATCGCACTCAAATCGCAGATTTACCACCAGTACTGTGGAGCCGAAGGCTTGATGGTGTGGCTGCTGACGCCGGAAAGCGAAGGACTGCTGCGCGACGGACTGCGTCAGACACAGACCGAAACGTTCTTTGCGCTGAGCAACGAGATCAGTCAGCTGCTCGTGCAGCAATTACACATGGCGTTCCCCTTGAGAGCGCCGGAGCAAGCTGTGCTGTTGGTCGCACAGGACCTGCGCAGTCCGCTGCGCAACTTGCTCAAGGAAGAGTTCTACCACGTGCCCGTGCTGTCTTTCGCCGAAATCAGCAACGCGGCCAAGGTCAAGGTCATGGGGCGGTTCGATCTGGAAGACGATCTTGAACCGATGGATAACGAGCATGCCGCTTGAGCCTGCCTGGCTTGAGGACAGGGAGAACGCAGGATGTTTGAATTACGCGTATTGAATGGGCAGCACCAGGGTGCGGCTCTGCCACTGATTGGCGAGCAATGGTCGATTGGCTCGGCCGAACAACAGGACCTGGCGCTGGAAGACGCTGGCGTGGAGAACCTTCACGGTCGCCTGCAACGCCAGGACGACAGTTGGGTTCTGAACGGTGAGCAAGGGCAAGTCTGCGACGAGAATGGCAACCCTCAGGCCAGCCTCGAACTGACCCTCAACAGCGCGTTCATGCTGGGCCCGGTCTGGCTGTGCGTATCCCCGGCCGGTGACGACTGGCCGTCGGTGCCGGCCATCATTCCTCCGCAGCCTCAGACTCAGCCTCGCCCGGATGCCGAGCCAGCTGGCAGCGCTGCGCCGCTGAGGAAGGTACCGTCGCGCTCACAGAAATTCCTGAACCGCACCACGGGCATCATTGCCGGCTTGCTGATTGGTGTGATCGGCAGTGCCTGGAGCCTGACCCGGCCATCGCCTGTCGCAATGGACCCTGAAGTGATCCAGGTTGCAGCAGCCCGACAAGTTGGCTCGGCCGCCTCTGATACGCCGGGGCAGGCCATGCCAGCACGGTCGAAGGCAGCAAAGCCGGATACGCGCATCCGCCTTGCCGATGCAGACGCCGTTCGACGTCAGCTCAACACCATGCTCAGCGAACGCCTGCTTACGGATATCAGGATTGAAGAGCGGCCAGAAGGCCTGGTGCTCGACGGCGATGTCAAAGAAGAAGCGCTGCTGGTCTATCAGCGCATGCTGCAGCGCTTCAAAGACAGATACCGCTCACCGATCAACGTGCTGGACAATGTATCCAGTGCTCACAACGCCCTGCCCTTCGTGGTGGTGCAGATCATGACAGGGCCTCATGCCCACCTGGTGACGGCCGATGGTCGTCGTCTCTATGTGGGTGACGAAGTGGATGGGTTGCGCCTCTCCAGGATCGATGAACATCATCTGCAGTTCGACGGCGACCGCCACGTTGAGGTGAACTGGTGAACGCTGCACTGGACCACTGGAAAGCAGTTCATACGGCGCGTCTTTCACAGTACAGCGCCGTACGGGTGAGCGGCAGGGTCAGCGCAGTGCGAGGTATCTTGCTGGAGTGCAAGCTGCCAGCCGCAAAGGTCGGCGACCTGTGCGAGGTGAGCAAAGCCGATGGCAGCCTGTTACTGGCAGAGATCGTGGGCTTTACCCCAGACTGCACGCTGCTCAGCGCTCTCGGCGCACCCGATGGCATTCAGGTGGGCGCGCCCATTCGTCCGCTGGGCATCGCCCACCGGATTGGCGTCGATGACAGCCTGCTGGGCTGTGTACTGGACGGTTTTGGTCGTCCGCTGATGGGCGACGCCATCGGCGCTTTCGCGGGCCCTGATGATCGTCGTGCGACCCTGCCGGTGATCGCCGATGCGCTGCCGCCCACTCAGCGACCCCGCATCAGCAACGCCCTGCCCACGGGCGTTCGGGCGATCGACAGCGCCATCCTGCTGGGCGAAGGGCAGCGCGTCGGGCTGTTCGCCGGTGCGGGCTGCGGCAAGACCACACTGATGGCAGAGCTGGCGCGCAACATGGGGTGCGACGTGATTGTCTTCGGCCTGATCGGTGAACGGGGCCGAGAGCTGCGCGAGTTCCTCGACCATGAGCTGGATGCAACCTTGCGCAGCCGCTCGGTTCTGGTGTGCGCCACCTCGGACCGCTCGAGCATGGAGCGTGCCCGCGCGGCGTTCACCGCCACGGCCATTGCCGAAGCGTTTCGCGCTCGTGGTCAGAAAGTACTGCTGCTGCTCGACTCCCTGACCCGCTTTGCGCGGGCGCAACGGGAGATCGGGATTGCCTCCGGCGAGCCGCTGGGCCGCGGCGGGCTGCCGCCGTCGGTCTACACCTTGCTGCCGCGCCTGGTCGAGCGCGCAGGCATGAGCGAGCAAGGTTCAATTACCGCGCTGTATACGGTGCTGATCGAACAGGACTCGATGAACGACCCGGTGGCAGACGAAGTACGCTCGCTGCTGGACGGTCATATCGTGCTGTCCCGCAAGCTGGCCGAGCGCGGCCATTACCCGGCCATTGATGTGTCGGCCAGCATCAGCCGGATTCTCGGCAACGTCACCGGCCGCGAACATCAACGCGCCAATAACCGGCTGCGGCAACTGCTGGCCGCCTACAAGCAAGTGGAAATGCTGCTGCGTCTGGGTGAATACCAGGCGGGCGCCGACCCGGTAACCGACTGCGCGGTAAAGTTGAACGACGATATCAATGCGTTTCTGCGTCAGGACCTGCGAGAGCCGGTTGCCCTGGAAGAAACGCTGGAAGGGCTGCTGCGGCTCACCTCTCAACTGCCGGGGTGACGCATGGAAGAAAACCTCGAAGAGGATCCGCAGCGACTGGCGCTTGAACAGGTGATCGGCCTGCTCACACCCCTGCGTCAACACCGACAAGCCAGTGCCGAACGGGCGCAACGCCAGGCACAGGTGGAACTGAAATCCATGCTGGACCACCTATCAGAAACCAGAGCGTTGCTGGACCAGGAACGTGACCACCACAAACGACGACGCGCGACGCTTTCAGAGGCTCACCTGGAAAAGACCATGAGCCTGAACGATGTCGATGCATGGCACGAAAAAGAGAAAAAAATGCTCGATCGTCTGGCGTACATCCGTCAGGACATTCAGCAACAGCAACTTCGGATCACCGAACAACAGGCGTTGCTTGAAGAGCGACAGCAACAGGCCAAGGCGTCTCAGCGTGCAGTCGAGAAACTGGCCTGCATGAGCGAGACCCTCAACGAAGAAGGTTAGTGCCGATGCCCATTCCGATCAAACACGCACCAAAGCCACAGCCAACACCGCCCGCCGCCGAACATTCGGAACACGACGAGCACAAGGCGCCCGCGCCGATGTCGGCTCGGCGTCCCCTGACATTTGATCGTGCATCGGCAGGGATGAATGAAAAGCGCACCGGGGCCGCCGGCACCGGACGCAGCGACTGGCAGTCGGGCCGCTCGACATCGAGAAGGTCCGTCGAAGACGAATCTATGAACGCCGACGGGTTGTTCTTCTCCCAACTGCTGGTGCCATCGGTGAGCGAGGAACCTGACCAACAAAGCTTTGCCGGAAGCAACCTGGACTTCTCCGGGACCACAGAGCCGGTGCCCGCACAACTGATTGATGAAGTCGCCCAACGCTTACCGGACCAGCCTGCCGGGCCGCTCAATTTCACCCTGCTGATGCCCAACCTGGGCCAGGTGCGGGTCAATGCCGAAAAGTCTGAAGCCCGCTGGAACATTCAGTTGGGGTTCAACCGGCGCGACGTGCTCAAGCGGCTTCAAGGCCGCACGGGTGCCTGCCGTGACGCGCTGGCGCTCGCCATGGGGCATGACGTCGACCTGCATTTGCACGAGGACCTTGCAGCATGAGCGCGTTACGCCTGCGCAAGGTCGACCCACTGCCAGCCAGGGCGACCCGTGAGCTGGGCGCTGGTCAGCGATTGACGTTCGAAGCCCAGGGCCAGAAAGGCGAATTGAGTCTGTTGCCGCTGGTAGCAGACAGCGATACGCCAGCCAAGGGTGTCTGGTTGACGACTGCAGTCGGCCCTTTGTGCCTGGACGACGCCGAGGCGGTGCTGAGCCTGTTGGGCGACGCCCCGCTGACGCTGAGCGGGGAGCAACAAGGCTGGTACTGGCAGTTTTTCAATCAACGTTTAAGTCCTTCGATCGCCGCAATGCTGGCACCGATCGGGCCACTGGCCGATGGTCCTGCGCCCACGCTTTTCGGATGCCGGGTTCAAGTGCGTCTTGCCGAAGAGTCGCTGCACGCTCACCTGCACTGCGCACCTGAAACGTTGCTCAGGCTGTTCGCCTGCGCGCCCTGGACAGCCTGCAAGCGGCCGGTCGATGACGCCTGGTCCGTGACCACGCCATTGATCATCGGACAGTTGGCGCTGACCCTGGATCAGCTCGCCTCGCTGCGACCGGGCGACGTACTTCTGCCCGCCCATTGCCAGTTCGACAGCGCAGGACAAGGCCGACTTGCCCTCGGTGGGCGCCACTGGGCAGCCCATGCTGGCAGTCAGGATCAGCAATTATTTCTGCGGCTCAGCCACGAGGAGCAAGGTCACCATGAGTGATGAGGATCTGTACCAGGATGATGTAGACACCCTGGAAGACGACGAGCCGGCAACGGACTACGCGGACCACGACGAACATGATCACGCCTTTAACGCTGACGATCATGACCAGCAGCGTTGGGCAGGCGCCGACGATGATTACCAGGACGGGCCACTGGAGGACCAGGAAGCGCAACAGGCCGTAGCAAGCGAAGCGCCACCTGAACCGGCCGCATTTGAAAACCTGGAGTTGGAGCTGACGCTGCGTTGCGGCCAACTCAAACTGACCCTTGGCGAGCTGCGACGGCTGGACGCCGGAACGGTTCTGGAAGTGGCCGGCATCGCGCCAGGCTATGCCACGCTGTGCCACGGTGAGCGGGTTGTGGCCGAAGGCGAGCTGGTGGACGTCGATGGCAGACTGGGCCTGCAGATCACACGAATGGTGACTCAGCCATGATCATGGAGGGGGTCAACCCTATCCTGCTCGCGCTGTTTCTGGGCTCGTTATCGCTGATCCCGTTCCTGTTGATCGTCTGCACGGCATTCCTGAAAATTGCCATGACCCTGCTGATCACGCGAAACGCCATCGGCGTTCAACAAGTACCGCCCAACATGGCGCTGTATGGCATCGCCCTGGCAGCCACAATGTTCGTCATGGCGCCGGTCGCACACGATATCCAGCAGCGTGTACACGAACACCCACTGGAGTTGGGCAGCACCGAAAAACTGCAGACCAGCCTGCGCACCGTCATCGAGCCACTGCAACGCTTCATGACCCGTAACACCGACCCGGACGTGGTCGCTCATCTGCTGGAAAATACCCAGCGAATGTGGCCCAGGGAAATGGCCGATCAGGCGACCAAAGAAGACCTGCTGCTGGCGATCCCGGCGTTCGTCATGTCGGAATTGCAGGCCGGGTTCGAGATCGGTTTTCTGATCTATATCCCGTTCATCGTGATTGACCTGATCGTGTCCAACCTGCTGCTGGCCCTGGGCATGCAGATGGTTTCGCCCATGACCCTGTCACTGCCGCTCAAGCTGCTGCTGTTCGTGCTGGTGTCGGGCTGGTCGCGGCTTCTCGACAGCCTGTTCTATTCGTATATGTGAGGCGGTCATGGAAGCGTTGGCACTGTTCAAGCAAGGCATGTTTCTGGTCGTTATTCTCACGGCACCGCCGCTGGCGGTTGCGGTGCTGGTCGGTGTGGTCACGTCTTTGCTGCAGGCCTTGATGCAGATCCAGGACCAGACCCTGCCCTTTGGCATCAAACTGGGCGCGGTAGGCCTGACGCTGGCCATGACCGGCCGCTGGATCGGCGTTGAGCTGATCCAGTTCATCAACATGGCCTTCGACCTGATCGCACGTTCCGGGGTCAGTCATTAGATGCCCTTTGACGCGCAATACATATTCGAGCTCATGCTGGGCATGGCGCTGGCCATGGCGCGCCTGGTGCCGTGCATGTTGCTGGTGCCAGCCTTTTGTTTCAAATACCTCAAAGGGCCTTTGCGTTATGCCGTGGTGGCGGCGGTTGCGCTGATCCCGGCGCCCGCCATCAGCCGTGCGCTGGGCACACTGCACGATAACTGGTTTGCAATCGGCGGGCTGCTGATCAAGGAAGCGGTACTGGGCACACTGATGGGTCTGTTGCTGTATGCACCCTTCTGGATGTTCGCCTCGGTCGGCGCCTTGCTCGACAGTCAGCGCGGCGCGCTCAGTGGCGGTCAGTTGAACCCCTCGCTGGGGCCTGATGCGACCCCGCTCGGGGAACTGTTCCAGGAAACCCTGGTGATGCTGGTCATTCTCACCGGCGGGCTGTCGCTGATCACCCAAGTCATCTGGGACAGCTACACGCTCTGGCCGCCGACCGCCTGGATGCCGGGCATGAACGCCGATGGCCTGGATATCTTTCTTGAACAGTTGAATCAGACCATGCAGCACATGCTGTTGTATGCCGCGCCCTTCATCGCGCTGTTGCTGATGATCGAAGCGGCGTTTGCGATTATCGGTCTGTATGCCCAGCAACTGAACGTATCGGTGCTGTCCATGCCGGCCAAGAGCATGGCCGGTCTGGCATTTCTGCTGGTCTACATGCCGACATTGCTCGAACTGGGCAACGGTCAGATCCAGCAACTGGCCGACCTGAAGACGCTGCTCATTCACCTGGTGCAAGTGCCGTGAGCGAAAAAACCGAAAAGGCCACGCCCAAGCAGATACGTGATGCACGGGAAAAGGGCCAGGTCGGACAGAGTCAGGACCTGGGCAAACTGATGGTGTTGATGGCCGTCAGTGAAGTGACTCTGGGCCTGGCCGACCAGAGCGTGGAGCAATTGAAAGCATTGCTCGCGCTTTCGTTCAAAGGCATCGACCGCTCCTTCGCAGCATCCGTCGAACTGATCGCCAGCGAAGGGTTTTCAGTGCTGCTGAGCTTTACCCTGTGCAGCGTCGGCCTTGCCATGCTCATGCGGCTGCTCAGCAGCTGGATGCAGATCGGCTTCCTGTTTGCACCCAAGGCACTGAAAATCGACATCAACAAGATCAACCCCTTTTCCCACGCCAAACAGTTGTTTTCGGCGCAGAACCTCACCACCCTGCTGACCAGCATTCTCAAGGCCGTCGCCATTTCTGCGACGCTTTACACGCAGGTCAAACCGTCGCTGGGTGCGCTGGTCTTGCTGGCCAATAGCGACCTGGGCACGTATTGGCATGCGCTGCTTGAGCTGTTCAGGCACATAATGCGGGTGATACTGGGGCTGCTTCTGGTGATCGCAATGGTTGACTTCGCCTTGCAGAAATACTTCCACGCGAAAAAGCTGCGCATGAGCCATGAGGACATCAAGAAGGAATACAAGCAGTCCGAAGGCGACCCCCACGTCAAGGGCCACCGTCGGCAGCTCTCTCATGAGATTCTCAACCAGGAACCCTCTGCTGCGCCCAAACCGGTGGAAGACGCCGACATGCTGTTGATCAACCCGACGCATTACGCGGTTGCGCTCTATTACCGTCCGGGTGAGACGCCGCTGCCGTTGATCCACTGCAAAGCTGAAGACGAAGACGCCCTGGCGCTGATCGCACGCGCCAGGAAAGCCGGCATTCCCGTGGTGCAAAGCATCTGGCTGACGCGAACCCTGTTCAGGGTCAACGTCGGCCGCTACATCCCCCGCCCTACCCTGACGGCCGTCGGACACATCTACAAAATCGTCAGACAGCTGGATGAGGTTACCGACGAAGTGATCCAGGTCGAAGTCGAGCTGTAAGCACCGCATTGATGGCGACCTGAGTCACTGGCCTGCTTTATTATCTCCTATCCCCTATCCCCTCTCCCCCCGATCCAACCGCCGCCGACAAGCCGTTCGAGGCTGAAGCACGCGGTGCCTGTGGCTGGAGCCAGCATGCCGGTCCTTGCAAGCGCAGACTGACAGACACCTGAAAACCCAGAGCGTTGAGGCACGCATGCTTTCTGGCTCAATGAAAGGCTGCGAGCTTGCTGCCACCTGACCGCCCCGGCAAGAACGTTATACGCCAGCAATAGGGACAAGACCGCCAGCCAGCGCAGACATCAAGGCTCATCCCGAGGGACGGGAAAGGCCCTGCCAGCTCTGGTCAGTCATGTGTTGCGTGAGAAGTGGGAAGTAAGAAGCAGAAAGTAGCGCGCCCAAAAAAACCGCTTCCGTGAAGACGGAAGCGGCGTGGGCTGCGTTGGCGCAGAGTAAAGCGATACCGGCCTAAGCCAGATGATCCAGCCCTGCCAGTATCAACTCGTGCCGTCGAATGTCGTCCAGGTTGGTGACTGAGTTCGGCGCATCACTGACCGCATGCCACACGACAAAATCGCGCTGCACGTCCAGAAACAGAAAATAGTTACTGAAGCGCTCTGCTTCTGAAAACCGGAGTTGCAGTGCTTCTCTGAGTTGCTCCGGGCGCAGCGCCCGGCCTTCGATGTGCAGCGCAATGCCCCAGTCATGGTGTTCGCGACGACTGACGAAAGCCACTCCATTGGCCACTGGCCAGACAGCGGGACTTTGGGAGGCGACCTGAGTGTAGAACGCCACTTTTCCAGTTACCTCAATCATTTCTAATCCTTTAACTGCACAACGGTATAGTCCCGCTCGTTATCACGCTCATCCACGCCCTGACGCATATCCTGCGGCCACCAGATAACCAGTTCACGGTTACTGGAGTCCGGACGTTTGCAGGCATAACCTGCACAGCCGTGAGTGGCGCAACCTGTCAGGGTCGCGAACATAACGAGCAACAGAACAACGCTACGGCTTTTCATGGTGTGACTCCCTTGAGCAGCGAAGGTCGACTTTCCTTGGCCATCTTCGATATCTGAGGTTGGCGAACGGCGATATAGATCTCGCTCTCCTGGCCAGGCTGCACCCAGGCATGAGGCCAGGCCGCCACGCCGATGACCCAGCGCCCGCCGCATCGGCTTTCATCGATACGGACCGGTTTGTCTGTAGTGTTTCGCGCCACCACTACCGCAACACCCCAGTCTTTCTTGACGAACCACTGTGAACGTTTCTGATCGAGCACCAGGCCCTCGCCCGGGTCGCACAGACTGTCGGTCTCAAACGGCAGGGTTTCCCCGGAGCGCATGCCCACCGGCGCCACGCCATCAACCATCTGGGTAAAGACTTGCTGGACATCGCCACGGGTCGGCAGCTCGCCGCCGTCACGGCGCTCCTTGATGGTCTTCATCTGGTCATCGATATCGTGAGGGTTGCCGTTCTGCACGTAACGCGCAGGGTTCACCTGATCGCCGATCAGGCGCGGCGTCAGAATGAACAGCCGTTCACGCTGGCTCAACTCACGTGTGCGAGACTGGAACAACAGTTTGCCGATGTAGGGAATGTCGCCCAGCAGCGGAATCTTGTGCACCTTGTCGTTGGTTTCCAGCCCATGAAAACCGCCGACCACCAGCGAGCCGTGCTCGGCGATGACCGCTTGAGTGCTGACGTTACCTTTGCGCACGCTTGGCTGTTGATCATTGATGTCCGAAACGTCGATCTGACCGTCTTCGATGTCGATGATCAGTTGCACTTGAGGTTTTCCGTCATGATCCAGCGAGCGCGGTATCACCTGCAGACTGGTGCCTGCCGTGATGGGCTCGATTGTCGCCACCCGCTCGGAGGTTGCAGTCAGGTATTCAGTGCGACTGAAATCGATGACAGCCGGCTGGTTTTCCAGGGTCAGGATAGACGGGTTACCAATGACAGACGCCGAGCCCTTGCCTTCCAGCGCGTGCAGTTCGGCCGAGAATTTGCTGGCGTTCTGAATAAATAGCGTCGAACTGGTGCCCGCATCGAACAGGTTGGCGCCGCCACTGACGTTGCCACGATTGAAGTTCCAGCGACTGGACAGCTCCGCCAATTCGTTGCGATCAATGTCGAGAATCACCGCATCGATTTCGATCAGATTGCGTGGGATGTCCAGTTCCTTGATCAGCTTTTCGTACATCGGCTTGCGCTCGGGCAAGTCATAAATCAATACCGCGTTATTGCGTACATCGGAGCTCACCCGGATGTTCACGCGCCCACCAGATTTGCCTTTTTCAGGTTTTTTGCTGCCATAACTCAGCACCCGATCCAGCCCCTGCTGGAGCGCGCCAGTATCGATGCCGTTGGCATCCATGTTGTAAGGCAGGCTCGGCACACCTGAGCTGCCGCCGCCGGAAAAACCGCCGCCCGCGCTGCCGCGTCCCAACAAGTTGATGCCATTGATGGAATCACCTCGAGAGCGAGTGTCCAGCAGGTCCTGAAGAATACTGGCGACCCCGGCGACCACCAGTTGCTGATCACGATAGCGAATGGTGCGATCAGCCGCGTTGGCGTATTTGAGAGGAAAGACCACCACATCCTGCTTTTCGCCTTTCTCCGGCGAGTCGACCTTCTTGCTGTAATCGCGCACAAGGTCGACGTACTTCACAGGGCCTCGAACCAGGACAACGCCCTCGTTGGGCAACACGCCCCAACCAAAACGTTTGTCCAGCAGACCGACATCGGTCAGCGCAGTCTGCAGATCGTCTACTGCATCGGATGACACCTCGATGCGTGCCGATGTGCGTTCGCTGGCCGGGCTGATGTACAGCGTGTCGTTATAGACAAACCACTGGAAGTGATACTCCTGGGCAAGCCGCTCAAGAAAGTCTTCGGGGGTCTGAGCCCGGATACGACCGTCGAGCGTTCCCGTCACTGGCGTCATGTCCAGCGCCATTCCGAATTCTTTGGCAAAGTCGGCCAGCGCCGTGCCCAGCTCAGTCTGGCGGGCATCGTAGGCGTAGGCCGTATGTTTCCAGGCTTCAGGGGTAGCCGCCCACGTTGGAGAGGTCATCCCGATCAACAATAAAGGCAACCACATCAAGGCCTTGCGCATGTCACACTCCAGGTTGCCGGTAATTGAGGGTTGTTCGCCCGAAGGCGGCGAGCGCGGTGTTTCCAATCGAGGTCTGCATCAGACTGAGCAAGGCTGCGCGCTGATTGGCCAGGCTTTCGAGGCGATTGAGCAGGTCGTTGACGGTGCACGGGCTGGGCATCCAACTGACCAGGACTACACAACGGGTCTGAGGATCGATGCCGAACGCACCCTCACAGGCGCAGGCCAGGCTCGCGCCACCCTGACTGAGCAGTGCATCGAGCCGCTGCGGGTCGTTGGCGTCATAGGGATCGAGCAGCTCGATACTGCAGCGGATGCCGTCGCCGACCACAGCCAGACGAGCGTTGGCGTCGTCTATCCAGCAGTCGAGCGGAGTCAACGGCCGCAGCTCGCACCACTGGCCGACGACCTCGGTGAAGTCACTGAAATCCATCGATGACATTTTTGGTCAGTTTGTAACTGGCTTGCTGGCACTGGTCAGCAACGTTAGAGCTGACGGCTGCCTGCTGGCTCGCCTCACCGAAGGCATCGATATCGTCGGCGGTAAAATGACCGTTGCCGTCTTCCAGTACGTCGTCCACGTTGGACAGGGCACGGGTGAGCGTGTTGTCGAGGTTATTTTGCAGCGACTTGAAACTTATCATGTCCTGATACTCCAGCAGAAAGGTTCAAACCTTGAGTGGAGCAAAGGCGTAGAGCGGTTCCATTTTTGCCGGTAAAGGTCACTCAATCAGAAGGCTGACTGCCCATCAAACCGTTACGCAGCGTGGCCCAGTCGACATCGAACGCACCATTGGCGTCGCTCAGGCGCAAGCTTTCGGTGGCAATCGAAGCATCACGTTTGAGCTGCCAATATTCGGCAAAGCGACTCTGCGCCAACCACTCGGCCACGGTATCGGCAATATCCGGATGGACGCTCAGCGTGGCTACCGACTCGTTGAGCTGACTGGCCGCAAGATTTCTGAGCAGCGCCCGAGCGCGCTCGGCGAGCGAGGTCTCATCGAGCAAATGCTTGAGCGACTCGGTCAGTAGCTGCTCGACGGCCTCCATCGCTTGTCGCTGCAAGGATTCGCGCTGGGCCTTGAGCTCGATCAGAAAAACATTGGCAGATGTCCAGAACTCGGCCAGCGCCTGCTCACGAAGACGATCCCCTTCCTCTTGCTGACGGGCCAGCATCTGACCGACCTGTGCCTGCGCATCGGCCAGGATGTTCTGCGCCAACAGGCTGTCGGCGATCTCTTCGCGGCGCAGGATCGGTTCAGGCAACAGCGTCGCGGCCGAAAGAGCAATACTGCGTTTGGCTAGCATGGGAAACTCCGGCACAGGTAATACGCGATAGTGTTCAGTTCGCGGTGACACGCCACATGATGGCCTGCCACAACGTCTGCAACTTGTTGTCAGGGGCCTGGCACGGATCGCCGGCGACCTCACCGGGCGGCCATGCCAAACGTAACCGTGACCAGAACTCAGGCCCCAGCCAGGCGCCGAGCAAGGGCCGCGCATCGCACCTGTCGCAGTCCAGCCAGACACCCGGCCGCAGCGCCTTGGTCAGCGCCCAGCACCACTGCCCATCCGGGCCTGCGGTTTCGGTCTGAGCGAAGCAGATGAGTTGCGCCAGAGCCAGCGCCCGCTCCTGTTGTGAGGGGTCCATCGCGATCCAGCGCAGCACCGGCTCGACAGGTTCGGGGGGTTGGCTTGGCGCTATTCCTGCGCTTTGCAAAAACGCGTTGTGGCGGCTGCTCATCAATGTGTCGCAGGCCTGTACCGACAGCCCCTGCGGCTCGGCAAACCGGCTCTGCCAGCCCGGATGTGCCCACCGCCAGGGGTTGCACCACCATTGCACCCAAAGGTCTTCGGCGGTGAGACCGGTCATGTGCGTGCCGGCAGATTCGAACGGCCGCGACCGCCCAGGCCGATGCGGCGCAGCACCGCAGCGCGCCAGTCACCGCGCAACAGCAGCGTGACGATGAGCAGCAGCACCGCGATCGCAACGGGGACAAGCCAGAGCATCAGGTTCCAGAACGGCAGGTTAGCGCTGTCGAGTTTGAAAGGCCCGAAGCTGACCCATTCAGTGGTTTCCTGAAATTCTGTGGCGGGCACGAAGACGATCGAAAACTTCTTCGAATCGGCCGACTGACCGGACATGCCAGGAATACTGCTGGCCACCATCTGCTGGATGCGCCCACGCACGCTGTCAGGATCAAGGATCGAGGAGTGCTTGATAAACACCGCGGCCGACGCAGGTTGAACTGGTTCACCGGGCGCAATACGTTCCGGCAGAACCACATGAACCCTGGCCACGATCACCCCATCGATCTGCGAGAGCGTCGCTTCGAGTTCCTGAGAGAGCGCGTAGATATAGCGTGCGCGCTCTTCGAGGGGCGTGGAGATCACGCCCTCCTTCTTGAAGATCTCACCCAGGCTGGTACGCGACTGACGCGGTAAGCCAGCAGCGTCCAGGACGCGTACTGCACGGTTCATGTCGCTGGTGGCCACCGTGACCACTACACCTGACTTCTCCATGCGCTTGCGCGCATCGATGTGCTGATCAGCCAGGCGCGCAACTACCTCATTGGAGTCCTGTTCGGACATACCGGTAAACAGATCGGTCTCGTTACTACAACCGCCAAGCATGAGGATGCACAGCAGCAACCCGGCACTGAGAAATTTCACACAAGACCTCTACTGCAGGTTGGTCAGCTTATCGAGTGCTTGCGCCGTTTTGCTTACAACCTTGGTCGCAAACGCCGTTTGCAGAGAACATTGCGACAATGTTCTGGTCATCGCCGCAATGTCCATGGCGTCACCGGTGTTGGAAGCCTTTTTCATGGACCGCATGGCTTGCTGGGATATTTTGTCGGTTTCGCCAAGGCTGCCGGAAATCGCGCTGGCGATGTGCTCGGAAAGCGGTGCGCCGCCGGGAACCTTGTCTGGCTGCATCGCAGCGGTGAAGAAATCGACATCCGCCTGGGCTGGCTCGGAAACCAGGCCCTGAGGCCCATCCTGCCCAAGATCCGACGAAAGGCTTTTAACGTTACTGATATGGGAAATGGTCACGTGAACTCTCCTCCAGGCAGATGCGAATCAGGCAACAGCCTGGCTTTGTCGACTTTGCAGCAGGGTCTCGACAATTGCTGCTGCGATCAGCTCGGCACCCTTCTTCACATCACCGCTGGCATTGGTCGTGACGCTGCCTGCAAGCGACGCTTCAAGCCCTTTTTCGAAGAGGCCACCCAGTAACTGTCCCAGGTCGACACCTGAGTTATTGCTGCCTGATGTATTCAACGGCTGTGCAACTGGGCTGGGGGTGCCCAATCCTCCGCCGGACAGCATCGACTCCAGGCCGCGATCTACCATTTCGCCTACCAATTGCCCAAGGCTGGTGTTCTCGGCCTTTTGCGGATCAGGCGTGAAATAGGAAGCCGGATCGACGTCCTGGTTTTCCCGCGAAATCGAAGAACCACCCAAACCACTGCCGCCGCTGGCCTCGTTCGGCTGAGAGGCCAACTGCTGACCGATGACGTCCAGAGCCGAACGAAATTGAGCCGTTTCGTTGGCATCCAGGAAGTTGTCCTCGGTGAGTTCCTTGGTCCACGAACCTGAATCAGGGGCCGGAAATGCGGCAGGATTGTCGTCCATGAACTGCGCGATCTTTTCCAGCATCGGCATATCGTCCTTGGAAAAGCTGGTCCCGTTGCCTTGCTGGGACAACAGTTCGTCCAGCGCCGACTTGGCAAGACCGTTCAGCACCTGAGTCATCAGGTCGGACTGACCTGCACCCGATGAGTTGCCGGCACCAAAGGTATCGGCCGAGGCGCCAAAATTGTCACCCAGCTTCTCGTGGATAAGCTTGTCCAGTGCCGCCTTGATATCCTCAAGACCGCCGCCGGTGGTACCCATGGCTTCCATGACTTTGGCGAGCATCTTGCCCAATGGCGAGCTCTGGTCCAGTTGACCGTTCTGGGTCAGGTCTTGAGCCAACTGAGCGATGACGTCCTGCAGCGCCTTGCTCGACGTGCTCTCGGCAGGCGCCTCGGGACGTATCAGAACCAGCGCCATCGTCGGGCTTTGCAGTGAACTGTTAAGACTTAGACTCTGCATCACACCTTCCTCGAAGTAGCTGCCCCTTCATGGTGAAGGGGCGTTCAGAAAAATCAGAACTGGACGACCGAGTTCCGGATCTTACTGGCGACGATCTGGTTGGAGAGTGCTTCTTTCTTGTCTTCGAAACCTGCCAGCATGCTTGACTCACGCAGCAGGCCGTTCTCGCTGTCTGCAGTGGTGTCCAGCTCGGCACTTTTCTTGTCACCGCTTCTGATGGTGTCACGCGTTGCATCGATGCTGTCAGTGCTGCCGGTGTTCTTGACCAGGGCGGTGTTACGGTCGATAGCGCTCTTGCCGCTGTTGATCGTTTGAGCGCCGCTACCGGCAGTGTTGATCACTTTGTTCGCAATGCTAGAAAGATTCATAGCCCGATACCTCGTCGAATAACCAGCGTGATTGCTTGGTACAACTAGGTGGCAGCGGTCAGCAGATCGGTTCCAGCACCTGCGCAAAAAAAATCAGATCTGCAGTTCCTTGATGCGTCGGTAGAGCGTGCGACGCGGCATGTCGAGCTCTGCGCTCACCGCATCGACGCAATTGCGGTGGCGCTTGAGGGCGTCTTGAATCAAGGCTTTCTCGATGGCTCGCAGCTGCGATTTCAAGCCAGCGCCCGTGTGATTTTCATCCGGCGGTTCCAGCCCCAGCAATGACAGCCCCAGCACAAAGCGCTTCGCTGCGGCCTTGAGCTCACGAATATTGCCGGGCCACTCATGCTCCATCAGCACCTGCTGCAACAAGGGGCATACCGTCGGCACAGGCACCTCAAGTTCACTGGCGATAGCGGTCGCGAACCGCATGAACAGCGGCACGATGCGCTCGCGCTGAGAACGCAGGGGCGGCAACTGAAGCGTCAGCACATTGAGACGGAAATACAGGTCGCGACGAAAGCGTCCCTGCTCGACAGCATCGTCAAGAGAGCTCTGTGCCGAGGCGATCACACACACATCCAGCTTGATCGGAGAGGTGGACCCCAATCGTTCCACCGCACGGGTTTCCAGCACGCGCAACAGCTTGACCTGGAGATTGAGCGGCATGCTGTCGATCTCATCCAGGTACAACGTGCCGCCCTGAGCTGCCTCGATGTAGCCGACGCGGGAGCGATCTGCCCCGGTAAATGCGCCACTGACCACCCCGAACAACTCGCTCTCTGCCAGGGACTCGGGAATGGCCGCGCAATTCATCGCCACCAGTCGCCCCTTGCGGCCAGACATCTGATGGATACGCTTGGCGATCGTGTCCTTACCGGTGCCGGTTTCTCCAGACAGCAATACGTCGATCCCCAGCTGCGAAATACTTTCCGCTACGACTTCCAGATTCGGAACACGCTCGTAGTCCAGATCATCATCGAATCCGTTGTGAACAGTCATTCATCGTCCCTACACAGCAACATTGAGCGAACTCAAGAGATCGGGATTTCGGGTTACACGGCGTTCTGCGCCGGCACTCCCAACTCTTTCATGCGGTGGTACAAGGTGCGTCTCGGGAGCTCAAGCTCCTGAAGCACGGCGTCGACATTGTGCCTGTGGCGCTTGAACGCATCCTGAATGAGCCTTTTTTCAATCACACGCAGCTGCGTGCGCAGACCTGTGTCAGGGTCGCGGGCTTCCAACTGCTCGACACCCAGCAAGGGAAAGCCCAACACGAAGCGCTTGGCCGCTGATTTCAACTCGCGGATGTTGCCGGACCAGTCATGGCTGAGCAGCAGTTGCACGCGTCTGCTGTCCAGCACAGGCGCAGGTCGACCAAACTGATCAGCAATGGTCTGGGTGAACTGGTCGAACAACGGCAAGATCTGTTCGCGACGAGTGCGCAAGGCCGGCAAATGAAATGTCAGCGCATTGAGCCTGAAATACAGGTCACGACGAAAAAGTCCTTGTTCCACCAGTTCATCCAGCGACCGCTGGGCTGAAGCAATCACGCGCAGATCAACCGGAATGAATTCAGTCGAACCCAGACGCTCCACACCTCGACTCTCCAGTACCCGGAGCAGCTTGGCCTGCAAACTCATGGGCATACTGTCGATCTCGTCCAGGTACAACGTGCCGCCACTGGAGGCTTCAATGTACCCCTCACGCGCTCGACAGACGCCGGTGAACGCCCCGTTGACCACACCGAAAAGCTGGCTTTCCGCCAGTGATTCCGGAATGGCTGCGCAGTTCATCCCGATAAAGGGCCCCGACCGGCTGGACATCTCATGAATGCTGTTGGCCAGGGTATCCTTGCCGGTGCCGGTCTCGCCGCACAACAGCAAATCCATGTTCAGGAATGCACCATTCATTGCTACTTTCTGACCCGCCGACAATGCAGTAACACCCCAACGTTCTCGAACGTCCGTATTAATGTCTGTGCTCATCGATAACTCTCACTGTGGGTGGCAAGTGGAATATTAATACCACGTCCTACCAGGCACACCTCTATTATTTTAGTTCCCAGCGGAATGCGAAAAAGGTCACAAAGTTGAAATTTACTATCATAGTAACATCATCATATAAAGCGCCTGCTACCGAGCAAAAAAATCGGAAAGACTGATTACCCAAGCCTCTTTCAGGGGGTTAGAATCTGTTGAATACAGCCTCACACCAAGCCGAAACGCCCTGAAAACGGGGAATACGCCACCATAAAGATCTGACCATCAAGGCAGTTTTTTGCGCAGCCTCTCCCACTCGCCCCAAAAGCACGCAACTATAATTCGCGCGTAAAAAATTTGTAATAACGAAAAAGCCCTATTAACCGGACATTAAGCACTGCGCTGTTGAAAACACACTGCACCTTGTCAGCCAAAGATAAAAATATCAAATAGCCTTTCTGCGCAACTTATACAAACTGCAAGAATCACTGATATAAATTGCAATTGAATCTGGCTGGAAAAAACTCAGCAAACTTAGTCACTGTTTATTAACAGCGGCATGTCTGTCAAAGAGCGCACTGGCAGTCGGATTTCCGAACGCTACGGCACTGAAAATCAAAAGAACCGACACCATCCCCGGTTTTGAAGCGCTCCGGGAGATATCATTAAGCTACTACCGCATTCGGCAATCCGAACGAAGGAGCCAAGGACGCCATCAGGTCAGAAAAGAGCGATTATGTATTCCGCAGAAATGATTCAGCGTCGGACAATCCTACGAGTTGTGATGATCGTTTGATGAAAATGTGGATCCATAAATGCCGGTGATAGCTGGTCATCAGCAAGGGTGTTTCTAAATGTGTGTAAATATTCACTTACAATTGGTAAAAATAGTTCATATCAATAACGATCTCGATCAATAAAAAACAGGCCAGCCGGCCAGCCAAGCAGCATGAAAAACACGACTAAGTGGTCAGAAAATCACCCGATAAAGAATATAGAAACAAGCCTTAAACGAGAAAAAGCACCAAAAAGGCGCGTTTTTCAGGCTTTTCTAACGCACGCAGCACGTGTAACCGCAGTTACTGGCGTGGATCGCTCGCGTAGACCACCACTCTCGGGCCGACCGGAAGCTCGCGAGGACCGCTTCTATACTCGCTGTCGTCACGCTTGCGAGGCGACGAATGGTCTTCGAACGTTTCGATGACACGCGCGTTTTTGGCGACAGACGGTCGAGGAGTTTGAGCAATGGACTGCACAGCACCCACCTCTACAGGGTTTGGCTGAGAGGGTTGAACCGGATCAGGCACCGCTGGTTTTTCAGCGTGCCTGGCAACCTGCGCGATCTCGGTCACCGGTGCAGGCGCATCCTGGGCAACTTGCGCAGACTGCACGGCCTTGATGACCGGCGACCGCTCTGCCACCGGTACCGGCGTTTGCACATCGGGTGGGCGCACGCGTTCAGCCATTTGATTCTGTGTGTTATCAAGGACTGCTGGAATAACAGGCGACTCTCCCGTCATGCGGGTGATGCCTGCCGTCAAAACTTGCCGTTGGGTCTTGGGGATAAGCAGACGCCCCGGCCCATCCAGGGTCTTTTTGCGCACGAAGGCAGAGTTCAGTCGCAGCAGTTGGCCTTCGTCTACCCCAGCCGTAGCCGCGAGCTGAGTAAGGTCCACGGAACGGTTGAGTTCGACCACGTCGAAATAGGGCGTATTGGCGATGGGCGCCAGCTTTACACCATAGGCATCCGGATCGCGTACCAGCAACGACAGCGCCAGCAACCGGGGCACGTAATCCTGGGTTTCCCTGGGCAACGACAAGTGCCAGTAATCGGTAGGTAGCCCGCGCCGACGATTGGCTGCGATCGCACGGCTCACGGTGCCCTCTCCAGAGTTATAGGCCGCAAGAGCCAGAAGCCAGTCGTTATCGAACTGGTCGTGCAGACGAGTCAGGTAGTCCATGGCCGCCTTGCTTGAGGCGACCACATCACGTCGAGCGTCATAAGCGGCACTCTGGTGAAGATTGAAATCACGCCCCGTGGACGGAATGAACTGCCACAGGCCCGCCGCCGCGGCTGACGAGTTGGCCATCGGGTTGTAGGCACTTTCGATCATTGGCAGCAGGGCCAGCTCCATCGGCATGCGGCGTTCGTCCAGGCGCTCCACAATGAAGTGCAGATAGGGGCTTGCCCGCTCGCTGGCGCCACGCAAAAAACCTCGATTGCCAAGCAACCATTCGCGCTGGCGCTGGATCCGCTCATTGGCCTCCTGTCCCTTGACCAACGTGCAGCGCTCAGCGACGCGCCGCCAGACATCATCCCCGGTGAAGGGCGGCAAATCGCTGACCACTTGCACCGGACGGGGACTCGGCTCGGGGGCGTCTGACCAGAAGCTCAGGCCAGCAACCAACCGTGGCGTGCGTTCCGAATACGGCTGGGAATAGTCCACCGACTGGCAACCTGCGCACAGCGAACCCAAGGTAAATGTTGCGATCTGGATCGCGCGGGCAAGCGAATGACTGCGCGCAGGTGTGAAGGAGGCTGGCATGAGCGGATGTCCTGATCGTGTCCTCCTGCGTGGCAGCTCTCCCGTTTCAGTTCCCTGAGCGCGGCTTTCCGCAAAGCAGAAATCGCGATCTGAATCATTTCAGCTTGACCAAAACAAGGAACCGGTTGCCCGATGACGACACTCATTCACTGAAAGGATTTTTTCTAGCCGACGCAAGCTCTTACGAGCAAACACATGGAATTAGGGAGTTGTGAAGTGCAGGCACCCTCGATCAACCGGACGACCGGACACACCGTACAGCCAGACCCCACTGCGGCCTCCAACAGCACCAGCAACCTCAGACAAAGAACTGAACCTGCGACCCAGCGCAGCTCTCATTCGCTGGGCAGCATTGGCAAAAGAATGGCCAAGAGCGTCGGCAAACTGTTTCAGAAATCAAAGAAACCCACACAGGCCGCTGCCAGCTCGACCTCGACCTCGACCTCGGCATCAAAGAAGCCGTCAGATGAACAGGCTGCAAGGGATGCTGCGCGTCAGACCCGCACTCCAGGCAGTCGCCTGCAAGGCGCCGATGGGCTGAACCCGTCTCTGCGCCGGCCAGATCGACCCGGTGGTGACACCCGCCATTCGAACAGTGAAGCGCAGGAGCCGTCCTCTGAGCAGCCTTTGTTGCAGCGCAGTAACGGCGGACGTTTTACCCAGCAGCAAGACACGCTGGTGCGTAACACCCGCCATGCACACAGCGAAGCGGATGAGCCGTCCTCTGAGCAGCCTTTGTTGCAGCGCAGTAACGGCGGACGTTTTACCCAGCAGCAAGACACGCTGGTGCGTAACACCCGCCATGCACACAGCGAAGCGGATGAGCCGTCCTCTGAGCAACCTTCTTTGCAGCGCAGCAACGGTGGACGTTTCACCCAGCAGCAAGACACGCTGATCCGCACCAGCAGACCGTCTCAAGAGCCCCTTTCGCAGGGCACACAAAACCCGTCCGACAGCGAAGCCCAGACCTACCGCCCGCCGGTCAACCAGAGGCAGGGCAAAGCCCCTCTTCTGCTGGAACAGAACGAGGCAAGCAGTTCTGGTACGGCAGGCGATGACACCAATCCGCCGCCGTTCACTGAGTCTCGACTGGTGCCTGCTGGTCGACGGTTTGAATCATCGCAGGAGACACCGCAGCAGTCCGATCGCACCTTGACCAGTCGCCTCAGCAATCCGGCCAGCGGAGCGAGCGAACCGCCTCCTGGGGGCCCAACCTTGCAACGTAACAACGGCGGGCGCTTTGCCCAGCAGGATGACAGCCTGGTTCGTACCACACGACCTCAGGGTTCCGTCACGCTGAACGCAAAAGGCCAACCCGACTTTTCTACCTTCACCACACCCGGCCTCGCGCCTTTACTGACCGACATTCTCACTAAACCCAAACAGACCTACACCGCCGTACAGAGCAAACCTGGTGACGAACACCACCTGCTGCTTGAGTCCAGCGGCCATCTTTTGCAGCTGACCCAGAACGAGACTTCTCTGGTGGTGCTCCGTAGCAGCCAGCAGATGAGTCACGTCGCAGAAGGCGCCACATCGCTGGTCACCAGCCGGGCCCCTGCCAATGCGGGTCAGGTGATTCTGACCCAGGAACCGCCGCCCAAGGCGGCCATAAGCCATATCACCGGCGTCTACCACCACCCCGACGTGGGTCGCCTGCGGCTGCACGATGGACAGCTTTATACCTTCGATTCGACAAAGGATCAGTGGAAGGTGGCTGAAAATGGTCAGGAAGTGCCATGCAAATCACTGGCGATTGGAGGTAACGGTGTTATCTACGCCCAGGTAGGAGACACCGTCGGCGCCCTGTCAACCGGGCTGAAATCGACTGCACAAATCAACGACCTGAAATCCTTTTCAATCGCCTCGGACGGCACCGCCGCCCTGCTGGGTGGCGACGATGCTCAAACTGTACTGATGGCTGACCTGAAGCCTGACGCCAATGTCCCCATGCGCGCCCGAACGCTCGTGCTGGATGGCGGTCAGGCGCAAGCGGCGGCGGTGGGGTTGAGCGCTGATCGTTTGTTTGTAGCAGACACTCAAGGCCGGCTTTACAGCACATTGCGCAGCACGTTGACCGATAGTCGGGCGCCAGTGGTGCTTGAACCCGAACAGTCTGTTTACCGGTTCAACGACCAGCCATTGGGTGGACACAACATCGTCACAGGCTTCGTCAGCGGCGAGAACGGCCGCGTGCATGCCTTGATCAAAAATCGCCAGGGTGAGGTTCATACCCATTCACTCGACGAACAGAATGCATCCCTTGAAAAAGGCTGGAACCTCACTGACGCACTGGCGCTGGACAAGACCACGGGGCTCAAGGGAGCCGCAGCACCGGCGCCGGCAGACCGGCTCAACCTTGACCGGTCCGGGCTGGTGGGCCTCAGCGAAGGCCGTGTGCAGCGCTGGGACGCTACGCCACAGTGCTGGAAAGACGCCGGGATCAAAGATGTAGACCGTCTGCAGCGCGGGGCTGACAGTAATGCGTACGCGCTCAAGGGCGGCAAGCTGCTCAAACTGACAGTCAGTCCCGAACATCCCAACATTGCCTTTGGCCCTCACTCGGCGCTGGCCCAGACGGCTCGATCGACCAAGGTTGAAATGGGCAAGGAAATCGAGGGCCTCGAAGACCGGGTGATCACCGCCTTCGCCATGGTCAACGCCGAGCGATTCGTCGCAGTCGACGACCAGAATGTCCTGACCGCACATCGCAAGGACGGCAAGCCGATCGAGCTGGATGCGCCAGGTCTGCAGGGCACTATCAAAACTCTGGCACTGGACGAGAAGCATAACCTGTACGCACACACCAGCACCGGCGGGCTTTTTTGCCTGCCCAAGGCAAGCTGGCAGGCCAGGACATTGGGCGAGCAATTGCAAGCCAGATGGACTGAGGTGCCCACACCCGGCGGCCAGCCCCTCAAAGCCCTTTACAGCAACGATGACAACCTGCTGAGCGCGCAGATCGAGGATGCACCGGATCAGGGGCTGATGCGGCTGAAGAACGGTAAGTGGGAGCCGTTCACACAGCGCCCCGTGGAAGAGAATGGCTTGAACGATGTGCACAGCCGAATCAAGCGCTCCCAGAAAACCTGGCGCATTCCCGGTACCGGGCTGACGGTCAGACAGGAGGTCAACACCCTTGGACGCGGCGGGATGGAGAAAAGCCAACCCGCCAGTACTCGTGAGTTCATCGCGTCCAATATCTGGAAAAGCTCCGGTTTCACGCCTCGCTGGACAAAGAACGTCGGCAACCATCTGCAGCATCGTTACCACGGCCGTGAGGGCTTGAAAGCGCTCTACAAGCAAGAGTCGATCGTGTTCAAGCAACTTGAACTGATTCATGAAACCGCCGGCACAAACCCGACACCAGGCAATGACCTCAAGGCACGCATCGCCCGGCTGAACCTCGGACCTGCGGGCGCGACGCTGGTCAAGGAGCTGGAAGCACTGCGCGACGATCTGGAGAAACACAGCACCACTGCGCTGACGTCGATCGGCAAAAGTTACGGCACGCTGAAGAATCTCGGCCAGCAGGACGGCGTTCTCAACCAGCATGGGGAAGTGGCAAAACCGTCAGCGCGTACGCGACTTGGCAAACGCCTGGCCGAGCTTGGCTCGGCGTTGAACTACAAGAGCTCCGGGCATGACCTGATTGCGGAGCTTGAAAACGCGCTTGCGAGAGTGGCGCCCTCGGCGGATAACCCGACCGGTAAAATCCTCAAGGAACTGAAGAACAACGGTGCGAAAATATCGCACCAGAAGGCCGACATTCCACTGGGGCAGCGCCGCGATGCCGGCGAAGATCAGGGCTTGACCAAGGCTCGTCTTGCACTGGACCTGGAGATACTGAAGAGGCTGGGCGACCTGCTGGACCAGGTTGAGTTGCTTACCCCTCAGAGCGATATGTCCGTGATGCAGAAAAGACTGAGTACATTGCGCGACGACGTATATGGTGAGAATCCGATCAAGCTCGCCACCGACATGGGCTTCACTGACAACGCGGCGCTTGAAAGCGCCTACGACTCGGTGAAAACGTTCCTGAAATCGTTCAAAAAGGCCGATCACGCGGTGAGCGTCAACATGCGGGCTGCAACAGGCAGCAAAGATCAGGCTCAGTTGGCCAGCACGTTCAAGTCCATGCTCAAGCAACTGGAACATGGCGACGACGAAATCGGCCTGGTGCGCAGCTACGGGCTCAATGTCACCTCGCCATTCGCCATTCTTGCCGACAAGGTAACGGGGCCGTGGCCAACTGCCGGGACTACCAGCAACCGCAACTACATCCTGAATGCCGAGCGCGGTGAAGGGGGAATCACTCTTTATCTGATGAGTGAAATGGCAGGCAATATCAGTGGTGGCGTAGGTACAGGCAAGGATTACTGGCCCGGTTTTTTCGACGAGAAAAACCCGAAAGGCAGTGTCTACATCGGCAGCAAGCGTAACCTGCTCCCCAGCCTGCGTCTGGGCGGTGAGTTGACGGCCACTGCAGCAGGCAGTCAGCGTAGTGGCGTGGTCTTCACCGTCGCAGATGAAGACATTGATGGGTTCGTCGACGACCTGTTCGAGGGCAAACTCAACCCGCTGCAGGTGCTCAAGAAAGCCATGGACCATGAAGCCATCGAGAGTCGCCGGTTCAATTTTGACGTTATCGCAGGCGGTACAGCGGAGTTCCGCATAGGCTTCGAGCTGTCCGAAACAGAGAGTGCACCTTTTTCTGCGGTGGCGCGGCTCGGCGTAGCCGCCAACGTGACCGTCAACCTGCTGACGTACACCGACTACTCACTGACCCAGAAAAATGACAAGACGGAACTGCGTGAAGGCGGGAAAAACCGTCCGCGCGTCCTCAACAGCGCCGCAGTGGGTGCACAGGCCCGCGCTCAGCTCAGCGGCACTCATGCCAATTCAACGCCTGCCTCGGCGCCAGGCACCACACCGGCGACCCAGTCGGCTGCCAATAATCTGGGCACTACCGCCAACCTGACGATCGATCGCAGGACCGTCAAAAGGGTCAAGTTCCGCTACAACGTGGCGACCCCCATGACCCGCAAAAGCGTGGACAAACTGTCCACCAGCCTCGGGGCCGCGTTCAAAGACGCCACCACGACAGCCAGCCTGGCGAAACTGGCCGATTCTCTGGACGAACGTTATACCGGCAAAACTCCGGAAGCAGCCATCCAGGCACATTTCAAAGGGCTTTGCGAGCTGTTCGACGGTAAACAGTCGCAGAATAACGACCAATACACAGCGCTACGTGACTTGAAGCGGGCCAAGGTCCAGGACGACGCCTCGTCCAATAACCACAGTGTGCTGGACAACGCGCGCTTCGAGACCAGCAAGACCGACCTCTATGGCCTCGACAGCGAAAGCATTCTTACCAAAATCATGAACAGCGTGAGAGAGGCCAGCGCGCCCGGCAATGCAGAAAAGGTGGCCACACTGATGCGCCAAGACCCCAAACTCAATGCCCTGATCAAGGCCATGCAACGCAGTGACGGAACTCTGGCACGCGTAAGACTGGAGCCCAAGGACTCATTGCTTGATGAGATCGATGAAGGCAGTCGCATGGGCAGCATGACGCAGAGTGACCTGGCTGCCCTGCTGGGTGACCGCAATAAAATGCGGATCAAACGTCTGGTGGTTTTCCACACGGCTACCCAGGCGGAAAACTTCACCTCCCCGACGCCGCTGGTCAGCTACAACAGTGGCGCGACATTGAACATCACCAAGACCCTGGGCCGGATCAACTTCTTGTATGGCGCGGACCAGGATACGCCCACTGGCTATACGTTTGACGGCGAGCTGTCACGGCCGTCCGAAGCGCTGAAAGAGGCGGCGGATCTGCTCAAGCAGCAAGGCTTCGAGCTCAAAAGCTGAAACGCAGACCAAAGAAAACGCCGCTTCACGCGGCGTTTTCTTCCATGTTCAAACGTTGATGTTCAAACCGGTCAAATCATCTGCGCAGCTCAGGCAGGTCAAGCCCGCCTGACACTCAGGCGTGCAAGAATGCGCGGGCCTCCCGCGCCTGCGCAATGAAGCCATGCGCTGCGTCGCAAAATTGCGACTCATCCAGTGTCGCCAGTTCGCGCTGGGCACACAGCCTGACGTCACCCTGATCAACTGCAAACCAGCAGCCATGCAAGCGTGCGACGTCGAAATTCAGGCTCAGCAACTGCTGCAGATCGGCAGAGCGTTCCGGACAGCGCCCCACCCGGCAATGAAACACCACCATTTCGCTGTGCTCAGGCAATTCGATCACCGCAGCTTCGTTGTCCTCGCCGTCGTACAGGGCACAAACGCCGTTCTGCACCGTGAGCGACGTGCCCAGCCGGGCGCCAAGGGCGTTGATGAAGCCGGTGAGAGGGCTGAATCGGGTTTTCATCGCTAAAGTCCTTTAGTGAATAACAGTCCGGTCAACCGGGCGCGTACTGCCAGGAGCACGCACCCGGTCAGGTGGTTAACGTGATGTCACAGGGTTATTGCTCGCGGGCTGGAGCAAGCCCTCTTCGAGCGCCCTCAGCGAAGCGTCGTCCAGCGGGCGAGCAGAAACTGGTCGCTGCGCGTTTGGCACGCTGCGTTGCGGCGGCGTGCGTGGTGTGCGATCTGGCTCAGGCGTCTGCAGCAGACCTTCTTCCATCGCTTGCAGAGCGGCGTCATCCGGTGGGGCGACGGGCGCTGGCCGTTCGGTTCGCGGCGTGAGGGGGGGCGGCGTCGGTGTGATACGGGGCGGCGTTGACGGCGGCACCTGCTCCGCGACTCGTGGAGTCTCGACAGACACGTAGCCGGGCGGTGACTGCACCGAAACCTGAGGCGGCGTCTCGCTCTTGAGCTTGTCACGCAGCGAGGACAGTCCACTCAGAGCGCCGTCCTCCACTGTCCGCAGCAGGTCGACGGCGACCTGGGAAGGCAGCTGCAGCGCACCCCTCGCGACGTGGTAGGCGTTTTCCGCGATGCGTGGCAGGCCACGGAATCGGTCCTGCGAAGACGTGTGCGGCAGCGACGCCCGGTTTGGGTGACGAATATTGTTGAGGGGGACTTCCGAGCGCTCCAGCATCGGCGTAGCGCCGCCATCACCCGCCGCCTTGAGGGCCTTGGCCTCGGCAGTTACCGACTGGTTGGCGTAAAGGGTCGACAGATACGTCACAGAGCCCAGTGCTGCCAGCGCCATGTTGCCCACAATTTTGCGGGCACTCAGGGTACCGCCGGGGTTTGCCTTCGAAGTGGCCGGCAGTTCAGCTGTCAGTGCAGAACTCTGGATCCCGGAAACAGCCTTGCTGTAGAACGAGGTGCGCACCCCAGCGTCCAAGGGGTTCAAACCTTTGGCCAGTTCCTCACCCAACTTCGCTTCTTTTTTGTCCGGGGTGAACACGGGCACGGTACGGCCCTGAGGATCGGTGTAGGTCGCGTTCAACTGATACAGCGTCTGAGCCGTAGCGGATACCGCTCCGGCAAAGCCGGAGGCAATAGCCCTGGCGGTCACGGTCTGGCCATTGATCTGGTTGAAATCGTTGAGCAACTGGCGAACCGCCTGACCGCCGCCAAAGCTTGCGTAGGGGATAAACTCGCCGAGCGGATGGGTCGACGAAACCTGGGCCTTCTTCTGATCAAGCACTGCGCGCTGCTGGGCAACATAGGCTTTGTCGGCCGCAAGTTCGGCGTCGGGTTTCCTGACCATTCTACCGCCCTCGTTCTTGAACTCGAACGGGTCAGGAATCACCGACTCAGTGTCGACGCCCTTGAGCGGAACCATGTTCAAGCGCTCGTTCAGGCCGGTTGCCTGTAGACCGGCCTGCATCAGCGGTTTCACCAGATTGGTCACCCCTTCATGGGCGATGCCTGCCACCAACCCGACAACCGCTGCTTTCAGCATGCTGGCGTCACTGCTGCTGCCTGGCACTGTGTCCTGCATCTTGTCGTTGGTGGCCGAGCGGATAAACCCCAGGTGAGTCATCGAAGAGAGGAACTGCGGGATTGCAGCAGCAACGATCGGCCCTGCCCCTTTCAATCCGCCTACCGCGTTGCGTTCAGCGTTCAGTTTTTGTGCCTGCGTATCCAGCTGCGTATGGTTGACAACGGACTTGAGCCGTTTGGCTTCCGGGGTTTTGGCGAAATCAGTCTGCACATCCTTCAACGTCGCCCGCGCCTCGACCAGCGCTTGCTTGTCGGCCAGCAGCGCCGGCCTGGATACGCTATCGACCTCGCCCGCAAGCGTCGTGTCCAATTCCGCGATCCGTTCATCCAGCGTCGTGATGCTCTGCGTCAGCCCTTGATCAATCGCTTTGCCGGCACGCCCTGCGTACTCGCCAAAAGCGGCCTGACTGACGGCCAGCGTGGTACGGTCAGCTGCCGAGCCTGTCGACGCATCGTGCATGAGCTGAAAGTGTTCCAGCTGATGAGTGACCGATTGTGCGTGGGTCTTGAGTAGCAGCCCGACTGCTGCCTTGTCCGGGCTCGCCCCAGGTCGGGTGAATTGCGCCAGCAACTCGGGCACGCCACTGGCGTGAAACTGCTTGAGCGCCAGACTCGGAGACAAGCGTTCTGCAAGCACCTCGAAACCGACCTGTTCGGCCAGCGGTCTATCCTTGTTGGCGACTTCCAGCATGCTGCCGATCAACACAGCCGCATGCTCGCTGATGATCGGGGGCGAGTCCTGGCGCCCCTGCGCCTGCTCGGCCTCAAACTGCGCCAGCCGCTCGGTGTATTGTCGGGCGATACCCATTTGCCCGGCGCGTGTACCTTGTTCCGGCTCACTGAGCCGCGCCGACTGGTTGGGCGTCAGCGGGGGATTATTGCTGGGCGTGACGGCATTGGGGTGGGCCGAAGAAACCGGTGCAGTCGACTCTTGATGCGCCAGCGCTGCCAGCTGGATTTCGCTGGTTCCACCTACGCGTGAGTTGATCATTGAAACCTCCCCGACGCGGCAAGCGTTTCACGTTGTCCAGCCCTGGGCGCAGGCACTCCGCTCGACGCATTGGCACCGCCGGCTTTGGTTGAGCCAACAAACCCATGATCACGCCACTCCTTGGCCAGATTGGAGAACGACTTCATCAGCAGCAGAACGCCTTCCGCAGTGGCTCGCTCCAGCCCGACCGACCCCATCAATAACACTCGACCTGTCTGCGCATTCCAGGAAAAAACCGGGCTGTGTGCGCCTGCAAACAAGTGAAAATTGATGTCCATGAGTGCCAGTAACGCCTGGTCACGATTGCGCTCGGGCAAGCCCCCCATGTCGCCATAGACAAGCACAGCGCGGCCTTGATCACGGTCCTGGTACTGGAGGGTGAAGTCGATATCGCTGATCTTGAAACTGGCAGATTCGTAAAAACGTTCAGGCGAGGAAATCAGGCTGAGCGCACAGATCTCGTTGATGAGTGTTTTGTATTGCTCAAGGTGGTTGTCCATTGGATGGCCTCTCATTTGGCGGGTGCAACGCCCCCTCCACAGAAGGGCGTACTGCCACTGAGTCGACACAGCGCCATTTTCGGTTCCTTACGTTCGTCGCCACCGCTGATCAGTGAGTCCTTTTTGAAATCGAAGCCGCACCAGGCGAATACGGGAACCCCTTGCGCGCCCGTCGCCACTCACCTCAGGCAAGGTCAATCCAGCGTCTCAATCCGATACGAATCGACGGTGACTCGACGACCCGTTCCTGATGAATTCAGGGCGTTCGACTCGTGGTACTGTCCTCCAGGAGGTAAGCAACATGAGCATCGGCATTTCATCCCAGCCCTATCAAAGCCCTTCAGCTGCTCTGGACTTCTCGGCATTCAACGACGACAAGCCTCAGACCGGCTCGTCGGTCCCGCAGAACACCCAGCAATCGATAGACCCCGGCAGCTTGTTGTTCGCCACAGAAAAACAGCAGAACGTCAGCTTCGGAGAACCCACCAAACCGGTTAACCCGGTCGACCAGACCAAGGCAAGTGACAGCGAATCCGACCCCGTAAAACTCCTCACGGCGCTGGTGACATCGCTGATTCAGATGCTCATGAAGCTCCTCACGGGCCAAGGCACCAACCCCGCAGACGATCAGTCCAAGGAGCAGGACCCTTTCCAGAATAGCGGTGGTCTGGGTTCAGATCCCGCAGAAAGCGGTGACGACGGTTACTCGACCAATGAAACAGGCGGTGGCGGCGGATACACACCAGACGCAACGGGCGGAACCGGCGGCGAGACACCAGAGACCACAAGCGGCAACGGCGGCGGTAAGTCCTCTACAGAGGGCGATGACAAAGGTGACTCAGGCAGTACGACCCAGGCTGGCGGTAATTCCGGGAGTACGCCTTCCACCACGGGCAGTGCTGGAACCGGCTCGGTGAATGTGCCGACATCGTCGGGCAAAGAGAAGATCGTGGACAACACCATCGTGGTCCACGCGGGCGAAACGTACGACGGCCATAACCAGACCTTCTCGGCCAGCAGCAAGCTGGGCTCGGGCAACCAGAGCGAAGATCAGAAGCCCCTCTTCGAACTTGAGGAAGGTGCCACGCTGAAAAACGTGATTCTGGGTAAAGACGAGGCTGACGGGATTCACGTCAAGGCGGCGAATGATAAAGCCGTCAATATCGATAACGTGCACTGGACCGATGTCGGTGAGGACGCACTGACGGTCAAGGGCGAAGGCGGCGCGAAGATCACCAACCTGAACATCACCAATAGCAGCGCTCAAGGGGCCGATGACAAGATCTTTCAGCTCAACGCCAATACCAATATAAAGATCGATAATTTCAAGGCCGACAATTTCGGCACGTTCCTGCGTCCCAACGGTGGCAAGCAATTTGATGAGATGAACATCGAGTTGAATAACGTTGAAGCCAATCACGGGAAATTCGCCTTCGTCAAAGGCGAGGACGAGGGCATGAAGGTAACTACCAGCAACATCAAGCTCGATGACGTAAAACACGCCTACGACAAACTCACCCCTTCCGCCCAACTCAATCAGCTCTGAGTACTGTCTGCCCGGATCACACCAACAACTGTCAACATGCATAAGGGCGCACTCTGTCGAGTGCGCCCTTCAGGCAGCGACCCACAGAGGGGCCATCCCGATCAGGAATGATCAGCCCTGAACGGCCACTCGCTGGGCGAGCCGGCCGGTATACCTCCTTCCTCGATATCGGGCTCACGGACGTTTCGATGGCGCAACGAGTCGTACGTGCTGCGTAACATCGCCCCGGTGGTCACGATCGCTTCACCGCCCCTGCGCGCCCCCTGAGTGGCGAGTCCAGCAGTCTGGGTGGCCAGTTCAGCGGTGTGGCTGGCGACATAACTCGACGCACTGGACGCTGCCGACTTCACCGTGTCCTGCAAAAAGGATTCGGCTTTCTCCATTGCAGGCCCGGTCGCTACCGCCGCAGTGGTCCAGGCGGCAAAGACACCCGCCGAGCCTGCCAAGTTAGTCAATTGACTGACCGCCGCCTTGGCTGCCGGCTGAGCAACCCTTTTGGTCGCCAACTCCTGCAGTTTCCCGACCCCTGCAAAACCACCAGCAAGGGCCACCCCGTTCTGCATCAGGCTGGGAGCAGACACCAGGCTTCTGACTGCCTTGAACCCGTCGGTGGCGATGTCGATGGGCAACCCTGCGACACGCTTGCCCGCGTTGAGCGCTGCGCCGGAATAACTGGCGGATTGTATCGCTTCGTACGCATGCAGCCAGTCGGTCTCATCCTTCAGATCAGCCTTGGGTTCCTTGTCTTTCAGACCCAGCACAAAGGCTGCCCCTCTGAGGTGATCGCGTTCCTGAACGCTTTGCATGCGGTTGCTGAAGCCCGCATTGGCAGCCAGGCCTCCCAGCGCCGACACGCTGATGTCCACCGCGCTTTGCGCCGTTGGATGGGATGCCAGTGCCGGTGCCAACACAGTACGAACAGCATTGCGCGCTGTGTAGGTCTGGACGGCAACACCCATGTCCACGGCTTGCTTCATCAGCCCAGGTTCGTTGCGTTTGACCGAAGCAGCCATCACGTCATGCAATCGTTCTGTCGGCGCAGTCAGGTAGTGCGCGTTGCCGGTGGCGCGGTTCATGACCCCAGTACCCACCTGATCCATGACGCCGGACATCGCGCCGGCGATGAACGGTGTCAATGGCTTGAGTGGGGTCGGCAACCAGTCGCCCTTGTTGATCGCAGGCTTCATGTACTGCAGCACCGACGCGGCTGCAAAGGGCATTGCACGCAGCGCGCCCGATGCCGTTGTCGCCAGTCGATCCAGTTTCTGAGCCTTGGCGAACGTGTCCCTGATCATCGCCGGGGTCTGCTCTTTATCGTGCAGGCACCGGGCGCGACTGTCGATCAAGGCATCAATCTGCTGGTTATGCGCATGGGCTGCGCTGTCGTTCCCTGGCAGCTTGTGAGCTGCAAATATGTCATTCAGACATTCGGTGATTGCCCGCACTTCAGCTTCCTCGGCGGGGCTGAGCGACTGCACAGAACTCGAAGCCTGCGACTCATGAGCGGAATGGATTTCAGCTGACTCAACGCTGGAACGCTGAGTCATTTGACCACTGACAGACAACATAAAATTCCCTCTATGTCTTACGGAAGTAGGAGTGGCGAGACGCGCGCAAGGCGCCGCCACCCAGGCGTGCTTGCCTGACGGCAAGGCAAGGCAAGGCAAGGGCGTCGATCAAGCGGCGAAAGGAATGGCTGAAGTCATAACGTTTCGCCAGTCGAGAGAGATCGACAGTGGGTCTGTGGTCTGTATATGCCTTGCGGTTCCCATTTGGCACCGTGGAACCGGATGCCTGGCCAGAGCCACCCATTGGCTGACGCGCATGAGTGCGTCGCCTTTCAACGCGCAACCCGGAGTCCTTCCGATTAAGCGAGCGTTAAGGCTTATCCCGTAGGTTTGTGTCACGACTTGTTACAACTCGGTAGCGAGCCGTCCATTCACCTCGGGCAGGAGTTTCGCCATGGCCGGTCTTTTTGAAAAAAAATGGAAGTGCTTCAAACGGACGCTGACTTACATCGGCTGGTCGCTGTTGTGGTTATTGCTCTGGGACGTCGCGGTGACGGTCGATGTGATGCTGATCGACGGCAACGGCATCGACTTTCCGCTCATGCCTTTGACGCTGCTGTGCTCGGCGCTGATCGTACTGATCAGTTTTCGTAACACCAGTGCCTACAGCCGGTGGTGGGAAGCACGCACGTTGTGGGGCGCGATGGTCAACAGTTCGCGCAGTTACGGGCGGCAGGTACTGACCTTGATCGATGGCGAGGGTGCGCTACGGCGCAACCCGATCAAGGGCCTGCTGTTCCGACGCCATGTCGCTTATCTGCGTGCCTTGCGAGCGCATCTGAAGGGCGATGTGAGTACGGCGGACCTCGACGGTTTGCTGCCTGCTCACGAGATTGAGAGATCACGTGACAGCAACAACTTCCCCAACGACATCCTCAATGGTTCTGCTGCGTTGCTCGCCGATGAGTTCGCCGAAGGCCGACTCGACAGCATCAGGTTCTCCCGGATCGAGACGACACTGGTCGACCTCTCGAACTGCCAGGGCGGTATGGAACGGATTGCCAATACACCGCTGCCCTACCCTTACGTGTACTTCCCCCGTCTGTTCAGCACGTTGTTCTGCATTGTCATGCCGCTGAGCCTGGTGACGACCATGGGCTGGTTCACTCCTGCGGTGTCCACTGTGGTGGGTTGCATGCTGTTGGCAATGGAACGCATCGGAACAGACCTGCAGGCGCCCTTCGGTAGCAGTCAGCATCGGATACGCATGGACGAGCTGTGCCGGAACATCGAAAAAAACCTGTGCTCGATGTACAACGAGCCTGAACAGGGCCCGCTGTTGAATTATTCAAGCGGCACCAGCGGTCTGTTACTGCGGGCAATCTGAGCGACCGATACGGGTTTTGAACCAGAACTGGCAGCCTGCCGCTGGAGCAACCCGCAGGAACGCGGATGGCGCACAGCTATCCAAGACCTGGTCAGCACGCTGTCAACGCATCGGGCGTTGTCAGCCACCTGTGCTGATCAAGGAGAACTCGATGACTGCTGCATTCAAGACAGGCGATGCCGTGCGCTGGAACTCCGAGGCCGGCGAGATCCATGGCAAGGTCACCAAGGTGCATGTAAAGGATGTGGAGTTCATGGGCAAACATCGGCCCGCCTCCAAAGACGACCCACAATATGAGGTCAAGAGCGACAAGACCGGGCACTTGGCGATGCATCACCAAAGTGCCCTCAAGCACGCCTGAGCCCAAACGGAACGAAAAGTGGGCGCTGATCAGCGTCCGTTTTCTTCAGCACAACCGGCTGTCCGCTTGGTTCGTTGAATCAAGCCAATGCCTCTGCTGGGCCGAAGAATTCGTAATGGGTCTGCCCTTGCGGGACGCCCAACTGATCAAGTGCGCGTTTCATGAACGCCATGAACGGCTTGGGACCCAGAAAATAGGCGTCTACATTGCGGTCCTTTGGCAACCACTTCTCCAACTGCTCGATAGTTGGACGACCTACAGCATTGGGCAAGGGTGTCGCGCCAGCGATCACATAGTCATGAACCACGAAGGCTTCGAATTTTCGGGGGTAATGCTTGCTCCATTCGCTCAACACACTCTTGAACGCCTGCACGTCGGCGTCGCGCGCGTAGTGGATGAAAATGACCCTTCTGTCGCCCGCCTTGAGCGCTGTCTCGGCCATCGCCAGCGTCGGTGTGATGCCCACTCCACCGCTGATCAAGACCAGGGGTTTGCGGCTGTCGATGAGCGTAAAAGCACCGGACGGCGGGAACAGCTTAACGACGCTGCCTGTAGCGACTTGATCGTGCAGATAACGGGAGGCAACCCCCTTGGGTTCGCGTTTGATGCTGATACGGTACTGGCGGCCTGTCGAGGCTGCCGACAACGAGTAGTTTCGACGAATGTCCTGCCCATCCACCTCCATACGAATGCCGATGTACTGGCCCGCCTCGTGCGCCACCACAGGCTTGCCGTCCACAGGCTCAAGATAGAAAGAAGTGATCTCGCTGCTTTCCTTTGCCTTGCAAACCACTTTGAATTCCCGCTCGCCGCGCCAGCCACCGGTGGCCGCCGCGGTCTGTGCGTATCGAGCCTCTTCGGCGCCTATCAATAGGTCGGCCAGTTGCCCATAAGCCGCTGCCCACGCAGCAATCACGGCGTCTGTCGCGGTTTCAGCACCCAGCACTTCGCGAATGGCCTGCAACAGGCATTTGCCTACGACGGGGTAATGTTCGGGCAGGATCTGCAGCGCGACGTGCTTGTTGACGATCTGCGCCGCGAGCGGGCCAAGGTTTTCCAGGCGCTCGATGTTACGGGCGTAAATCAGCACTGCGTTGGCCAGCGCACGTGGCTGGGCGCCGTTCTCCTGGTGCGTCTGATTGAACAACGGGCGAACTTCGGGATGATCTTTCAGCAAGAGCTTGTAGAAATGAGTGGTCAGGGCCTCGCCGCCTTTCTCCAGAATCGGGACGGTGGCCATGATGATGTCGGTTTGCGCTGAGGTGAGCATGTGGACTCCATTGCATACAGTTTCGATGTGCAGACCGGAGCAAGGTACGTGCCAGATAAAAACCGCTTATGAATCAATGGCAAGGCGCCAAAAAAAGTCAAAAAGACCTGGTCAAAATGACACCACCCAGGGAAAACATGTCATATCGACTTGCCAGATGTCGTCAGCTGAAGCACTGTCAGGCACGGGTTTTAACCTCAGTGGACATCGGCCGAGACCAAACCCTCTTAATGAATGCAAAGACGAAAATTTCCTGATTTATTTCACTCATATGAGTGTTAAAGGCGTGGATCGACGAAGATGAATCCGCCACAATGCCCGGCACTTACCCGACCAGTACGGAGCCTTACCCGCCAGTGAAACCCCTTGTCGACCCGTCAGCATCTTCGGCTTTTCTTGTCGGCGAGGGTGAAATGGCCCGTCTGATCCGCTCCAGGGATTGGTCGTCCACAGCGCTCGGCCCTATCGAGTCATGGCCACAGAGCCTGAAGACCACCGTCAGTCTGTGCCTGGCCTCGAACTTCCCCATCAACATCATATGGGGGCCAGAGCATGTTCAGATCTATAACGATGGCTACCTTGTTCTGTGTGGCGCGTCACACCCGCAAGCACTGGGTGAGCCCTATACAACCACGTGGGCTTCCGCCTGGCCGGCCATTGGCGAACCCTTCGAGCAGGCCCTGACGGGTAAAACCTCATTTCTGGAAAACCAGCGCATGTTCCTGTCGCGCAACGGTTATCTGGAGGAGACGTTCTTCACGTTTTCCACCAGTCCGATCAGGGATGAAAGTGGCGGTATCGGCGGACTGTTTCACCCAGTGACCGAAACCACGGCAACCATGCTCAGTGAACGCCGGACCCGCACACTGCGTGAAGTCCACGTCGAGTTGGCCAATGTGAAGTCCATGTCCGGGATCGCTGCCCGGGCATTGCAATGCCTGCAGAGAGCTGCCTTCGATATTCCTTACCTGGCGTTCTACGAACTTGTGCCCCATGACATGAGCTACGCCTGTGTTGCCCAGGCAGGCATCGGCAGCCTGCACACGCTGCCTTCAAGCTTAGACGTGGACACGCCAGTGCCTTTCTCCTTGAGAGAGGCGTTGAAAAGCACCGAACCTACCGCCATCAGCGGCCTGGCTCCGCTGTTCGATGGCACCACGTGTGGCCCCTATGAAGATGCACCCGACCAAGCGTTTCTACTCCCGGTTCGCGTTCCCGGCATCGAGCATCCGGTGGCGATGGTGCTTGCCGGCGTGAGCGCCCGCTTGCCTGTCGACAACGCTTATCGGGTGTTCTTTGCCCTACTGACGGCCACCCTTGCGGCAGGTTATGCCAACGCCAGGACTTACGAAGAAGAGCGGCAGAAAATCGAGGCACTCGCCGCGCTCGACAAGGCGAAGATCGATTTCTTTTCCAATGTCAGTCATGAGTTTCGTACCCCGCTGACACTGATGCTCGGCCCGCTCGAAGACGCTTTGCTGCAGGCACAGGATCTGCCTGCAGCCCAGCAGGAGAGCCTGACGGTCGCACACCGTAACGCCCTGCGCCTGCTAAAACTGGTCAACTCGCTGCTCGACTTTGCACGGCTCGAATCCGGCCGCACACACGCCAGCTTTCAAGCGACCGACATCAACGTCCTGACCGCCGAACTGGCCAGCAACTTTCGCTCGGCCTGTGAACGCGCCGGGCTTGACCTGGATATTCAGGTCACACCCGGCTTGCAACCGGTCTTTGTTGATCGGGAAATGTGGGAAAAGATCGTTCTGAACCTGCTGTCAAACGCCTTCAAATTCACACTGAAAGGCGGTATTCGAGTCGCGATAACGCAAGACGCCAACGCTGCCGTTTTGACCGTGAGCGACACCGGCACTGGCATTGCCGATGATCAGCAGGCACTGGTCTTCCAGCGCTTCCATCGGATAGAGAACCAGCAAGGTCGAACGTTTGAAGGCACCGGCATCGGGCTGTCGCTGGTGGATGAACTGGTCAGGCTGCATGGCGGAACCATTTCGCTGGAAAGCAAGCACGGAACAGGCACCACCTTCACCGTCTCAATACCGACGGGCTCCAGTCATTTGCCTGCCGACCGGATAGGTGCTGAACACACTTTATTGTCGACCGATGTGAGAACACAGGCGTATGTCGAGGAAGCACTGCGCTGGCTGCCCGACAACGAAGAACACCACCAGCACGCTACGGTTGCACCGCACGACATCAAGGGCGGCCCGGCGCCACGTATCCTGCTCGCCGATGACAACGCCGACATGCGCGATTACATCGCACGTATCCTCACCGATGGCGGCTATGAAGTACTCACTGTAGACAACGGCTCAAGTGCCCTCGAGGCCGCGCGTAAAACCCGGCCGGACCTGATTCTCAGTGACGTGATGATGCCCGGACTGGACGGCTTTGCGCTGCTGGAAGCTGTGCGCAAGGATCCTGAACTGGGCAACCCTGTGTTCATGCTGCTCTCGGCCAGGGCGGGCGAAGAAGCTCGCGTTGAAGGCCTCACTGCGGGTGCCGACGACTATCTGGTCAAACCCTTCAATGCCCGCGAGTTGCGTGCACGGATCGACGGCGCTGTCAGCCTGGCCAGGCAGCGTCAGGCGGCACAGAGCCGCGAGCGTGATCTGCTTGAAAAGGCCAATCGCGAGCGCGAGGCGCTGGTTGTACAGTTTCACCAGATGCAGAAAATGGAAACCATCGGCCAGTTGACCGGCGGCGTCGCACACGACTTCAACAATCTGCTGACACCGATTTTTGCCAGCCTGGAAATGCTCAAGCGCCGCCTGGATGGCGATGATCGTGCGACCCGAATGGCCAACGCCGGGTTGCAGTGCGCCGAGCGCGCGAAGGTGCTGGTCAGTCGGCTACTGGCCTTTGCCCGCAAACAGACGCTGGACCCTCGCCCAACCCATCTACGACAGTTGATCGTGAGCATGCAGGACCTGTTGAAACGCTCGCTCGAGTCCAACATCGAACTGGTGCTTGAACTGGATCACGTCAGACGCTTGTCCATGGTCGACGCCAATCAAGTGGAGCTGGCGCTGCTCAACCTGTGCCTCAACGCTCGTGATGCCATGCCTTCGGGGGGTGTGTTGCGGGTAAGGCTGTCGAATTCATGCGCCGAAAACGTGCCTGATATCAGCGCTACCACCAGTGGCTACCTGAAAGTCAGCGTCATCGATAACGGCATCGGGATGGACGACGAGACGCGTACACGCGCTATCGAGCCGTTCTTCTCCACCAAGGGCACCAAGGGAACCGGACTGGGGCTGTCCATGGTGCATGGTGTCGTTGCGCAGATGGGCGGCTACATGCAGATCGAAAGTGCCGTCGGGATCGGAACCCAGGTGCATCTGTTTCTACCCGCCAGCGAAGCCATCCCTGACGACGAGGCACCAGCGCCGGACAACGCCGTCGCCGAGCCTCGTATTGCATCCATTCTGGTCGTCGACGATGAAGACCTGGTTCGCATGACGATCATGGACATGCTCGAAGACGAAGGCTATGTGCTGACCCAGGCTCGATCCGGCGAACACGCGCTTGAACTGATCCGCAGCGGCTTGCAACCGGATCTGTTGCTGACCGACTTCAAGATGCCCGGGATCGACGGCTCGCAACTGGCCACCGAGGCCGTGACCCTGGTCGCAAACCTGGCGGTACTGGTCATAACCGGTTTCGCCGCGCTGGAGGTGGACTGGCCATCTCTGGCCAAGCCGTTCACCCATGCAGATCTGATCGGCAGCGTTCGCGAGCAACTGCAGCAGGCCTGATGGATCGCGGGCTTGTCTCAGTAAAGGAAGCCCGCCCATGCCGAAACCAGCAACAATAACGCCATCCCCCTGTTAAACCATCGCATGGCGCGTTCGGAGTCGAGCAGTCGCGCGGAACCCGCACCCAGCAATGCCCAGCATGCCAGGCACGGCAGCGAGATCAGAAAAAACACCAACGCCAGCACCGCCACCGCCACCGAGCCCTGACTGAAGACGCTGACCACCGCCAGCGCCATCATCCAGGTTTTGGGGTTCACCACCTGAAGACTGGCGGCACCGAAGAAACCCAGGCGCGGACGGGATTTATCGGAGTTGATCACCGCAGTCGAGCTGTTGAAGATCTTCCAGGCAAGCCACGTCAACCAGGCCAGGCCGACAAACGACATGATCGGCTGTGCGGCGGGCACCTCGATCAGCGAACGGCCGACGCCGGTGCCCACCAGCAGCACCAGTGCCGCAGCGCCCATGCAGGCACCGAGGATGATCGGCAGGCTGGCCCATATCCCGTAGCGAGCGCTGTTGCTGAGCACCAGAATATTGGTAGGCCCTGGGGTGATCGAGGCAACGAACGCGAATAATACGAAGGACAGCATGACAACGGCTCCCGAAGCGGTAAGCAGTCATGCTCGCGCAACGCAGCGCTTCAGTCTGGAAGGTCTGTGCACTGCTTGCGGTAGCTCGAAGGTGTCAGGCCGTAGGCACGCAGAAACCAGCGACCCAAGTGACTCTGATCGGCGAACCCCAGCTCACCGGCGACTTGCGCGGGCACAACACCTCGCGCCAACAGCCTGCGGGCCATGGACAGACGCAACTGCACCAGATAGGCATGCGGTGGCAGCCCAAACGCTGCCTTGAAGGCGCGCGTCAGCCGAAAGCGGTCCACTGCGCACACCAGCGCCAGCTCATCCAGCCCCAGATCACGCTGATAATGGGCATGCAAGTAGTCGCGGGCACGCAGTGCCACTCCCGGCATTCGAGGGTCATGGTCGTGTGCGAGGCGCCAGTGCACGTGCCGCGTCAATCGTTCCAGCAACCCGTCCAGAGCGCTCTGCCTGACAATTCGCGGCGCTTGACCGTGCAGTGCAGCGAATGCCGACATCGTAGCGCTGGCAAGGCCCGGATCACTGATCAGGGTGCTGGCAAAACCGGGCTGATAACCTTCAGGTGCCTGCTCAAACAACGAGGTCAATTCACGGGCGATCCAGTGCGGGTCCAGATACAGCATCCGGTAGGTGAAACCGTCTGCGCTTGGCGCATCGCCGTCGTGAATTTCGCCCGGCTCCAGCATGAACACCTGGCCCGAGGTGCCGACGTGACGCTGCCGGCGGCAATGAAACTGCTGAACGCCCTGCTCCGTGACGCCCACCAGATAGCTGTCATGCCAATGCGGATCGTAGGCATGCCCCTCAAAGTGAGCGCGCAGCGTCTCGATACCGGTATCACGGTCCTGAGCGAGATCGATCCAGTTGTTCTGCGTCATGGTCAACCGAGGAGGTTCTGGAAATGGCCCGCTGTTATCGCGCAGGCAAGGTGCACAGTCTAGAAGGTTTGTGCTGTGCATGAGTTCACGTCGGTCTGCAAAAGCCTGCGTGCTTTTTTTGTAAAAATTGCCATGCATTGCTTTGGAGCTGTCGATTGCCTATATTTCCGGTCGGCGTATTCCACGCCCCCACCCGCGGAAAGGGCTGCGCCCAGGATCAGATTCATCTTCAAGTCACTACGACTCCCCAACCTTCAAGCGGACAAGGTTTGTGCAAGGAGATCGTATGTCCAGCCATTCGTCACTGCCCCATGACGGCCGTATCAACCTTGAGCAACAGCGCAAGCGTGCCAAGGAACTTCTGCAGCGCATGAAGAGCGGCGCCGCACCTGATCAACTCGCACAGCTCGTCAGCTCAGGCTCGACGCCAACGTTATCCGACGCCCAATGGTTGATCGCCAGACAGCTGGGTTTCAGCAGTTGGCCCAAACTGAAGGCCCACGTCGATGCGGTCGACTTCGCTGCACGCCATCCGGACTTCGCAGCAAGCGATGAAGCCAGAACCGAGCATTGGCGATGCGGCAACGATATTGCTCATAGCCTGAGCGTGGCTGGCTTCAAGGGCTCATTTCATATGTTGGCTGACCCACTGTGCATGGGCCCGGTCCAGAACGTACCGTTTTCGCAATATAATCCATTGCGCAGCCAATTCATCAGCCAGGCATTCGGCATAGACAGGGACGATGCGGCACGGCGATTTGACGATGAATACGCTCAGTTGGAAGGCCTGAGCAGGGCCGAGCACTCGGTGCTGTGGTGTGAAGCCGATGCCTATGATCAGCTGTTTCTGGTACGTGCGCTGGCAGGCCTTGAGCAGTTGCCGCGCCGACTGGAACTCATCGAAGTCGACCGGATACCGGGCGTTCAGCGATTCATCGGGATTGGTCAACTGGCGCCAGACGTCCTCGCGTGGTTATGGCCGCAGCGCAAGCCAGTCACACAAGCCATGCTGACCTGCGCCCGAGAGACATGGCTGGCCTATTGCGATCCCTCCCCTGTAAAACTCGCCGCGCTGGCCCGCGACCCAAAACTGCCATTGGTGCTTCTGGCCCCGGCGTTGTCGCGACAGCTTCAGGAGCTGCCTGGCGTGACCGACGGTTTGTCCCTCACCGAGCGCCTGACCCTGCACTACCTCAGCGAGGCGGGCCCGATGACCTTTGGCAGGGTGTTCGCAGAACTGATGGGCCGGCGCGAACCGTTGCCCTTTCTCGGTGACATGATGTTCCACGCGTTGTTGCGCCCGTTGATCGACACTCCGGCGCCGTTGCTGAGCGAAACGGACACCCACCTGAAGTGGCCTGGCAGAACGCTGACATTGACGGCATTGGGCGAACACGTGGTAAACGGTCAGGCTTACTGGCCAGACCACGCCCATCATGAACGCTGGACCGGCGGCGTTTGTATCCGGCCTGGGCAGCCGCACTGGATGATCGAGGCTGATCTGTCCCCGGTGTGGCGAGACTGACCCTTCTCGACGCGTTCGAAGGGGCCTGACTTGAAGTCGGATCTGCATGATCGGCAGATTCGACTACTACCACTCGTCGGAAACAACCTTGAAACACAAGTTGTCGTACCTCTTGTATTTAATATAACTAACAAAATCATAAGGTTAAGTGAAAAGTGCATTTCGTCGAAAAGCTTGTCACCGTTCACCACGGTGATAACATCTCGCCCGCTTCAAAAGGAGTTCAATCAACTAGGGACGGAATCTTTCCGTTGGAAGCTTCAGCTCTTCCAGACACATTAGACATCGCTCGGTAGATGCCTGTCTGAATGCCATAAAACCGCTTTAAACCCACAATAAAAACAGTCAGTCAGGTTATACAATCATGCGCCCAGTCCCGATGTAATCACGTATTGCTTTCGCCAAACAGGTTGTGTTCGTCTGACCATTCAGAGAACAGCACCTTAAGACATCTTGCGTTGAGCCCCCCTGAACGGAACGTTGAAAACGACTCCGCTGACGGCTGCTGTTTGGCTTTTGTATAACGTAGCGGGTATCAGCAAACGCCGTTGCCGTGCGTCGTAGAGTCCTGGATGGGTCAATGGTCTGCAACGCCCGGTATGCAAGGCATGAGTCTTTACCGACCTGGCTCTTGTGGGGTCAACACTTATAACAATAGCGCCGACGCCAGTCAGGCAAAAAGGCGCGCAAAAACAACAGGGATGTAAACATGTCAGATGCTGTTAAACACACCACTGCCAACGCTGTCTCTTCAAGCCTGCCGGAAGTTAGAACTTTCCAGTTCGACAAACAGCAAGCGACACTGCTTCATACTCATGCCAACCGCATGGCAACACAGGGTGGCCCGCAAGCTGCCGGTGCCAAGTCGCTGGCATCAGTGGCCGCGACGGAGTTGAAGTTTTCGTTGTCCCGCACCCAATGCGAACTGCTTGAGGCGTATTCGGATGGTCTGGTCTCATTATTGATATTCGAAGGCATGCTGCCGATCAGTTCGGCCTGCCCGCCTGAAGAATTACCAGAACTGACCCATCTGAAAAACCGCCATGACGTGTTGAGCATGGCAGCGCGCAACCAGATTCTATTAAAGCTTGTGGACAACAGCGCGTTTGCCTACGACATGGACAACGAAGGTCAGCTGGTTCGACTGGTCGCCAACTTCAAGGGCGGCGGTGCAACACCGATAAACGCAGAACCCGCTGTGAAAGAGCTGAGCTCGCATTCCGGACTGGCTCTAGGCCCGCACACCGAAGCTCCGTACTGGTGTGCAGTAGACGCACAAAACGGACACTCTCCATCACCGTCCTCCTTGATCCTGTCCGCGTTGTGGAACCCCGGGAACGAGCCCACGACGGTCATTCCATTGCCCCCAGTACTGGAAACCATCGGTTTTACGAATTGCCTGGCGCTGACCACCGGTAGTTTCCAGTTCACCCGCAGTGACTCGTTCGTCAGTGGCAAAGGCGAAGATGGTCGCAACGTTTCCATTCTGGAGTTCAACGATAACGTCGGCTTCGCCGCCCGATTCAACGCTTACCGGTTTTCAGTCAACGAGCACGCCTCGGCATTCGTGAAAACCGCGTACGCAGCGTTTTGCGAGGGTGTCGGCAAGGCCAAAGCCCATCAATACGTGTTGAATCAGGAGTCCGCCATCATCATCAACAACGTCCGGGCTCTGCACTGTCGCGACGTGATCAAAGACAACCGGCGCGTGCTGGTGCGAATCTTTGGTCTGTCAAAATTCTCATCCCCTCTAGTGATTTCCGAAGATCCGCTGTTGCTGCGCGGTTGACGCCCGTTGCGCTTTTTGTGACGAAGATCCCGACACCCGCGCGCGGGGCTTTTTAAACGCCAGCCATGCAAGTGGCCAGCACCCGTCTTTTGAGAGAAAAACATGATGTCCTGGGATTTGATTGGCATGTTGGCGCTGGTTGCATTTTGCGCCGGTTTTTTTGATGCCATTGCTGGCGGCGGTGGGCTGATTACCTTGCCGGCGCTGTTTCTGGCGGGTGTCGACCCTATCAGCGCCATTGCGACGAACAAGTTTCAGGCCGCATCAGCCACGATATCGGCGACCGCAACCTTCGCCCGCAAGGGGCTGATCGAATGGCGAGAGGGTCGCTTTATGGTGCTGTGTGGATTTCTGGGTGGCGCCAGCGGTGCGTTGCTGGTCAGTTCTGTTGACAAGCGCTATCTGGAAGTCTGCGTACCTCTGATGTTGATTCTGGTAGCTGTCTATTTTGCGCTGTCGCCAAAACTGGGTAACGAAGATCGACGAAAGCGCATCGGCATTCTGGCCTTCTCTTTCACCGTGGCGCCGCTTCTGGGCTTTTACGACGGTATCTTCGGCCCCGGTGTCGGTTCGTTTTTCATCGTCGGACTTGTCCTGCTGTGCGGTCTGGGCATGATGCGCGCCATGAGTTTTACCAAACTGGCCAATGCTGCCTGCAACCTGGGTTCGCTGTCGGTTTTCATTACCAAAGGGGTGATTATCTGGCCGATTGCAATCGCCATGGCGTTGGCAGCTTTCGCAGGTGCTCAGCTCGGTGCACGGGCGGCGGTAAGGGTAGGTCCACGCCTGATCAAGCCGATGTTGATCGTGGTCTGCTGCGCGCTGGCCATCAAACTCCTGAGCGTCGACACCAATCCACTTCGGATGGCATTCATGCATACGCTTGGCTCGTTATGATGAACCGTTCAGCAATGGTCCAGACCTCTGCGATCACGTCGCGGCTACAGTTCAACGAGCCAGCGGCGGGCCCGGCGTTTTACTTTTCCGAGCCGTTTGCCGGTTATGCGCTGGAAGGCCGAGTGTTGTTGAACAGCACGCAGCCGTCCGTCATGCCACGCGTGCTGGCCATTCACGGTGCGCGCTCGGACTACAGCAAACTCAACGGGCTGCTTTACCCCTTGCAGGCGGCAGGTGTGGCCAGCCTGAGTTTCAACCTCTCAGGTCATAACACCACCACAGACATAAGCGCAGAAGACACGTCCCTGATGCGTAACCTGGAAGAGTCATTGCGTTTTGCAGGTCATCCGGGGGCTGCGCTCGACACTGTTATCGGCCACAGCCTGGGTGGGGCGCTGGCCTTGAAAGTGGCCGAAGTGCACCGGGCCACAGTCAGAAAAATCATTCTGTTTTGCCCTGCGGTCTATCCCGAGGCGGCGTACGCTCAGCCGTTCGGGAAGCCTTTCAACCGTGTCCTGTCCGTCCCCTATGGTTTTCTCGACTCTTCATCTCTCACGTTTCTTCGGACATTCGCGGGCAAGGTGATGCTGGTCATCGGTGAGTTCGACGGGCTGCGATCCACCGCCTTCGGTGGCATTGCTGGCAAAGCAGCAGGCCTGGTACAGGTCCGCAATGACCAGCAAACGACACGCGAGGTAAACAGCGCGATCCCTTGGGAGGTAATCGACGCAATCGAAAACAGCGTCTCGCCCGATCAGCTGGACAAACTGGTTTTGCCACGCTGCGACCATGCCATTTCAGCGTGGCTCGGCGACCACCCGCAGCATGCTCGCGATCTGGCGAAAAAAATTGCGACGTTTTTGACTTGACCAGCGTGGACGCAGATGCTGAAACAAGCCCTGCCTGATGCAGGCGGGTCACGAGCGACTTGGAGGCGCAAATTCTCACTATGGCGAATTGTGACAAATATAATTGGAATTAAAATTCCATTGACTGTATTAAGTGAACGGATTCTGCATCCCGTAACGCTGGTTTTTCGGGGCGCAGGGTCATTCCACTATCGACAGTTAACTAGCCTGAGGCTTTTTATGAATTCGTCCCTGTCCCGCCGCAAGATCCTGCAAGGCGCCTGTTGCCTTCCCGTTGCTGCCGTCCTGATGGAAGTGCCGTCCATTGCCAACGCTGCGACTCCTGCTTCCCCACGCACCACCATGACTGCCGATCAGGCGCTGAAAGCGCTGCGCGATGGCAATGATGCGTTCATGAGCGGCAAAGTCCCAAAAAGCGAAAACGACCGTGATCGTCGTCTCGAAATCGCCAAGGGCCAGACCCCGTTCTGCATTCTGATTTCGTGCTCCGATTCCCGCGTTCCGCCAGAGCTGCTGTTCGGCCGCGGCCTCGGTGAGCTGTTTATCGTGCGTAACGCGGGCAACACAGTGGATACCACGGCGCTGGGCTCGATCGAATATGGCGTCAGCCAGTTGGGCGTCCCTTTGGTTGTGGTGATGGGTCACGAAAAATGTGGCGCCGTAGCGGCCGCCGTTTCCGTGGTTGAAGACAACACTGTTTTCGCGGGTGCCATTGGCCAGATGATCGAACCTATCGTGCCTGCGGTACTGTCTGCCAAGTCGAAGAAGAGCAAGAACCTGCTGGAAGACTCGGTCAAGAGCAACGTCCAGCGTACCGTTGCCCGTCTGCGTTCCGCTTCCGAACCGGCCCTGATGAACCCGATCAAAGACGGCAAGGTCAAGGTCGTAGGTGCCTACTACAGCCTCGAGAACGGCAAGGTCGAATTCTTCGACGTCTGATCCCGACGCTGCAAACCGTTGCAACGATGGCTGAGTCCATCCAGATTCAAGCGCAGGGATCGCGCTCATCCCCATTCGGCCTGTTCGGGCCTTGATCCCCCTCCACTCCCCCGCTGGAAAACCCTGACCACGACACGCCGTCTGCACGGTAATATCTGCCTGATCAAACCCGGAGGCGGTCACGAGCAATGGCTTGCGTCATGACGCGCCATTCCGACAGGAGAGCTGCGTGGGCAAGGACTACATCGCATTTTTCATCTCATTGTTTCTGTCACGGCTGGCGGATCAGATTCTGCTGTTCATCGTGCCTTTGATCGTTTTCCAGACCACCCAAAGCGCCTCTCTGGCCGGGTTGGCGTTCTTCGCCGAATCCCTGCCGCGCTTTCTGGCATTCCCCGTTTGCGGCGCACTCTGCGACCGGTTTTCGCCTGTCCGGATTCTGCACATCAGCCAGGTGTACCGGGCAGTCATCTGTATGTTGGCCATGGCTTTGTACGGACTGTTCGGAGGCATTGTCTGGCTGGTGATCCTGTCGGCACTGTGCGGCATTCTCACCACCCAGGGTGTGATGGCACGTGAGGTGCTGATGCCGTATGTGTTTCAGCGCTACAGCTATACCAAAACCCTGTCGTACTCACAGATAGCCGACCAGACCGGCCTGGTGCTTGGCCCTTTGGCGGCGGTGCTGTTGCTTGACCAATGGGCCTGGCCATGGGTGGTCGTGGTCTGCGCCGGTTTTTTTCTGCTGGCCGATCTGGCCATGTGGGTATGGCGACGTATCAGCGGGATGACATTCGATGTGCAACGACAGTCAGCCGGGAACTGGTGGCAGCCGATGAAAATTGCGGTCGGGCATATCCTAAGACTGACCGAGCTCAAGCGAATCATCATGCTCGCGGTCGGGGTCAACCTGATCGTCGGCGTAACACTCGCCACGTCTGCGGCAATGGTCGTCGGCGAACATGCGGTCGCCAAAACCACTTACGCAGGCCTGCAGATGGCGGGTGCTGCGACCACCCTGGTAATTCTGTTCTTTCTCGCCCACGTAGCCGTCGCCCTGCGTGCTTTGGGCGGCGTTTCCTACGTGATGATCGTCAGCGGAGCGTTGATCTGCGCGCTGAGTCCGGATTTCAGCGGATATGTGTTGGGGTTCCTGCTGATCGTAGGCTTCGACAAAATGTTCAATGTCTACATGCGCAGCACGCGGCAAAGGGTCATTCCGAAAGAAGACTTCGGCAAGACAGTGGGTGTCATCACCCTGCTCAACAACCTGTCACAACCTTTTGCGGGCCTGGCGGTTGCTGTGCTGGCAGCGCCTTTGAGTGTGCAAAAGGTCATATTGCTGTTGACCACAATCAGCATCGCGCTCGGTGCCATTGCGCCGTGGCTGTTCGCAGACCGAAGATCCTCACCAGCCCTTCAAGCGGATTGATCCACTGGCGCATGAGTGATGCCCACGCCAGCGACTGCGTGAGCATTCACGATCAGATCACGCCACAGGCTGCGCGATCACCGCCACCGCCCAGAGGCTTTGGCATATCGGAGTGGTTATCGCCGCCCGCATGCACCATCAGCGCATGGCCTTTGATTTCTGACAGCTTTTTCAAACGCGGCGCCAGGACCGGATAATTCGCCGTGCCGTCGGCATTTACGTACAGGGCGGGCAAGTCGCCCAGATGACCATTGGCATAAGGCCCCAAGTGCTTACCGGTCTTGGCCGGATCAAAATGCCCGCCCGCCGCCAGTGCGGCAACCTTCACGCCATCCTTGGTACCGGCCTCGCAACTGCCGTTTTCATGCACGTGAAAACCATGAACACCCGCTGGCAGGTCGCTCAGTTTCGGGGTGAACAGCAAACCGTATTCTGTTTCGCTCACCGTCACGCTGCCGATGGGCTTGGGCGCGCCATCGGCGCTGACAAGGTTGATCGGAACGTCCAGCGATGCCGCCTGAACACTGGCAGAGAAGATAGCCAGCAGACCTAGCCAAAGATGAGATTTCATAAGGTTTCAATGCGTCCTTGATCGGTTGATAGAAGTCGTCAGCGGTGCGGGGCAAGCCAGCACGGTCAGGGCCTCCGACCTTTGAAGGCCTGCGACATCTGTGATGCAACACAGCTGTGACCACAACCAGGCGGGTTTTGATGCAAAAAAATGGCAACCGCTCGCATTGCCGACTTGTCAGAACAACAACGTCGTCCATTGCTGGCGAATCTGAAACCGATCATCCGAGCAGTTGATCCCTCAATCACATCACTGATGAGGACGAGCAACACATGAAAGACCCCTATGCATTCGGGTTCTACAGCGCCTGCCTTGCGTTGATAGTCGTTGTGGCCGCCATCGTGTACAGCTCGGCCTTCAGCGCCTCGCCGGTCAACGCCTACTATTTCATCGAAGCGGCGTCCTCCCTCGGCGAAGCTCTGGCTGTCATCGGCATTGCCGGTGTGGTGTTCAAGGCATATGGCTCATGGAAACGCGAGACACGTCAGCAAAAGGTGCTCGGCGTCATCTGGGAAGCCAGCGTCACATTCCGGGAGATAGAGATAGGCTTCAACGAATGGTTCTTCGGCCCGAAGGCTGATGAGCGAACAGGCCATGACGCCAGCCAGATCGAGTCACTGCTGGACTCGAGTCCTTTCGGCATCGCGCTCAGGACGTTCAAGAAACAATGCATTTTGCTGGACAAGCTGGTGGTCAAGGATCAGTGGCGCTGGATGCATCACGCTGCCCAGCTCAACGTGCTGGCGCGTACATTGAGTGTCGAGGCCTTTGCCTTGCCGGGCAAACGCACGCTCACGCACACCATCGTTGACCTGCTCTTCACCCATGAAGGCGACAACTGGAAAAGCACACAGGCGGAATGGGAAGCGCAGATGAAGGCAGTCGAGGCGCAACTGCTCGTGCTTGAGCAGGCGTATCTATGAGACGGCTGATGACAGTCACCACACGGCGTTATCGCCCATAAGGGCGATAACGGTCCGTCACAACATCAGATATCCAGGCAGATTTTGCCGAAATGCTGGTTGGTTTCCTGATAGCGGAAGGCTTCGACAATATCGGTCAACGGGAACGAGCGATCCATGACCGGACGCATACCGTTGGCATCGATAGCGCGGATCATGTCCTGTTGCTGAGTGCGGCTGCCGACCAGCACACCTTGCATGCGCAGCTGTTTGACCAGCGCCGGAACGATTTCCAGCTGACCCGTGACGCCGCTGAGGATGCCGATGACCGAAATATGGCCACCCACCCGCGCAGCGGTCATGGAGTGCTGCAGTGTCGAAGGACCGCCCACGTCAATAATGTGGTCCACACCACGACCGCCAGTCAGCTTGCGGGCGGTCTCGCCCCAGTTACTGTCTGTGCGGTAGTTGATCACATGATCGGCCCCCATGCCCTGCAAACGCTCCAGCTTCTCGTCGCTGGATGAGGTGGCGATGACCGTCGCCCCCGCCATTTTGGCGAACTGCAAGGCAAAGATCGACACGCCACCCGTACCCTGTACCAGCACGGTGTCCCCGGCCTTGAGCGCATCATCGACCATCAACGCACGCCAGGCAGTCAGGCCTGCTGTGGTCAGTGTGGAGGCTTGTGCGTGGGTATAACCCATTGGTGCGAGGGTGAACGAGGTGGCTCGAGCAGTGACCTGCTCGCGGGCATAGCCATCAACGCCATCACCCGGCACCGTAACAAACCCTTCAACCAGCGGCTCCCCGCTGATCCACTCCGGGAAAAACGTACTGACAACCGAATCACCGACCTTGAACTCGCTGACGCCCTCGCCCACTGCCGTCACAACGCCTGCGCCGTCCGCCATCGGGATGCGTGACTCGCTTGGGCCCCACATCCCACTGACCACTGCGAAGTCATGGTAGTTGAGCGAGTTGGCGTGCAAACGCACGGTTATTTCGTCGGCTTTCGGTGCCAGCACTTCACTGTTGCCCACGATCACACGGTCGTAACCGCCGCCAGCCTGCACATAAATAGTGGTGTTGTTCATGATCTCTCTCCTATCAATTCAACATTACGCAAAATGACGAAATGTATATGTAAAACGCAATGGACGAAGTACGCCCATCAGAGCTCTTTTTTAAGCCTGTCCGCAAAGCGGTCAATTGCACCTTCATCGCGGCGGAAGTAAGTCCATTTGCCGATTCGGGTCGCTTGCACCAACCCGGCGCGCTGCAGAATCGCCAGGTGCGCAGAAGCCGTGGACGCAGAAAGACAGGCCTTGGCCTGAATATGCGACACGCACACCCCTATTGCCGGATCACCATGGTCCTGGGGCGGGAAATGGGCCTGCGGGTCCTTGAGCCACTCCATGATCAACATGCGAGTGTCATTGCCGACCGCTTTGATTTGTTCAAGTATCATGGGACGCAACATTACGCTTTTTTACGAAATGTTCAACCCCTGCCTTGCGAAAATTTGCGTACGGCTGGCGCGGTTTCTGCTTCACATCCAGCCTGAAAATGAAGCACTCTGTGCGTCCAATAATTCTAACCAATCCGTTGTGAGCACCCAGCCCCATGATGAATCTGAAATACAGCGCACTGGCCGCCTTCCTTCTGGGCCTGACCGGCATGGTCCAGGCTCAGGAACCTTCTAGCCATCTGGACAAAGTGTTGCAGGCCGGCCAGTTGTCGGTATGCACCACGGGCGACTACAAGCCGTATACGTTTCTGCGCGAGGACGGTGAATACGAAGGCATCGACATCACCATGGCTCGCTCGCTGGCAAAAAGCCTCGGCGTTACCGTGCAATGGGTGCCGACCACCTGGAAAACCCTGATGCCGGACATGATCGCTGGCAAGTGCGACATCGGTATGGGCGGTATCTCGGTCACGCTGGAACGACAGAAGAAGGCTTTCTTCAGCAATACCCTGGACGTGGACGGCAAAATCCCTCTGGTGCGCTGTGAAGACGAAAAGCTGTACCAGACGGTCGAACAAATCAATCAACCTTCAGTTCGTCTGATAGAGCCTGCCGGAGGCACCAACGAGGCGTTCGCCCGCGCGTATCTGCCCAAGGCGCCGATTGCGTTCCACGACAACAAGACCATCTTCCAGGAGTTGCTGGACAAGAAGGCCGACGTGATGATCACCGACGCCTCCGAGGCGCTTTATCAGCAGAAACGTATGCCCGGTCTGTGTGCGGTCAACCCGACCCGTTACATGCAGTACGGTGAAAAAGCTTATCTGCTGCCCCGTGACGACGTGACCTGGAAAGGCTATGTCGATCAGTGGTTGCACCTGAGCAAGGCGACAGGTGCTTATCAGCAGGCTCTGAGCGAATGGCTGGCGGTACCGGCCCAGTAAGCGTTCACCATACCGTGCGGCAATCCAGTGCGGGTTACCGTACGGCAACAGTTGCAAGCCGGGTTGCGCTGAAATAGGTTGTTGCAAGAACCTGGTCCGAAAGGCAGCCCTTGAGCATGAAGCCCAGCAAACCCATCACTCGTGCGTTCTGCGTCGAACTGCAGCAGGAGTTGTCCATTGCGGCAGCCCGGCGGGAGTATTTTTCTCAGGAACCGCCCCGCGCACGCTTCGAATTTCTCTGTTCCAACGAGGCCTGCCGAGCCTTGGGTGCCAAAGTGACGGGGGTTCGCTATGACGTCAAACCTCAGGACAATCCCACATTCGTGGCGGCACACTTTCGCGCCAACCCGCATTACGACCATCACCCGACGTGCGAGTGGGTAGATGAAGACGCCGACGCCACGCGCGACACACCAGCCGAAGAGACCGATGTCCAGGCCAGTCTGCGCAAGGCCAAACGCAAGCTCGACGATTACATCGACGTGTTTGATCCGGTCATAAAAGAGCCCGCAAAGGAAAAGTCCGGCGAAGAAAAAACCGGACCACGCGCCCAGCCAGCAGCGGTCAAGGCTGAACCTGCCGAACCGGCCTCGCCAAAAGCGACGCGCTACAGCGAGACCCGCACCAACAATCTCGAACGTCTCGTCGACAGCTATCGCCAGGCCCGTGCCGAGCTGTCTATCGAAGAATTCAAATTGTTGAAACTGAGGATTCCCGGTCAGGGCGAGGTGTCGTTACGTTCGTATTTTCGCCACATCAAGTACGCACAGCCTGGCGATAACGGTCGCGTGCTGTATGGCGGCGGACTGGTTGAGCAGCGTTACGGGCAAGGATTCAAGTTCAAGTTCTTCGACCGTCTGGACGGAAAACTGGTGACCTTGTATGTGTCACCTGCGCAAATGCAGGCCTATCGCTCAAGTCGCTATATCAGCGAACTGCTGAACCATGCAGATGAGGTCAAGTTCTTTACGGTCTACGGGCTGGGGAAGCTGACGCAGAGTCCGTCAGGCAAGAGTTACAGCGTTGAGATAGACGACTTGCGCCATCTCGCAATCGTCCTGGGCCCGGCGAAAGAACCTGCGACCTGATAGCCGTATGTGGCTGAGTCCGCCCTTCGATCGTTATCCACTCATGGAGGCGTTGCCGACGGCAACGCCTCCATGCACAAATCATCAGACCTTGACGATCCAGCCTTCTGGCGCCTCGATATCACCGGACTGCACACCGGTCAGCTCTTTGTAGAGCCGCTGTGTCACAGGACCGACTTCGGTTTCGCTGTAGAAGACATGCAGGTTGTCGTTGTACGAAATGCCGCCGATCGGCGTAATCACCGCAGCAGTACCGCAGGCACCGGCTTCCTTGAAGGTGCCGATCTGATCGATGAACACGTCGCCTTCAACAACCGTCAGGCCCAGGCGAGACTTCGCCAGCTCGATCAGCGATTGACGGGTGATACCCGGCAACACCGACGGCGACTTCGGCGTCAGGAAGACATCGTCTTCGGTGATCGCGAAGAAGTTGGCAGAGCCTACTTCTTCGATTTTCGAATGGGTTTGCGGATCGAGGTAGATGCAGTCGGCAAAGCTGTGCTTCTTGGCTTCCGAACCTGGCATCAGGCTGGCAGCGTAGTTACCACCGACCTTGGCTGCACCGGTACCATTGGGTGCCGCACGATCGTAACCGGAGATCACGAAGTTATTGGGCTTCAGGCCACCTTTGAAATACGCACCCACTGGAATGCAGAAGATCGAAAAGATGAATTCCGGTGCAGTGCGCACACCAATGTTGTCGCCTACGCCGATCACGAAAGGACGCAGATACAACGCACCACCCGAGCCGTAGGGCGGGATGAAACGCTCGTTGGCCTTGACGACCTGTTTACAGGCCTCGATGAACACATCGGTAGGCACATGGGGCATCAACAGACGAGAACAGCTGCGCTGCATGCGCCCGGCGTTCTGGTCAGGACGGAACAGGTTGATCGAGCCATCTTTGCAGCGATACGCCTTCAGGCCTTCGAAACACTGCTGACCATAGTGAAGCGCGGTGGAACCTTCACTGATGTGCAGGGTGTTGTCTTCGGTCAGCGAGCCTTGATCCCAGGCACCATCACGCCAGTGTGAAAGGTAGCGTTTGTCGGTCTTGATGTAGTCGAAACCCAGCGTGTCCCAGTTGATGCTTTCTTGACTCATAACACCCTCTATCTTTTAGCGACTGCCTGGACGAGTCAGGCCAATGCCGTATTCTGCCAGATCATTCAAAGCCTGAGGCTCGAAATAAACACAAACAGATCAGGCAATTTTGCATCCGGGCGCGCAGACAGTCAGCCTGCTCGCCCCTGCCCGCCGGCCTGACGCTGACGAACATACGTCAGAAAAGCTTCCATATCGGAGCTGCACAGTGTTCGCGCGACCGACTTGACTTCATCCATGGGCCAATCCCACCAAGCCGCCTGAAGCAGCAGCTCGCGGACCTCTTCCTCAAACCGCCAACGGATGAACTTGCAGGGGTTGCCACCCACTACGGAAAACGGCGCAACGTCACGTACCACCATGGCGCCGGCGGCCACGATGGCTCCGTGACCGATGGTAACGCCCGACAGAATCACGGCATCCGCACAGATCCAGCAGTCGCTACCAATGGTCACGTCGCCTTTGCTCGGGGCGTAATCCTTGATGTCCCGCACTTGGTCGACCATCGCGGGGAACGGGTAAGTGGTGATCCAGTCCGTACGATGCTCGCCACCCAACAGAATCCGCACACCTTCAGCAATGGACGTGTAAGAGCCCACGCGTAAAACCGTTTCGTCACCAAACTCGACGACCTCCGGAATACCATACGTGCCAACGCCTATCTGATAGCGAGGATAGCGAAGCCTGATCTTCTCGGCGGCCCTCTCCAGCTTGTCCAGCTTGCGCAGGTGCTTGCGTACTTTTCTGGCTTCAAGCCATTTGATCGGGTTCATGGGCACTCGGATGAAATCCAATTTTGAACAAACCAGCGGGCTATCGGTAGCTCAACAACAAGCGCTTGCAGCGCCGCCAGGTGGTCCGGTTCACATACTTGAGGGGGATGGAGCACAGCAGGCTCCAGGCATATCGCTTGTCCGAGACGGCAGCATACTTGAGCGCCTTGTTGACGATCTGGGTACGGCCCGCCTGATAGTCTGGATGGTCGCGGTACGGTTCGATGCTTTTGAGGTCCGCATCGAACAGCACTTTGTACTTGCGCGAGAGGTTGTTCGGATGTCGACGGTACCGAGTCACGATCACCGGCAGCACATGGATGTGGTAGCCCTTGCGCGCAATCCTCAGCGTCATCTGAAAATCCTGCACCTTGATCTCTGGGTCATACCCACCCGCATCCTTGATCGCCTGCATTCGATAAAGCGCAACCGGCGCCCCCACGACGACCGCCCCGCGCAGAATATCGTCAAATTGCAGCCGTTCGATTTCAGTGCGCGACTGGCTCTTTACATTATTGCCATCGCAATCCATGTACTGGATCAGTGCGCCCACGCAGCCGACCTGCGGATGTTCATCCAGATACTCGGCACGAATGCGCACCGAGGACGCCAGCATGATGTCATCCAGGTCAGGCGTTGAAACGTACACGCCCCTGGCGTATTTGAGCCCATGGTTCAGCGCCGCACTGACGCCCTGATTGGGTTGGGTATAAAGCTGAAACGTGTATCGCTGTTGCAGGTCCTCAAGCATCGCAATGCTGTTGTCGCTTGAACCGTCATCAACAATGATGACCTCGAAATTATCGTAGTCCTGGGCAAAAATGCTTTCAATAGCCGCCTCGAGAAAGCGCTCCGCGTTATAGCAGGGCGCGATGATCGACACGAGAGGCTTTGGCGCAGAGCACTGTGTTTCTGAGGGTGTCATTGGAGTACAGCCTTGTATGAGTTGCAGTTTTAAGGCTCAGGGCACCGGATGTAGCGTAACGGATCACCTACAAACGCGTACATGATGCGACAACCAACCGCGTTTTTCCACGCCAGCCCCTGAACAGCTAACAGATTGGCACCCCGTTCATCAGAACACGAGGCCATAACCGTTGTTCTGTCATGCCTTTCGTGCATTCAGGAACCGTCCTACATCGTCAGTCCGGCAAGCGTCTCTATTTCGCTATTGATAAAACGCAGGCGAAAAAAAACCCCATCCTTTCGGCATGGGGTTTTTCAAGCAGTGACCGGTCAGAACGCGTAGGTGACCAGCAGCTCTTTCGTTACCTGAAAGTCCACCGACATCATCACGCTCAACGCAGTGATGGTGAGGATGGAAAACACGAACAACTTACGAGCCCAGACAGTATCGTCTGCCGCCTTGTAGCCTTTCCAGGCCATATACAACCAATACATCCCCATACCTGCTGCAACTGCCAGATAGTTGAGGCCGGCATAACCGCCAACAGTCAACATCAGGGTCGCGACAAGAAACGCCAGGATGTAGAGCAGGATATGGCGTTTGGTGACCAGAATGCCGCGCTTGACCGGCAGAACCGGGATCTTCGCGGCCCGATAGTCATTGAAGCGGAAAATAGCGATCGCGTACGAATGCGGCATTTGCCACAGGCTGAACATCACCAGTAGCGTCAGCGCCGCAAAGTCAAAGCTGTTGCTCACCGCGCAGTAACCGATCACCGGAGGCATTGCTCCGGAAAGGCTACCGACCAACGTGCCGTGAACGGATTTGCGTTTCAGGTACAGGCTGTAGAAGCCAACATAAATCACAAACCCGATCACTGCGAACAGTGCAGCCAGCGGATTGGCCTTGGTATACAGCAGGCCAACACCCGCGATACCGAGCACGGTTGCGTAGAGCAGAGCCAGTTTCAACGAAACCAGACCTTGCACCAGAACCCGGTTACGGGTTCGTTCCATACGCTGATCAATATCACGATCAATGCAGTTGTTGAACACGCAACCGGACGCAACGACCAGAGAAGTACCGATCACCGCAGCAAGAAACACGCTGAAATCGATATTTCCCTTGGAAGCCAGAAAAAAGCCACCTGCCACCGAAAGCACGTTACCGAAAATGATCCCCGGCTTGGTGATTTGGATAAAGTGCTTCAGTGACATCTGGTATTCCTCAATGCGCCATCATTTCGCGGTGGATACTGAAAATGATCCACAGCGACAGGCCGACCAGCAGAACGATGACCATCGTGGTAAAGGCGAAGGCCATCACGTTGTTGCGCTGTACGCTCGTGAAGTCCAGGTGCAGGAAGTAATGCAAGTGCACCAGGATCTGGATGATCGCGAACGCCAGGATGATCGCGATAGTCATGTCCTTCGGCAGCGAAGGAGACATCACCAGAGCAAACGGTATAGCGGTCAGGATGATCGACAATACGAAGCCAATGACATACGACTTCACCGAGCCGTGACTATTGTCTTCAGCGGAGTGATGCGAATTTGACATTACAAAGCCCCCATCAGATAGACAACGGTGAACACACCGATCCAGACCACGTCCAGGAAGTGCCAGAACAGGCTCAGGCAGCTCAGGCGAGTCTTGTTGGTATTGGTCAGACCCTTCTTCTGGACCTGATACATCATGATGCTCATCCAGATCAGACCACTGGTCACGTGCAGACCGTGCAGGCCCACCAATGAAAAGAACGCCGACAGGAAGCCGCTACGGCTTGGGCCGTAACCTTCGTGGATCAGGTGATGGAACTCATAGACTTCCATGCCGATAAACGCGACACCGCACAGAAACGTCAGGAAGAGCCAGCCCAATACCTGGCTCTTCTTGCCCTTGTACAGCGCCAGCATGGCGAAGCCGTAGGTGATACTACTGACCAACAGGAACGCGGTTTCCACAGCCACGAATGGCAGCAGGAAAATGTCCTGGCCCGACGGGCCGCCCGCGACACTGTTGACCATCACGGCGTACACCGCGAAGAACGAGGCGAACAACACGCAGTCGGTCATCAGGTACAGCCAGAAGCCGTAAACCGTCATGCCACCGCTGTCGTGGTGATCGTCATGCCCATGATCATCATGATGGTGATCGTGGGCTCCTGGATTGATTGCAATGTTTGACATGTTTAAACCTGTTCCAGCGAGGACTTGACAGGAGTGTATGCACCGTTGGCCGCCAGGACCTTGTGATGCTCACCTTCAATACGCGCTACTTCTTCTGCCGGCACCATGTAACCCTGGTCGTCACGCGCAGCGTGAGCAACGAAGACTGCAATGGTCGCGACCAGACTTGCGCCAACCAGCCACCAGATGTGCCAGATGAATGCGAAGCCGAATACGGTCAACAGCATGCCCATGTACAAGCCGGTCGGCGTGTTGTTCGGCATGTGGATCGCCGTGTAACGGGCCGGCACCTGATAAGCAGTACCTGCGCGCTTGGCGTCCGTGAACGGATCGATGTCGTCTGCCTTCGGCAGCTCGGCAAAGTTGTAGAACGGCGGCGGCGACGAGGTCGACCATTCCAGCGTGTGGCCATTCCATGGGTCGCCAGTCAGATCAAGGTTCTGATTGCGGTCACGGATACTGACGAACAGCTGGATCAGTTGCGAAGCGATACCACAGGCGATCAGTACGGCACCGAACAGCGCGACGTCCAGGTAGATGTTCCACTCCGGCATGTCGGTCGCGTTCAGGCGACGGGTCATGCCCAGGAAGCCCAGCGCGTACAACGGCATGAATGCGACGAAGAAGCCGACGATCCAGAACCAGAACGCTGCCTTGCCCCACGCTTCGTTCAGTTTGAAACCGAACGCTTTCGGGAACCAGAACGCGAAGCCAGCGATATAACCGAACACCGCACCGCCGATGATGACGTTGTGGAAGTGAGCGATCACAAACAGGCTGTTGTGCAGTACGAAGTCAGCACCCGGGATGGCCAACAGAACGCCGGTCATGCCGCCGATCGAGAAGGTCACCATGAAGCCCAGGGTCCAGAGCACTGGCGCGGTGAAGCGCAGACGGCCCTGGTAGATGGTAAACAGCCAGTTGAACAGCTTCACACCCGTCGGGATCGCGATGAGCATCGTCGCAAGACCAAAGAAGGCGTTTACGTTCGCGCCCGCCCCCATGGTGAAGAAGTGGTGCAGCCAGACCATGAAGCCGAGGACGCAGATCGCACCGGAGGCGAAGATCATTGACTTGTGGCCGAACAGACGCTTGCCCGAGAACGTGGAGATGACTTCCGAGAACACGCCGAATGCCGGCAGGATCAGGATGTACACCTCAGGGTGACCCCACGCCCAGAACAGGTTCACGTACATCATGGGGTTACCGCCCATTTCGTTCGTGAAGATGTGGAAGTCCAGGTAGCGGTCAAGCGTCAGGAACGCCAGGGTAGCGGTCAGGATCGGGAACGAAGCCACGATCAGGATGTTTGCCCAGGTGCAGGTCCAGGTGAAGATCGGCATGTCCAGCAGTTTCATGCCGGGGGTACGCATTTTCAGCACGGTCACGAGGAAGTTGACCCCCGTCAATGTCGTACCTAACCCGGATAACTGCAGTGCCCAGATGTAGTAATCGACACCCACGCCAGGACTGTATTGCAAGCCGGACAGAGGCGGGTACGCGACCCAGCCAGTCTTGGCAAACTCACCAACACCCAGAGACAGGTTGATCAACAGCATACCGGCGACCAGCAACCAGAAACTCAGAGAGTTCAGGAACGGGAACGCAACGTCGCGAGCACCGATCTGCAGAGGCAGAACAATGTTCATCAGACCGGTAAAGAACGGCATCGCCATGAAGATGATCATGATCACACCGTGAGCGGTGAAGATCTGGTCATAGTGTTCAGGCGGCAGGAACCCTTCGGATCCGTTCTGGGCCATTGCCAGCTGAGTACGCATCATGATTGCGTCGGCAAAACCGCGCAGCAGCATGACCATGGCAACGATGATGTACATCACACCGATTTTTTTGTGGTCGACGGACGTCAGCCATTCAGACCACAAGTAGGTCCACTTGCGGAAATAGGTGATCAACCCGACTACAGCGAGACCGCCAAGCGCGATCATGGCAAGCGTCACCATGACTATCGGCTCGTGGAACGGCACCGCTTCCAGACTTAATTTGCCAAACATCGTTTACTCCTCTGCCCCAGCAGCTGAATTTTTGCCCTTTCCGGTCCCAGCGTCACCAGCGACTTCTTTCTCACCAGCAACAACCTTCTTGCCTGGGTTCATACCTTCATACTTGTCGATGATGATCTGGAACAGGTTCGGAGTAACCGTGGAAAACAGTTCTACGGGGTTGCGCTCGCTGGGCTTGAGCAGTTCAGCGTATTCCGCCGTGCCAAGCTTTTTAGGTGAGTTCTTGACTTCGGTGACCCAGGCGTCGAAATCAGCCTGACTCGTGGCGATAGCCTTGAATTTCATGCCGGTGAAACCCGCGCCGCTGTAGTTGGCCGAGATACCGTTGAATTCGTGATTTTCGTTGGCGATCAGGTGCAACTTGGTGTGCATGCCCGCCATCGCGTAAATCTGGCCACCCAGACCCGGGATGAAGAACGAGTTCATCACGCTGTCGGAGGTCACCTGGAAATTGATCGGCGTGTTGGCCGGGAAGACGATCTTGTTGACCGTGGCAATGCCCTGCTTCGGATAGATGAAGATCCACTTCCAGTCGACAGAAACTGCCTGAATGGTAACTGGTTCGACACTGGATTCCAGCGGACGGTACGGATCAAGCGAATGTGTCGACACGTACGTGTAGTAGCCAAGGAAGACCAGCAGGAGCATTGGAACGCCCCACACCGCGATCTCGATCTTGGTGGAGTGCGACCAGTCCGGCGTGTATTTGGCCGCTTTATTTGTTGCGCGATATTTCCAGGCGAAGATCAGAGTCAAGAGAATGACCGGGATCACGACGATCAGCATCAGCAGTGTAGCGATAATGATCAGGTTACGCTGCTCGATACCCACCTGCCCTTTCGGATCGAGCAGAGGTACGCCTTCGCATCCACTGAGCAAAAGCATACAGAAAAGGGCCAAGAAGCCAAAAAACCTGGGGTACCTTTTTTCACTCATTTCACGACCTCTAAAAGCAGCTTGCGCGGTGCAGTTGGGTTTCGACCGCCAACACTTCACCCTGCCAGTGCCGGCAATTTTTTTGAATTGAACAAGGGCCTGCCAGCACGCAACTGCGCATCGACAAATCCGGTTTTAGCTATGGATTCTTATTTTTGAGCTGCTGGAAACTGTCCGATGTACCGGACAGACGCCTTCAGCGCGGCCATTGTGCGTCCTCAGAGACCAGCATTGCGCTGCCTGTTCAGAGAACACAGGGGACGCTCCAGGCCTCAAAATTCTGATCGTCAGGACAAGCCAGACGACAAGTGCTGGGGATTGTAGATACGTAAATTTTTAATGACTATGCCTAATTTTGCAACAGTTATTATCAGAATCTGTAACAGTCGCCTCGTTTTACCACCCTTTGGCTCGAAAAAAGCCCCGCGAGAGCGAGGCTTTTCGGATTAAAGCCCTTGTATTCAGTAAGGTTTACGGCGATTACGAATAATGCATGCCGGGACCAGCACTGCCGTGAGGACAAATGCTACCAGAGCCCACTGAGCCAGTGACAAACCCAGGACAGGCGGGTACGGCGTTGTGCAAAAACCGCTGACCTGGAATCCGACAGGAAACAGATCAGCCAGCGGCAAACCATCGACGATGGGTTGCAGGATATCGATACCGCAGCTCTCCGAAGGATGAGCGAGAATCCAGGCATGACGCCCTGCAGCCACGATGCCACCCAACGCGCTGAGAGTCACCAGCGTCTCGCATACCGTTACGCTTGTGCGCCCAGGCATGGCCGCGCCGGCGAATGCGAAGATTGCGATGAACAGCAACGCGTAACGCTGCAGGATGCACAAGGGGCAAGGCGCCTCGCCCAGAACGATCTGCATGTACAGGGCGCCACCGATCAGAGACAGGCAGATGATTCCCAGTAAAACCAGAAAGCGCTTTTCGCGGCGGAGGTACAACAGGTTGTCGCTCATTCACATACCTTACTGAGGTGATTGGGTGATTAACGGATTCGCGCGCCATGCAAGCGGTCAGGTTCGAATCGTACGCGATAATCATCTGCTGTCCCGACCAACTCAAGCAATTGCCAACCATACGGACACATTTGCCTGCCGGGTGGTTGCTCAGAGGCTGGCATGGCACACTGCGCGCGCCTGGCGGCACCCACCCCGGAGCGGCATCACAATCCTTCTATATATATAGAAGGCTGCGTCAATTTGCCGCACCCCCTCTATATATAGAAGGCGCGGTATTTTGTCGCAGGCAAGCCTGGGATTTACGGCTGACCTGCCCGGACACTGCCCGGACGCGAAATACCGTCCCCCGAGCACCAGCCGGCCCGCTGGCATTGGGTTTGACGCCCCGCAAATCAAAATGCCACTATCAACTTCTGACGTACGGGCTTAGCGCCGATGGTTCGCGCTCATTGCAAACCGCACCCTCGGCAGGGTGTCCGGACGCCTGACGACGAGCCTGAAGACCCGCTATCCTTTTAAAAATCCTAAAGCCAGATCGTCGAGGGTCGATAACCTGTCATAGAAAGTTGTTTGTCGCCTGCTGGCGACGAAGCACCTACAGCCAGAAGGTTCATATGTCCAAGAACGTCCGAGCAGATTCACTCTCGCTGCTCCTCTTCACGTTGCGCAGCGGCAAGCTGATGGCGATCAACCTGCTCAAGGTCAGTGAAATCATCCCCTGCCCGCCTCTTACCCACTTGCCAGAATCACATCCGCACGTCAAAGGCATCGCAACCCTGCGGGGCTCGTCGCTGTCAGTGATAGACCTCAGCCGCGCCATCGGTGAGCGTCCATTGGCCGACCCCGATGGTGGCTGCCTGATCGTGACCGATGTCAGCCGCTCCAAACAGGGCCTGCATGTGCAGGCGGTCAGCAAGATCGTCCACTGCCTGACCACTGATATCCGCCCTCCTCCCTATGGCTCCAGCAGCAAATCGTTCATCACCGGTGTTACCCAGGTGGACGGGGTGCTGGTGCAGGTTCTGGATATCGAGAAAGTGATTCACGGCATCGCCCCGGCCCAGATCGTCGTGCAATCGGCAGAACTGGCGAAGGAAGACGCCGAAGTGTTGGCCAAAGCGCGGATTCTGGTGGTGGACGACAGCCAGGTCGCTCTGCAGCAATCCATCATCACGTTGCGCAATCTGGGCATCAGTTGCCATACCGCTCGCAGCGCGAAAGAGGCCATCGACGTGTTGCTGGAACTGCAGGGCACCGCAGCCCAGATCAACGTGGTGGTTTCCGACATCGAAATGTCGGAAATGGATGGTTACGCTCTGACCCGCACGCTGCGTGATACGCCTGACTTCTACGATCTGTACATCCTGCTGCACACCTCGCTCGACAGCGCGATGAACAGTGAGAAAGCCCAGATCGCAGGTGCCAATGCGGTACTGACCAAGTTTTCGTCCCCCGAGTTGACCAAGTGTCTGATCGAGGCGGCGCGGACGGTTGTGGCGCAAGGTATCTGATCCTGCAAAAGCAGGGTGATCGCCCCGCGTCTGGAGATGCGTCGCCCGACCACTACTGGCTCATGCGACGCGACCTCACCGGGCCGCAGCCTGATACACATTGGCCTGCGGATATCCGGCCCGCCGCGTTCAGTCCAGGCCACACGCTGTCAACGTATCGCTTGCTGGAGTCGGGTTATCGAGACGGCAGCGGCAGCCTGCCTGAGTACACCATGTGGCTCGCGGCTTTCGATCACAATCCCGAGTTCGACCGCTCACTGTGTTTTTTGGCCTTGGCGGACGACGTGCCGGTGGGTGTGATCACTTGCTGGACCAGCGCCTTCATCAAGGATCTGGTCGTTCATCCCGACTACAGGAACCGCGGCATTGGTGGAGCGCTGCTTAGGCATCTGTTCACCCGTCTTCGCGAGCATGGCGAAGGCTTCGTGGATCTGAATGTGATGGAAAACAATCTCGGCGCACGACGTCTGTATGAAAAATCAGACATGTCCTACGTCAGGCGCTCAGCCGTACTCCCGTCGTGATCTGCCATAATCTCCGCCCGACACCTTCGCCGAGATCGTGATGAAAGCACCCATCTTGCTGCTGGCAGGCGCACTCGCCTTGTCCAGTCACGCCCATGCGTCCAGCGAACAGGCCTGGAATGACCTGAACAAGGCCATGCTCGCCGATTGCCTCAAGGCCAGCCAGCTCAAGGACACCGTCGCCATAGGCACCAGCGCCCTGTTCGACGACAAGGTCGGCTTCAGCGCCCAATTGATGCAAGGTCGCTACCCGCAAAAACATATGAAAAACCGCGCAGGCACTGAACTGTGTCTTTATGACCGAAAAAACCGCCAGGCACATGTGACCGAATGGGACGGTATCGGCAAAGCCGCAACCCGGTAAGCCACGCCGCAGGAACGCTCACTGGCGCACTACTTGCTTTGCCTGTTTGATCCATCGGCAGACGACAGAATTCCTGCCACTGCCGACACACGTCTGAACAGGCCAAGAATCAATGAACACCAGGTTTTCCTGCACAGGTTGCGGCAGCTGCTGTACCGATCACCATGTTCCCCTGACACTCACCGAAGCCAAGCAGTGGGCGGCTGACGGTGGCACTGTGATCATTCTCACCGAAGCGTTTCTGGCCAACGGCTATGGCGTACCGGAAGCGCAGCTGACCCACGCGACCCGCCGCTCGACGATCGTTGACAGCGGAAGTACCAAGGCCCACGTAGCCATCACCTTCGCTGCGTACAACGTGGGCCGCTGCCGGAATCTTGACGAAGAAAATCTTTGCCGTATCTATGAGCGGCGACCTCTGGTATGTCGAATCTATCCGATGGAAATCAATCCGCACATCCCGTTGCGCCCGGAAAACAAGGACTGCCCGCCCGAATCCTGGGAACAGGGCCCTGATCTGATCGTCGGCAATACGCTGGTGGATACCCAGTTGCTCAGGCTGATCGAGCAATCACGTCAGGCAGACCGGGACGAGATCGACGCCAAGCAGTCGATCTGCCAGACATTGGGCATTCGTACAACAGCGCTCAAGGGCAACGGGTTTGTGGCCTATCTGCCGGACATGAATGCCTTCGCGGCGGCTATCGAGCAGATCGCTGACGGTCAACGCGAATCGTCGCAGGATGCGGGATGGGAGTTTCATGTTGCCGGTGACACCGTAATCGACACGCTGCAGCTCGCGGGTGCCGAGGTGACAGTGCGCGAGCCGGTGTCTTACCTGTTCATCCCGCTGCAGGCAGCCTGAACAGGCAAGGCAAGCCACTGAAACTCAGCGCTTGCCCATGGACCGACGGGTGCCGGACGGTGCAGCGCCTGGGGTCTTGTGATGACCCGGCTTGTTCGACTTCTGATACCAGGCCTGTTCTTTTTTGGCCTGAGCGAACTCCGAAGGCTTGAACGGAAAGCTGAACGGCGCAATGGCAGCCTTCGTTTCAGCGGTGTCTACCGAGTCGGTTGGGGCTTCTTGAACAGGTGGTTGTTCAGGAGTGGTCATGATGGCACCAGAAAGTCTAATTGGCCGGGCGAACGCCCGCGGCCGCGCAGCATACATCAATCGTCGAACGGCCGCCCGAGCCTCCTGTCGCCATCATTTGTAAAACAGATCCACCATCACTTCGGCGTTGAACGGCCCGGTCCTTGGGCGACTGCTGTTCCAGAGCAGCTCGGCGTTGAAGTCAGCACGCGCCGTGTGTGTCGCACCCAGCAAGTCCGCCAGGTGAAACGGCTCGTTGTAGCGCAACGTGTTGCCGTTGACCATGCTGACGATCCGTATCCCCAGCGAATGGTTGTTGGCCGGTATGAGCAGATCGCCAGACACACTACCGGTTACAGGCCTGAACCGGGCATTGATGCTGAACGGTGAGTCACAGCTGCGACTGGTCAGCAGGGAAAACGGTCGCGCGGCAAACACCTTGCCGACAGCGGCCTGCTGTATGGCCTGATCACCGAACTCCACCGTTTCCGGCAGGACTTGCAGCTCGGCGTCGCACGCTACGAAGCGCAGTCCCGTCAGATTATTGATCACGTAACTGAGGTTGCGCCCAGGCTTGCGGTCAAGGCCTGCACCGCCCAGTTCGAAGAAACGATAGTCAAGCAGATGGCTCGCCACGCCAGACGGCGGTGTCGCGCCAAACTTTTGAATGAAAACCGAAAACGCGAGATTGAAACGGGTCGTTGGACACCGCTCTACCGTGGCATCGTTCTCCAGACACGGCGTGAGCAAGGCTCCGGTGCTTATTCGTCCGCTGTCTTGCAGATAATCAATACCATTGAGCGTCAAACCCGCCCGGATACCCTGGCCGATGACAAGGTCGTCGGGATTCAGGTGAATGAACACTTCTTCCTGAGCCGATGGCTGATCATCCCGCGCGCACTCGACCTCGATGCGCAGCGGCTCGGAGCGCCAGACAATGTCGCCGTTCGGCAATGAAACCGGTATAGCGACTGTGCTGCCAAGATCTCCATGAATGGCGGCTTCACCAGAATCGTATGGGGTGCAGACCAACGCGAAAGCACTGCTCGGCGCCAGCATTGTCAAAAGTGCGGTCAGTTGCAGCCAGCGGCTGGCTAAGGGAAATGTCATGTCAGCATTCATCCTGAATGGGAGTGGTGTCCTGCAAACGAGCCGTGAAGGACGCCTGCTCAGTCCATGGCGCGCAATACCTGCGCCGCGCGCCATAATCAGTCAGCGCGTTGAACCTCAATTGATGGCCCTGCGCTGTGGAATGGCTTTCGGCCAAAGGCAGTTCAAATCGGGCCCTGGGCGCCAGCAGCAGGTAATCGATGACTTGAACACCGTTCAGTTGCACAACCTCCAGCGAGACGTGATAAACCGTGGGGTTTTCAACGCTCAAGGTACGCGTGCCTGCCGCTGGGCTATTGAACGTCCAACGCAACCGCTCGGCGCTGTCGGCCGGATCGCCCTCCAGCCCTGGTGGGCGGTAAAAGACGTTGATTCGCTGACGCACTGCGATATTCAACTGCTGTTCAAGCGCTTGACGCTGAGGCACTTCAAGCGCGTACAAGTGCAACAAGGACTCCTGCCCGGCTGGCATGCCCGCGCCTTGATACAGCACGCGCAGCAATTGCTTGCCACCTGCGGGCACCTTGGAAAGTGGTGGTGTGATCACGAACGGCAACAGCCTGCGCTGGTCCGGCGGCGTATCATCGTCGTCGCGAGGATCACTGAGGGTGGCCTGTACGAGCACCGCATTACGCCCCTTGTTGTGCGTTTCGATGCTGACCTCCGTGTAGCGGCCATCAAAGATCAGACGCGTGCCTGCCAGCGATAAAGCGCCTTCTGCGCAGGCACTCGTCAATATCAGCGACAGGAGACATCCCCCCGTCCGCGCCAGTGAAAGTCTGGTCATTGGCAAATCACTTTGAGTCGTTCGTAAGCACGGGTGGGGTTTCTGGCGGGGAGCGCAAAGGGTGCCTTGCAGCGCTGATCGGACCAGCGTACCCACAAAAATCCGCTGTCCAGTTCGCTCAGCACCAGCGCCTGACTGGTGGGGTCGACCACCGCGAGGGCTTTGCCGTATTCGTCTTCGACGCTGGCGCCCAGCGGCAACCTGCTGCCGTCGACACGGACCAGCTCGAACTGGACACGCCTGCCAGTCGATGCCTTGAACCGCACCAGCGGCATCGCGCCGCGCCGCGGCACAATCTGATTCACGGCGTTTTCCAGGTCGATATCAGCGCCCAATTGACGGGTGTCCAGGCTGATCCAATTGGTGCGATAGGGTTGCGTATAAGGCAGGACTGCGTAGCCATTGTCTGCCGTTTGAACATTGCTGAAGGTTTTCAGACGAGCACCGCCGATGCCGGGTACCTGAACCAGCGCGAATGTCTCGCCAAGGGGTTGCCCCAGATTCACGCCACCTTCGTGTGCCACCAGCGACCCTGCCGCCGCCAGCGTGAAGGCGTCGTAATCCCGGCCCTGGCTGTAACCCGCTTCGAAACGTCCGAACGGCGTTGTCGTGTTGATTTTGCCAGCGCCGAAGCTGCCAGAACTGCTGTCGCGGCCGGTCTGTACCGAATAGAACGTGTCGCGGTCACTCAGAAATTGCCCGTTGAGCCCGGCCTGCACACTGTATTCGCCGGCGCTGTCGCGTACCCCGTTGAACGAAACACGTGACGAGCCTGGGCCTGCCCCCAGTGGCATGGTTACGCTCAAAGCGATTCGGTTGTCCGCTTGCGCATCGCCTGCCCGACCGAAATCCTCGCTGCGTTCCAGTGACAGACTGTAATTCAGAGTCCGCCACGCGCTGTTGTAAGCCAGATAAAGCTGACGGGTTTTGCCTGGCAGGTTCCAGTAGCGCTGCTCTGAGGCCGTCAGGCTCAACGATGCGTTTTGCCTGGACAACATCTGGGTAACGTTCACTTCGAGGCGATCCTTGGCAAGACCTCGTGACCGTTGGTCATAAGTACTGCTGGTCTCACTCACCTGCTGGTTGAGTGTCCGGTACTGGTCCGTGGAATAACGGTAGCCCGCCACTGCAAAAGTCGTATTGGTAACGTCCAGCGTATTGGCGTAGCGAACCCTCAGACTCTGGCCGGAGCGAGTCGCGTCCTGCCACTGGCTGATGGATTGAGTGACGTCCAGAGAAACGGCACCCAGCCCGGTGTTCACACCTGCGCCCAGATTGGCCGCCTGAAAGTCCTCGGCCAGTTGCAGGCCGCCAAACCCGGTTATCCGCTCGGAAAGACCATAGATAAGCGAGGCGCTGCTGAACATCGGCGATGCTTGACCACTGACATCATTGTTGTCGATACGGCCTGCAGCCAGACTGAAACGAAAGGAGCCCGCCGCCACCATGATCGGCAACGAGGCATACGCCTGAGTAAAGGTACGTTGACGACCGTCGGCCTCAATGATGGTAATCAAAAGATCGCCGTTGGAACCGCTGGGATAGATATCGGTAATTTCGAACGGCCCTGGGGAGACATTGCCGCTGTAGAGCATGAAACCATTTTGACGCACTTCAACGGTTGCGTTGGTCTCGGCGATGCCGCGTACAACCGGCGTGTAATTGCGTTCGCTGTCCGGCAGCATGCCTTCATCGGAAGCGATGGAGGCGCCTTTGAAGCGCACACTGTCAAACACCTGCGAATCGGTAAACGTCTCTCCGACCGTCAATTGGCTTTTCAAGGCGGTCAGGTCGCGCTGGGCAAAAGTGCGATTGCTGCGAAAACGCATCGGCAGGTCGCTGCCATATACCAGCGAAGACTCGTTTCTCAGTCGCCAGGCGCCAAGATTCAAGCCGTTGCGCAGCCCGAGGTAGTAATGATCCGTCTCAAGGTCGCGGTTACGGCGTCGGGAGCCATTGAAGGTGTAGCTGACAAAGCCTGCGGTTTGCCCTTCGTCCCACAACTGCGGAGAAACATAGCCCCTGGCGCTACGCGACATGAAGGCTTGAGGGACGCTGATATTCAGGCGCAGCGCTCCAGGCTGGTAATCAACCCTTGCGAACTCGACACTGGCCGGCAGATTGAAACAGGCTTCGGCGGGCTCGGTCACCTTGGGCAGGCGCCCCAGGTCGAGCCCGAAACTCTGCAGCATGTCCTGCGTAAGGCAGGGTTCGATCAGACCCGAGCGCTCACTTTTGGAAAAAACGATATCGCGTCGTCCGCTCAGTGCACGATTGACGTAGATGTCGATTCGATAAGTGCCTGGCAGTACGCTGTTGGCGCGCAGAAACTCTTTAAGGTCAGGTGGCTGATCGCTGCCCTGAAGAAACGCGGTATTGAATCGGGTCGTACCGGTCCCATCAGCAATGCTCGGCGAAGCTGCCAGTAACGTGCCTGAAAAGATCGACGCAAGCCCGATACCGACGGCGTAAAACCCGGCCGACGTCATTGTACGGTGCCCTGACCGGCAGCGCGCCGGAGGGAAAAGGGAGCGCGCAACGACTCCCTTATTGTCTGAACTGTGCCATTCCATTAGCGTTTTTCACTCTACTTCGGCTATCTCACGCGCAGCGGAATCCTTTCATGCAGGCGCACGGCTACCGGTCCACCCTATTCAGAGGGACCCCATAATCAAGCGTAAATAAAAGCCTCCAGGCTTATATTTCCGGGCTCATCGTTTCTCTCAGAGTCCACGGGAAGGCTCTGCGTTATCGAGGCTCGGTTTTACGTGCATATCCCGTATCGCTGCCCGATAGTGTGGCGCTGTAACGAACCTGTCCGCCGAAATCGTTGATGCTGATAAAACTCAACTCAACCGGTACTTCGTCAGCCCTGTGTGCAAGCGCGAGACTCAATTGTTGATGTGGCGCCAGCATTCCACTGTCCAGTGTCGCAAGTTCACGACCGCGTTGCTGCGCGGTAATCTTGAGCATCGAGACGTGATAAGGCCCGGTGTTATAAACCCGTAACACATCGCCGGCAAGCAACTTCCATTGCAACTTTTCAGGTGCCTGCAAGGGATCGCCTTGCAGGCCCTTCGGGCGAAAGAACACTTTGATGCGCTGTCGTATCGCGACCTGCAACGTATTTTCTGCGGCTGTTTGAGGTATTTCCTGAACATTGAGCCACAGCACCGACTCACGGTCGGCAGGCAGGTTGGCACCGGAGTGAATGATACGCAGCAACTGCCTGCCGCCACCGGGCATGCGGGCAAGTGCGGGTGTCACGATAAACGACAGGTCCGAAGCATCTTTCAAGAGTAACTGCTTATCTTCAGCGGATCGGTTCGACGTCGACGAATCCAACTCGTTAACGCGCGGCAATCCGGCCTCAAGCCATGACTGCAAGAGAATCTCTCCAGTGCCCGTGTTTTGCACACCCAGACTGGCTTCCTTGTCGCTTCCCTGATAGATGACACGTGTGGTATTGAGGACAATACCGGCCTGTGCCGAAGGCAGGTATAACGCCATCGCGATCAACGCGACACAACGGGAAAATTCGAGAACCATATACGGGGCATCATCCTGAATTCGAGAAGAGACAGGGCGAGTGAACTCGCCCTGTACAGGCGTTACTCGTAGTCCATCACGAACGGCATGAAGCCATCGGCGTTACCCGGATTGGTGGGTGTGCCATTAAGCACGTAGACTGCGCCGAAGTTGATTTCTGCGGTCGCACCACCAGCGCCATCCTTGATCAGGCTGGTGTCGATTGTTTCGTTGCCGCTCAGGTCCATCAACACGTTCGAAGCATTGAGCAAGCCAATGCCCACGCCGTCTGCAGCGCCAGTGGTGCGCAGCAGTTTAGCATCGTTGTTGTCCAGGCCACTGCCGTTACGGGCGGTGAAGCGCATTTTCACCATATTATAAGCGTCGGTACCCGCGCTGCAGTTGACCAACAATTGAATTGGCGTAGCGGTTTCATATCGACTCGCACTTGAGAGGCCGATATCGGAAAACGAAACGTTACCCAGGTCTACATTGATTTCGCCTGGATTAGTGCCCGCGCTGACGCCCGTGCCTGGAGCAACATCACAAGAAACATTAGTCAATGTTCCGTTAAATATAAGCTTACCGTTGTTCGCAGCGCTGGCGGTGCCCACCAGGCCGAAACCAAGTACACCCATGACAGCAACTGTCAGAGAAAGCTTTTTCATGATAACTACCTTCCTTGTGTTATTTCGTGTGTGCCCACTATCGGACGGCGAGCACTATAGGTCTCGAAGTACTTAATCGATGTCAGGCTCATTACTTTAACGTCAAGGACAATACAACATGGCGTGCAGGATCCCTCTGTAGGAGTAAACTTTATCAGCGTGCACGCCGCAGTTTGACGGCGTTTCAGCCAATACCCAACTTGAAAGATCAACCAAAGGAATGGATTTGCAATGCCGAGACCCGGCCTGCGGGTGTGCGCTATGGAAGGCTGTCCGTCGCAGGCGTCATGTGACGGGCAGGAACACTCGTTAATACACAGTCATTCGTCGATTACAAATAAGTCAGCGTGACAATACCCGCACGATAACCATAGGGAGACGATACCGCTGTGTCAGCAAACACTGCTGCGGGCAAAGATTGATAGTCAGCCGTGAAAGGAGCGGCCGAGTCGGCACAAGGACCGCGTGCGTCGTTGATGTGAATCACAATACCCGGAACATTTTCCAGATCGGCGGAGGCGTACATGTGGGATGACTGAACAGACGCTGACACGTCACAACTGTAATTGACCACACTCCCTCGAAAATTCAGTACGCCGTCCCGGGCATGTGACAACGCTGGCGCAAACAACAAGGGCACCACCAGTGCCGAAGCGGCCCATGCTGGACGGCGGGTCAGGGTCGTTAGAATCCTGCTGCAGACTTCCTTGATATTCATGGCACTCTCCATCGGTAAACCGTCGTTTGAGTTACGTCGAGACTGACGGCAACTGCCAAACGTGCAATCAACCACACGCCGGAAATTTCTTGGGACCCATCAACCTTATGGACACCTCGCCGTTATAAAAGGTTATCGCCCGATTCATGGTTTTCTTGATACGCAGCCCAGGCAGCCCTTTGCTTTCTGACAATCCTGACAGCTGAAAGTCATTTTGCTGACCGTATTTGCAGGCTATAAGGAAGCACTAAAACCAATAGCTCTCCCCCTGACTTTTTCGGCGTCTTCTTCACATGCGCAAACAGACCCTGACTATTACCGTCGTCGTCCTTCTCATAGCAGTCGCCGCAGGCGTGGCGTGGGGCCTGAAAAAGCCCGCCACTGTTCATAAAAATGCGGCTTCAGCCGTTCCAGTCAAGGTGATCAAGGTTGCTGTTGAGGATGTCCCACGGTTCGTGACCGGCATTGGTTCGGTGCTGTCGCTGCAAAGCGTGGTGATCCGGCCTCAGGTGGACGGCATCCTGACGCGTGTGCTGGTCAAGGAAGGTCAACAGGTCAAAGTCGGCGAGCTGCTCGCGACTCTGGATGACCGGTCCATTCGCGCGTCGCTGGAGCAGGCGAAAGCGCAGTTGGCCCAGAGCAAGGCGCAGTTGGACGTTGCACAACTCGATCTCAAACGCTATCGCCAACTGACGGAAGACAACGGCATCTCGCGCCAGACATTCGATCAGCAGCAGGCGCTGGTCAGGCAACTGGGCGCGACGGCGCAGGGCAATGAAGCGACGATCAATGCTGCACAGGTTCAACTTTCTTACACACAGATACGCTCGCCAGTCGCCGGCCGAGTCGGGATTCGCAATGTCGATGAGGGTAACTTCATGCGCGTCACTGATGCGGCGGGGTTGTTTTCCGTTACACAGATCGACCCCATTGCGGTGGAGTTTTCGCTGCCCCAACAATTGCTGCCCACGCTGCAGGGGTTGATCGCCAACAGTACGTCGGCAGCGGTCAAGGCGTTCCAGGGCGATGGCGCTGCCAATGGCCTTTTGCTGGGGGAAGGCACGCTTTCTCTCATCGACAACCAGGTCTCGGCCACCACCGGGACGATTCGCGCCAAGGCACAGTTCAAAAACCCCGGCGAGCGGCTCTGGCCGGGTCAGTTGGTGACTGTAAAGATCCAGACCGGCATCGAGCGCAACTCGCTCAAGGTCGCGCCACAGGTGGTGCAGCGTGGCATTGATCAGCACTTCGTCTATCGCGTCACTGGTGATAACAAGGTTGAAGTCGTGCCGGTCAAAGTGCTGTATCAGGACAGCGATCAGTCCCTGATCAGCGGCCCGCAGGCAGGTGACGTACTGGTTATAGACGGTCAGTCGCGCCTCAAGCCGGGAGCCAGCATTGAAGTAGTGGGCGAACCGGCGCAGGACAACCAGCCAGCACTCGCGGAGCGCGCGCAATGAACGGCCGGGGTTCGGTGTCCGCCTGGTGCATCAACCATCCGGTCGCCACCTTGCTGTTGACGTTTGCCCTGGTTTTGCTCGGGGTCATTGCCTTCCCCCGGCTGCCTGTCGCGCCGCTGCCGGAGGCGGAGTTTCCGACCATCCAGGTCAGCGCCCAACTTCCCGGCGCCAGCCCGGAAACCATGGCCTCTTCCGTGGCCACACCACTCGAGGTGCAGTTCAGCGCCATCCCTGGCATGACCCAGATGACCTCCAGCAGCGCTTTGGGCTCCACCAACCTGACGCTGCAGTTCACGCTCAACAAAAGCATTGACACCGCCGCCCAGGAAGTTCAGGCGGCGATCAATACGGCGGCTGGACGACTGCCTGCCGACATGCCCAACCTGCCGACCTGGCGCAAGGTCAACCCTGCCGACAGCCCGGTGCTGATTCTGAGCGTCAGCTCGAGCCTGATGCCAGGTACCGAGCTGAGCGACGTGACCGAGACCATTCTGGCCAGACAACTCAGCCAGGTCGAAGGGGTTGGCCAGGTATTCATCACCGGACAGCAACGGCCTGCCATTCGTGTTCAGGCAGCGCCCGAAAAGCTCGCCGCACTGGGCCTGACCCTGGCTGACATCAGACTGGCGGTGCAACAGACCAGCCTGAACCTGGCCAAGGGCGCGCTGTATGGCAACGACAGCATTTCTACCCTGTCCTCCAACGACCAGCTGTTCAAACCGCAGGACTACGCGCAACTCATCGTTTCCTACAAAAACGGCGCGCCGGTGCATCTCAGTGATGTGGCGCGCGTGGTCAACGGCTCGGAAAACGCTTACGTCAAGGCGTGGTCCGGTGATCAGCAAGGCGTCAACATCGCCATTTTCCGCCAACCCGGTGCCAACATCGTCGACACGGTGGACCGCATCCAGCGCGAGTTGCCGCGCTTGCAGGAAATGCTCCCGGCGACCGTCGATGTCTCGGTGCTCAACGATCGGACGCGCACCATCCGCGCCTCGCTGCACGAGGTGGAAATGACGCTGCTGATCGCCGTACTGCTGGTAGTCGCTGTGATGGCGCTGTTCCTGCGCCAGTTGTCCGCGACGCTGATTGTCAGCGCCGTGCTGGGCGTGTCGCTGGTGGCCAGCTTCGCCATGATGTACTTGTTCGGGTTCAGCCTGAACAACCTGACGCTGGTGGCCATCGTTGTCGCCGTAGGGTTCGTGGTGGACGATGCCATCGTGGTGGTTGAAAACATCCATCGCCACCTCGAGGCTGGCCAGGGCATGCGAGAGGCTGCAATCAAGGGCTCCGGAGAAATTGGTTTCACGGTGGTATCGATCAGCTTTTCGCTGGTGGCAGCGTTCATTCCGCTGCTGTTCATGGGCGGCGTCGTAGGTCGACTGTTCAAGGAGTTCGCCCTGACCGCCACCGCGACCATTCTGATTTCGGTGGTCGTTTCGCTGACGTTGGCGCCGACTCTGGCGGCGATGTTCATGCGCGCGCCCAAGCACAACCAGCATCAGAAGCCGGGGTTCAGCGACCGCCTGCTGACCACCTACGAGCGCGGCCTGCGCAAGGCCCTCGCCCATCAGCGGCTGATGCTCGGGGTGTTCGGCCTGACCCTTGCGCTTGCGGTGGTGGGCTACGTTCTCATCCCCAAAGGCTTTTTCCCGATTCAGGACACGGCGTTCGCGCTGGGCACCACCGAGGCAGCTGCTGACATTTCTTATCCGGACATGGTCGAAAAACACCTGGAACTGGCGAAGATCGTCGGTGCCGACCCTGCAGTGCTGGCGTACTCTCACTCGGTGGGTGTGTCGGGCAGCAACCAGACCATTGCCAACGGGCGATTCTGGATTTCACTCAAACCCCGGTCTGAACGCGATGTGTCGGTCAGCGAATTTATTGATCGTCTGCGCCCCAAGCTGGCCAAGGTACCGGGTATCGTTCTGTATTTGCGAGCAGGACAGGACATCAACCTGAGCTCAGGCCCCAGCCGCAGCCAGTATCAATATGTGCTGAAGAGCAATGATGGCCCGCTGCTCAATACCTGGACGCAGCGGCTCACCGAAAAGCTGCGCGCCAACCCGGCCTTTCGCGACCTGTCCAACGACCTGCAACTGGGCGGCAGCGTGACGCACATCGATATCGACCGCAGCGCCGCTGCGCGTTTTGGGCTGACCACGGCCGACGTCGATCAGGCGCTCTATGACGCATTCGGCCAGCGGCAGATCAGCGAGTATCAGACCGAGGTCAACCAGTACAAGGTGATTCTGGAACTCGACGCCCGGCAACGTGGCAAGGCCGAAAGCCTGGCTTATTTTTACCTGCGCTCGCCATTGACCAACGAAATGGTGCCGCTGTCGGCCCTGGCCAAGGTCAGCGCCCCGCGCATGGGGCCGCTGTCGATCAGCCATGACGGCATGTTTCCGGCAGCAAACCTCTCCTTCAACCTCGCTTCCGGCGTCGCACTCGGCGATGCGGTCCGTATGCTGGATCAGGCCAAAAACGAAATCGGCATGCCCGCGTCGATCATCGGCAGTTTTCAGGGTGCTGCGCAGGCCTTCCAGAGTTCGCTGGCCAATCAGCCATGGCTGATCCTTGCAGCGCTGGTCGCGGTGTACATCATCCTCGGCGTGCTTTATGAAAGCTTCGTTCACCCTCTGACGATTATCTCGACGCTGCCCTCGGCAGGCATTGGTGCGTTGTTGCTGCTGTGGATGATGGGGCAGGATTTCTCGATTATGGCGCTGATCGGCGTGGTGCTGTTGATCGGCATCGTCAAGAAGAACGGCATTCTGCTGGTGGACTTCGCGTTGCAAGCGCAGCGCGAACAGGGACTGACGCCTCACGAAGCGATTTACGAAGCCTGCATGACGCGCTTCAGGCCCATTATCATGACAACCCTGGCCGCCCTGCTCGGCGCCCTGCCGCTGATGCTGGGCTTCGGCGTTGGCGCCGAATTGCGCCAGCCACTGGGCATCGCCGTGGTGGGCGGCCTGCTGGTCAGTCAGATGCTGACGCTGTTCACCACACCGGTCATCTATCTGCAGCTGGAACGACTGTTTCATCGACGCCACCCAGCGCCTGCACCGACGCTGGCCATCCACGAATGAGAGTCGCTTCATGCGCGTGCTGATCATTGAAGACGAAGAAAAAACTGCCGACTACCTGCGGCGCGGCCTGACTGAACAGGGTTACACCGTGGACGTCGCCCGCGATGGCATAGAAGGGCTGCATCTGGGGCTGGAGAATGACCATGCCGTGATCATCCTCGATGTCATGCTGCCAGGCATGGACGGCTTTGGTGTGTTGCGCGCCCTGCGGGCCAGAAAGCAGACACCGGTGATCATGCTGACCGCACGTGAGCAGGTCGATGACCGTATTCGCGGGCTGCGCGAAGGGGCCGACGATTATCTGGGCAAGCCGTTTTCCTTCCTTGAACTGGTTGCACGCCTGCAGGCGCTGACCCGTCGCAGCGGGACCCATGAGCCAGTGCAGATCACCATTTCGGACTTGTGGATCGACCTCATCAGCCGCAAGGCGACACGTGCCGGTGTACGCCTGGAACTGACCGCCAAGGAGTTTTCGCTGCTCAGCGTGCTGGCTCGTCGTCAAGGCGACATCCTGTCCAAGACCTCCATTGCCGAAATGGTCTGGGACATCAATTTCGACAGCGACACCAATGTCGTCGAGGTGGCGATCAAGCGTCTGCGCGCCAAGCTCGACGGTCCGCACGAACATAAACTCCTGCACACCATTCGCGGCATGGGTTATGTGCTGGAGGACCGCAGTGCGGATTGATTCGATTGCCCTGCGTCTGAGCGGCCTGTTCGCACTGGTCGCGCTGGGCGTCTTCCTGCTGATCGGCTGGGCGCTGTACTTTCAGGTCGACAAAAGCATGGACCTGCTGCCCCGGGCGGAGGTCGATGCGCGCTACAGCGTGCTCGAATCGGCAGTCAGTCGTTTTGGCAACCCGGAGCACTGGAACAAGATCAAGACCAAACTCACCCTGCTCAGTGAAGAAGACAAGCGTTTGAGGTTCTGGGTAGTCAGTGACAACCCGGTCTATGAGTTCGGCCAACCGGACGCGGATATCCGTCGATTCGCTGCGGGCAGTCTGGGCATGCACGACCTGAAAGTGGCAGATCACCCCTTCGCATTCAAAGTACTGGTCAGCGAGTTTCCGGCGAAAGAGCAACGCCCTGCCCTGCGTTTTTTGACGGGCATCGATACCGAGACGTTCTGGCACACCCAACACGCTTTGATGGTCGCGCTGGTCAGCCTGGCGTCGCTCGGCATTGTACTGGCATCCGTACTGGGCTATTGGGTGGCGCGCGTTGGTCTGCGTCCGCTGAGAAGCCTTTCGCAGGAGGTGCAGAAGCTGGCCCCTCCGCGCCTGTCCGGGCGCCTGCAACTCTCGCCGTTGCCGCCAGAACTTGAGCAATTCGTGGCGTCGTTCAATTCCACCCTCGAACGCGTGGAGCAGGCGTATTCAAGGCTTGAATCGTTCAATGCCGATGTGGCCCACGAACTGCGCTCGCCGCTGACCAACCTGATCGGCCAGACGCAGGTGGCGCTGACACGCGGTCGGTCTGCCGAGCATTATTTCGAGGTGCTGCAATCCAATCTGGAAGAGCTTGAACGACTACGCTCGATCATCAATGACATGCTGTTTCTGGCCAGCGCAGACCAGGGCACCAAGGTCAAGGAACTCACATGTGCATCGCTGGCAGAGGAAGTGGCGACGACTCTGGATTACCTGGACTTTATTCTCGAAGATGCACAAGTGCAGGTACAGGTTCGAGGTGACGCCAGCGTCCCCATCGAAAAGGCCCAACTGCGACGCGCACTGATCAACCTGCTGCATAACGCCGTTCAGCACACAGAAGCCGGGGGCGTCATCCATGTGAACATTGAACCGCTCAAGGATCATGTCAGCATCGGGGTCGCCAACCCTGGGCCGCCCATTTCCGGCGAACACCTGCCCAGACTGTTCGAGCGCTTTTATCGTGTCGATGCCTCGCGCAGCAACAGTGGCGCAAACCACGGCCTGGGGCTCGCCATCGTCAAGGCCATCGCCGTCATGCATGGCGGCACCGTGTTTGTGAACAGCCGCCACGGTATCAATACCTTCGGCATCAACCTTCCAGCGTCAGATCTTTTCGGAACGCCTCGGGTGTGAATTTATATTCAACGGTTCAAAGAGTTGATTGAATTCAATATTTAAACATTTATAGACCCGCCTTTATTCCCAAACAATTCAGATGAGGTTATAAGGGCAGTCGTCGAACAGCACTTATTAAAAGCCGCTGCATTTAGATAATACACTCAACCAATTATCAAGAATCATTCGTTCGTAGGTAGTACACCAATGCCGCTGTCTGCACCCGATAAAAGCACCGGCAAATGGTCCGGGCCGGAGCTCATGCTTATCCTTGGCAGCTCGGTGTCAGTGCTCGCCATCCTGACGATTGTGGCATCCCTGCTGGTGCGTGAACGCAGTGATACCGAAGAGTCGGCAGCGCGCACGGCGTCCAACATCGTTAACTTGATTGATGCGGATGTGCTGAGAAATGCGGAAGTGTATGACTCTTCCTTGCAGGGCATGATCCAGTCCTGGCAGCGCGAAGACTTGAAGCACATATCACCGGAACTTCAACAACTTGTCCTGTTTGATCGTTCCACCGCCGCGCCTTACAAAGGCGACCTGGTACTGCTGGACAACAAGGGAGAGATACTCGCGGACTCATTGTCGGTCATACCGCGCGACGATAACTTTTCTGACCGTTCCTACTTCAAACAGCATGCAATCGACCCGTCACTGGACCTGCATGTCAGCCCTCCCTACAAGACCCGCTGGGGTTACAAGGATTGGTGCATCAGCTTCAGTCGAAGAATGTCGGGCCCGGATGGTGAATTTCAGGGGATCGCCAGTGCAGCCATGCGACTGGTCTATTTCAAGCACTTATTCAAAAGCCAGACGCTTGGCAAAGGCAGCAGCATCAATCTCATTACCACCGATGGCATTCTGGTCGTCCGCCATCCCGACCGGGATGGCAAGGACCTGGTCGGCAAGGACTACAGTCACACGGCCAACTTTCAGCGCATCCTCAAAGACGGCGACGGCACCTTCGGCGCATGGTCGACCCAAATGCAGGAGCAGCGGCTCTACACGTTTTCGCGCGTCGGCAATCTGCCGTTGATTGTCGTCATTGGCCAGTCGCAAGAAGAAGTCTTTGCTGGCTGGCGACGAAATGTCTGGCTGGTTGGTACGGCCACCAGCGTGCTGTGTGTGGGCCTGCTCTGGCTGACCGGGCTGCTGTGCCGTGAACTGCGACGGCGCCACAGGGCAGAAGACAAGCTGGCCAGTCTTGCAGCCACCGACGGTTTGACCGGGCTGGACAACCGGCGTCAGCTCGATGAAGCAATGGAAACAGAATGGGCACGGTCGCAACGCTCCGGCAGACAGTTGTCTATGCTCATGATCGACGTTGACCACTTCAAGGCGTTCAATGAACGTCACGGCCATCAGGGCGGCGACAAGGCATTGCGACAAGTCGCACTGACTATCGCCAACAATATAAGGCGTCCAGGCGACAAGGCCGCGCGCTATGGCGGTGAAGAGTTCGTGGTAGTGCTGCCCGAGACAGGCATTGAAGGCGCATTGCTGATTGCCGAGGGCATTCGTCGATCGGTCGAATCAATGCCGTCCTTTGCCGGGGATGGCCGACCGATTACGGTAAGCATTGGTGTGGCCTCGGAGATCATTCAACCGGGCGACAAATTGACAGCGTTCTTCGGCATGGCCGACAAGGCGTTGTATCAGGCCAAGAACAACGGGCGTAACCGCGTCGAGCACTATGCCGCGCCTCAAATGCAGAACGTCGCCCAAGCCTGATTGTCTGTTGATCGACATAAAAAAAACGCCAGACTGGCTGGCGTTTTCTGTTACTGCGGGATCATCGAATTACGATGCGGCACGGGCCTGGTCACGCAGTGCTTTGACTTTGTCATGGTTGGCAAGTACGCCAGCCTGTTGCTTCTCGATGAGGCTGATAACGCTGGCTGGCACATTGTGCTGACGCGCTTTTTCAAGAGCCTCACGGTAAGCTTTCTTGGCTACGTCTTCGCCACGTTCGGCTTCTTCAAGTACTGCCTTGTCGTCATCCGAAGTCACCGCCGACTTCAGCTTGACCCATGCACGGTGCAGAGAGCCCGATACACTGGAAGAATCTTCAGGCTTGCCGCCCAGCGCTACCACTTCAGCTTGCAGCTCACGCACGGCGCTGGCTACTTCAGCAGAACGGTTGGCCAAAAAGGCTTTTACTTGCGGGCTTTTCGCATTCTCTGCACTGGTCTTGAAGCCTTCTTCACCGTCGATGCTGGTTTCGATCAGGTCATTCAGGATAGAGATCGATTCTTTGTTGATATCAGTCATTTGATAATTTCCTAATGGCAGGTTGATACGAAAATGGGTACTGCATGAGTAATTGCAGTCGCCGTGCCAGTTTTTAAAAAATTAATTTAGTATTATTTTCAAAGACTTACGAAATTTTCACATCTTTTCGGTCGTGGCTTCTGCATGAACTGTCCTTTGGCCTGCATGCAGAATGCACGTATCGTATGCGCCTGAATGAAACGACAAGGGGGCTCACTCATGAACCCGGAAAAATTACGGTTACTGGTTACTCAGGAGATGCCGTTCGGCAAATACAAGGGACGACTGATCGCCGATCTGCCAGGCCACTATCTGAACTGGTTCGCACGTGAAGGGTTTCCGAAAGGGGAGCTTGGCGGACTGCTGGCATTGATGCAGGAAATTGATCACAACGGTCTCGGCGCACTGCTGGACCCATTGCGAAAACGCCCGCGTCAGTCCTTCAAGGACAGTTGATACGCGAAGCGGCAGACAGTCTGGACAAAAAAACGGCGCTCCGGACCAGGGAGCGCCGCAAAGCCATACAACCAACAACAACTTCTTGACCAGGGCCAGGCGCCGTCAGCGCCCCGCCCTGAAATTCTCATTTCAATCGAACAATGCCAGTGCCTGAGCGGTGGCTTCCTGGATGCGACCCCAGTCGCCATTCTTGACCCACGCATTGTCGATCATCCACGTGCCGCCGACGCACATGACATTCGGCAAGGCCGTGTAGCTCTTCAAGTTCTGCTCGTTCACGCCGCCGGTTGGGCAGAAGCGCACTTCGTTGAACGGCCCCCCCAGCGCTTTGATAGCTGCCACGCCGCCGCTGATTTCTGCCGGGAACAGTTTGAAACGGCGATAGCCCATGGCGTAGCCGATCATGATTTCCGAGGCGCTGCTGATGCCGGGCAACAGTGGCAGCGGACTGTCCAGCGCCGCCTGCAACAGCTCTTGCGTGCTGCCAGGGGTAACGATGAACTGCGCGCCTGCCGCTTCCGCATCAGCCAGCATGTTGCGGTCCAGAATGGTCCCTGCCCCTACACACAACTCCGGACGCTGCTCACGCAGAATACGGATTGCGCTCAAGCCAAACGCCGAGCGCAGCGTGATTTCCAGTGCTGTCATGCCACCTGCGGCCAAAGCGTCCGCCAATGGCAGCACGTCCTCGTCACGCAAGATGGTGATAACCGGCAGTATCCTGGCTTTGGCGCAGAGTTCGTCTATCTGGGCAATCTTGTTCGCCATGCTGCTTCGCGGCTGATTATTTTCGTTCTGTGTCATGGCGACGCTTCCTTTGCTTATGGGCACCAGTAAATCTCAAGGGACGGGTTTAGAAAGGCACGAACCGGCATTTGAGCGAGGTCATCGCCCGCCAGGGCCGAGCGCAGTGTGTCGAGTTTGGCCTGGCCCGAAACCGACAGAATCGGCAGCTTCGCCGAAGCCAGTAATCGACGGGTCAGGGTCAGGCGCTGGTGCGGGACGGTGGGTGCCAGCATCGGCAGACAAAGACGCTCGCCCTCCAGGCTCAACGCTTCTGTCAGGTTGGGACTGTTGGGAAACAAAGACGCGGTGTGTCCGTCATCACCCATGCCCAGAATCAGCACATCGATGGGCGGTAACTCGGCCAGCGCCTGATCGGCTGCCAGCGCAGCCTCCTCCAGACTGCCCGCCAGGGTGTACAACCCCAGGAACCGAGCCTTGGCTGCTGGACCCTGCAACAGATGACGCTGAAGCAGGCCGGCATTGCTGTCGGCGTGCTCGGTCGGCACGAAACGTTCGTCAGCCAGGCTCACAACCACTTTTGACCAGTCCAGTGACTGCTGCGCCAGGCTCTGGAAAAACGCGACCGGGCTGCGGCCACCGGACACCACGAGGGTGGCCAGGCCGTTCTCGGTGATTGCTGTTTTCAAACGATCAGCCACATTGGCAGCCAGCGCGTCGGCCAGTTGCTGTGGCGTGTCGAAGTCACGCGCTACCAGCCCTGCTGGCAGCTCAAGGTCACATATCGCCATACCAGGATCTCCCGTCACGAGTAATAAGAGCAATGGAGCTCATCGGCCCCCAGGATCCGGCTGCGTAAGGCTTTGGCGCATCGCCCGCCTTCTTCCAGCCCGCGATCAGTTGATCGCACCATTGCCACGCGTACTCGATTTCATCTTTGCGGACAAACAGGTTCTGATTGCCACGCATGACTTCCAGCAACAACCGCTCATAGGCGTCGGGGACACGAGCGCTGCGGTAGGTGTCGGAAAAATTCAGTTGCAACGGACCACTGCGCAGTTGCATGCCTTTATCCAGGCCCTGGTCCTTGGTCATCACCTGCAACGAAATGCCTTCATCAGGCTGCAGACGGATGATCAATCGGTTGCTGATCTGCAACCGCTGCTCCGGCGCAAAAATGTAGTGCGGCGGCTCTTTGAAGTGGATCACGATCTGCGACAGCTTCTGCGGCATACGTTTGCCGGTGCGCAGGTAGAACGGTGTGCCCGACCAACGCCAGTTACGAATATCTGCACGCAGTGCAACGAAGGTCTCGGTGTCGCTCTGGGTGTTGGAGTTTTCTTCTTCCAGATAACCCGGCACCGCCTTGCCTTCGCTGTAACCCGAGGTGTACTGGCCGCGCACCACTTGAGTGGCCAGCCGCTCAGGGTTGAACGGCGCCAGCGCCTTGAGCACCTTGACCTTCTCGTCGCGGATACTGTCGGCCGACAGGTCGCTGGGCGGGTCCATCGCGATCAGGCAGAGCAATTGCAGCAGGTGGTTCTGGATCATGTCGCGCAGCTGGCCAGCCTGATCGAAATAGCCCCAGCGACCTTCGATGCCGACTTTCTCGGCAACCGTGATTTCCACATGGGAAATATGGTTCTGGTTCCACTGAGTCTCGAACAGGCTGTTGGCAAAGCGTAGTGCGATCAGGTTCTGAACGGTGTCCTTGCCCAGATAATGATCGATGCGGTAAACGCGGTTTTCCGGGAAGAACTGCGCCACGGCATCGTTGACCCGACGTGAAGACGCCAGGTCGTGACCAATGGGCTTCTCCAGCACGGCACGGGTACGGTCCGCGAGATTGACCGACGCAAGGTTCTCGCAAATCGCGCCATACACCGAGGCAGGCGTCGCGAAGTAGGCAATCAGCGTCTCCGCATCGCCCACACGCTCTGCCAGCGCCGCGTAATCCTCAGCCTTGAGGAAATCGACGTGCAGGTAGCTCAAGCGCGCCAGGAAGCGTCCCACGTTGTCGGCTTCAAGCTCCGCCTCGGGAATGAAGCGGCGCATGGATTTTTCGATGTAGGCCAGATGCGACTGTTCGTCGCCTGGTTCACGCGCCAGGGCCAGGATGCGTGTGTCTTCATGCAGCAGTCCGGCGCGATCAAGCTGATAAAGAGCCGGGAACAGCTTGCGCACTGCCAGGTCTCCCAAGGCACCAAACAGGGCAAATGTGCACGGTTCAACCGTAATCAAGGGCATAATGTTGGTTCTTTTATCAAGTTAAGCTACAAATACCTTTTTTAAAGGCGTTACTCAAGGCCATATGTAGTAATAACCACAACATTCTGTCGAAAAGCATATTCCAGTGGTGATCAACACAGGCCCTCAGTACGATAGGCCACCTTTGCTACAGGCTAAAGGGCTAATAAAAGCCCGAGACAAAACCGTTGGTGAATCTGCCCCGACAAGGACTTTGAATGGACCGCGTAAGAAACCTCCTGGAGCAAATCCAGGGCCGACTCGATGAGTTGAACAAGGCCGAGCGCAAAGTGGCCGAAGTGATCCTGCTCAACCCGCAGATGGCGACGCGACTCAGCATTGCAGCGCTCGCTCAGGCGGCCAAGGTCAGCGAACCCACGGTCAATCGCTTCTGCCGCTCGTTCAACGTCAGCGGCTATCCAGAACTCAAGCTGCAACTGGCTCAGAGCCTTGCCAGTGGCGCGGCGTATGTGAGCCGAGCGGTCGAGGCGGATGACAACCCCGAAGCGTATACCCAGAAGATTTTCGGCAGCGCCATTGCATCACTGGACAGCGCCTGTCAGCAACTCGACCCGGCTCTGATCAGCAAGTCGGTGGACATGCTGATCCAGGCGCGACAGATCCACTTTTTCGGTCTGGGTGCTTCAGCGCCGGTTGCGCTCGACGCGCAGCACAAGTTTTTCCGCTTCAACCTGGCGGTCACCGCCCACGCCGATGTGCTCATGCAACGCATGATCGCCTCGGTGGCGCACACCGGTGAGCTGTTCGTGATCATTTCCTACACCGGACGCACGCGTGAACTGGTCGAAGTAGCCCGCATCGCCCGGGCCAACGGCGCTTCGGTGCTGGGCCTGACAGCAGCTGGCTCGCCCCTGGCGCAAGCCAGTACCGTCAGCCTCAACATCCCCCTGCCCGAGGACACTGACATCTACATGCCGATGACCTCGCGGATCATTCAGCTCACCGTACTGGACGTACTGGCCACCGGCATGACCCTGCGCCGCGGCGTCGACTTCCAGCCGCATCTGCGCAAGATCAAGGAAAGCCTGAACGACAGTCGATACCCGATAGAAGATCAGGGCTGACGTTTATCGTGTCATAGCCGCAACGGTGAGCGGGTCACGAAGGTTTACCGACAGGCGATACCTCTCCATCGCCTGTACCGGCTTCTTCGTCAGCAAGCTGATTCCACAGGTTCAGATTTCATCGCGACCAGCGAGAGCGAGCCGGGCGGCGTCTCGTTGGTTAACGAGGCAGGATGGACCGTCGGTAAAAGCCTTGAAGATGAACGCCGACCTCAACGCTCATCATGCATAGGAACCCACGCTGGCCTGAAGCTTCAGATGCACGTGTTCACCCGGATTCAGGCTGAAAGCATCAGCCGCACCCGAAGCCGCTTCCACGCGGACAAATCCTGTCGTTTCACTGCCACACACACCCAGCAAGGGCCTGCTGCCTGGATGCCAAACGACAGTATTGGTGCTGTCGCCGGTATCGATGTTCAGCCGTCGTTGCCAGGCCGGATCCTGAAGCTGCAAGGCACCCTCATGCTCGAAGACCCTCTGACAGCCACCTGCCACGCGCAGCTCGCCTTCTTGCTGGCACGCCTGGCGACTCAACTCGTCATAGCCCTGCGCACCGTCGAGGCCGTCCAGCGCCACGTCGGCGACATCACTGATTCTCCAGTAGGCATGTAATGCATGACTGAAATGGCAAGGCTCGCTGTCCTCGTGACAGGTGCTCAAGCGCAGCTCCATGCCCTGCCCCAGCTCCGCGTGCAGGTCGACCTGCCAGTCCCACAGTTGCAGGCGCCAGTGCAGGCAGACGCCCTCCTCACTTTCGCTGCTGTCGATAAGCTTCCAGTCCAGCAGGCGACCCCAGCCATGTGCCGGCCAGCCACTTTCACCGGGATGCCGGCCATACCATGGCCAGCAGACCGGTACGCCGCCACGAATCGCGCCCACCTGCGGCCACTGTGCGGCGCACCAGAGCCAGGGCTTCTGGCCTCGCGGTTGGAAGTGCAGTAATTGTGCGCCCTGACGGCTGAATACCGCCTGGCAGTGAGGATGATCGATTACCAGCACGTCACGCAGTTGATGACGCTCCCATTCGAACGTGGGCCTGGGCCGACGCGATGTGAAGAAACGTTGCAGTGGGTGTTCGTGCATCTGCGCGTCGTTGAGGGGCATCACCAATCGCGTCCTGAAAAATAAAAAGTCACCGCCATAAAAAAACGGGCAGCCAGGGCTGCCCGCAAAGCACACACGACCCTTGATCGCGTTAAGCGTCAGTCATTACTCAGAACTTGGACTGGACTTTCAAGCCCACAACGATTGCATCGTCAACCTCGTTCACACCACCTGGGTGTTTGACGAATTGCACGTTGGGACGCACGGTCAGCCAGTTGGTAACGTGGAAGCCATAGTAGATTTCAGAGTTGTATTCAGTGCTCTGAATTGGCAGGTAGCCCGCGTTATCGTAGTCATTGATGTTGTTGATCTGATTGATCAGACGACGACGATCCTGCACGTCATCGTTCACGTGGATGCGGGCAACACCGATACCGATGTCATCCTTCGGACGCGAATCGAATGGACCTTTGTAGGTCAGGCCGATCTGCTGGTAGTTATCGACAAAGTTGGTTTCCTTGTCGTGCACAGTGGCGTTGGCGAAAATACTCAGACCACGCGATGCGTCGCCATTGTGAGCAGTCAACTGCTGCTGAGCCACGATCCACCAGCCGTGCTTGCTGTCATGCGACTTGAACGCAGCGCCGGTAGCACCTTGTGCCTGACCGTTCACGTCTTCATAGACGTCATCGGCGTTAGGCGTGCTCTTGTAGAAGCCGACGCGGTATTCGCCAGGCAGCGAATTGACGGTCGGAGTCCAGACCAGCTCGACCGGCAGAATCATGCCTTTGGTGCCGCTGCCGCTGAGCTTGAAGCCGTTGCCGGTCTCGAGGTTGGACGGGTTCTGCTCGTACACACCTACCTGCGCATACACTTCTGGCGTGATGTTGTACTTCACGCGCAAGGCCCACTGGCTGATTGGCCAGTTGTACCAGGTGCTTACGTAGTTACCGACTTGCGAGCCGCAGAACGACAGGTTCTGGAAGTCGCACGGGAAGCTGTTGAAGTCTTCGCCCGGTCCGAAACGACCGGCCTTGATATCCAGCGCGCCGTCAAAGTACTTCTGCTTGACCCACATCTGGGTCAGACGCCAGGTCTGACCACGGCCCCAGACTTCCTGAGACGAGCTGAGTGTGCCGGCACGTGGGTCGCCGATGCGGTCGTTGGAGATGTTGCGGCCACTACGCTCGGTGATGGCCAACTTGAATTCGGCGTCTTGCCAACCGAATACTTTTTGCAGGTCAACTTTCATACCCAGTGCAAACTGGTCACTGTAACGGCCCGTCACGTCGTCGTTGTAGCCACCTTTGACGTTACTGGCCATCTCGGAAACGTATTCCAGAGAGAAGTCATAACCCTTGTCGAGCAGTTCGGTACGCGCTCCGCCCCAATCGCCCGTCATCCACGGCGAATCGGCACTGAACGCGTCAGCAGCCTGAGCGCCGCCCGCCAGACTCATGGCGCCCAACACTGACAGATTGCGTACCAATTGGAGCCGGGAAAGCGATTTAGCCTTTTTGATCTTCTTCATCCCATCATTCCTCGTTTTATTGTTATTAGCTTTGGTGTGCATCGGTTTTACATTTCACTGCTTCGTGTTCGCTGGTCGGCTACCCGTGGTGGCAATGAGCAGCCGTCCAGCTGTGCTCGACATGAATCAATCGATCATTTGCGGTTCAGTTGAGAAACGTTGCTCAGCCGCTCAACCGAGGGTTGCTTTGCGAGAACCCCAAGACGTTCGCCACTCTGGGCATCAAACAGCAGCACCTTGGACGGATCGAACTGCAAGGTCAGACTTTCGCCCACCTGAGGGGCAACATCCGGTGCCAGACGGCAGCAGACCTTGCTCTGGTTAAGCGTGACGAATACCAGCGTATCCGGTCCTGTCGGCTCGGTCACCTGAACTTCTGTACGAATCGTAGGCAAGCCACTCGATTCACTGGAGGCAAGCATGATCTGCTCAGGACGGATACCCAGAATGACTTCCCGATCCTCAAGGCCTGCGTCAGCCACACCCACCGGCAGTTCGCAACGCGCCTGGCCGCTGTCGAGCAGAGCCAGCAACTGGCCGTCCTTGCGTTGCAGACGCAGCGGGATGAAGTTCATCGGCGGCGAGCCAATGAAACTGGCCACAAACAGGTTCGCCGGATCGTTGTAGATCTGTTTGGGCGTGCCGAACTGTTGAACGATCCCGTCCTTCATGACCGCAACCTTGTCGCCCAGGGTCATGGCCTCGATCTGATCGTGGGTCACATAGACTGTGGTAGTTTTCAGGCGCTGGTGCATCAGTTTCATTTCAGTCCGCATTTCGACACGCAGTTTGGCGTCGAGGTTGGACAGCGGTTCGTCGAACAGATAGATCTTCGGCCGACGCGCCAGAGCACGGCCCATCGCCACACGCTGCTGCTGACCACCGGACATCTGGCCTGGCTTGCGATTGAGCAAGTGCTCGATCTGCAGCAGCTTGGCCACGCGCGTGACTTCCTCTTCAATGGCCGCAGGTGCCATCTTGCGAATCTTCAGGCCAAAGGCGATGTTCTCGCGCACGGTCATGGTTGGATAAAGCGCGTAGGACTGAAACACCATCGCGATGTCGCGATCCTTGGGGCTGGTGCCACTGACGTCTTCGCCATCAATCAGGATCGCACCGCCGCTGATGCTTTCCAGACCGGCAATGCAGTTCATCAAGGTGGACTTACCGCAGCCGGAAGGACCGACCAGAATCAGAAACTCGCCATCCTTGATCGACAGTTCGATGTTCTTCAGCGTGTCTGGCAGGTTAGTGCCGTACGTCTTGTTGACGTTACGTAGTTCGAGAGTCGCCATGATTACCCCTTGACCGCGCCGGCTGTGAGCCCACGCAGGAAATACTTGCCAGCCAGTACGTAGACCAGCAATGTCGGCAGCCCGGCGATCATCGCCGCCGCCATGTCAACGTTGTATTCCTTGGCGCCCGTACTGGTGTTGACCAGGTTGTTCAGCGCCACGGTAATCGGCTGCGATTCGCCACTGGAGAACACCACGCCGAACAGGAAGTCGTTCCAGATCTGGGTGAACTGCCAGATCAGGCAGACCATCACGATCGGGGTGGACATCGGCAGGATGATTCGCCCGAAGATGGTGAAGAAACCTGCGCCGTCCAGGCGTGCAGCCTTGACCAGTGCGTCTGGAATGCTCACGTAGTAGTTACGGAAGAATAGCGTGGTGAACGCCAGGCCGTAGACCACATGGACAAACACCAGCCCAGTGGTGGTGTTCGCCAGGCCCATCTTGCCAAGCGTGAAGGACGCGGGCAGCAGCACGGTCTGGAACGGCAGAAAGCAGCCGAACAACAGCAGACCGAAGAACAGTTGCGACCCCCTGAACTTCCACATCGACAACACATAGCCGTTGAGCGCACCAATCGCGGTCGAGAGGATCACGGCCGGGACCGTAATGCGGATCGAGTTCCAGAAGTACCCGTCGACGATGTCCCACGCCTTGATCCAGCCAATGGCGGTGGTCACCACCGGCAGGCTCAGCAGGTTGCCACTGCCGATGTCTTCAGGCGTCTTGAAGCTGGTGAACAACATCACCACCAGCGGTACCAGGTAAAGAAAACAGGCGACCAGCAGAACGGCGTGAATCACGACGCGGCTGAAGCTGATGCCCGGTTTGCCGACAACACTAGTCATGGCGTTTGGTCCTCAGCTCGGAATACAGATACGGCACGAGAATCGCCAGGATAGCGCCGAGCATCAGAATGGCACTGGCTGAGCCCATGCCCATCTGGCCTCGACTGAACGTGAACGAATACATGAACATCGCGGGCAGGTCCGAAGAGTAACCCGGGCCGCCAGCGGTCATTGCAGCAACCAGGTCGAAGCTCTTGATTGCAATGTGCGCGAGGATCATGACCGCACTGAAAAAGACCGGACGCAGGCTTGGCAGCACGACACGCCAATAGATCATCGGCAGGCTGGCACCGTCCATCTGTGCGGCGCGGATGATCGATTGATCGACACCTCGCAGACCGGCCAGAAACAGGGCCATGACAAAACCGGAGGATTGCCACACCGCTGCGATCACCAGGCAGTAAACCACCCGGTCCGGATCGATCAGCCAGTCCAGGCGAAAGCCTTCCCAGCCCCAGTCGCGCAGCATCTTGTCGAGGCCGAGACCGGGGTTGAGCAGCCACTTCCAGGCAGTACCGGTGACGATCATCGACAGCGCCATCGGGTACAGATAGATAGTGCGGATCACACCTTCGCGACGAATACGCTGATCGAGCAGCACCGCCAGCAATACGCCAATGACCAGACTGATGCCAATGAACATGCCACCGAAGACTGCCAGGTTCTTGCTCGCTACCCACCAGCGGTCGTTGTCCATCAGGCGCGCATATTGCGCAAGGCCGACCCACTTGTAGGACGGCAGGAAAGTCGAATTGGTGAACGACAGAACGAACGTCCACAGAATGTAGCCATAAAAACCCACCAGCACGACGAACATGCTCGGCGCCAGCACCAGTTTTGGCAGCCAGCGTTGCAGTGCATCCAGTGGTGAGGCTTTGCTGAACACAGCGACAGAGCTCATCGGGAATATCCCATCTGGTGTATCGAATCAGAGCCGCAGGCGTGCTTGAAACCCGCTCGGGATTTCAAGCACGCACTACCGCTTCAGGTCAGGTGATACCGATTACTTGGCGGACTTGATCGCTGCGCCAAGCTTTTTGGCAGTGTCTGCCGGGTCAGCTTTGGGATCGTTGATGTAGTTGGTCACCACATCGAAGAACGCACCCTGAACAGCCAGCGTGGTCGCCATGTTGTGCGCCATGCTTGGTTGCAGGCCGCCGCTTTTCGCATCAGTCAGGAAGTCCTTGGCTGCGGTTTGCGCGCAGGAATCAAAGCCGTACTTGTCCATGTTGTTCAACATGTCTTCGCGAACCGGGATCGAGCCCTTGTTGATGCTGAAGACCTTCTGGAAGTCCTCACCCATCGCGACCTTGGCCAGATCCTGTTGACCGGCGGTGGTGCCCTTGTCTTTCTGTTTGAACACGGCCAGCGAGTCAATGTTGTAAGTGAATGCCTTGTCGGTGCCCGGGAAGGCTACGCACTGGTAATCCTTGCCGGCGACTTTCTTGGCAGCCGTCCACTCGCTCTTGGCCCAGTCACCCATGATCTGCATGCCAGCCTTGCCATTGATGACCTTGGCAGCTTCCAGGTTCCAGTCCTGGCCTTTGCCGTCGGCATCCATGTAGGTGGCGACTTTTTTCAGCTCGGTGAGCGACTTGACCATGCCGGCACCGGTCAGCGCGTCATTGTCCAGTTCGACCAGGGCCTTTTTGTAACCATCAGCGCCCATGACCGACAACACGACGGCTTCAAACACCGTGCTGTCCTGCCATGGCTGGCCGCCATGGGCCAGGGGGATGAAGCCGGCTTTCTTGAGCTTGTCGCCCGCTGCGTAGAATTCTTCCAGAGTGGTCGGTGCTTTCTCGATACCGGCTTTCTTGAAGACTTCCGGGTTGATCCACAGCCAGTTGACGCGGTGAATGTTCACAGGCACGGCCACGTAATCGCCGTCGTACTTGACGGTGTCAGAGACTTTCTTGTCGAGCAGCGAGTCCCACTTTTCAGCCTTGGCGACATCTTTCAGCGCGTCGGTGTCGAGCAGGCCGGTAGAGGCCCATTCCTGGATATCGGGACCCTTGATCTGGGCAACGCCCGGAGGATTGCCGGCGACCGCGCGGCTTTTCAGCACAGTCATGGCGGTGGAACCACCACCACCGGCTACCGCGCCGTCTTTCCAGACAAAGCCGTCTTTTTCAACCTGAGCCTTGAGCACATCGACCGCAGCCTTTTCGCCGCCGGACGTCCACCAGTGCACCACTTCTACAGTGCCTTTGGATTCAGCAGCGGAAACGCTCAGAGGGAACAGCGAGGCGAGGGAAATGACAACGGCGAGGCGAGAGAGTGAATTCATCGATGGGACCTTTTCTTGTTGTTATACACCAGCAAGTCTTGTGCTTGCGCTTGGCCTGAGTCTAACCAAGCGCAACACGGCAACGGTAACGAAGGGACGCGCGAATGTCACAACCTGGTTACATTGACGGATATTCCTTGGAAACGCTCTATCCCAAGGGTTCGGCGCGCCCGTTAACGCATTCAAAGATCATGGCCAGTCCTGGGCAAATGAAGGGTCACGCGCAGCCCGCCATCACGCAGGTTTTGCAGGCTGACCTCACCGCCATGGCTGTGAGCGATGTTGCGTGCAATACCCAGCCCCAGGCCATAGCCTTGCTGCTGGCTGCCTGCCAAACGGAAATGCGGTTCGAAAACGTGCTCCAGCCGCTGCTCGGGAACGCCAGGACCTTCGTCGTCCACGAACAACACAAACGCCAACGGGCTGTCCTCGACGGTCAGGTGCGCCCGGTGACCGTACTTGAGCGCGTTGTCGATCAGGTTGCCGATGCAGCGCTTGAGCGCCAGCGGTTTGCCGGGATAGCTGGCCAGGGCCTCTCCCGTCAATGTCACACGCCCGTCGCCCTCGGCACGCAGATAAGGTTCGACGAGGCAATCGATCAACACGTTGAGGTCGACCTGCTCGATGTTTTCGTGGATATCCGTGTCCTTGACGCATTGCAGCGCGCCCTTGACCAACAGCTCCAGCTCGTCGAGGTCACGGCTGAATTTGCGTTGCAACATCTCGTCTTCCAGCAGTTCGACCCGCAATCGCAGGCGCGTGATAGGCGTGCGCAAATCGTGGGAAATAGCGCTGAACAGTTGTCCCCGTTCGGTGAGATAACGGCTGATCCGGTTGCGCATCGCGTTGAATGCCCGACTGACCTCCACCACCTCGCTGCCGCCACCCTCGACCACCGGCTCGACGTCAGCGCCAAGGGACATGTCGCGTGCTGCCCGCGCCAGACGCTTGAGCGGCCGACTCTGCCAATGCACCAACAGGCCGATGAACAACAGCAGAAAGGCGCTGGTCAGGGCGATGAACCAGACCTGCTGAACTGGCAACTCCTGTTCTTCAAGGGTTGTATAAGGCTCGGGCAGCAATGACGCGATATAAAACCATTCGCCGGGCGCCATCTCGATCTGCGTGACCAGTACCGGTGGATTCACCGGCTCAAGAGTCAACGCGTAGTGCGCCCACGAGCGCGGCAGCTCATCCAGCTTTAGCCCACTGTTGAAGATCCGCAGGTCGTCAGGCCGCACAAACCACACGGCGATGTCCGGATCGTTGCCCAGATGCTGACGCAGCACCTGCCCGACCACATCCAGCACGGCCTGCTTGCGCGGTGTTGGCTGCATGAGTTGCATATCGAGAGGGTGATCGTTGAGCGACACCACGAAACGCGTACCGCCCATGCTGCGCAATTGATCCAGCACCAGCGGGCGATAGGCCAGCGGCAGGGAGCGGAAGTAACTGACGCTGGCGGCCATGGAATACGCCAGGCTGCGGGCACTGGTGACCAGCCCTTCCATCTGCGTGGCGCGCAACTGTGACAACCAGATTGCGCTGGACAACGTCTGGGCCAGCAAAACCGCCAACAACGTCAGCAGCAGCATGCGCCCCAGCAGTGAACGCGGCAAAGGCAGGCTGCGTTTTCTGGAAGCGGTCTCCAGCGGCTTAATAGCCGTTGCTCGCTTGCGTATTGACGTTGGCGGCCAGCAGGTAACCGCTGCCGCGCACGGTACGAATCAGACGTGGCGACTTGCCGGTGTCGCGCAAGCGCTGGCGCAAACGACTGACCGCCATGTCGACAATGCGCTCCAGCGGCATCAGCTCACGCCCACGAGTGGCATTGCCGATAGTGTCGCGGTCGAGGATCTGCTGCGGGTTATCGAGGAACAGTTTGAGCAGGGCAAAGTCGGCGCCGGACAGGATCACTTCCTCGCCGTCATTGTGAAAAAGCCGGTGACTGACCATGTCCAGGCGCCATTCATCGAACAGCAGAACATCGCCACCCGGCCGCTCCTGGCCGAACTGCGCACGTCGCAACAGTGCCTTGATACGCGCCTGAAGTTCACGCGGGCTGAAGGGTTTACCCAGATAATCGTCAGCGCCCAGCTCAAGGCCGATCACCCGATCAGCTTCGTCGGAACTGGCCGTCAGCATGATGATGGGTACGTGGGGTTGGCGGGGATGTTGACGTACCCAACGGCACAGACTGAAACCGTCTTCGTCGGGCAACATCACGTCGAGAATCAGCAGATCGCTGGGCGCTTCGTTGAAGGCCTGGCGAAACCCGGCACCGTCGCCGACCGTACGCACCTGAAAACCGGCACGGGTCAGGTAAGTGTCCAACAGCTCTCGAATCTCTTGATCGTCGTCCACCAGCAGGATCGATTTACTGACTGAACTCAATTGAAGCGTCCTTGTTGGCTGTAGATCTTTGTTGTTATGAGGGGCAGCGCGCCTCCGCGCCGCCCTGACTCCACATCGCTGACTGAAGCGCTAGATTTCTGAGCCAAATGCCTGTTGCAAGGCAACACCCGAGCCCATCAGGCCGGGGTATTCAGCGGTGACCAGCCAGACCGGCAGGCCTTTGAAATAATCGCTCATCACGCCTTTCTCGGCGAGCGCACGCTTGAAGCCGCTGTTCATGAAGAAGTCGACGAAACGCGGCACCACACCACCGGCGATGTACACGCCACCCAGACCGCCCACGGTCAGCACTTGATTGCCGACCACTCGCCCCAGAAACACGCAGAACTGCTCCAGCACCGCAGCTGCAACCGCATCGCCTTCGAGCGCAGCCGAAGTAATGGCGGCCGGAGATTTGAGGGTTGGCTCGATGCCATCCAGCGCGCAACTCACCTGATACAGCAACAGCAGCCCGGCACCGCTGAGCACCACTTCGGCACTGACATGCTTGTGCTCGGCCATCAGCCGCGTCCAGAGCAAGGCTTCGCGTGCTGTGCCAATCGGCAGATCGACATGACCGCCCTCGCCCGGCAACGCCATCCAGTAGCTTTCGCTTTGTTTGATCAACGTGCCAACACCCAGGCCGGTCCCTGGCCCGACAATCACGCGTGGGCGATCAGACTTGCCGATGCCGTGGCAGACGGTCAAGTATTCGTCATCCTTGAGCCTGGTCATGCCCAGCGCCATGGCGGTGAAGTCATTGACCAGCAACAGATGATCGACTTTCAGCGCGGCGCAGAATGCGGTCTTGCTCAATTCCCAGTGGCTGTTGGTGAACTGGAAATGATCGCCGTCGACCGGTCCGGCTACCGCCAGGCAGACGTAACCGATGTCGCCGCGTTGCAGTTCGAGGTCTTGCATGTAGACCTCGATCGCTTTCTCCGGACCGGTGTAGTCGATCGTCGGGAACACCCGCACCGAATGCAGTGAATCGTCTTCCCAGATGGCAAACCTTGCGTTGGTACCGCCGATGTCGCCGACCAGGGCCAATTTCACTTGAGCTTCTCCAGACTAGAGGTAAAGGCGCTGGCGCCCTGCTCTGCGGAGCTGAAGGCCATGCGCATGAATCCAAACAGCTCCCGACCGCAGCCGACGCTATAGTCGATCTGGCAGATGGCAGGTTCTCTGGCGGCCAATTCTGACGGTTCGACCAGAACTTGCAACGTTCCTTTCACGCCATCAACGCGAATCACGTCACCATCCTGCACAAGAGCCAAAGGGCCACCATCAAAGGCTTCCGGGCAGACGTGAATGGCCGCCGGAATCTTGCCCGACGCACCGGACATTCGTCCATCGGTCACCAGTGCCACCTTGAAGCCACGGTCCTGAAGCACCCCAAGGAAAGGCGTCATTTTGTGCAGCTCCGGCATGCCGTTGGAGCGAGGCCCCTGAAAACGCATAACGGCCACAAAATCGCGCTCCAGCTCGCCAGCCTTGAACGCATCCGCCAGGTCCTGCTGATCCTGAAAAACCTTGGCCGGTGCTTCGACGATCTGGTGCTCGGGCGCCACGGCAGATACCTTCATCACGCCTCGGCCCAGGTTGCCTTCCATGACCCGCAGACCGCCTTCCGGCGAGAACGGACGGGACACCGGGCGCAGGATGTTTTCATCCAGGCTGTTGAGCGGGCCTTCACGCCAGACCAGTTTACCGTCCTCAAGGAAAGGCTCCCTGGTGTAGCGGCTCAGGCCATAACCGGCCACGGTGTTGACGTTCTCGTGCAGCAGGCCCGCCGCCAGCAGCTCACGGATCAGGAACGACATGCCGCCTGCCGCCTGGAAGTGGTTGATATCTGCTTTGCCGTTTGGATAGACGTGGCTGAGGGTCGGCACCACTTCCGAAAGGTCGGCCATGTCCTGCCAGGTCAGCTGGATACCGGCGGCCTGAGCGATGGCCGGCATGTGCAAGGTGTGGTTGGTCGAACCACCGGTGGCGTGCAGCGCGACAATCGAGTTGACCAATGAGCGCTCGTCGACGATTTCGCCGATGGGCATGAAGCTGCCGCTCTGTTTGGTCAGACGAGTCACCTGGTGCGCCGCCTCGACCGTCAACGCATCGCGCAGCGGTGTGTACGGGTTGACGAACGAAGCACCCGGCAAGTGCATGCCCATCACTTCCATGAGCAACTGGTTAGTGTTGGCGGTGCCGTAGAAGGTGCAAGTGCCTGGGCCGTGATAGGACTTCATTTCCGAGTCCAGCAATTCCTCACGAGTGGCCTTGCCTTCGGCGTAGCGCTGCCGGACATCGGCTTTTTCCTTGTTGGATATGCCGGAAACCATTGGCCCGCCCGGCACAAAGATGACTGGCAAGTGGCCGAAACGCAGCGCCCCCATCATCAGGCCCGGAACGATCTTGTCACAGATGCCCAGCATCATCGCGGCATCGAACATGTTGTGCGACAACGCAACCGCTGTAGACATGGCGATCACTTCGCGGCTGGCAATGGCGAGCTCCATGCCGGGCTCACCCTGGGTCACGCCGTCGCACATTGCCGGCACGCCGCCGGCAAACTGGCCAACCGAACCAATGTCACGCAGTGCCTGTTTGATCTGGGTGGGGAAGTGTTCGTAAGGCTGATGCGCCGAGAGCATTTCGTTGTAGGAGGAGACGATGGCCACGTTGGCGGCGTTCATCATGCGCAGGCTTTGCTTGTCTTCCGGCCCGCAGGCGGCAACGCCGTGGGCGAAGTTGGCGCATTGCAGCTTTCCGCGCATCGGGCCATCGCTCGCTGCGCCGCGAATCAATTGGAGATAGCGCTGACGGGTGTCGCGACTGCGAGCGATCAGCCGCTCGGTTACCTCAAGAATGCGGGGATGCATGTGATGAACTCCAGGCTAACGTCTATGGTCACCCGTAAAGACGGTTTCAGTGATCGAGCCCGGTTCGCAACGATGCGGAACCCTGATATCGATCAACTGGGAAGGCCTTTCAGGCTTGTAGTTGTAGATAAAACAAAATATTGCCACTAAAAAGGCTTGTTTTCTATTTTTATGAGAATAATCTTGTAATTCCAACAACAAATTCAGGAAGGACGGCTGTATGACTCTTCGTATCGCAATCAACGGTTTTGGCCGCATCGGCCGCAACGTCCTACGCGCACTGTATACCCAAGGTTACCGGCAGGACCTGCAGGTCGTCGCCATCAACGATCTGGGCGATAGTGAGATGAACGCACACCTGCTTCGTTTCGACACTGTACACGGCCCTTTCAGCGGCACCGTCGAGTGCGACGCTGAAAGCCTGACCGTCAACGGTGACCGTATCGCCGTAAGCGCCATCCGCAACCCTGCCGATTTGCCGTGGAAGTCTCACAACATTGATGTGGTGTTCGAGTGCACGGGGCTGTTCACCAGCCGCGACAAGGCCTCGGCACATCTGACTGCGGGCGCGCGCAAGGTCATTATTTCAGCACCGGCCAGTGGTGCCGATGCCACCATCGTCTATGGCGTCAACCACGACACCCTGCGCCAGTCGCACCAGATCATCTCCAGCGCTTCTTGCACCACCAACTGCCTGGCGCCGGTTGCTCAGGTTCTGCACCGTGAGCTGGGTATCGAAAACGGCCTGATGACCACCATCCACGCCTACACCAACGACCAGAATCTGATCGACGTTTATCACACCGATCCGTACCGTGCCCGCTCGGCTACCCAATCGATGATCCCGAGCAAGACCGGTGCTGCTGAAGCGGTAGGTCTGGTGCTGCCGGAACTGGCAGGCAAACTCACCGGCATGGCGGTTCGGGTTCCTGTGATCAACGTATCGCTGGTCGACCTGACTGTGACCCTCAAGCGCGAAACCACTGCCGAGGAAGTCAACGCGTTGATGAAAGAAGCGAGCCAGCACTCCAAGGTCCTGGGTTACAACACCTTGCCGCTGGTTTCCCACGACTTCAATCACAACCCGTTGTCGTCGATTTTCGACGCCAACCACACCAAGGTGAGCGGCAAGCTGCTCAAGGTGCTGTCCTGGTACGACAACGAGTGGGCTTTCTCCAACCGCATGCTGGACAACTGCCTGGCGCTGCATAACGCCCAGTAAGGCTCGCTACGGTAACGCTCTGCAACAACATCTTCGCGGACCAGCGCAGCGCCGCTGGTCCGAGAAGAGATTGCATCAAAACAGATACAACTCACCTCTTGACCGCAAAGACAGATGATAAGCATTATCATTTTATTGAATCATCGGTTGAGTCCCTCCGTGTCGCAGTCACATTTCAACGATATTTTCCTGGCCCGGCGCCATGTGCTGTTACGTACGTTGCAGCGCATGGTCGGCAACCGCAGCGCTGCGGAAGATCTGCTGCAGGAAACCTGGCTGCGGGTAAGCCGCGCCTTGACCGAACACCCTATCGATCATCTTGAACCTTTCGTTTTTCAGACCGCCCGCAATCTGGCGCTGGACCATCTGCGCGCGCGGCGTATTCACGGCCGGACCATGATCGAGGATGTTTCATCGGCCCAGCTTGAAAGCGTCGTGGCTCAACTCAGCACCCCGGAAGACGCCACGCATGCCAACAGGCTGATCGAAGGTCTGAGCGACAGCCTGAAAACATTGAGCCCGCGGCAGCAGAAAATCTTCACTCTCAGCCGCCTGAATGGATGCAGTTATACGGAGATCGCCAGACAACTGGATGTCTCGGCCAGCACGGTGCAAAAAGAATTGAAACTGATCATGGCGATCTGCGTGGGCGTCGTTTCAAGGCTTGACCCGCCCTGAACCCTGACGCAGGCTGCAAAGCCAGCAGAACCACATTGATACCGTTTCAGGATTGTTGAGGAACACCGTGGCCCCACGAACAGAACGCTCACAGCCACCTGCAGAAAAGGTGGTGAGCGACCGCGCAATGGATCAGGCGCTGACCTGGCTCATAGAACTGGAGGATGCTGACGACGCGCAGCACGCCCGGTTCCGCGAGTGGTTGAACGCCGACCCGGCGCACGAGTGCGCGTTCGAAAAGGCTCGGACCATCTGGAACTCTCAGGCAGTGCAGCAGGCTGCGGTGAGTGTAGAGCAGTCGCACAGGCCGTCGATGTGGCAGCGCGTCCGTCCACACTGGAAACCTCTGGCCACTGCTGCCGTGTTGTTGGTGGGGCTGTTCAATTTCAGCAATCTGCCGCTGAAGTTGCAGGCGCAACACCTGACGGTCGTCGGCGAACGTCAGCGCCTGGAGTTGGACGACGGCTCGAAAGTCCTGCTCAATACCGACTCGGCATTTTCAAGCACGATCACCAGCACTCAACGATCTGCCCGCCTGCTGCAAGGCGAGGCGTACATCACTGTCCCGCCAAGGCCAGGTCTGCCGCTGGAAATCGAAGCAGGCCCCGTACGCATGAGTGCCAACAGCACCGAGTTCTCAGTGCGCTATCTGGAAGGTGTTACTCAGGTTCAGGTCCAGCGTGGTGCGGTGGACGTGCGGGCTACCCGGGGCGATGCCAGCGTCAGCCTCGCTGCCGGGGAGCGTATTAGCGTAGGCCCGGGCGGTTTCGGCCACCGGGAAAAACTCGATCCGGTCCGGGATCTGGCCTGGGTGCAAGGCCGCCTGATTTTCGACAATTGCCCGCTGAGCGAGGTACTCGCCGAAGTGCGTCGTTATTATCCGGGCTGGATCATCAACACCAACCCACAGTTGGACCGTCTGGCAGTGACCGGCAATTACCGCCTGGACAACCCGCTGGACGTGGTGCGCTCACTGGCCCATATCACTTCGGCGAGCGTGCGCGAACTGCCGGCGCTGGTCATCCTCAACTGATCGAACTTTTTTTACGCGATAGCCACTGGTCGTTCGTCTAGTTATAGCCAATGCAACTGATTCTCATTATTGAGCAACTGCAGAACACTATAACGAGCCACACATCAGGGAGCGCTACCGATGTCATCCACGTTCACGCCCACCGTTCAGCCCCGCGTACGAATGACGCTTTCACTGCTGACCATCGCCATGCTGGGCGCAAGCCTGCAGGCGATTCCGGCAGTCGCCGCCGAAAGCTCACAGCGCACAAGCACGGCAGGCACTTACCACTTCGCGATCGCCCCGCAATCGCTGGTGTCGGCGCTGAACGAGTTCAGCCGCATCACTGGCTGGCAAGTGGGCGTGTCGTCGGAACTGGCGCAGAACGTGGAGTCGTCGGGCGCCCGTGGGGATCTGACCGCATCCAGAGCGCTCGACGCGTTGCTGGCGGGCAGCCAACTGAGTTACCGAAACCTGGGCAACAACAACGTTGTGCTGGAAAAACGTATCGCCGGTGTGCTCGCGCTTGAACAGATCACAGTCAGCGCCACCCGCCAGGCTCAGGATGTTGCAACAGTGCCCAGCACGGTCAGCGTGCATTCAAGGGACGAGCTGGACCGGCGCAACGTCAACAGCATTCGCGACCTGGTGCGCAACGAGCCGGGCATTTCGGTCGGCGGCGCGGGACAGCGCGCAGGCACCACCGGATATAACATTCGCGGCATTGACGGTGATCGCATCCTGACTCAGGTCGATGGCGTTGAAGTGCCCGACAGTTTCTTCACCGGCCCCTACGCCCAGACGCATCGCAATTACGTCGACCCGGAAATCGTCAAGCGCGTCGAAGTGCTGCGTGGCCCCGCCTCTGCCCTCTACGGCAGCAGCGCCATCGGCGGAGTGGTCAGCTATTACACGCTGGACCCGGACGACATCATCAAGCCTGGAATAGACGTCGGCGCGCGGCTGAAAACCGGCTACAGCTCAGCCGACGACAGCTGGCTGAATTCCGTTACAGCCGCTGGACGTCTGGATGATTTCGACGCCTTGTTGCACGGCAGTCAGCGCAATGGGCACGAGACCGAATCCTACGGCAGCACTGGCGGAAACGGCCTGAGCCGCACCCAAGCCAATCCGCAGGATGTGCGCACAACCAATGTGCTGGCCAAGCTGGGCTGGAATTACGGGGAAGGCTCCCGCGTGGCCCTTACGTACGAAAAGTACAAGGACGATCGCGACACCGATCAGAAAAGTGCCGTGGGCGGCCCCTTTACCAATGGCAGCGGCCTTGGCATGTATCAGTCGCGCGAAGGCAGCGACACCATTTCCCGCGAGCGCTTCGGTATCGACAACAGCTTCACCCTCGACAGCGTGCTGGTCGACAACGTCAAGTGGAGCCTGAACTATCAGGCCGCCAAGACCGATCAGAGCACTCAGGAGCGCTACTTCCCGTTTTCCCGTGACGTGTTTCGCTACCGCGATACCCAGTACCAGGAAAAACAGTGGATTTTCGATGCCCAGCTCGACAAGGCGTTTTCCATTGCGAGCACTGACCACGTGCTGACCTACGGCACCACTCTCAAACAACAGAAGGTCACTGGGCTGCGCAGTGGCAGCGGGACCTGCGCGCGCGTCTTCGGCTCCTGCCGCGTGGTGGGCGCAGACAGCCCGAGTGATCGACTGGTCGCAACCAGCGACTTTCCCGATCCGACCGTCAACAGTTATGCGCTGTTCGCGCAGGACCAGATCAGCTGGAACAATTGGACCTTGCTGCCCGGCGTACGCTACGACTACACCCGGCTTGATCCGAAAATCACACCTGAATTTCTCAACTCGGTCAGCCTGACCGATGCCAGCCAGGCGAGTGACGAAAACAAGACCTGGCACCGCGTATCGCCAAAACTCGGCGTGACCTACGCGTTGACGGACGAGTACACCTGGTATGGCCAATACGCCGAAGGCTTCCGCACCCCATCGGCCAAGGCGCTGTACGGACGCTTTGAAAACCTCAATGCAGGTTACGTGGTAGAGCCCAACCCGGACCTGGACCCGGAAAAAAGCAAAAGCTATGAAACCGGTCTGCGCGGACGCTTCGAGCAGGGCTCGTTCGACCTCGCGGTGTTCTATAACAAATACCGTGACTTCATCAACGAAGACGCCATCACCCCCGGTTACAGTCAGACCACCTTCCAGTCCAACAACATCAAGCACGCCACCATCAAAGGCGCAGAGTTCAAGGGCCGTTTGAACCTCGGCAGCGTTGGCGCGCCGCAAGGCCTTTACAGTCAGGCATCCGTTGCCTACGCACACGGACGCAACAACGACTCCGGCGAGCCCATCAACAGCGTCAACCCGCTGACCGGCGTGCTCGGTCTGGGCTACGAACAGGACCGCTATGGCAGCCTGCTGAGCTGGACGCTGGTCAAACGCAAGACCGGTGTGGATGACAGCAACTTCCATACGCCGGACGGCACCTCCAGCCAGTTCAAGACGCCAGGCTTCGGCATTCTCGACCTGACGGGGTATTACAAGGTCACCCACGACGTGACCGTCAATGCCGGCCTCTACAACCTGACGGACAAAAAGTACTGGCTGTGGGATGACGTGCGCGGGTATGACGGCGTCGGTGAAGCAGGCGTAACCGCACCGGCCAACCTTGATCGGCTGACCCAGCCGGGCCGCAACTTCAGCGTCAATGTTGTCTGGGACATCTGATCCCTCTGCTGCCCTGCGCCACGCCGTCGAGGTTGGACGGCGTGTTTTTTTACGCTCTCAGATGTGGCCATTCGTCTATTCAACAAGCCCTTCAATCAGCAAGGAAGACTGCAATGCCCCCTGAACAGAACCGTCCGCTCCTGCGCTCGCAACGTCTCAACCTGATTACCCATGCTCCGCACGAACAACTCGACAAGGCCGTCAAGGCGCACGCGCCGTTCGAAACGCTGCCCAGCTACGGCCGTTTTGTGGTGGCGCAATACCTGTTCCAGGCGGAGCTGCAAAGCCTGTACAACGAACCGGCACTTCAAGCGATCATCAGCGACCTGCCCGCTCGTTGCCGAGCCGAGCAGGCCAGGGCTGACCTTGCCGACCTGAATATGGACATCCCGGAGCCGGTGTCCGGGGCGTTGCACGATCCGGGTATCGCTCAAGCCCTTGGCTGGCTGTTCGTCTCCGAGGGCTCGAAGCTGGGCGCTGCTTTCCTGATCAAACGCGCCGTGGCACTGAACCTCGGCGACAGCTTTGGTGCACGACACTTGGGCGAGCCTGCCGGTGGACGGGCTGCGGGGTGGAAGACCTTCGTCAAGACACTGGACGAACTGCCGCTGACTGCCGAACAGGAGATCCAACTGGATAAGGGCGCTGTCGCAGCATTCGAGCGTTTTAACGTCTTGCTACAACACGCCTATGCCACCGCCCCCGTCACAGAAGTGGCACACGCATGAAAAAACGCCCGGTGCTGTTAAGCTGGCCGGGCTTTTCGAACCTGCCTGTAGAGATCATGACGTACAAACCACCCGGCTCAAGACTTTCGCGCTTCCTGTTTGGCATCCTCGCCTATGCCAGCCTGGGTATCGGCATTGCTGCGATTTTTATTCCGGGGCTGCCCACCACCGAATTCATCCTGCTCGCCGCCTGGGCCGCCACCCGCAGTTCGCCGCGGTTGAACGCCTGGCTGGAAAACCACCGCCTGTTCGGACCCATGCTTCGCAACTGGCGCAACGGCAGGCTGGTCACACGCGAAGCCAAGATCAGCGCCACCGTGAGCATGCTTTTTTGCGCCGTCATGATGCTGAGCCTGCTTAACCATGTCTGGTGGCTCTATCTGGCAATCGCAGGCATGGGGCTTGGCAATCTGTGGATATGGTCGCGGCCCGAGCCCGCCAGGACTGAACACTGATCAGGCTGAACTGCCGGGAAGCAGCGGGTGTCACAACCCACACACTCACCTGATGGAGCAACCTCCATGTTCGAGCCTGGCCATCTGCATATCACCCACGCGGCGCTGCAACAGTCTGACGTCACGTATGACATACACCTCAACTATGAAGTGACCGAAGACCCCAAGGAAGGCACTGGCGTCCATTTCACCGTACAGGGCGACATCGGCGGCAAGGCCTTCAACGACGAGTTTCAGTTGCCACGCGACCTGGCCTACAACTTTGCCCATGACGTTTCGCGTATTGCCATCAGGCACGGCCTGCCCAATAGCGCCGGGCTGCCGCTGGCCCAGCACAAAGACTACGACGCGATGTTCGAAGACATTCGTAACAAACTGCACGCCAAGTCAGGCGAGCCGGTCAAGCCGGAGCATCTGGAGTAACACTTTCCAGCTGGTGCCCTTCAGGCAAAATGCGAGCTGGCGAACGTCTGCGGGCTCGCCAGCCAATGCATTTCACTCAACGCACTGTGGCAGGGCATACTTGGTGACCTTTTTCGCCGAGCCAGACCCACTTCATGCGTATCCATGTCAGTTTCATTGACCGCGTCGGTATCACTCAGGAAGTTCTGGCGATTCTGGGCGGGCGCAATCTGAATCTGGATGCGGTGGAAATGGTGCCACCCAACGTCTACATCGACGCGCCCACCTTGAGCCATCAAATGCTGGAAGAGCTCAAGGACGCGCTGTTTCGGGTGCGTGGCGTCGAAGCGATCACCGTGGTGGATATTCTTCCTGGCCAGCGTCGACATTTGCAGCTGGACGCATTGCTCGCCGCCATGACCGATCCGGTTCTGGCGCTCGACAGCGCCGGGCATGTGCTACTGGCCAACCCCGCGCTGAACGCGCTGATTGGCAGGGAACCTGCCGGCGAACCTATTGGTGAGCTGTTCGCCGACCCCGGCCTGCAAACCGCGCTGCTGGAAAACGGCTTTCGCCTGCCGCTGCGCGAGATCACGCTCAATGGCGAAGCGTTGCTGCTCGACGCCACGCCCATCACCGAAGCGGGCGCCCTGATTACTCTTTATTTGCCGAGCCGGATCGGCGAACGCCTGTCAGCGCTGCACCACGATCACGCCGAAGGCTTCGATGCGCTGCTCGGCGAATCATCGGCGATTCGTACACTCAAGGCGCGCGCGCAACGGGTCGCAGCGCTGGACGCTCCTTTGCTCATTCAGGGTGAGACAGGGACCGGCAAGGAACTCGTCGCCCGGGCGTGCCATGCCAGCAGTGCCCGTCACGGCGAGCCATTTCTGGCGCTCAATTGCGCGGCGCTCCCTGAAAACCTCGCAGAAAGCGAGCTCTTCGGCTACGCACCCGGCGCCTTTACCGGTGCGCAACGCGGCGGCAAGCCTGGGCTGATGGAACTGGCCAACCAGGGCACAGTGTTCCTCGATGAAATCGGCGAAATGTCGCCCTACCTGCAAGCCAAACTGTTGCGCTTTCTCAACGATGGCAGCTTTCGACGCGTGGGTGGCGACCGGGAAGTCCGAGTCAACGTACGCATTCTCAGCGCTACCCACCGCGACCTGGAAAAAATGGTCAGTGAGGGCAGCTTCCGCGAAGACCTGTTCTACCGCCTGAATGTGCTCAACCTGGAAGTACCGCCGCTGCGCGAACGCGGGCAGGACATCCTGTTATTGGCGCGCTATTTCATGGAGCAGGCCTGCGCCCAGATACAACGACCGATCTGTCGTCTGGCACCCGGCACCTACCCGGCCCTGCTGAGCAACCGCTGGCCGGGCAACGTCCGTCAGTTGCAGAATGTCATTTTCAGGGCCGCTGCCATCAGCGACGGCAATGTGGTTGATATCGGCGATCTGGATATCGCCGGCACGGCGGTAGCGCGCCAGAACGACACTCGGGTCGACAGCCTCGAAAACGCTGTCGAAGCCTTTGAAAAAGACCTGCTGGAAAAGCTCTACGCCGATTACCCCTCGACTCGCCAGTTGGCAGCCCGCCTGCACACCTCGCACACAGCCATTGCGCACCGGCTGCGCAAATACGGAATCTCTGCCAAACGCTGAGTCTGTTTCGTGATCCTGTTAAATAAATCCCATGAAGCAGGCTATTTAAACGCGGCCAGTCGATAGCGTGTCTGCTATGTTTCACCTACCTGGTCTCATCCATCCGAATGAGTGCCCTTGCGCGCTTCGCTAGCCAGTGCAGGCAGGTTCACGAAGTACCGGGAGCACATCATGCAGACCCAACCAACAGACAGCCCGCCCGCCGAACCTGAGTCTCGCGCCGAGAAACTGGTCGAGTCGCAGCGTCAGAAAAACCTGCTCAAGACCGGTGCCCTCCAGGACGCGATCTTCAACAGTGCTTATTTCTCCAGCATCGCCACCGACGAGCATGGCGTCATCCAGATATTCAACGTCGGGGCCGAGCGCATGCTTGGCTATCAGTCAGAAGACGTCGTCGACAAGATTACGCCCGCCGACATTTCCGACCCGGCAGAACTCATCACCCGTGCAGCCGCGTTGAGCCATGAACTGAATACGCCGATCACGCCGGGTTTCGAGGCGCTGGTGTTCAAGGCCTCGCGTGGCATCGAAGACATTTACGAACTCACCTACATCCGCAAGGACGGCAGCCGCCTGTCGGCCATGGTCTCGGTCACGTCGTTGCGTGACAGCGCTGAAACCATCATTGGCTACCTGTTGATCGGCACCGATAACACGGCCCGCAAGCAGGAGGAAGAAACCCAGGCACTGCTGGACCAACGATTGCGCGATCAACACTTCTATACCCGCTCGTTGATCGAATCGAATATCGATGCGCTGATGATGACTGACCCGCAGGGGATCATCTCCGACGTCAACAAACAGATGATGGCGTTGACCGGACGCACTCGTGACGAATTGATCGGCGCGCCCTGCCGCAAGTTTTTTACCGACCCCGCAAGCGCAGATGCTGCAATCAAGCGCGTGCTCAGCGAACACACAGTCAGTGACTACGAGCTGACGGTGCGGGCCTACGATGGCAGCGAAACCGTGGTGTCCTATAACGCTGCGACCTTTCATGACCGCGACCGCAAACTCAAGGGCGTCTTCGCCGCAGCGCGCGATGTGACGGAGCGCAAACGCTTCGAGCGCACGCTGGAAGAAAAGAACATCGAGCTGGAACACGCCAGCCACATGAAATCCGAATTCCTCGCCACCATGTCCCACGAACTGCGCACGCCTCTGAATGCCGTGATCGGTTTTTCCGAAGCGCTACGCGACGGCATGGTCGGCGACATGACTGACGATCAGCGCAGATACATCGGCGACATTTTCAACAGCGGCCAACACCTGCTGTCGCTGATCAATGACATTCTCGACCTGTCCAAGGTCGAGGCCGGGATGATGGAGCTGGAACTGGAACCCGTCGAGCTGAACGACCTTCTCAGTAACAGCCTGCTGATTGTTCGTGAACAGGCAGCGTTGCAGAGCATTCAATTGAAACTTGAGGCCGACACCGACTTTGGCCTGATTGAGCTGGACCGGCGCAAGACCAAGCAGATCGTTTACAACATGCTGGCCAATGCAGTGAAATTCAGCTCGCCCGGCGGCTGGGTGACGCTCAGGGTTCGTCAGGTGCCTGTAACCCAAGTCGGCGTTCTGGAAGGAGACTGGCCGTCTTATTGCTTGCATAACCCAGGTAGCGAACACGAGCAGTTTCTCGAACTGAGCGTCAGCGATACCGGCATCGGTATTGCCAAAAGTGACATGAGCAAGCTGTTCAAGGCTTTCAGCCAGATCGACAGTGGTCTGTCGAGAAAATTCGAAGGCACCGGACTGGGCCTGGCGATGGTCAAGCAATTGACCGAACTGCATGGCGGCTGCGTCGCGGTGGCCAGTGTCGAAGGCCTTGGGGCGCGTTTCGTCGCATGGCTGCCGGTCCGCGCCAGTGCTCCTGCGGAGGCGCCGTGGCCCATATCCTGATTGTCGAAGACAACGCGGCCAACATGCGCCTCGCGGAGTTGCTGTTGACCAGCGCCGGACACCGTGTCACAGGCGCAGCCGACGCCGAAACCGGCTTGAAACTAGCCCGTGAATGCCAGCCTGAACTGATTCTGATGGACATCCAGTTACCCGCAATGGACGGTCTGACAGCCACTTCGCTGCTCAAGAAGGACGACAGAACCTGCGCGATACCGGTGGTTGCCCTGACCGCCATGGCAATGAAAGAAGACGAAGAAAAAGCGCGCCTGGCGGGTTGCGACGCTTACATCACCAAACCCTTGCGTTACCAGGAGCTGTATCGGGTCATTGATGACTTGTTGGAAAAAACGGACCTTCAACAGCCAATCACATGAGCGATCGTCATGACCGATACCACTGCAACCATACTGATTGTCGATGACGACGCCCACGTCCGAGACCTGCTGGAAGTTCTGCTGCACAATCAGAATTACCTGACCCAGACCGCAGAGTCCGGCGAGCAGGCACTGGCGCTGATCGAGCAGAGCCCGCCAGACCTGATCCTGCTGGATATCATGATGCCGGGCATGGACGGCTATGAAGTCGCCAGCCAGCTCAAGTCCAATAAAAGTACCTCCAATATCCCCATCATCATGCTATCGGCACTCGATCAGAAAAGCGCCCGCATATCGGGCCTGGAAGCTGGCGCCGAGGAGTACCTCAACAAGCCGGTGGACAGCGCAGAGTTGTGGCTTCGCGTGCGCAATCTCTTGAGGCTCAAGGCATTTGGCGATTACCTGAAAAGCCATAGCCTGATCCTTGAGGATCAGTTGCAGCAACGCACCATTGATCTTGAACGTTTTCGTTCGGTGATGGACGCCTCGGAAGATGCAATTTTCCTCATCAACCGTAACACCATGAGCCTGATCGAATTCAACCGCCGCGCCTGTCAGCTATTGGGCTACACCACGGAAGAACTGCTGCACAAGACGCCCGCTGACCTGGGCGAGGCGTCCATGGAACAGCTGGAAGTCGTCTACGACCAGATCATCGCCGGCAAAGGCCCGGTCGAGCCGATGGAAACGCAGATACGCGACAAAAGCGGCCGGGATGTTTCGGTGGAGGTTCATCGCCAGGCCTATAAAGCAGGCGAAGACTGGATCATCGTCGGCATCGTGCGCGACATCACCCGCCGCAAGGAAACCGATCAGCGTTTACTGAGGATGGCCCATTACGACTCGCTGACAGGCCTGCCCAACCGCGACCTGTTTTTCACCAGCCTGCAAATGGGCCTGACCCAGGCGGCGGTGAGCCGCTGGAAACTGGCCGCGATGACCGTCAACCTGGACGGCTTCAAAACCATCAACGAAACCTGGGGGCATGTGCTGGGCGATCAGGTGCTGCTGGAAGTCAGCCAGCGCCTTGCCGAATGCCTCAACGTCAGTGACACGCTGGGCCGCGTGGATGGCGACGAATTCGCGTTGATTCTCATGCTCCGTGACGGGCAGACCGACAGCCGGCAGACCCTGGAACGCATCCGCAAAGCCCTGCACAAACCTTTCCAGATCGAAGGTCAGGACATCATCATGACGGCCAGTATCGGCATTGCGCTGTACCCGGAAGACGGAGACAACGCGCCTGAACTGATCCGCCACGCCTACACCGCGATGAACAGCGCGAAGAAGGCAGGGGTGAATACGTATCGCTTTTACACCGCACAAATGAACGCAGAGGTTGCTGCCCGCCTGGACCTCGAAAACGCTCTGCGCGACGCGGTTCACAAGAAAGCCTTCGAGATCGTTTATCAGCCCAAGATCAGCCTGCATGATCGCCAGGTCTGCGGGCTTGAAGCACTGCTGCGGTGGCCCCGACCGGACCTTCCCGCCGTGTCGCCTGCGGTATTCATTCCGGTGCTGGAGAGCCTAGGGCTGGTCAGTCAGGTCGGCAGTTGGGTGATCGACAGCGTTTGCGCACAGATTGCAGATTGGCATCGCCGAGGGGTGGGGCTCTATCAGGTGGCAGTGAATGTCTCAGGCCATCAGATAAAGGGCGACAGCCTGATCGATGGGATCCGAAAGGCGTTGACCGACAACCAGATTGACCCGAAATGGCTGGAGGTGGAGCTGACCGAGAGCTCACTGATGGAGAACACCTCGCACACCATCGCCAGCCTGAAGACACTCAAGGACATCGGGGTGAAGATTTCCATCGATGATTTTGGCACCGGCTATTCAAGCCTCGCGTACCTGCGCCGGTTCCCCATCGACAAGCTGAAGATCGACATCGCCTTCATTCGTGAAGTCACCAGCAACCCGCAGGACGCCGCCATTGCCAGAGCAATCATCGAACTGGCTCACAGCCTTGATCTGAAGGTCATTGCCGAGGGCGTCGAAACCGTGGAGCAATTGGACTTTCTGACCCTGAACCACTGCGATCAGGTGCAAGGCTTTCTGGTGAGCCGACCGCTGCAGCGCGAACAACTGGAGACTTACTTGCGCTCATCAGGCAGCCGAGTTGCGTAGGCCTTGATCTGGTCTACCCTTCAGTCCGGATTTGCAGGACGCAGATGGGCAGCAAACTGCCCCTTCTCACTACCGTAACGAATTCGATCCACAGTAATGAATTCATTCCACCTCGACCGAACAGGCGGACGGCAAGGCTCTGATCGCAATCGTATTTCAGGATATCCCTGCCTGTAGCGTTTTCATTACAGCTCTCATGATTGCCGCTCGCACCAAAACCAAACAAGTCTTTGATTTATAAAGAGAAATAAAACATGGCCGTAAAATTGCTATGGGTAAAGGATTCCTTCGCGCCTGACGCGGAACCTATACCGAGGAGTTTTTATGAGCGAGTTGCGATTCACCGTTGACCACGAATGGCTTCGCGCCGAAGCCGATGGCAGTGTCACGGTAGGCATCACGCCCTACGCACAAGAATCGCTCGGCGACGTCGTCTTCGTACAGCTCCCCGATCTGCAGTCCTACACTCAGCACGCCGAAGTCTCGGTCGTGGAATCGGTAAAAGCCGCCAGCAGCATCAACATGCCGTTGGACGGCGAAGTGGTCGACGTCAACTCGGCGCTCGACGCCACGCCAGAACTGGTCAACGAAGACGCCCTGGGCGCTGGCTGGTTCTTCCGCTTCATCCCGCAAGATGCCAACGCCATCCACGGCCTGCTGGATCAGGACGCCTACGACCGTCTGATCAAAGCCAATGCCGAAGCCTGAGGAGCGAGCCATGACTGACCGTATTGAACTGACCACCGCCAACGAATTCATTGCCCGTCACATCGGCCCGCGCGCTGCCGACGAACAGGCCATGCTGCAGACACTGGGTTTCGACTCTATCGACGCGCTCAGCGAGAGCGTGATCCCGGAAAGCATCAAGGGCACCAGCGTTCTCAACCTGCCTGCCGGGCAAAGCGAAGCTGATGCGCTGGCCTCGATCAAGGCAATCGCTGGCAAGAACCAACTGTTCAAAACCTACATTGGCCAGGGTTACTACAACACTCACACACCTGCGCCGATCCTGCGCAATCTGTTGGAAAATCCGGCCTGGTACACCGCCTACACGCCTTATCAGCCGGAAATTTCCCAAGGCCGCCTGGAATCGCTGCTCAACTTCCAGACCCTGATCAGCGACCTGACTGGTCTGCCGATTGCCAACGCATCGCTGCTGGACGAAGCAACCGCCGCTGCCGAGGCCATGACGTTCTGCAAACGCCTCAGCAAGAACAAAGGCAGCATGCAGTTTTTCGCCTCGAGCCATTGCCATCCACAAACGCTGGACGTGTTACAGACCCGAGCCGAGCCGCTGGGCATCACTGTTGTCGTGGCGGATGAAAGCGAACTGGGCGACGTCAGCGACTACTTCGGCGCGCTGCTGCAATACCCGGCCAGCAACGGTGACGTGTTTGATTACCGCGAGCTGGTCGAGCGCTTCCACAGTGCCCACGCACTGGTCGCGGTAGCGGCCGACCTGCTGGCCCTGACATTGCTGACGCCTCCAGGTGAATTTGGCGCCGACGTTGCCATCGGCAGCGCACAACGCTTTGGCGTGCCGCTGGGCTTCGGCGGCCCGCATGCGGCTTACTTCTCGACACGCGACGCGTTCAAGCGCGACATGCCTGGCCGTCTGGTCGGTGTCTCGGTTGATCGCCACGGCAAGCAGGCGCTACGTCTGGCCATGCAAACCCGCGAGCAACATATTCGTCGCGAGAAAGCGACCAGCAACATCTGCACCGCCCAGGTATTGCTGGCGAATATTGCCAGCATGTACGCGGTTTACCACGGGCCACGCGGCCTGACACAAATCGCCAGTCGCGTTCATCACCTGACTGCGATATTCGCCCAGGGCCTCGGCCAGTTGGGCCTAAAGGTCGAGCAGCAGTTCTTCTTCGACAGCCTGACCATCAACACGGGCAGCAAGACGGCAGCACTGCATGCCGCCGCCCGTGCACAGCACATCAATCTGCGCGAAGTCAGTGACGAATCGCTGGGCGTCTCACTCGACGAGACCACCTCGCAATCCGCCGTCGAAGCTTTATGGTCGATTTTTGCTACTGATGGCCAGAGCCTGCCTGATTTCCCGGCACTGGCTGCGAGCACCACATCACGCCTGCCAACCGCTCTGCTGCGTGAATCGGCGATTCTCAGCCACCCGGTATTCAACCGCTACCATTCTGAAACCGAATTGATGCGCTACCTGCGCAAGCTGGCCGACAAGGACCTGGCATTGGACCGCACCATGATTCCGCTGGGTTCGTGCACCATGAAACTCAACGCTGCCAGCGAAATGATCCCGGTGACCTGGGCCGAGTTCGGCAATCTGCACCCGTTCGCACCCGCAGAGCAAAGTGCCGGTTATCAGCAACTGACTGACGAGCTGGAAACCATGCTTTGCGCAGCCACCGGTTACGACGCCATCTCGCTGCAGCCCAACGCGGGCTCCCAGGGTGAGTACGCAGGCCTGCTGGCCATTCGCGCTTACCACCAGAGCCGTGGCGACGAACACCGCGACATCTGCCTGATCCCTTCTTCCGCACACGGCACCAACCCCGCCACTGCCAACATGGCAGGCATGCGCGTGGTGGTGACCGCGTGTGATGCCCGCGGCAACGTTGACATCGACGACCTGCGCGCCAAAGCCATCGAGCACAGCGACAAGCTCGCAGCCTTGATGATTACCTACCCGTCCACTCATGGCGTGTTCGAAGAAGGCATTCGCGAGATCTGCGGCATCGTCCACGACCACGGCGGCCAGGTTTACATTGATGGCGCCAACATGAACGCCATGGTCGGCCTCTGTGCTCCAGGCAAGTTCGGCGGCGACGTCTCGCACCTCAACCTGCACAAGACGTTCTGCATCCCGCACGGTGGCGGCGGTCCGGGCGTTGGTCCGATCGGCGTCAAATCGCACCTGGCGCCATTCATGCCAGGCCATGCGCGCATGGAACGCAAGGAAGGCGCCGTCTGCGCTGCGCCATTTGGCAGCGCGAGCATTTTGCCGATTACCTGGATGTACATCCGCATGATGGGCGGTGAGGGCCTCAAACGCGCATCGCAATTGGCGATCCTCAATGCCAACTACATTTCCCGTCGTCTCGAAGAGCACTACCCAGTGCTTTACACCGGCACCAACGGGCTGGTGGCACACGAATGCATCCTTGACCTGCGTCCTCTGAAAGAGACCAGCGGCATCAGCGTGGATGACGTGGCCAAGCGTCTGATCGACTTCGGCTTCCATGCTCCGACCATGTCCTTCCCGGTCGCGGGCACGCTGATGATCGAGCCGACCGAGAGCGAATCCAAGGAAGAACTGGACCGTTTCTGTGACGCCATGATCAAGATTCGCGAAGAAATCCGCGCGGTCGAGAACGGCACGCTGGACAAGGACGACAACCCGCTGAAAAACGCGCCGCACACCGCCGCTGAAATCGTCGGCCAATGGACGCATCCGTACAGCCGTGAACAAGCCGTGTACCCGGTCGATTCCCTGATCGAAAACAAGTACTGGCCGCCGGTAGGTCGTGTCGACAACGTGTTCGGCGACCGCAACCTGGTCTGTGCCTGCCCCTCCATCGAGAGCTATCAGGAAGCCTGACAGCCACGTCACGGCGCTGTCGACCCCGCTCGGCGGCGCTGCAAGCACTCGATCATCAAGGAATTGAACATGTCCACAGAAACGTTGCTGACCACTCCCCTGCACGCCCTGCACCGCGAACTCGGCGCAAAAATGGTGCCGTTCGCAGGCTACGATATGCCGGTCCAATACCCGGCCGGCGTCATGAAAGAACACTTGCACACCCGTGCGCAGGCAGGTTTGTTTGACGTCTCGCACATGGGCCAGATTCGCCTGACTGGCGCTGAAGCCGCCACCGCACTGGAAACCCTGGTTCCGGTGGATATCGTCGACCTGCCGGTCGGCATGCAGCGTTATGCGATGTTCACCAACGAAACCGGCGGCATCCTCGACGACCTGATGGTCGCCAATCTGGGTAACGACCAACTCATGCTGGTCGTCAACGCAGCCTGCAAGGATCAGGATCTGGCACATTTGCGCAAGCACCTGGGCGAGTCCTGCACCGTCGAATCGCTGTTTGAACAACGCGCGCTGCTCGCCTTGCAGGGCCCGGAGGCCGTCACGGTGCTTGCACGTCTGGCGCCGCAAGTAGCGACCATGACCTTCATGCAGTTTGCCAGCGTCACGCTGATGGGCGTCGAATGCTTCGTCAGCCGCTCGGGTTATACCGGCGAAGACGGTTATGAAATTTCCGTGCCCACCGAGCATGCCGAAGCTCTGGCGCGTCGCTTGCTGGATGAGCCGGAAGTCGCACCTATCGGTCTGGGCGCGCGTGATTCCCTGCGTCTTGAAGCAGGCCTCTGCCTGTATGGCCACGACATGAACACTGAAACCTCACCTGTCGAGGCCAGCCTGTTGTGGGCAATTTCCAAAACCCGTCGCGCCGATGGCGCGCGTGCGGGTGGTTTTCCGGGCGCAGCGCATATCTTTGCCCAACAGAAGAACGGCGTCGATAAAAAGCGCGTCGGCCTGTTGCCACAAGAGCGCACCCCAGTGCGTGAAGGTACCCAGATTGTAGATGCCAGCGATAACGTCATTGGTACGGTATGCAGTGGTGGGTTTGGCCCGAGTCTCGGCGGTCCGTTGGCAATGGCTTATCTGAACATTGACTATACAACGCTGGATACATCGGTCTGGGCAATGGTTCGCGGCAAGAAAGTTCCGATGCATATCGCTAAAATGCCTTTTGTTGCGCAACGTTACTTCCGCGGTTGAATAGCAGCGTCAAAAAAACAGCGACGCGTGCATCATATAAACAGGCTGTCCACTCTGCTGCCATGCGGAGTTGAACAGCCTGACGTCAGCACTTGAAACGCACCGGCAATGTGCACAAACACGTATAAACATGATGACTGCACCCATTCGGTGAACAAGCGTTTTGCCACCCTCTGCCCCCGGAAACAGGGTACGAAACAGGGGCTTGTTTTTGTCACAAGAGTTGGCGTAGAGTTTCTGAACTGTGTTTGCATAGGTCGCTGAATCGGGACCTGGGCAGTAGCTCTAGGTTTGCTACAACCCGCTCTACGTTTCTTACTTCCTGCAACCAGCCCCAGTACTCTTTCAGGTGAAAGAGGCTGTCATTAATTCAAGCGTCAAGGAAATAAGATAATGTCCACACGTCAGAGCGGCACCGTCAAGTGGTTCAACGACGAAAAGGGTTTTGGTTTTATCACTCCAGAAAGCGGTCCGGATCTGTTCGTACATTTCCGCGCGATTCAAGGTAACGGCTTCAAGAGCCTGAAAGAAGGCCAGAAAGTTACATTCGTCGCAGTGCAGGGCCAGAAAGGCATGCAGGCTGACGAAGTTCAAGCCGAAGCCTGAGCCACACCCCCGAAAGCCCCTGACATGACTGCCAGGGGCTTTTTTGCAGACGTCACTTCGTGAACGGCGGCTTCATCGTGACTGATAGCGTTACAACGCCCCGACACGTCCTCCGGCCTCAGGGTGATTTTCAGCCTGCCAGCCTGCCTCGCCGTCTGGCTGCCATCAGCTACGACATACTGCTTTGCCTCGCTCTGCAAATGATCACCACCTTTCTCTACAAGCTCATCTCAATGATGATCGTCGGTGAAGCACGTCTGCGCGAACTGTCCGAGTCAGGATCGCTGGACGGCGATCCACTGCTTTCGTGCCTTCTGCTGCTGGTCACCTTTGCCTTCTTCGCCCGATTCTGGACCCGTGGCGGGCAGACGCTGGGCATGCAGGCCTGGGGGATTCGCGTGCAAAACGCGGACGGCACGCGTATCAGCCTGACACAGGCACTGTTGCGCTTTGCGGTAGCGGTGGCTTCCTGGCTGTGCTTTGGGCTGGGCTTTATCTGGAGCCTGTTCGACACAGATCGCCGTACCTGGCACGACCGGTACTCCAGGAGTCGGCTGGTACGAGTACCTGGGCAGAGATAACCGCCCTCCCACCTGCCCCGCAAACAAATACGTCGCCCATGAAAAAGCCGACTCAGAGTCGGCTTTTTCAGAACTGCCAAACGCTATCCGGCGCGACGCAGTAACCACAAGCCCGCGACGGCACAGGCAGTGGCAGGCACCAGTACTGCCAGCAACGGCGGGAAGCCGAACACCAGGCTTGACGGGCCCAGCAGGTCCTGGACGATACGGAAAGTGAAACCGACCAATACGCCCGTAAACACGCGTTGTCCCAGCGTTACAGAACGCAGCGGCCCGAAAATGAACGAGATGGCCATCAGCACCAGCGCCACCGTCACGAATGGCTGCAAGACCTTGGTCCAGAACGCCAGCCAGTAACGACCGTTGCTCAAGCCCTGATCGGCGAGGTAATGCGAGTAGCTCCACAAACCAGAGATCGACAGCGACTCGGGCGGCATGACTACGGTGCTCAGCAATTGCGGGCTGAGAGATACATCCCATCGTTCCAGCGGAGTGTTGATAACCTCGGTGCTGCCGTCACGGAAATACGTGGTGGCGACGTCCTTCAGCTCCCAGTAATCCGTCTTGAAGTTGGCCTGCCGGGCGAAGCTTGAGGTCAGCATGTGGCGCTGATCGTCGAATCGATAGCGCGTCACGCCATACATCAGGCCGTTGGGCTGCACGGCGTTGATATGGATGAACTCATCACCCTGACGATGCCACAGGCCGTGCTTGGCGCTTTGCGCATCACCGGTGCCCTGGGCCAGCGAACGGTTGGCCTGCGCCTGATTCTCGGCATAAGGTGCGACGTATTCACCCACCAGCACACCGGCGACCATCAGGAACAGCATGGGCTTCATGACTGCCCACACGATACGCCCGATGGAAACACCCGCCGCACGCATGATAGTCAGTTCGCTGCTGCTGGCCAGGCTGCCCAGACCGATCAGACAGCCGATCAGCGCAGCCATCGGCAGCATGTCGTAGACGCGCCGTGGCGCCGTCATCAGTACGAAACTGCTGGCATCCCACACACTGTAGGTGTCGGAGATATCACCCATTTCGTCGATGAACGCGAACAGCGATGCCAGGCCAAGGATGATCCCCAGTACCGCCATAATGGCCATGAACACACTTTTGCCAATGTACCGGTCGAGCTTAACCACGAGCCACCTCCGCAACGCTACGGCGACTCGCCATTTTCAGCCTCAATGGCTCCCAGTAGAACAATCCGAGACCGATCAGCAGGAAGAGCCCATGGACCCACCACATGCCCAGCGACAAAGGCAGCTTGCCCTTCTCCAGCGCGCCGCGTACGGCAATCAGGATGGTCAGGTACGACATATAAAGAAGAATGGCTGGCAACAGTTTCAAGTAGCGACCCTGACGCGGGTTGACCCGAGCCAGCGGCACGGCCATCAGCGTCACGATGAAAACCAGGATCGGCAACGAGATACGCCATTGCAGCTCGGCCACATAACGCGGCGTGTTATTGCCAAACAGTTCAAGCGTCGGAATCGCTTCGCGGTCAGTGATCTCTTCGCTGATTTCAGGTTTTGGCAGCATCGCACCGTACGTGTCGTACTTGATGGTGCGATAGTCGGCCTGCCCCGGGTTACCGTCATAACGGTAGCCATTTTCGAGAATCAGAAAACGGCTGCCGTCGGGTCGAACTTCCTGGTGCCCTTTTTCAGCGACCAGCACAGTAATGCCGCGATCCTTGCTCTTGTCAGAGGACAGACGTTTTTCTGAAATGAACACACCGCCCAGTTGCGAGCGGTCTTCCGACATTTCCTGCGTGTAGGTGATACGCGTACCGTCACGCAATGCCTGGAAACGACCCGGCACCAGCGTGTCGAATTCGGTCATCGCATCCTGCTGATTGATCAGCAGCGAAAACTGCGTGGCACCCTGTGGCGCCAGACTGAAGCTCAACCATGCAACCAGAAGAGCGACCAACGCAGCAGGCGCCATGGTGATGGCGAGCAGACGTTGCTGGCTCATGCCGGTGGCCGCCAGCACGGTCATTTCGCTTTCCAGGTACAAACGGCCGTAAGCCAGCAGGATGCCAAGAAACAGCCCCAGCGGCAGAATCAGCTGCAGAAAACCAGGCAGGCGAAAGCCCATGATCATGAACAGCACGCCCGGATCCAGTGCGCCAGAGGCGGCCTGGGCCAGGTATTTGATGAAACGCCCACTCATGATGATTACCAGCAGCACGGCGCTGACCGCGCTCAGGGTAACCAGCACTTCTCGGGACAGATAACGAAAGACAATCAAACCAGACACTCCAGGGTTGTCAGGCTCAGGCAGCCAAACAAGGGAAATTGTGAGCCACGGCAACCGGATGTTCACGCCCGTCAAACGCCCGGGCCTTCAAAAATATGCGGCATTATCCTGTGATTGAGTGTTTATGTCACTGAGCACTAGGGATAGTTCCTGCATGGGCTTCACCGCGAGGCACTCTACGGGGTTGTCAGCAGTCGCACAGCAGGGTCAAACTGCAAGACTTGCCGCAGGCGCGATCCTCCAGACACCCTCCTCGCAAGAGGACAGAGGCATCCCACGCTGCGTAATCATTCATAATTGCGACTCTCATCGTTTATTCGGGGACCCCACATGGAATTGGTTGTTAAAAGCGTAAGCCCAGAAACCTTGAAGACTGCAACGCTGGTCGTCACCGTCGGCGAAAACCGCGTACTGGGACTCGCTGCGCAAAGCGTCGACACCCTCAGCGGTGGCGCGATTGCTGCCATTCTCAAGCGCGGCGACCTGGCAGGCAAGGTCGGCCAGAGCCTGTTGCTGCACAATCTGCCCAACCTGAAAGCCGAACGCGTGCTGCTGGTCGGCACCGGTAAAGAAGCCGAACTGTCCGACCGTCAACTCAAGAAAATCGTTGGCAGCGTTCTGACCTCGCTCAAAGGCCTGGGCGGCACCGACGCCGCCATCGCTCTGGATGACCTGACCGTCAAGCAGCGCGACACCTACGGCAAGGCACGCCTGCTGGTTGAAGCGCTGGCCGACGGCGAGTACGTTTTCGACCGTTTCAAGACGCAGAAAGCCGAAGCCCGCGCCCTCAAGAAAATCACGCTATTGACTGCCAAGGTCAGCGTAGCCGACGTCGAGCGTGCGGCCACCCACGCCCAGGCAATCGCTACCGGCATGGCGCTGACCCGCGATCTGGGCAACCTGCCGCCGAACATCTGCCACCCAACCTACCTGGGCGAAGAAGCCAAGGCGCTGGGCAAGGCTCACAAAAATCTGAAAGTAGAAGTGCACGACGAGAAAAAACTGGCCGAACTGGGCATGGGCTCGTTCCTGGCCGTGGCACAGGGCAGCGCCCAGCCACCCCGTTTGATCGTCATGAACTATCAGGGCGCCAAGAAAGGTGACCAGCCGTTCGTACTGGTCGGCAAAGGCATCACTTTCGACACCGGCGGTATCAGCATCAAGCCAGCGGCCGGCATGGACGAGATGAAGTTCGACATGTGCGGCGCGGCCAGTGTGTTCGGCACACTGCGTGCGGTACTGGAACTGAAGCTGCCGATCAACCTGGTGTGTATCCTGGCGTGCGCCGAGAACATGCCGAGCGGTACTGCGACCCGTCCAGGCGACATCGTCACCACCATGAGTGGCCAGACCGTCGAAATCCTCAACACCGACGCCGAAGGCCGTCTGGTGCTGTGCGATGCCCTGACCTATGCCGAGCGCTTCAAGCCGCAGGCGGTGATCGACATCGCGACCCTGACCGGCGCTTGCGTGGTTGCACTGGGCGGTCATACCACCGGCCTGCTGGGCAACAATGACGCACTGATCAATCAACTGCTGGACGCTGGCAAACTGGCCGATGACCGTGCCTGGCAATTGCCGTTGTTCGATGAGTACCAGGAACAGCTGGACAGCCCGTTTGCCGACATCGCCAATATTGGCGGACCGAAAGGCGGGACCATCACGGCGGCGTGCTTCCTGTCGCGCTTCACCAAAGCGTATGACTGGGCGCACCTGGACATCGCGGGTACCGCATGGCTGAGCGGCGGCAAGGAAAAAGGCGCTACCGGTCGTCCGGTCCCGCTGCTGACCCAGTATCTGCTTGACCGCGCTGGCGCCTGACACAGGCTGCCTTGTGGCGCATCGCGTAACGTCGATGCGCCACTGGCTCTGGAACCCCTATGACCCAAGTCGATTTTTACATTCTCCCGGTGGCCGACCCGGCTGCCCGTCTGGACTTCGCCTGCAAACTCACCGAAAAAGCCTGGCGCCTGGGACACAAGGTTTACCTGCACTGCAGCGATGCAGCGCAACGTGAAGACCTCGATGCACGGCTCTGGCGCTTCAAGGGCGAAGTATTCCTGCCCCACGGCGACGCCGAAAGCGATAACGACGCGCCGGTGGTGCTGGGCCTCGGCGATGACTCGGGCACACACGATGACTTGCTGGTCAATCTTGACCTGCGTATCCCGACCTTCTTCAAGCGCTTCGCCCGTGTGGCAGAAGTGGTTGTCGAGGACCCGGCCGTGCGCCTCGCCGCGCGTGAGAGTTTCCGCTCCTACCGCGAACAGGGTTATCCTCCGCAAGATCACCGACTGCAGCGTCTTTGAGGACACGATGGACACTTCAAAAAAAGCTGAATCCGCGCATTTGCTGGACGATCTTGAATCGATCCGCCAATTGCTCGGCGATGACACTACACAACCGCCGTTGCTGACCGACACAGTGCACCGTGAAGGCCAGATTCCCCTCTTGTTCGATGTGGTGGGCGGCAAGCCCAGGACTGATCACGATCACGAAGGTCATGATAATTACGACTATATCGACGAAGCCGATATACCGACCCTGGTCGCTGACACGCCTGACGTGCTGCCACCCGCGATCACCCCGGTATTATCGCCGCCAGCTCATGACGGGAACCCGGCACAGCCCAACCCTGACGCCCTGTTGCATCTGGACAGTGAACTGCGAGCCGCCGCGCAGTTGATCATGCAGGATGTGATCGACGATTTCGCGCCGCACATCGAAACCGAGATCAAGCGCAGGCTTGAAGCACGCATGGAACGCCTGGTTGTCGCTGCTACCGGCTCCAGGTCGTGAGCTGCAAGTAGAAGCCAACGCCAGCCACGTGCAGCTTGTGGCTAGCGACTGCCCTCAAGGGCTATACTTGTCGGCTTTCCCGAATTAATGCCACAGGTTCCCGCCGCGCATGGACAAGACCTACCAGCCGCACGCTATCGAAACTTCCTGGTACCAGACCTGGGAGTCAGAGAACTACTTCGCCCCCCAAGGCGCGGGTGACTCGTACACCATCATGATTCCGCCGCCAAACGTCACCGGCAGCCTGCACATGGGTCACGGTTTTAATAACGCGATCATGGACGCTTTGATCCGTTTCCGTCGCATGCAGGGTCGCAACACCTTGTGGCAGCCGGGCACCGACCACGCAGGTATCGCCACGCAAATGCTGGTGGAGCGTCGTCTTGAAGCCCAGGGCGTGAACCGTCATGAACTGGGTCGCGAGAAGTTTCTGGACAAGATCTGGGAATGGAAGGCCGAATCGGGTGGCAACATCAGCCGTCAGATCCGCCGACTGGGTTCATCAGTCGACTGGAGCCGCGAACGCTTCACCATGGATGACGGCCTGTCCGACGCCGTGAAAGAAGCGTTTGTCCGTCTGCATGAAGACGGCCTGATCTACCGAGGCAAGCGCCTGGTCAACTGGGACACCAAGCTGCACACGGCGATTTCCGATCTCGAAGTGGAAAACCACGACGAGAAGGGCCACCTTTGGAACCTGCGTTACCCTCTGGCTGACGGTGCAAATACCGCCGAAGGTCTTGATTACCTGATCGTTGCCACCACTCGTCCGGAAACCATGCTCGGCGATGCAGCCGTTGCGGTTAACCCGGAAGACGAGCGCTACAAGGCGCTGATCGGCAAGTTTGTCGAGCTGCCGCTGGTAGGTCGCCGCATTCCGATCATCGCAGACGACTATTGCGACCCGGAATTCGGCACCGGCTGCGTGAAGATCACCCCGGCTCACGATTTCAATGACTATGAAGTTGGCAAGCGCCACAACCTGCCGCTGCTGAACATCTTCGACAAGAACGCCGCCGTTCTGCCTGCTGCGCAGGTGTTCAACCTCGACGGTACACTGAACGAGAGCGTTGACGGCGGCCTGCCTGCTCAATACGCAGGGCTCGACCGTTTCGAGGCCCGCAAGCAGATCGTCGCCGCCTTCGACGCCGCCGGCCTGCTGGTCAGCGTGGATGATCACGCGCTGAAAGTCCCGAAAGGCGACCGCTCCGGCACTATCATTGAGCCATGGCTGACGGACCAATGGTACGTCTCCACCAAACCATTGGCCGAGCCTGCGATTGCCGCCGTTGAAGACGGTCGCATTGCCTTCGTGCCCAAGCAGTACGAAAACATGTACTTTTCGTGGATGCGCGACATCCAGGACTGGTGCATCAGCCGTCAGCTCTGGTGGGGCCATCGCATCCCGGCCTGGTACGACGAATCCGGCAAGGTCTACGTGGGCCGCGACGAAGCCGAAGTGCGCGCCAAGCACAACCTGGGGCCAGATATCGCCCTGCAGCAGGACAACGACGTACTCGACACCTGGTTCAGTTCGGGCCTGTGGACCTTCTCCACGCTCGGCTGGCCGGAAAAAACCAAGGCGCTGGAAACCTTCCACTCCACCGACGTGCTGGTCACCGGTTTCGACATCATTTTCTTCTGGGTTGCCCGGATGATCATGCTCACCATGCATTTGGTGAAGAACGAGGACGGAACACCGCAGGTGCCGTTCAAGACGGTCTATGTACACGGCCTGGTACGTGATGGACAAGGGCAGAAAATGTCCAAGTCCAAGGGTAACGTGCTGGACCCGCTGGACATCGTCGACGGTATCGACCTGGAAACGCTGGTACAGAAACGCACCAGCGGCCTGATGCAACCGCAATTGGCGAAGAAGATCGAGAAGCAGACCCGCCAGGAGTTCGCTGACGGCATTGCCAGCTACGGCACCGACGCCCTGCGCTTCACCTTCTGCTCGCTGGCCTCCACCGGGCGCGACATCAAGTTTGACATGGGCCGCGTCGAAGGCTATCGCAACTTCTGCAACAAGATCTGGAACGCCGCGCGTTACGTGCTCGACAAAGGCGAAGACTGCGGTCAGAACGGCGAAGCCGTCGAGCTGTCGCTGGCTGATCGCTGGATCATTTCGCAGCTGCAGCGCACCGAAGCCGAAGTGACCCGTCAACTCGAGCAGTTCCGCTTCGACCTCGCTGCTCAAGCGCTGTACGAGTTCATCTGGAACCAGTATTGCGACTGGTATCTGGAGCTTTCCAAGCCCGTACTGTGGGACGAAACCGCACCCGTCGAGCGTCAGCGCGGCACACGTCGCACGCTGGTTCGCGTACTGGAAGTCGCGCTGCGCCTGGCTCACCCGTTCATGCCGTTCATCACCGAAGAAATCTGGCAGCGTCTGGCCCCTCTGGCCGGTGCGCAAGGCAAGACGATCATGTTGCAGGAATGGCCGGTGGCCAACGAAGCACGCATTGATACGGCTGCCGAAGACGACATCGAATGGCTCAAGGGCCTGATGCTCGCAGTGCGCAACATCCGTGGCGAAATGAACATCGGTCCGGGCAAGCCACTGCAGCTGTTCCTCAAGAACGTTTCTACCGAAGACCAGCGTCGCTTGAGCGAAAACGACTACCTGCTCAAGAAGCTGGCCAAGCTCGAAGCCATGACCGTCCTGACTGACGGTGCCGAAGCGCCGCTGTCGGCCACCGCGCTGGTGGGCGACATGGAAGTGCTGGTGCCGATGGCTGGCCTGATCGACAAAGACGCCGAGCTTGCCCGTCTGGACAAGGAAATCCAGCGTCTGCAAGGTGAAGTGCAACGTGTGGGCGGCAAGCTGTCCAACGCGGCCTTCGTCGACAAGGCGCCGCCTGAAGTCATTGCCAAGGAACGCGCCAAAATGACCGAAGCCGAACAGGCCCTCGGCAAGCTGGCCGAGCAACACGCTCGTATCGCCAGCCTGTAACGCAAAAACCAGCCAGCCCGTTCACGGGCTGGCTTTTTATTACCTGAACATCTGCACTGACCTATTCGCGAGCAAGCCTGCGCCGCCAACTCTCCGAGGCCTGGCCACTCTTGCATACAGATTGCTCGCGAATAGGCCGGTTACTTCGACACCACGGCTGACATCACCACCATGACCGACACCCCGAAACCGCCTCGCAAAAAACCCCAACGACCTGCAAAACCAGTCGAGGCTCGCGAAAAAGCCACCCTGCACCCGCGTAACCGCCATCAAGGCCGCTACGACTTCCCCAAGTTGATCAAATCCAGCCCTGAGCTGGCGAAGTTCGTGATTCTCAACCCCTACGGCAAGGAAAGCATCGACTTCGCCAACCCGCAGGCCGTGCGGGTGTTCAACCGGGCGCTGCTCAAAGCGTTTTATGGCATCGCCCATTGGGACATCCCGGCCGACTACCTCTGCCCGCCCATTCCAGGACGTGCCGACTACCTGCACTTTCTGGCTGACCTGTTGGCCGAAGGCAATGACGGCGTCATTCCACGTGGCGCAGCTGTCAAAGCGCTGGATATCGGCACCGGGGCCAACTGCATCTATCCATTGATCGGGCACAGTGATTACGGCTGGCAGTTCGTGGGTTCGGACATCGACAGCACCGCCATTGCGGCAGCCACTACCATTGTCAAAGCCAATGGCCTGCACAAAGCCATCAGCGTGCGCCAGCAGAGCGATCGCAAGCACATCCTGCTCGGCTTGCTCGATAGTAGCGAACGCTTCGACGTGAGCCTCTGCAACCCGCCCTTCCATGCTTCGCTGGATGAGGCGCAGCGCGGCAGCCAACGCAAATGGCGCGCGCTGGGCAAGGCTGACCCCAAGCGCAAGCTGCCGGTGCTCAATTTCGGCGGTCAATCCCAGGAGTTGTGGTGCGAAGGTGGCGAGATCGGCTTCGTGACCCAGTTGATCCAGGAAAGCGCTACATTACCGTTGCAGGTTCTGTGGTTCAGCACCCTGGTGTCCAAGGCTTCAAACCTGCCACTGATTCAGAGCGCGCTGAAAAAGGCGGGTGCCCTGGAAGTGAAGGTTGTCGAAATGGGCCAAGGCCAGAAGCAGAGCCGCTTCGTGGCGTGGACCTTTCATGACAAGGCACAGCAACAGGCCTGGCCGCGCTGAGACGGACTGAGCCTTATGTGAATTGCCCATGAAAAACTGACGTCCACAAAAAAGCCGTGCCCGGTTATACGGCGCACGGCTTTTTCAACAGCAAGCAGGGCTTACTTGTTGATCGAGTCGCTCAGCACTTTGGCTGGTACGAACTTGATGACTTTCTTGGCAGCGATTTCGATGGCTGCGCCAGTCGAAGGGTTACGGCCAGTGCGAGCTGGGCGCTCAGCCACTTTCAGTTTGCCAATGCCTGGCAGAGTGATTTCAACGCCGTTTTCCAGTTGGTCTGCAACGATTTGGCCCAATTGCTCAAGAGCATTACGCGCGGTGGTTTTTGGCGCGTCGATAGCTTCAGCGATATCGGCGATCAATTGGTCTTTAGTAAGAGCCATGGTGGTGTTCCTTCCCTATCAAATTCATTTGGATTGCAGAGCGCAACGTCGGCCAGTAGCCAGGCAATGAACCTGGCCACCCGCTAGCAGCCACGATTAATCGCGAAGTTGTAGATACTGAAACCGGGTAATGGTTCGGCCTACATTTGCATAATCTGCATGCTTGACGCGCTAAGGTGCGCAAGACCGCGCAAAACTAGCACAGAGCCGAGCAAATATCCGCCCCTACCTATCCTTTTGGTCAGGTTTTAATGGGAATTGCGCAAAAAACGATCGCCGGGAGTATCGAGAAGCTGAAAACCCGCTCGCTCGGAGCCCACAAGCGCATGCGTGCGTTACACTTGGCGACTTGCTACGAGCCGCACGCTCTTCACCTTTTTCAGCCGAGAAGCCCATGCCGATCCGTCACTGCATCGTCCACCTGATCGACAAGAAACCCGACGGTACGCCCGCTGTTCTCCATGCACGCGACTCCGAACTCGCTGAGTCCCAGGCCATCGAGAACATGTTGGCCGACCTTAATGAAAGCTATAACGCCAAACAGGGCAAAGCCTGGGGTTTGTTCCACCCCGAGTCCGGCGCTCATCCTTTCAGCGGCTGGCTGAAAGAATATCTGGATGGCGGCACTGACTTCACGGCCTTCTCCCGTGTTGCGGTCGAACATCTGCAAAAGCTGATGGAAGAGTCCAACCTGTCGGTGGGTGGCCATGTGCTGTTCGCTCACTATCAGCAAGGCATGACCGACTACTTGGCCATCGCCCTGCTCCACCACAGCGAAGGCGTGGCAGTGAATGACCTGCTTGACGTGACCCCCTCACGACACCTGGATCTGGGGCAACTGCATCTGGCCGCCCGGGTCAATATTTCGGAGTGGCAGAACAACAAGCAGTCCAAGCAGTACATTTCGTTCATCAAGGGCAAGAACGGCAAGAAGGTCTCGGAGTATTTCCGCGATTTCATCGGCTGCCAGGAGGGCGTGGACGGCCCCGGCGAAACCCGTACCCTGCTCAAGGCCTTCAGTGACTTTGTCGAAAGTGAGGACCTGCCGGAAGAGTCGGCGCGCGAAAAGACCAAGACCCTGGTCGACTACGCCAGCAGCCAGAGCAAGATGGGCGAGCCCATGGGCCTGGAAGAGCTTTCCGAGCTGATCGACGAGGAGCGTCCACGGGCGTTCTACGATCACATCCGCAACAAGGACTATGGCCTTTCGCCAGAGATTCCGGCCGATAAGCGCACCTTGAATCAGTTCCGCCGCTTCACCGGCCGCGCAGAAGGTCTGTCGATCAGCTTTGAAGCGCACTTGCTGGGCGACAAGATCGAATATGACGAAACCGCAGGCACGCTGATCATCAAAGGCCTGCCGACCCAGCTCACCGATCAGTTGAAGCGACGGTAACCGGCCATGCTGCTGCGCACGCTGAAAAAATTCGCGTTGATCATGCTGGTGGTAGTGATTTATCAGAATTGGGGCCGGATCGAGCACTTCGTCAATCCGGCGCCCGCAAGCGTTGCGCAGAGCTACAGCCAGGCGAAAGTCGTGATGTACGCAACGGAGTGGTGTGGCTACTGCAAACAGACCCGGCGCTTCCTGGACAGCAAGGGCATCCCCTTCCAGGAATATGACATCGAGAAATCAGACGAAGGCCGCAAGGCCTACGAAGCGCTGGGTGGGCGCGGCATTCCGCTGATCGATGTCAACGGCACGATCATCCGGGGTTTTGCCCCGGATGACATATTGGCGGCGCTGAAGTAACACTCAATCCTTGATCAGCGCTTCTCGATCCTGAAACCAAACCGCGGGAAGTGCACATGCACGGTACCGGCGCGATCATCCTCGCGGCGCAGTATCAGCTCTTCAGTGCCCGCGAACACCAGCTCGCCCTCGACGGCTTCGACGCCGTAATCAATTGCTGAAATGGCTACCTGATCGCCCGCCTTGAAGCCATTCGGGTCCACGAAGTGTTCTTCAGGCAAGGCTGCGGGTGTAGCATTTTTCGCGATCTCCACGGCATCGGCAGAGCTCAGGTCGCTGGGCGCGCCATGACCGAAATCCAGCACACGGGCAAACCAGGCTGCGATACCTGCGTAGTCGTCCACAAACGGCGCAGTGACCGATGTCTGCTTGAGGAACCACAGTGCATGCGCCACCGAGAAATCGGCGATGGATGGCTCGCCAAACAGGAAGTCGCCATTGCGTGAAAGCTGCAGTTGCAGGCGAGACATGAGTGTCGGCCACTGGTGCTTGGCCTGCTCAGCGGGCAGGCGCGACGCATTACCACCATTGAACAGCGTCGAACGGTCAGCGATGAACGCTTTTGCGGCTTCCGGCGGCACCTTGGCAAATCGCACAGCCAACGATTCTGGCTGAAACACCAGGCTGACCGCGTGCAGAAACAGCACCGAGTCAGCCCAAGCAGCGAAGCCGGCAACGGTGAATTCCTGTCCTTCCGGGTAGAAGGTCGGTGATACCTTCTCTTGCTCCAGACGGCGCGCCATCAGTGCGGTGTCGCAATAAATGTCCGCGCCGATCTGCAGCACCGGCGTCTTGCGGTAACCGCCGGTCAACGCCGTCAAATCAGGCTTGGGCATGATCGAGGGGATCGTGACCGAGCGCCACGAAAGTCCTTTGTAGCCCAGCATCAAACGGGCTTTTTCCGCGAACAGCGACGTCGGGTAGTGATGAAGAATCAGCTCAGACATGGTCAGCCTCTGCGGCACATGGAAAGCCCACAGCTTAACCCGCGACGTCCAGTCAGCCTACCGACTCACGTGGATGGCAAGGCATCACGCTCGTGGATGGAGGCGCAATCACCCGCTGCGACATAGCTGGCAGCCAGGATCTCCTTGGCGCTCTTCCTGAGTTTTTTGATCAGCCGCTCCTGGCGAAGCGCTTCTCCTTTGCTCACGCACTGTTCAACGTAAACAAGCGCCACGGCAGGGCTTGAGTAAAAGAAACGTGCGCCCTTGCCGCGCTGATGAGCGGCAAAGCGCCGATGCGGATCATCACTGATCCCGCAGTACAGTGAGCCGTTGGCAGCCCGCACCAGATAGACAAACCAGCTTTTTTCCACAACCGGCGCGCCGGCCTTGGCGATGGAGGCAAGTGATACGCCAGGCACAACTGTCTCAGGTGCAGGCATTTCAGGCTGGGCGACGTCAGGCACGGCGGCTCTCGCTGAACGCTTTCAGGCCCTTGAGCGCCTGAGCACGGACCGCATCGCGCACCAGTGGCGTCCAGCCCAGCAAAAGACCCTTGGCACCCAGTGCCTGACGCGACCAGCGCCACATATCGAAATGATCGTGATGCTCGCAGATCTTGCCGTCGCGTAATACAAACCGTGCCTGAATGTCGTTGACCACCGTCCGGCCTGTCTGGCTGAACAGATACGTCGCCACCCAGTGCGCACTGCCAGTACGGTCGTCAGCACGCACCTGATCGAACACCACCGAGAAGTTTTTTGCACGCGACGTCAGCATTCGCCACATGTCACCCACCTGACGGCCACGCAGCTCGCCAAAGGCCGGATCGCTGAACACCACATCGTCGGTGTAACAGGCGCTCATCGCTTCCGCATCCAGCTGCGCGAACGCTTCGTAAAAGCGAGTGATCAGTGCGCTATTGGCCTGGCTTTGTTCTTCGTAGCTCATGCTTGCACATTCCTTTGGCGAAAGATGGGTGCACGATAAGCGGCAAATGACTCATTAGCCACCCACATTCGCCGCGCATATACAGCTTGTGGCCTGTGACTACTCCACCTTCTCACTGCTGACCTGCACGTACAGCGTGCGCCCTGCGCCCATGCCGGCGATCACGGCACCGATGCCCAGCACTGCGAAGATCCAGCCGATAGCGTCCCAACTGCCGGTCACGTCGTGTACGACACCAACCGCGAAAGGTCCCATCGAGGCGATGGTGTAGCCAAAGCCCTGGGCCATGCTTGAAAGATTCGACGCCACATGCGAGTCGCGTGAGCGCAGGACGATCAAGGCCAGCGCCAGGCTGAAGGTGCCGCCCTGCCCCAGACCGAGCAGGATCGCCCAGCCCCACAGGCCTTCCAGCGGCGCGTACAGGCAGCCGAACAGACCTGTGAGGGTCAGCGCCATGACCAACAGGATTGCCAGCCGTTGATCCTTGCCACGCGTGGCCAGCCACGGCGCACTCAAGGCGCTGATGACCTGGACGATGATCGAGCCGGACAACAGCAGACCTGCGGCGGTGGGCGTCATACCACGACCGATCAGGATTGATGGCAGCCAGCCGAACACGATGTATGACAGCGATGACTGCAGCCCCATGTACAGGGTGACCTGCCAGGCCAACGGATCGCGCAGCAGACCACGAACACGATAGACATCACGGCGCGTGCCATGCACTTCGCCGGTCTGTGGCAGCCAGAAGATCGCCGCAATCACTGCCGGGATCAGCCAGAATCCCAGGCCGATTTGCCAACTGTCTCCGAAGTACTGACTCAACGGCACGGTAGAGCCCGCCGCAATGGCCGCGCCCAGACAGAGGGCCATGGTGTAGACGCCGGTCATGGCGCCCGCTTGCCGGGGGAAATCACGCTTGACGATGCCGGGCAGCAGCACACCAATGATACCGATGCTCGCTCCCGCCAGCAGGCTGCCGCTGAACAGACCGACCTCGCCGAATGAGCTGCGTAATGCCAGGCCCGACGCCAGAATCAACAGGATGACCAGCACGACCCGCTCACTGCCGAACCGGCGTGCCAGAATCGGCGCCAGCGGTGCGAACAGCCCCAGGCACAGCACCGGCAAAGTAGTCAGCAGACCGGCTTCGGCAGCTGACATGCCCAGGCTTTCAGAAACCTTGTTGAGCAATGGCGCAATGCTGGACAGCGCCGGGCGCAGGTTGAGCGCAACCAGCACCAGCCCCAACAGCAGTAGCCAGGGTCGCTTCAAAATGGGGTGGGTTTGCTCGGCAGTCGCTTGCGGTGTGAGTGGAGCCTTGGCAGTCATCAGGTTCTCGGTATCAGGTATGTCGACCCGTTTCAGGGGGCAAGTATCCTGTTGGAGAATGATTGCGAACACAAGGTTCAGGTGCGATTGCATACAAGACGGTATTTGCAGGCGTAAAAAAACCGGGCGATTGCCCGGTTTCTTCATACCGCTCAAGCAGCTCTCAGGGATCAGTGAATGATCTGGCTGAGGAACAGTTTGGTACGGTCGCTTTGCGGATTGTCGAAGAAGTCGTTCGGCGCAGCCTGCTCGACGATTTCGCCCTTGTCCATGAAGATCACCCGGTTCGCCACAGTACGGGCAAAGCCCATCTCGTGGGTCACGCACAGCATGGTCATGCCTTCTTCAGCCAGGCTGACCATGGTGTCGAGTACTTCCTTGACCATTTCCGGGTCGAGTGCCGAGGTCGGCTCATCGAACAGCATGATTTTCGGTTTCATGCACAGGGCACGAGCGATGGCTACACGCTGTTGCTGACCGCCGGAAAGCTGACCAGGGTATTTGTGAGCCTGCTCCGGAATCCGTACACGCTCCAGGTAGTGCATGGCGATTTCTTCAGCTTTCTTCTTCGGCATCTTGCGAACCCACATCGGTGCCAGCGTGCAGTTCTGCAGGATGGTCAGGTGCGGGAACAGGTTGAAGTGCTGAAACACCATGCCGACTTCACGGCGGATGGTTTCGATCTGACGCAGGTCGGAGGTCAGCTCGGTGCCATCAACCACGATGCGCCCCTGCTGATGCTCTTCCAGACGGTTCAGGCAACGGATGGTCGTCGACTTGCCAGAGCCCGAAGGGCCGCACAAAACGATACGCTCGCCCTGACGCACGTTCAGGTTGATGTCTTTCAACACGTGGAACTGGCCGTACCACTTGTGTACGCCTTCCATCCGGATCATGCCTTCGGCGCCCAGAGGCTTACTGATAGCTTCACTCATCACAAAACTCCTAACGCTTGTGGCCAGTGTCCAGCTTGTGCTCCAGATGCATGGAGTAGCGGGACATACCGAAACAGAAAATCCAGAACACCAGTGCCGCGAAGACATAGCCTTCGGTGGCCATGCCGAGCCAGTTGGGGTCGGCGGCCGCCTGCTTGACGCTGTTGAGCAGGTCGAACAGGCCGATGATGATCACCAGACTCGTATCCTTGAACAGGGCGATGAAGGTGTTGACGATACCCGGGATTACCATCTTCAGCGCCTGAGGCAGAATGACCAGCCCCATGGCACGCCAGTAACCCAGGCCCATTGCCGCAGCCGCTTCGTACTGACCCTTGGGAATCGCCTGCATGCCGCCACGCACCACTTCAGCCACATAGGCCGACTGGAACAGGATCACGCCGATCAGGGCGCGCAGCAGTTTGTCGAAGTTCATCCCTTCTGGCATGAACAACGGCAGCATCACCGACGACATGAACAGTACGGTGATCAGCGGCACGCCGCGCCAGAACTCGATGAACGTCACGCAAACCACACGCACCGCAGGCATGTTGGAGCGACGCCCCAACGCCAGCACGATACCCAGTGGCAAGGCGCCTGCGATACCGACAGTGGCGATGACCAGCGTCAGCATCAGGCCGCCCCACTGGCTGGTAGGCACGGTGGTCAGACCAAACGCGCCGCCATGCAGCAGGTAGAACGCAACAATCGGGTAAATCACCAGGAAGCTCAGGCCGTATACAGCCTTGCGCGGCACCTTGGAGATAAACAGTGGCGCTACGCCCACGATCGCCAGAATGACCGTCAGGTCTACTCTCCAGCGCAGCTCGGTAGGGAAATAGCCATACATGAACTGACCGAAGCGCTGTTCGATGAACACCCAGCAAGCACCCGCCTTGGTACAGTCGGCGCGGGTCGTACCGATCCAGTTCGCATCCAGAAATGCCCAGTTGATGATCGGTGGCACAATCAGCCATACGAGGTAGATCGACAGCAGCGTCAGCAGCGTGTTGATCCAGCTGGAGAACAGATTGGCCCGCATCCATGCGACCACGCCAACGCTGGTTTTCGGCGGTGCGAGGTTGGGTTTGAAAATATGAGTAGTCATGCGTCTTTCCTCACCGCTCGATCAGCGCAATGCGCTTGTTGTACCAGTTCATCAGCAGGGAAATGCTGATGCTGATCGCCAGGTACACGCTCATGGTGATGGCAATGACTTCGATGGCCTGTCCGGTCTGGTTCAGCACCGTACCGGCAAACAACGACACCATTTCCGGATAACCGATACCGGCCGCCAGCGAAGAGTTTTTCGCCAGGTTCAGGTATTGGCTGGTCAGGGGCGGAATGATCACGCGCAATGCCTGCGGGATGATGACCTTGCGCAGAGTCGGGCCAGGACGCAGGCCGAGCGAGCGAGCCGCTTCGGTCTGACCGTGGCTCACCGACTTGATGCCCGAACGCACGATCTCGGCGATGAACGCTGCGGTGTAAACCGTAAGCGCCAGCGTCAAGGCCAGCAGTTCAGGGATCAAGACCCAGCCGCCGACAAAGTTGAAGCCCTTGAGCTCAGGCATTTCCCAGTGCACGGGAGAGCCGAATACCAGTGCCGTCAGCGTTGGAATCAGCACCATCAGCGCCAGTCCGACCCAGAACTTGTGGAACGGCTGACCGGTCTGTTCGAAGCGCTTGTTGGCCCAGCGGGTCATCAGAACCGTTGCGACAATAGCGACCACGACGCCGACCACGAATGGCAACATGCCTTCGGCAGCGAATGCCCTTGGCATATTCAAGCCGCGACTGCTGACGTAGAACATGTCCAGGTAGCCGTGAGCGTTACGCGGACCCGGCAGGGTCAGGAACACCGCGAAATACCAGAACAGAATCTGTAGCAGAGGCGGAATGTTACGGAAAACCTCGACGTAGACCGTCGCCAGTTTGCTGATCATCCAGTTGGGCGAGAGACGCGCCACACCGATGATGAAGCCAAGAATCGTCGCCAGGATGATGCCGATGAACGAAACCAGCAGTGTGTTGAGCAAGCCGATCAAAAACACCCGGGCATAGCTGTCCGATTCGGTGTAATCAATAAGGTGCTGGGCGATACCGAAACCTGCACTTCGCTCTAGAAAGCTGAAGCCGGAGGTAATGCCACGATGCTCCAGGTTGGTCTGGGTATTGTCGAACAGGAACCAGCCCATTGAGACCACAGCCACAATGGTGATGATCTGAAATAACCAGGCGCGCACTTTGGGGTCAGTCAAAGAGAGCTTTGACTTGGGTGCGACGATTTCATTTGGCATGAAGAGCCCCAGGAAAAATGGAACAGGACAAAACGCCCGGCCACCTTTTCAGGCGACCGGGCGCAGGGGTCAATCAGCGAATCGGTGGAGCGTACTGGATGCCGCCGGCGTTCCACAGAGCATTCTGGCCGCGCTTGATTTTCAGCGCAGTGCCTTCGCCCAGGTTACGTTCGAAAACTTCACCGTAGTTACCGACTTGTTTGACGATCTGAACTACCCAGTCCTTCGGCAGTTTCAGGTCTTTGCCGTACTCGCCGTCAGCGCCGAGCATACGGGCAACGTCAGGGTTTTTGGTCGACTTGGCTTCAGCTTCAACGTTCTTGGAAGTCACTTTGGCTTCTTCGGCGTTCAGCATGGCGAACAGGGTCCACTTGACGATCGAGAACCACTCTTCGTCGCCTTTACGTACGACTGGGCCCAGAGGCTCCTTGGAGATGACTTCTGGCAGAACGACGTAGTCGTCCGGCTTGGCCAGCTTGCTGCGCTGTGCATAAAGCTGCGACTGGTCGGAGGTCAGCACGTCGCAACGGCCGCCTTCCAGCGACTTGGCGCTTTCGTCGGAGGTGTCGAAAGTGATCGGCGTGTATTTCAAGCCGTTCGAGCGGAAGTAGTCAGAGACGTTCAGCTCGGTAGTGGTACCGGCCTGGATACAAACGGTTGCACCGTCCAGTTCCTTGGCGCTTTTGACGCCCAGCTTGTTGTTTACCAGAAAGCCGATGCCGTCATAGTAAGTCACGCCAGCGAACACCAGACCCATGCCCGAATCACGGGAACTGGTCCAGGTGGTGTTACGCGAGAGGATGTCGATTTCGCCCGATTGCAGTGCAGTGAAACGCTCTTTGGCGTTCAACTGGCTGAACTTGACCTTGGTAGCGTCGCCGAAAACAGCGGCAGCTACAGCACGGCACACGTCAGCGTCGATACCGGTGATCTTGCCGGTAGCATCTGGGACGGAAAACCCTGGCAGGCCATCGCTGACGCCGCACTGAACAAACCCTTTCTTCTGGATAGCGTCAAGTGTGGCACCTGCGTTGGCAGCCCCGGCCACACCGAGTGCTGCTACGGCTGTCACTACAGCCAGAGTGGATTTCAACATCTTCATTCAAAATCTCCAGTTTGCTCTTTGTTGTTTGGGAGTTTCAGTCGCGTCGCACCTTTGTGAGGCGCTAATGACCCGTGCTGGCTTATTTTTGGGTCATGCGACGCTGGACCTGAATCACGAGTCGCCTGCAAGATCATCTTCCATTCGTATCCATGATTCAGAAACGGTCCCCTGGACTGAAGCCCCATGATTTTCCCGGACCAGTGCGGTACAGGCTGAATCGTGTCGGGAATCCTGACGCATGGACTCCCGTGCCGCATTTCGATCGCTACAAGTAATAGCCTTATAGTGTTACCGAACGACGTAAGCGCCTCGACTCCAGTCCTGCTGTAGCAAAGCCCGTACCAGCATGCTGGCCAAGTCAAATTAGCGACAGGTCAAGACAAAAACTTGTACCCTTGCGACATCTTCTTTCATTTTTAAACTTGCAACGCACCTTATTAAGGCGCCCAAAAAGCGCAAGCGCACACTAATGGAGCACTCATGAGCGAACCCTTGATCATCGAACCATCCGCCTCCCCAGACGCCTGTGTTATCTGGCTGCACGGGCTGGGTGCCGACCGTTACGATTTCCTGCCGGTTGCCGAAGCATTGCAGACATCCCTGACCACCACCCGATTCGTACTGCCGCAGGCGCCAACCCGCGCCGTGACCATCAATGGCGGCTACGAAATGCCGAGTTGGTACGACATCAAATCCATGAGCGCCGCGGCCCGCGCCATCGACGACGATCAGATGGAGGCCTCGGCGCAAAAGGTGCTCGACTTGATCGAGCAGCAACGCGACAGCGGCATCGACCCGGCGCGGATCTTTCTGGCAGGGTTTTCCCAGGGCGGCGCGGTGGTGTTACACGCCGGTTATCGACGCTGGCAGGGGCCACTGGGCGGGGTGCTGGCGCTGTCGACTTATGCCCCGACATTCACCGATACGATGACGTTGTCAGCCAGCCAACAGCGCATACCCGGCTACTGCCTGCACGGTCAGCATGACGAAGTGGTGCATAACGCCATGGGACGGACCGCTTACGAGCACTTGAAAGCTCAAGGTGTCACCGTTCAATGGCAGGAATACCCAATGGGTCACCAAGTGTTACCGCAGGAAATTCATGACATCGGTGTATGGCTGACCGAAAAGCTGCGTTGACAGCGTCTCGGACGCGCCTGCGCGCTCCCGAAAGGACGCCTTCTGTAGCGGATAATGGATGACACTACGCCGAGCACGGATCTTGCTTTACACTGCTCGGCGTACATTCCTTAACCAATTGACGAGATCACCGTGCTCAAAGCACTTAAAAAGATGTTCGGTAAAAGCGAGGCTGAGCCGCTCGCGTCCAGCCCGACCGCTGCCAAGCCTGCCAGCAGTCCAAATTCTGATCGAGCAACCCTGACGCCGCCTTCGGAGCCCGCCACACAGCCTGCCCAGGCAAGAGCCCCGCGCACTGAAAAGCCCAAGGCCGAGCGCCCACGCCGTGAGCGCGTGGCGAAGCCGCCTGCTCCGGCCTGGAAGCTCGAAGACTTCGTGGTCGAGCCACAAGAGGGCAAGACCCGCTTTCATGATTTCAACCTTGCGCCTGAGCTGATGCACGCCATCCAGGACCTGGGTTTCCCGTATTGCACGCCGATTCAGGCGGGCGTGCTGGGCTTCACCCTCAAAGGCAAGGACGCTATCGGCCGTGCCCAGACAGGTACAGGCAAGACCGCTGCGTTTCTGATCTCGATCATCGAGCAACTGACCCAGACGCCGCCGCCAGAAGAGCGTTACATGGGCGAACCTCGCGCTCTGATCATCGCGCCAACCCGCGAGCTCGTGGTACAGATCGCCAAGGACGCCGCCGACCTGACCAAGTACACCAACCTGAACGTCATGACGTTCGTGGGTGGCATGGACTTCGACAAGCAACTCAAGCAGCTCGAAGCTCGGCACTGCGACATCCTGGTTGCAACACCAGGCCGCCTGCTGGACTTCAACCAGCGCGGCGAAGTGCATCTGGATATGGTCGAAGTCATGGTGCTTGACGAAGCCGATCGTATGCTCGACATGGGTTTCATCCCGCAAGTGCGTCAGATCATTCGTCAGACCCCGCACAAGGGTGAACGCCAGACGCTGCTGTTCTCGGCCACGTTCACTGAAGACGTGATGAACCTCGCCAAGCAGTGGACAACTGACCCGTCCATCGTTGAAATCGAATCGCTGAATGTGGCGAGCGACAATGTCGAGCAGCACATCTACGCGGTTGCCGGCGCCGACAAATACAAGCTGCTGTATAACCTTGTAACCGACAACGGCTGGGAACGCGTGATGGTCTTTGCCAACCGCAAGGACGAAGTGCGGCGTATCGAAGAACGCCTGGTACGCGATGGCGTCAACGCCGCGCAGCTTTCCGGCGACGTGCCTCAGCACAAACGGATCAAGACACTGGAAGGCTTCCGCGAAGGCAAGATTCGCGTGCTGGTCGCCACCGATGTGGCGGGCCGCGGCATCCACATTGATGGCATCAGCCACGTGATCAACTTTACCCTGCCGGAAGTGCCGGACGACTACGTTCATCGTATCGGCCGAACCGGCCGTGCGGGCGCCGATGGCGTCTCGATCAGCTTTGCAGGGGAAGACGACTCGTATCAGCTGCCCGCCATCGAAGAAAAGCTGGGCCGCAAGATCAGCTGCGAAACGCCGCCCACCGAACTGCTAAGGCCCGTGGTACGTCGCACCGTCTGATAACCCGGAGGCGAATACCCACAAAAAAAACGCAACCTTTGCAGGTTGCGTTTTTTTTGCCTGTTGCCAGGTCAGGCTCATGAGCAACAGCAGGCAGCACCCTGCCCTGCCTGGCTCATGTCACGGTCAGTCGCTGCCGTATCTGGGTGAGCGTGGCCCATAGAGCAACCCGGCAGGTCGGCCTGCCGACAGCAAACGGTTACTCGCAATACCCGCAATCGGATGACTGGCATCCGTAGAGCTGTTGATGATCTGCTTGACCGCAGCCGTGATCAGCATGCCGACCAGCCCACCACCATTGTTGTTGCCACCCTCGTCACTTGAGGCAGAGGCGGCGCCTGTCCACAGCGTAACGCCGGTACGCAGATCCACCAGCTTCGCTGTAACGGTCACGATGGTCTGGCTGCTGATGACGATGTAGCTGGTGCCGTATTGCGTGACGGTGATGTACAAACCGGCATCGGCGCCAAAGATTTCACGCAGCTTGGCTGGCGATGTGGCCTGTATATCATTGGCGTCGGTCAGGCCGTTATTGCGAAACGTCTCGTCGACCAACGCCACGGGCAGCACGTAATAGCCCGATTCAGCCAATGGGTAGGTCACTTGGGAGAAGGTGCTGTAGGTTGCCTTGAGGTCGGGCGACTCATTGATCGGCGGCAGCACCAGGATCGAGCGAGGTTTGCTCTCCTTGAATGCCGAGTAGTCGACGGTCTTGGGTTTGACGCAGCCTGACAAAAGCGCGATGGCAAACAGGCCTATTGCGACCTTGAATGGATGACGGCTCATTTGGCAGCTCCCGCGTGGGCATTCTTCAGCAAAAAGTCCATGTACGTGGTCGACTCAGGGAACAACGCCTTTTCGGTGCGAAACTCCTGGACCATCTGGTCATCCTTGCCAAGGCTGCCGTAGAGCATGCCCAGTTGAGCGTGGTAACCCGGCGGTGGCGTACCGTTGCTGGCGCGGATCTTCTGAAGATCCTCCTCCAGCTTGGCGACCTGAGCTTCCTTGGCTTCGCCCTTGAAGTACTCATAGACCTCAGGCTGATAACTGCCCCACTGGTACAAGGTTTTGGGCGGCTGCGCGCAGCCCGTGATCAAAGCACTCGCGACGACTGTCGTTGCGATCCAGCGCAACGAAACACTGCTTTTGCTCATAACGGTGGTAATTCCCTTTATTCAAATCAATTGGCGACAGGCTTCCAGGCACCGCTGTCTACCGCACGCACCATATTGTTGACGGCTTCTCGCATGGCCAGATCCAGCACCTTGCCATTGAGCGTCGAGTCATAGCTGGCCGTGCCGCCAAAACCGATGACTTCGCGGTTGGACAGCTCGTACTCACCCGCGCCCTGCGTCGAATACACCACTTCCGAGGTGCTGATATTGACGATATTCAGCGCAACCTTGGCGTAAGCGATTTGCGACTTGCCGCGCCCCAACAAACCGAACAACTGCTGATCACCGGTCTCTTTGCGACCGAACTCAGTGACATCACCAGTGACCACATAATCGGCGCCTTTGAGACGCTGAGCGGTGGACTTGATGGAGGCTTCGCGCTTGATTTCCTCAAGGTTGTCGCGGTCCAGCACGTTGAATCGATTGGTCTGCTGCATGTGGGTGATCAAGATGGTCTTGGCCTGTCCGCCGAGACGATCGACACCGTCAGAAAAAATACCGCGCATGTAACTCGAACGGTTATCGAACTTGCCGACCGCGACCGGGTAGCGAACCCCGGTGTATGCGACACCGGCGCTCTCCACCTTCGCCACCGGCAGTGCGCGAGAGCTCTCGGTCGCACAACCACTTACCAGTGCCAGCGTGACTGCTGCCATCCCTGTGACTAAAACCTGCTGCACTTTTCTCACGTCCATACTCCGGTCTTTTCAACTGAAACTGATCGCGACGCCCACACTGCAAGGCGCAGGCTCACGATTAAAAAGGAAAGAAATCTGCCTGAACGGCCACATGTTTGCCGTCATGGGTCGACGTGCATCAACGGACGAGCCCACTTCAGGGGGCTATTTCCAGCGCTGCGCAGCCTCATGATCACTGTGCCGCCCTTCGACCCAACGCGGACCTTGCGGGGTGTTCTCCTGCTTCCAGAACGGTGCGCGAGTCTTGAGGTAGTCCATGACGAAGTCACAGGCTTCGAATGCCGCCTGACGATGGGCACTGGCCACACCGACGAAGACAATAGGCTCGCCCGGCTCCAGCGCCCCCACCCGATGCAGCACCTCCAGCCTGAGCAACGGCCAGCGCTGCTCGGCTTCGACAATGATCTTTGCCAGCGCTTTTTCAGTCATGCCGGGGTAGTGTTCCAGAAACATTCCTGACACGTCGCGCCCGTCATTGAAGTCGCGCACATAGCCGACGAAGCTGACCACTGCACCAATGCCGACATTGGCAGCATGCAGTGCATTCACCTCGGCACCCGGGTCAAATGCTGCGTGTTGCACGCGAACTGCCATATCAGCCTCCGGTCACTGTCGGAAAAAACGCCACTTCATCGCCATCCACCAGCGGCTCGTCCAATTGACACAACTCCTGATTGCGGGCGCACATCAGGTTCTGCTCGCCAAGCACCTGCCATGCATCGCCGCGTGCCAGCAACTGCTGACGGAGTGCATCCATGGTCGAGAAGTCGCCTTCGACCCGTTCGCTGTCCAGCCCGAGCACTTCGCGATAACGGGCAAAATATTGAACCTGAACCTTCATTGCCCCTCCGCCTCGCCGGCGATGAAATGACCGCTCTTGCCGCCCAGCTTTTCGAGCAGACGCACAGTTTCGATAACCATGCCGCGATCAACTGCCTTGCACATGTCATAAATGGTCAGGGCCGCGATGCTGGCAGCGGTGAGCGCCTCCATTTCCACACCGGTCTGCCCGGCCAGCTTGCAACGCGCAATGATACGTACTGCGTCAACGCCTTCCGCCGCCAGTTCGACCTTGACGCTGGTGAGCATCAACGGATGGCAGAGCGGGATCAGGTCACTGGTTTTCTTTGCCGCCTGGATGCCTGCGATGCGGGCCACAGCAAATACATCGCCCTTGGGATGGCCACCGCTGACGATCATTTCCAGCGTGGCGGGCAGCATGCGTACAAGTGCTTCAGCCACAGCTTCACGGGACGTCATCGCCTTATTGGTGACGTCGACCATGTTGGCGCGACCTTGGGAATCGAGATGAGTGAGCACAGCCTTACTCCTGAACAGGAGCGGCGATTGTAAACCAAATGTGCGGCATGGGGCTGGCTGAGCGCAGACTCTGCAGGAGTAAGTTTGCTCAAAAAGCGATGGTAAAGAGCCATGTTAGTGGCAGTTGTGTCGTCATCTTCGCGTGCAAGCTCGTACTGGTTGCAAACGCTTTCGGGGGAGTCAGCCTGCTGACGAAGAGGGCCGTGAGTCCAGCGCCAGGCATATTTAACGCCTGGCGCTGGAGGTGGGTACGCTATACGGCTATTACAAATGGCTTTCTGCGTATTCGGCCAGAATGGAACGTGGCACGCCCTGCAAGGTAATGTGCACGCCGTTGGGGAAGTCTTTGAAACGCTCCGTCAGGTAGGTCAGCCCGGAACTGGTGGCCGACAGATAAGGGGTGTCGATCTGCGCCAGGTTACCCAGGCAGACCACTTTGGAACCGGCGCCAGCACGGGTGATGATGGTTTTCATCTGGTGCGGTGTCAGGTTCTGGCATTCATCAATCAGGATCAGGCTCTGCTGAAAACTGCGACCTCGTATGTAATTGAGGGATTTGAACTGCAGCGGTACTTTGCTGAGGATGTAATCGACACTGCCATGGGTGCTTTCGTCATCCATGTGCAAGGCTTCAAGGTTATCGGTGATCGCGCCGAGCCATGGCTCCATTTTTTCCGCTTCGGTGCCCGGCAGGAAGCCGATTTCCTGATCCAGGCCCTGAACGCTGCGGGTTGCGATAATACGACGATAGCGTTTGGTAACCATGGTCTGCTCGATGGCCGCCGCCAGCGCCAGAATGGTTTTACCCGAACCGGCCGCACCGGACAGATTGACCAGATGGATATCCGGGTCGAGCAACGCGAACAGCGCAAGCCCCTGATAGATGTCACGAGGCTTGAGCCCCCACGCTTCCTGGTGCAGCAGTGGCTCCTGATGCATGTCCAGAATCAGCAGTTCATCGTTCTTGACGCCTTTGATCCAGCCCACGAAGCCTTGCTCATCAATGATGAACTCGTTGATATGCACGGCTGGCAGGGTTTCATTGAGCTGGACACGATGCCAGGTGCGGCCTCGCTCCTGACGGGTATCGACCTTGTTGACCCGGTCCCAGAACGAGCCGGTCATGTCGTGATGGCCACGCGACAACAACGAAACGTCGTCGACCAGCTGGTCGGTGCTGTAATCCTCGGCTGCAATGCCGCAGGCGCGCGCCTTGAGGCGCATGTTGATGTCTTTGGTCACCAGCACTACGCTCAAGTCCTTGTTGCGCGCGTGCAGGTCGATCAATTGATTGATGATGATGTTGTCGTTGAGGTGTTCCGGCAAAAGGCTGTTGGGCTCTTCGCGCTTGCTCATGAGGATGGACAGATAGCCTTTGAGCACGCCGGTGCCGCGGTCGATAGGCACGCCTTTTTCAACATCTTCCGGCGAGGCCTCGCCCAGGGTCTTGTCAATCAGGCGGATGGCCTGGCGACACTCGGCGGCCACTGAATGTTTACCGTCCTTGAGTTTGTCGAGTTCCTCCAGAACCGTCATGGGAATGGCAACGTGATGTTCTTCGAAATTCAGCAATGCGTTTGGATCATGGATCAATACATTGGTATCGAGCACGTAAAGGATAGGCTGGTTGGTGGAAGGGGTGCGTCCGTGATCATCCATACTCGCTCACCTTTGTAGTAGCCAGGCGACGCAGAACCACGACAGTGCTGCGCCACGAAAAGGCCGCCGGTTTCTCCCCTTCAGGCAGGGCAGAAGTGTTGCTCAAGGTGGGTCTTTGAGGACGCCACCTGTGTTGCAGGTTTCGGCGGTCTGTATTCGTAATACAGCAAAAGGGATGACAGAAAAAAGCTCTTTGACAGTTTTTTGAAGTTTATTTCACAGGATGACGAATAGCGCTTGGCGGACATCCGTGGCGCGTTTACAGTCCGAAGTCAGCCTTGGCTGAATTCAACGTCACTCCCCTTCCGGCAACGCCTCTTCGCTGCTCTCCAGCCCTTCATTTTCGGGGGCCTCAGAGATGTTTCGGCAGTCATCCCAGATCAGTTCGCTTTGCGCCGTATTGGCCAGCAGCAGCGGCAACGCCGACTGCGCCTTGTTGGCCGTGTCATGGAACACCACGGTACCTCGGCGCCAGAGCAGCATGAGCGTCAGCACCCGGTCACCCGACTGTTCGGCAGTGAGCCGGCCCGCTGCGTCCTGTGCATCAATGTTCCACAACGACACCCGCAAATGCTGGGAGCGGAAATAGTCGCCGCTATCAGCGCGACGGTGGCCATATGGGGGGCGGAACAACGGCACGAAGTTGTCGGGCAGGATGCGCTGAACCAGTTCGGAACTGCGTTGCACAGAATCCTGCCAGTCAAGCCATTGGCTATGCGAGCGATACTCCCAGCCCTGGATACCGACGCATTGCTGGCGGTACAGGGCCTGAAGCGAGCTGGCAGAGCTGCCCTCCAGTCGGTCCTGCAAGCTTTTACCCAGAACAAAGAATGTGGCATTCATCTTCTGTTGGCGCATGAAATCGGCAAGCCAGTCGGTACCGCCGTCGGCAGCACTGGGGCCGCCGGCAAAGTTGAGCATGAAGGTACGGTCAGGCATCTCGTCACCGCTCATTTCATCCGAGTTGTAACGCTCGATCTCGCTGCTGGTCTGCGGGAAGAGTGCCGCCATGAACAACAGTTCATTCAGGTAGCGCTGGTGAAACACTGCGCTGGGTTTGGCCCAGGCCGCATAGAAAGAGTCGTTGGAAACCTGATATTCCTCGGCTCGCTGACGCAACTGATCCATGTCTTCGACCAGCACACAGAAGTTGGCGTCCTCTTCGCAGCTTTTCTGCGCGCTCTGATAGTTTTCCAGCAGCCGTGACCAAAGCCGATGGCGAACCACATTCAGCGACGACACATTGACGTAACGCAGACCGAGACGCTGCTTGAGCCCTTCTTCGTCCAGCTTCTCACTGAGCAGAAGCTGATGAGCGAACGCCAGAATTTCTGCACGGGAGGCGACGTCGAACAGCGCGGACGTCTCCAGGCGCTCTGGCCAGACGCTGCGATCCATCGTGGCGATCACCGGAGCGGCCGCCTGAGCCTGGGCCCAGAACAGACACGCGCAAACTGCTAAAACAATACGCAAACCCTTTGCCCTCTCTGTCTACGGTCAACGCCATGACCGGCGCGCCACTATAGCTGATCCCGGGCCCGCGTCTTGTGTCCGCACGCTGACAAAGCCGATATCGCCGACTGACGCAGGGTGTGCCTGTGCGCGTGGAGGCAGGTCGACTGGCCAGTACGCGAGCTCTATCGCCACCATAGCTGGAGTCACGGGCGCACACCCCCTAGAATCGCCGGACGATCAAAGGAGACGACTTCATGCTGATGGTGATTTCCCCAGCGAAAACCCTCGATTTCGAAACACCGCCCACGACCGAGCGTTTTACCCAGCCGCAGTACCTGGATCACTCACAGGAACTGATCACCCAGCTTCGCGAGCTGACACCCGCACAGATCGGTGAGTTGATGCACCTGTCCGACAAGCTGTCGGGCCTAAATGCCGCACGGTTCGGCAGCTGGAACCCGGCGTTCACGCTCGACAATGCAAAACAGGCACTGCTGGCATTCAAAGGCGATGTATACACCGGTCTGCAGGCCGAGACGCTGAGCGAAGCGCAGCTCACCTACGCCCAGGACCACTTGCGCATGCTGTCCGGCCTCTATGGCCTGCTGCGCCCATTGGACCTGATGCAACCGTACCGCCTGGAAATGGGCACTCGATTGCCGAACGCGCGAGGCAAGGACCTTTACGCATTCTGGGGAACGCGTATCAGCGAATGGCTCAATGAGGCCTTGGCCGAACAGGGCGACGATCTGCTGCTGAACCTGGCGTCCACCGAATACTTTTCGGCCGTCAAGCGCTCGGCATTGAACGCCCGCATCATTGATACCGAGTTCAAGGACTTCAAGAACGGCCAGTACAAGATCATCAGCTTCTATGCCAAGAAAGCGCGCGGCATGATGAGCCGCTTCGTGATTTCCGAACGCATCAACAACTCCGACGCACTAAAAGAGTTCGATGTCGGGGGGTACTGCTACAACGCGGAGCAGTCCACACCAACCAAGTTAGTGTTCCTGCGTAACGTCGAAGATCAGCTCTGACGGACTGTTGATCCAGTAACAGTTGTGTGGCGCCTTGCCGCTACACAACTCATCCCCTCTTTTTCAACCCCTGATTGCCAGCTTAATGACGTCAGATAAATGTCATTTAAAAATCGTCCTACAAACCGCCCCGCGATTCTCAAAAAAATAACAACTTTTTTCAGTAGTAGCATTTTAGTTTTTTGCACTGATAGCACTTTCACACCCACCCCGCTTAACTCCCCGCCAACTAGGCACAAAACGAAAAGTGCCATCAATATGCAACTGCCTATGTCACAGGTTCGATACGTTGTTTTCTCCAAAACAGGACGAGCGGCCAGGAACTAAATGCGAAACCTTACGCTCCTACATCCCGTAACAATTCTCGGCAACGTTGTAAGAGATCACTTACAGGGTCACGAGGGTAAAGGGAAGTTACCGACGACGTGCCTTCTTCGACAAGCGAAGGCGTCAGGTACCGAAATTAAACTCATATCACTAGTTGAAGTAGGTAGACAGGCGAAGCACCAGAATGGTGTGGCGCGCAGGACTCGACAATGATAGCCAAGGCTCTGCACCAAGGCTTTTAGCTCCTGATCCGCCGTCGATCGCTACACAGGAGTGGTTTACTGCATCCAAGAGAGCAGGGCCCTGCCCGGTAAGGCCAGGTCACTTGCCGCTTGTACTTAGTGTCATTTGAGTCAACCCCGCTTGTTTGGGCACTCACTCATTATTTTGCCTGCGTTAGTTTAACGGCTGTTACTCGCCGTGATAACGGGCGCGTGTCACCTGCTGGCCAAAATTAATATCCAGCCAACTTATGGCGTAAACATCGAGGAGAATACGATGCGTATCAGCATCTTTGGTTTGGGTTATGTCGGTGCAGTCTGTGCCGGTTGCCTTTCTGCACGGGGTCATGAAGTTGTCGGTGTGGATATTTCCAGCACCAAGATCGACCTGATCAATAGCGGCAAGTCGCCTATCGTTGAGCCGGGTCTCGAAGACCTTCTGGCGCAAGGTATTCGTACCGGTAAACTGCGCGGCACTACCGACTTTGCAGAGGCCATCCGTGCCACCGATCTGTCGATGATCTGCGTGGGTACGCCCAGCAAGAAAAACGGCGATCTGGAACTCGATTTCATTGAAGCCGTGTGCCGTGAAATTGGTTATGTCCTGCGTGACAAAACTTCCCGTCACACCATCGTGGTCCGCAGCACCGTACTTCCGGGCACTGTTGCCAACGTGGTTATTCCTATCCTTGAAGACTGCTCGGGCAAGAAAGCAGGCGTGGACTTCGGTGTAGCAGTGAACCCTGAGTTCCTGCGTGAAAGTACTGCCATCAAAGACTACGACCTGCCACCGATGACTGTGATCGGTGAATTCGACAAGGCGTCGGGCGACGTCCTGCAATCGCTGTACGAAGAACTGGACGCACCGATCATCCGCAAGGACATCGCCGTTGCTGAAATGATCAAGTACACCTGCAACGTGTGGCACGCCACCAAGGTCACTTTCGCCAACGAAATCGGCAACATTGCCAAGGCCGTCGGCGTCGATGGTCGCGAAGTGATGGAAGTGGTCTGCCAGGACAAGGCACTGAACCTGTCCCAGTACTACATGCGCCCTGGCTTCGCATTCGGCGGTTCCTGCCTGCCGAAAGACGTGCGTGCCCTGACCTACCGCGCCAGCACCCTGGATGTTGATGCTCCCCTGCTCAACTCCCTGATGCGCAGCAACGTTTCCCAGGTTCAGAACGCGTTCGACATGGTCGCCGCCTACGACACTCGCAAAGTCGCCCTGCTGGGTCTGAGCTTCAAGGCCGGCACTGACGACCTGCGCGAAAGCCCGCTGGTAGAACTGGCGGAAATGCTGATCGGCAAAGGCTTCGACCTGAGCATCTACGACAGCAACGTTGAATACGCACGTGTTCACGGCGCCAACAAGGAGTACATCGAGTCCAAGATTCCGCACGTTTCGTCGCTGCTGAATTCGGACTTCGATCAAGTCATCAATGACTCTGACGTAATCATCCTTGGTAACCGCGACGAGCGCTTCCGTGCACTCGCCGACAAGACGCCAGAAGGCAAACGTGTCGTTGACCTGGTGGGCTTCATGTCCAAGGCCACCAGTGAAGAAGGCCGTGCCGAAGGTATCTGCTGGTAAATCAGCCGCAAGCCACAAGCGCCAGGCTCCAAGCCACAAGTTCAAGCGTTGCTTGAGCTTGGGGCTTGAGGCGTGCAACTGACTTTGGGATACAGATTATGCAGAGGCTAAAGCACGGCCTGTTACAGGCCGCCGGTTGGCTGTTCTACCTGAGTTTATTAATGGGCATTGCTACGGCATTGCCCACCAGTATCTTCGACTCACAGTCGAAGAACTTTATCTTCCTGATCGGCTTCATTGGTATCTGGCGTTATTCAATGGGGTTCACGCACTTTGTGCGCGGGATGATTTTTCTGTACATCGTTTATCCGCACTTGCGTCGCAAGGTTCAGAAGTTGGGTACGGCGGCAGATCCGTCCCATGTATTCCTGATGGTGACCAGTTTCCGTATCGATGCGTTGACCACCGCTCAGGTGTACAGCTCGGTGATTCGTGAGGCGATCAATTGCGGTCTGCCGACAACTATCGTCTGCTCGCTGGTGGAAATGTCAGATGAACTGCTGGTCAAGAGCATGTGGGCAAGGCTCAACCCTCCAGACCGCGTGAAACTCGACTTCGTGCGCATTCCGGGTACCGGCAAACGTGACGGCCTGGCGTACGGCTTCCGCGCCATCTCGCGTCACCTTCCGGATGAACGTGCAGTTGTGGCCGTGATCGACGGCGACACTGTGCTCAACGAAGGCGTCGTGGCCAAGACCGTGCCGTGGTTTCAGCTGTTCGACAATGTCGGCGGCCTGACCACCAACGAGTTTTGCGAAGTGCGTGGCGGCTACATCATGAGTGAATGGCACAAGCTGCGGTTCGCCCAGCGCCACATCAACATGTGCTCCATGGCTCTGTCCAAACGCGTACTGACCATGACTGGTCGCATGTCGGTGTTCCGCGCCTCGGTCGTTACCAACCCAGAGTTCATCGCCGATGTCGAAAGCGACTCGCTCAACCACTGGCGTCTGGGGACGTTCAAGTTTCTGACCGGCGATGACAAGTCCAGCTGGTTCAGCCTGATGCGTCTGGGTTACGACACCTTCTACGTACCGGATGCAGCGATCAACACCGTTGAACACCCGCCCGAGAAGAGCTTCCTGAAGGCCAGCCGCAAGCTGATGTACCGCTGGTACGGCAACAACCTTCGCCAGAACTCGCGTGCGCTTGGCCTGGGTGTTCGTCGCCTGGGAATGTTCACGAGTGTGGTGCTGTTTGACCAGCGCGTGTCGATGTGGACCTCGATCCTCGGATTGAGCGTCGCCATCATCGCCAGCTTCAAGTATGGCGGTGCCTTCCTGCTGATGTACCTGCTGTGGATCGGCATTACCCGCCTGATCCTGACGCTGCTGCTGTCCTTCTCGGGACACAGGATCGGCCCTGCCTACCCCATGATCCTCTATTACAACCAGATCGTCGGCGCCTTGATGAAGATCTACGTGTTCTTCCGCCTGGATCGCCAGTCCTGGACTCGCCAGGACACCAAACTCAGCCGCGACATGGCCAGCTTTCAGGGCTGGTTCAACACGTGGTCATCCCGAACCATGACTTTCTCGGCTGGCACCATCTTCGTCGCCGTGCTGTTGACGATGGTTTGACCGGGCCAACGGATTAATCGCTTAAGTAGGAAAAATAGCCATGAATACAGCCGTGAATGCGAACGTCGTACATGAATCCGAAGCCCAGCGCCAACACGCACGGGTCAAGATCCCTGCCAAGCTGCGCCTGCTGAACAATCAGCCGAATGCCCCTCTGGTCCGTATCGAAGACTTGTCAGCGGGTGGCTTGAGCTTCATTGCCCCGCAAGGTGTGAGATACACCACGGGCGAAGTGATCAAGGGTCGCCTGCAGTTTCTGATCGACAACCTTGGCCTGGCCATGGACGTTGAATTGCAGATTCGCTCGTTGGATAACGCCAGCGGCCGTGTCGGTTGCCAGTTCCAGAACCTGGAAGCTCAGGACATCGCCACCCTGCGTCACCTGATCACTTCTCACCTGTCCGGCGACATCGTGAGCATGGGCGAGGTGCTGGCAACCTTGCAGCGCGACAACTTCACCAAGGCGCGCAAGGTCAAGGGCAGCGACGGCGGCATGAGCACGATGGGACGTCTGCGTGCGGTCACGTTCAGCCTGGGTATCTTCATTGTCGGCCTGGCGGCGTTCGGCTTCATCTTCAAAACTGTCTACGGCCTGTATTTCGTCAGCCACGCCTCGGCGGGCCTGGTGTCGATCCCGAGCATGGACGTGACCATGCCCCGTGAAGGCACCGTGCAAAGTCTGGTCGGTCCCAACGGCGAAGCAGTGAAAGGCGCGCCTCTGGCCACCTTCAACACCAGCATGCTGGAAATGCTCAAGGGCAGCCTGACCGGTGAAGACCTGCAGCCGGCGAAGATCGAAGAGCTGTACGGCAAGCAAATGAGCGGCACCATGACCAGCCCTTGCGATTGCGTGGTTGCCCGTCAACTGGTGGCTGATGGTCAGTTCGCGTCCAAAGGCCAGGTGATCTTCCAGCTCGTACCGCGCAATGCACCGGCTACCGTCGAAGCACGCTTCACCTATCGCCAGTTCAACGACGTCAAGCCAGGCACCCGTGTCAGCTTCCAGATCGCCGGTGAAGACAAACTGCGCACTGGCCAGATCGTCAGCAGCACCAACCTGAGCGACACCGACCTGTCTACCGACATTCGCGTTCAGATCAAGCCTGATGAAAGCCTGAGCAGCTCGCTTGCCGGCCGTCCTGTTGAAGTGGTCAGTGATCGCGGTCCTTCCGTGAACTGGCTGATCGACAAAGCCATGGCTGCGGGTCTGTAATCATGAGCAGCCCACTACGACGCCTGTCGACCCCCACGCTATTGAGCCTCGCTGTCGCGCTCGGCCTGAGCGGCTGTGCCGGCCTGCCTGACCAACGCCTTGCCAATGAAGCCCTGAAAAACGGCGACACGGCACTGGCGGAGCAGAACTATCGGCAGCTGGCGGACCTGGGCTACAGCGATGCACAGGTTGGCCTGGCAGACATTCAGGTCAATACCCGTGACCCCGCCCTGCTCAAGCAGGCCGAGGCGACTTACCGTGCTGCGGCGCAGACTTCGCCACGTGCGCAATCGCGTCTGGGTCGCCTGCTGGCGGCCAAGCCCGATGCCACGGACGCCGAGCGTCAGGAAGCCGAAGGTCTGCTCAAGCAAGCCTTCGCCAATGGCGAGTCGGGCACCCTGGTGCCACTGGCCATGCTGTACCTGCAATACCCGCACAGTTTCCCGAATGTGAACGCGCAGCAGAAGATCAGCCAGTGGCGTGCTGCCGGCTATCCGGAAGCCGGTCTGGCCCAGGTGCTGCTGTATCGCACTCAAGGCACCTACGATCAGCATCTCGATGAAGTGGAAAGCATCTGCAAGCAGGCGCTTAACACCACCGATATTTGCTACGTCGAACTGGCCACGGTTTACCAGAAGCGCGGCAATACCGAGCAACAGGCTGCGTTGATCGCGCAACTCAAGAGCGAACACGCTGCCGGTCGCATCGGCGCGCAACGTGTCGACAGCGTGGCGCGCGTCCTGGGTGACAGCGAAATCGGCACGCCGGACGAAAAGACCGCCCAGCAATTGCTCGAAGACATCGCACCGGGTTATCCGGTTTCCTGGGTCACACTGGCCAAACTGCTGTACGACTTCCCGGAACTGGGTGACGTCAACAAGATGATGGAATACCTGGACAACGGACGCGCCGCGGACCAACCGCGTGCCGAGCTGTTGCTGGGTCGCCTGTATTACGAAGGCAAGTGGGTGCCAGCCGATGCAGCCAAGGCTGAAGAGCACCTCAAGAAAGCCTCCGCCACAGAGATCTCTGCCCACTATTACCTCGGTCAGATCTATCGCCGCGGCTACCTGGGTCAGGTCTATTCACAAAAAGCCGTGGATGAATTGCTGACCGCCGCACGCGGCGGTCAGAACAGCGCCGACTTTGCCCTCGCGCAACTGTTCTCGCAAGGCAAGGGCACGCTGCCTGACCCAGTGAACGCTTGGGTGTTCAGCCAACTCGCGCTGAACTCCAACACCCCGCAGGCCACCGAGCTTGCACAGGTTCTAACCGCACAACTGCCGCCTGAAAAGCTCGCCGGCGCCAAGGAATTGCTGGCACGCGAGCAAAAAGTCCGGGGCGCAAACGCCAATCAGAACGCATTGGCGATGCAGGCCCTGCAAGAAGAAAAAGACGGTGAGGAAGCACTATGAAGTTGAATCCCCTGATGGCCGCGGGCATGGGCCTGGGTTTCTCCCTGTTGTGGGCCTGCCCGACGCTGGCAGCGCTGACTGAAGTCCAGAACTTCGGTCTGGAAGTGAAAGCCACTGCGCAGGCCGAAGACGACCGCGACCTGGGCACCCGCTCGGGCGGCGACGTCAACGGTCTGGGTCTGGACGTGCGCCCGTGGGTGTATGGCGAGCGCGGCAACTGGAGCGCCTACGCCATGGGCCAGGTGGTCACCGCCACCGACACCATTCAGACCGACCCGCTGGAACAGTCCACCGGAGACGGCGACGGCACGCAGGTTTCGCGCGGCACGGCCAGCGAACGCGAAGTCGACAAGACCTACGCTGCCCTGCGTGAATTCTGGGTCGGCTACAGCGGCTTCACGCCCTACCCCGGCGAGATCCTGAAAGTCGGCCGCCAGCGTCTGCGCAACGACGATGGCCAATGGCATGACACCAACATCGAAGCCATCAACTGGACCTTCGACACTACTCTGCTGCGTGCCGAACTGGGTGCTGCCCAACGCTTCAGCGAATACCGCACCGACCTGACCGAACTCGCGCCGGATGACGAAGACCGTCAGCACCTGTTCGGCTCGGCCAGCTACCAGTGGACCCCAGGCCATTGGGTGGGCGCCCGCGCTCATTACAGCCATGACGACGGCAAGCTCAAGGGCCAGAACCAGGAGCTGGACGATCTGGACAAGACATCCAATGGCGACCTGACCTGGTTGGGCCTGCAAGCTGACAGCGACGCGTACAACCACCGCAACACCAATACGCTCAATTACTGGGGCAGCCTGACCTGGCTCAACGGAACCCGTGACGAGATCGGTGTCAACGCGGTCAACGATCAGTATTTTGCAGGCGAGAAAAGCAGCCGCGACATGAACGGCTGGGCCACCGATCTGGGGCTGCGTCTGCGCCTCGATCCGCAGTGGCAAGTCGGCGCCGCCTACTCGCGCGCCAGCAAGGACTACGTACAGAACGGCCTGGAAAGCAACCGTTCGAACTGGACCGGCACACGCTCGCGAATCCATCGCTTCGGTGAAGCCTTCCAGGGCGAAATGGCCAACGTGGAAACCGGCTCGCTGTTCGCCTCGTGGCAGATGAACGAGGAATACGACGCCTCGCTGATCTACCACAAGTTCCGTCGCGTGGACGGCAATACCGGGATCGGCAGCTCAGGGCTCAACGCCGTACGCGAGAACGGTGACACCAATACGTTCAGCTCGCTGCCCCTGGAAGATGGCCGCAAGGATCTGGGTCAGGAAATGGACCTGGTCGTCACCAAGTACTTCAAGCAAGGCTTGCTGCCGGCTTCGCTCAGCCAGTCCTTCGATGAACCTTCGGCACTGGTGCGCTTGCGTGCAGGTGTCTTCAAGCCCGGCGATGCGTACCACAACGGTGTGGATGAATACATGCATCGCGCCATTGTCGACGTCATCTGGCGCTTCTGATGCAGACCGCCAAAGGAGTGCGAGAGATGAACAGTCAAGCAAGCAACGGGCGTAGCCGAACCTGGCCTCACGCCCTGCTCGAAAGCGCCGTGCTGAGCAGCGCACTGCTGATGGCAAGCAGTGTCGCGCTGGCCAACGCGCCTGTCGTACCCGAGTCGCCGAAAGCGGTAGTCAAGGAGTTGCAACAGGCCAAGAGCTACACCATCACCAGCCCGCCCACCGAGCCGCTGGAAATGTCCAAGCCGGTACTGCCGGACCTCAGCGGCTACACCGCCGAGGCTGCGCTGAAGAAGATCGTGCGCAACAAGCCAGGCAAGGTCACCGTCTCGCGCATGATGGAAGAAACCGGCCTGAAGGAATTCATCGGCGGCGACAACAAGATGGCCGAATGGGTAGCCCGTCAGAAAGGGATCCCGCAAGCGATCATCATTTCCGATGGCTACGTGAACCTTCAGGACCTGGCGAAGAAAGTCCCCAAGCAGTTCTTCAACGAAGTGTCGCCGGGTGTCTATGTGGCGCGCCTGCCAATCCTGGTCAAGGAAACCGGCATTTTCGAGATCGACAGCAAGACCAAAGAGCTGCGTCTGTCTCAGGAGAAGGGCTCGTTCATCGTCAGCGAAGGCAACATGCTGATCACCCACACGCAGGTCAACGCCTGGAGCGAGACCCGTAACAGCCTGGCGACCTATCGCAAGCCGAATGAATTTCGCCCGTTCGTACTGACCTGGGGCGGTTCGCAAACCTGGATCGCTAACACCAGGATGGCGAGCATGGGCTACGACCAGAGCAAGTCGTACGGCGTCAGTATTTCGCAGTACACGCCCAACACCGCGAAGATCCTCAAGCGTGCCGAACCGACCGGCTGGATCATTGATTCGGAATTCTCGGACATGTGGTACGGCTTCTACTGCTATGAGACGCGTGACTTCGTGGTCAAGGGCAACACCTACCGCGACAACATCGTCTACGGCATTGACCCGCATGACCGCTCGCACGGTCTGATCATTGCCGAAAACGATGTCTATGGAACCAAGAAGAAGCACGGGATCATTATTTCCCGCGAAGTGGACAACAGCTTCATCTTCCGCAACAAGAGCCACGACAACAAGTTGTCCGGCGTGGTGCTGGACCGTAACAGCGTCGGCAACATCGTCGCTTACAACGAGATCTACCAGAACCACACCGACGGCATCACGTTGTACGAAAGCGGCAACAACCTGCTGTGGGGCAACCGCGTGATTGCCAACCGCCGCCACGGTATCCGCGTGCGTAACAGCGTCAACATCAAGCTCTACGAGAACGTCTCCATGGCCAATGGGCTGATGGGCGTCTACGGCCACATCAAGGACCTGAGCGACACCGACCGCGACATCGAGCTCGACCCGTTCGACGCTCAGGTATCACTGATTGTGGTAGGTGGCGAACTGGCCAGCAACGGTTCCGGCCCGCTGTCCATTGACTCGCCCCTGAGCGTCGAGCTGTACCGCGTGTCGATGCTGATGCCCACCAAAGAAGTCGGCATCAGCCTCAACGGCGTTCTGGGCGAGCGCCAGGATGAAATCCTCGACCTGCTGGTACGCCAGAAGAAAGCCGTATTGATCGACCCCGTCGAAAGCCAGACCGAGCTGCGGGAATGAGGAAGGGTATTGTTATGCACGCACATTTGATCAAGCTGTTGAGCCTGTCCAGCCTTACCGCAGCCCTGATGGCAGCCGCTGGTGCAGCTCGCGCAGACGACTCGCAAGCACCGACGTTCACCGCCGAGCCTTGCTGCAGCCTGTGCCCGGCGGCTCACGACGCGAAGAACTACACCACGCGCTATCAGCAGAACTTCACCACGCTGGTGCAGGCTCAGGGCGACTGGCTGTTCCGTACGCAGGAAGACCTGCGCACCGAATTCGACACCACACCTGCGGGCTATCGCCGCATGAAAGAACTGCACGATGCGTTCAAAAGCAAAGGTGTCGAACTGGTTGTGGTTTACCAGCCAACACGTGGGCTGGTCGACCGCAACAAACTGTTCCCGGCTGAACGCGACAAGTACGACTATGACAAGGCGCTGAAAAACTATCAGGCCATGCTCGGTCGCTTCAGCAAGATGGGCTACTGGGTACCGGACCTGTCGCCATTGACCAATGAGCAGCAGGCGCACGATTTCTACTTCCGCGGTGACCAGCACTGGACGCCGTACGGCGCCCAGCGCACCGCGAAGATCGTCGCCGAAACGGTCAAGAAAGTCCCGGGCTACGACGACATTCCCAAGCGCGAATTCGAAAGCCACAAGTCGGGCCGGATGGGCAAGACCGGTACTCTGCACAACATGGCTGGCCAACTGTGTGGCACCAGCTACGCCGTGCAGTACATGGATCAGTTCACCACCGAACCCAAGGGTGAGGCAGGCGACGGGGATCTGTTCAGCGATTCCGGCAACCCGGAAATCACCCTGGTCGGCACCAGCCACAGTGGCAAGAACTACAACTTCGGCGGTTTCCTTCAGGAATACATTGGCGCCGATGTATTGAACGTCGCGTTCCCTGGCGGCGGCCTGGAAGGCTCGATGCTGCAGTACCTGGGCAGCGAAGACTTCCAGAAGCGTCCACCAAAAATCCTGATCTGGGAATTCTCGCCGCTGTACCGTCTGGACCAGGAGACCATCTATCGCCAGATGATGTCGCTGCTGGACAACGGTTGCGAAGGCAAAACTGCCGTCATGAGCGCCAGTACCACCCTCAAGCCGGGCAACAACGAAGTGTTGGTCAACGGCAGGAACGGCATCAAGGACATTCGCAACGGCAGCAACCAGATCGATATCAAATTCGATGACACCTCGGTGAAAACCCTCCAGGCCAGGCTCTGGTACATGAATGGCCGCCACGAGGATCTGAAAATCGAGAAGCCCGAAACCTCCGACACCGATGGACGTTTCGCCTTTGAGCTGCGTGAAGACGAGGACTGGGCTGATCAGCAGTTGCTGGCCCTCGAAATCCAGGGACCGGAAGCAGGCGCCGAACCACAGAAGGTCGCCGCCAAAGTATGCAAACGCAACGTGTTCCCGAGCGCTGCGAAACACACCGCTCAAGCCGGACTATGAGGTGACTTATGCAGACTCCGAAACTGATACGCCCTACCCTGCTGTCGATGGCAATCCTGTCATCGATGGCCTGGGCGATGGGTGCGTCCGCCGCCGCGACGCTGGTGCCACCCAAGGGTTATGACGCACCTATCGAAAAAATGAAGACCGGTGATCACAACTTCACCTGTGACTCGATCCCGAAGCCGTACACCGACAAGCTGGTCTTTCGCAGCAAGTACGAAGGCTCCGACAAGGCCCGTGCGACGCTGAACCTGAAGTCCGAGGCAGCGTTTCGTGATGCGACCCAGGACATCACCGAGCTTGAACGTGGCGTCAGCAAAGTCGTGATGCAGTTCATGCGTGATGGTCGTCCCGAGCAGCTTGATTGCGCTCTGAACATGATGACGACCTGGGCCAAGGCCGATGCGCTGGAGTCCACCGAGTTCAACCACACTGGCAAGTCCATGCGCAAGTGGGCGTTGGGCAGCATGTCGTCGGCTTACCTGCGCCTGAAGTTCTCCGAGTCACGTCCACTGGCCAACCGCCAGAAAGAATCGCAACTCATCGAAGGCTGGTTCAGCAAGCTCGCCGATCAGGTCATCAGTGACTGGAGCAACCTGCCACTCGAAAAGATCAACAACCATTCCTACTGGGCGGCGTGGTCTGTGATGGCAACTGCTGTCGCTACCAATCGCCAGGACCTGTTTGACTGGGCGGTCAAGGAATACAAGGTCGCCGCGAACCAGGTGGACAAGGACGGTTTCCTGCCCAACGAAATGAAGCGTCGTCAACGCGCCCTTTCGTACCACAACTACGCGCTGCCACCGCTGGCGATGATCGCAAGTTTCGCCCAGGCAAACGGCGTGGACCTGCGCCCGGAAAACAACGGTGCATTGAAACGCTTGGCTGACCGCGTGCTTGAGGGCGTCAAAGACCCTTCGATATTCGCCGCGCACAACGGTGAAAAACAGGACATGACGGACCTGAAAAAGGACCCGAAATTCGCCTGGCTTGAACCCTTTTGCGCGCTCTACAGCTGCAGCCCGGAAGTCCTTGAAGACAAGCACGAAAAGCAACCTTTCAAGACTTTCCGCCTGGGCGGTGACCTGACCAAGGTCTACGACCCTGAGCACGAAAAGGGCGACAAGAGTGACAAAGGTTCTTGAGTAAAAGTTGACCCCTGTGGAAGCGAGCCTGCTCGCTCCCACAGGGGACGCTGAAACGACGCGACAACCGCCATATTCGTATGGGGGGTTTGGGGGGGCATTGGGCCCTTGAATGTTGGACTTACGGAGAGATAAGGATGGTTTTCTCATCCAACGTGTTCCTGTTCCTGTTCTTGCCGATCTTTCTCGGCTTGTACTACCTGAGCGGGCAACGCTATCGCAATCTGCTGCTGCTGATTGCCAGCTACATCTTCTACGCCTGGTGGCGTGTGGACTTCCTGGCACTGTTCATTGGCGTGACCGTCTGGAACTACTGGATCGGTCTGAAAGTGGGCGCAGCAGGCGTACGAACCAAACCGGCGCAGCGCTGGCTGTTGCTGGGCGTCGTGGTTGACCTGGGTATCCTGGGCTACTTCAAGTACGCCAACTTCGGTGTCGACAGCATCAACGCCGCCATGACCTCCATGGGTCTGGAGCCGTTCATCCTGACGCACGTGCTGTTGCCGATCGGTATCTCGTTCTATGTCTTCGAGTCCATCAGCTACATCATCGACGTGTACCGCGGCGACACGCCAGCCACGCGCAATCTGATCGACTTTGCAGCGTTCGTGGCGATCTTCCCGCACCTGATCGCAGGCCCGGTGTTGCGTTTCCGCGACCTGGCTGACCAGTTCAACAACCGCACTCACACGCTGGACAAGTTCTCTGAAGGCGCCACGCGCTTCATGCAGGGCTTCATCAAGAAAGTGTTCATCGCTGACACGCTGGCCGTTGTGGCGGACCACTGTTTCGCCCTGCAAAACCCGACCACGGGTGATGCCTGGCTCGGCGCACTGGCCTACACCGCGCAGCTGTATTTCGACTTCTCCGGTTACAGCGACATGGCCATCGGTCTGGGTCTGATGATGGGTTTCCGCTTCATGGAAAACTTCAAGCAGCCCTACATCAGCCAGTCGATCACCGAGTTCTGGCGTCGCTGGCACATCAGCCTGTCGACCTGGCTGCGTGACTACCTGTACATCACGCTGGGCGGCAACCGTGGCGGCAAGTTCGCGACCTACCGCAACCTGTTCCTGACCATGCTGCTGGGCGGCCTGTGGCACGGTGCCAACGTCACCTACATCATCTGGGGTGCATGGCACGGCATGTGGCTGGCGATTGAAAAAGCGCTGGGCATCAACACCAAGCCTTACAACTTCAACCCGATCCGCTGGGCACTGACGTTCCTGCTGGTTGTGGTCGGCTGGGTCATCTTCCGCGCAGAAAACCTGCACGTCGCCGGCCGTATGTACGGCGCGATGTTCAGCTTCGGTGAATGGCAGCTGTCCGAGCTCAACCGCGCAAGCCTCACCGGCCTGCAAGTGGCGACCCTGGTACTGGCTTACGCAACGCTGGCGTTCTTCGGCCTGCGTGACTTCTACCAGAACCGTGAAACGGACAACCGCAAGAGCGCCAAGGCCGACGGTCCGGCGACTGCACAACCGGGCACCATCAAGGCCGTACCTGGCGATGCTCCTGGCAGCCTGCACCTGCCCGGCTACACCGTGGGCAGCGAAGCTCAGGTGCAACCGGCTTACTGGGTTGCCGATTGGCCTCGCTACGCAATGCGCGCACTGATCCTGCTGTTGTTCGTTGCCTCGATTCTCAAACTTTCGGCGCAGAGCTTCTCGCCGTTCCTTTACTTCCAGTTCTGAGGAGCCTGACATGACCCGTTCATTACGAATCCTCTATATCGCCATCTTCCTGGGCCTGTTGCTGGTTCTCGGCGCCTGGTCGCTGCGCAGCTTCAGCAACTTTTCCACGTCGGCCGAGACCACGGTGCTCAACGGCAAATGGACCAAGGCGGCGGAAACTCATTACGACGATGAGTTCCCGATCAAGCGTCTGGGTACCAACCTCTGGGCGGCGCTGGACTACAAGCTGTTCAAGGAAGGCCGTCCGGGCGTGGTGCTCGGCAAGGACCAGTGGCTGTATACCGATGAAGAGTTCGACGCTGTTGCCAATGGCGAACAGAATGAAGCGGACAACCTGGCGTTGATCCAGGGCGTGCGCGATGCACTGGAAAAACAGGGCAGCAAACTGGTCCTGGCCATCGTTCCTGCCAAGACTCGCCTGTACCCGGAGCATATCGGTAACAGCAAACCTGCCAGCCTGCATGTGGATCTGTATCAACAGTTCCATGCGCAGGTGGCCCAGGCTGGCATCTTCGCCCCGGACCTGCTGGCTCCGCTGCAGGCTGCCAAGCAGCAAGGCCAGGTGTTCCTGCGTACCGACACCCACTGGACCCCACTGGGTGCCGAAGTGGCAGCCAAACAACTGGGCGTTGCGATTGCGCAGAAAACCCCGCTCAGCGGCGAGCCTGAACAGTTCGTCACGCAGGCCAGGGAAAGCGCTCCCTACAAGGGCGACCTGACCAACTTCCTGCCACTGGACCCGCTGTTCAGCAACCTGCTGCCCAAGCCTGACGACCTGCAACAACGCAGCACCGATCTGGCAGAAGGCGCCGCCGCTGGCGACGACGCGCTGTTTGCAGACAGCGACATCCCGGTCGGCCTGGTCGGCACCAGCTACAGCGCCAACCCCAACTGGAACTTCGTGGGTGCCTTGAAAGAAGCGTTGCGCAGTGACGTCGTCAACTATGCCGAAGACGGCCACGGCCCGATTCTGCCGATGCTCAAGTACCTGCAGACCGATGCGTTCAAGAACACCCCGCCGCAAGTGGTCATCTGGGAATTCCCGGAGCGCTACCTGCCGGCTCACAACGACCTTGGCGAGTTTGATCCGCAGTGGATCGCTCAGCTGAAGAAATCCCGTGATTCCAAAGAAAATCTGGCGCTTGGCGCCACCCCATCCGAGTCGCCCAACCGGGCGCAAAACTGAGAGGACTGACTCATGACTCAACAGAACACTACCCAACGTCTGGCTAAAAACCGCCTGTTCAAAACCTGCGCACTGGCCGCGGGCCTGGGCCTGATGTCGCTGCAAGCCTTTGCCGGTGACTCCGCCCTGTACGGCCCGACCGCACCGAAAGGCTCGACTTTCGTGCGTGTCTATAACGCCAGCAACGCCGAAATCAGCGCCAGCGTCGGCAACACCAACCTCAACGAAGTGGCGCCACTGGGCAGCACTGCGTTCAGCTTCATGCCGCCAGGTGACTACACCGCCAAGCTGGGCAGCCAGAACGTGCCGGTGAAACTGGCAGGCGACCACTATTACACGCTGGTCAACAACGCCAGCGGCAAGCCGCAACTGGTCGAAGAAGCACCGTTCAAGAACAAACAGAAATCCCTGGTTCGTGTTCAGAACCTCAGCGACAAATCCCTGACCCTGAAAACTGCCGATGGCAAGACCGAGGTCGTCAAGACCGTGGCTGCCAAAGGTACCGGCGAGCGTGAAATCAATCCGGTCAAAGTCAGCCTGGCGCTGTACGACGGCGACAAGAAAGTCACCGATGTGAAACCTGTGGCGCTGGAGCGTGGCGAAGCCGCTGTGCTCTACATCACCGGCAGTGGCAGCAGCCTCTCGCCAGTGTGGGTCAAGCCACCGGTCGCAACCCGCTAAACGGATCAAGTCAGCCGGCTCAAGGCATCACCCATGAGCCGGTCGGCGCGGAACAAGAACAAGACAGAAACGACAGATACCACGTACAGCCCATATTGAATACTTTGGAGAAACAAGATGATTCCAGTGATTTTGTCAGGCGGTAGCGGTTCACGACTCTGGCCGCTTTCGCGTAAACAATTCCCCAAGCAGTTCCTGGCACTGACCGGCGACCACACGCTGTTCCAGCAAACGCTGGAGCGCCTGGTGTTCGATGGCATGCAGGACCCGATTGTTGTCTGCAACAAGGAACACCGCTTCATCGTCAACGAGCAACTCGCTGCCCTGAAGCTGCAAACCCAGGCCATCCTGATGGAGCCGTTCGGTCGCAACACCGCACCGGCCGTGGCCCTGACCGCCATGAAACTGGTCAACGAAGGCAATGACGGGCTGATGCTGGTCCTGCCTGCCGACCACGTGATCGACGATCAGAAAGCACTGCAACGCGCACTGGCGCTGGCAACCGTGGCTGCTGAGCGTGGCGAGATGGTGCTGTTCGGCATCCCGGCCAACAAGCCGGAAACCGGCTACGGCTACATCAAATCCACTGCCGACGCATTGCTGCCGGAAGGCGTGAGCCGCGTGTCGCAATTCGTCGAGAAGCCTGACGAAAAACGCGCCAAGGAGTTCGTTGAAGCCGGTGGTTACTACTGGAACAGCGGCATGTTCCTGTTCCGCGCCAGCCGCTTCCTGGAAGAGCTGAAAAAGCACGACCCCGATATCTACGACACGTGCCTGATGACGCTCGAGCGCAGCAAGGAAGATGGCGACACCGTCGAGATCGACGCGTCGACTTTCGCCTGCTGCCCGGACAACTCCATCGACTACGCAGTGATGGAAAAAACCCAACGCGCTTGCGTCGTGCCATTGTCGGCCGGCTGGAGCGATGTCGGCTGCTGGTCTTCGCTGTGGGAAGTGAATGCGAAGGATGCCAACGGCAACGTCACCAAGGGCGATGTTGTTATCCAGGACAGCCGCAACTGCATGATCCACGGCAACGGCAAGCTGGTATCGGTGATCGGTCTGGACAACATTGTGGTCGTCGAAACCAAGGACGCCATGATGATTGCTCACAAAGACAAGGTTCAGGGCGTCAAGCAGATGGTCAACACCCTGAACGAACAGGGTCGCACCGAAACCCAGAACCACCTCGAAGTTTACCGTCCGTGGGGCTCCTACGACTCGGTCGACATGGGCGGTCGTTTCCAGGTCAAGCGCATCTCGGTCAAGCCGGGCGCCTGCCTGTCGCTGCAAATGCACCACCACCGCGCCGAGCACTGGATCGTGGTGTCCGGTACAGCGCAGGTGACCTGTGACGAGAACGTGTTCCTGCTCACCGAAAACCAGTCCACCTACATCCCGATCGCCTCGGTGCATCGCCTGAAAAACCCAGGCAAGATCCCGTTGGAAATCATTGAAGTGCAATCGGGCAGTTACCTGGGCGAAGACGACATCGAGCGTTTCGAAGACGTCTACGGCCGCTCGGGCGCGCTGGAAGCAGGCGTGAAAACCCAGACGATTGCGCGTTAACGATCGGCCTGGCGGCACGCTGTAACAGTTGAAACCCAACCCCCGCCTGCGTATCCCCATCCGCAGGCAGGGGTTGGGTTTTTTAATGGCCGGTGCGGGTGCGCCTGGGTGACGACGCAACGAACCTGCCTACTTCATGGAATTGCAGAGCAAAGGCTCCTATGGTGTCGGCGTTACGCAAGGCAAACGTCTGCCGAACTACTGCTTCGCTTCGGAACATTTCTGCACGCTCCGCAGAATCTACAGGCTCCGGAAGCCCGGATTCGATGTGCATCTCGCTGTGCAAACTCAAGTAACCGGCTTTAGCGAACCTGTGCATGGCAGCTTCGTCAGGTGCGCTGTTGGCAATCCGATGAGATCGAGCCATCGTAGTTTCGCCGTAAGCCAGTACATCATCTTCCGATGCGTTTTTGGGTAAAAACGGCGAGGCATACCAGAAATCATAGGTGTCAAAACCCTCACCTGCTATTGGAAAAGCGTGGGAACTCTCATGCACCATCGTCTTGGTCAGACCGACATGATGCGTCGCATCCACCAATGTTTTATCTATCAGAATCAACCTGCCGTGCGCAGGTGTATTAACTATCAATGCATCAAAACTCTGTCCGTCCGGACCGTGCCCCTCTACCAGAAGCAGACGTCCGCGCTGGGAGGTTGCGAGTCGCCGCATAAATCTCTCGAGTCGTGACAACCTGGCGACAAGCTGTTCTTTAAAAGCTGCCGATGCCTCGATATCGTCGGCCGTATCCGCGTTTGCCCAGTCCTTCCCGAACGTCGAATCCAGCACCATCCGGGCGTAGGGGACAGGAGTTTCTTCTTCCAGATAACTCAAGGAAGTAGAAAGCCATCTCTTGCCCGAAAACAAAGCGGACGTGACAGCAACCTTGTTAGGCGCCGGAAAATTGTCCAATCCCCGCGCAATGACACCCTGCCCCGTTAAAATATCGACACCATTGCGCCCGCAAAAATCACGGTGGTTCAGCGGGCTATTTTTTAACGCCCTGTAGAGGTTCAAGCCATCCAAGGTCCCCGCCGGGTCCGGATTGATCCACCTCTGCAGCCACGGCGCATTCGCGTACCTCACCCGGCTTTCTGTAGGATGTCGACTTCTGTCTTAACGAGGTGCGACCCATGCTCATCGGTGCGGTGCTTATCCTGACCTGGCTGATTCTGCTGCTGCGTTATCCGGCCAAGGCACTGCCCGTATCACTGGCTGCCGCTTTGGGTCTTGGCATCGTGGCCGCCGTCGTGATCTGGCAGGACAGTCGTGAAACACGCCAACTCGAACAGTTGGACATACGCCTCAGCTACGCTGCGCAGACCTGCCCCGCGGACCGTCCTTTGCACATAATGATCACCAACACCAACAAGGTGTCGCTGCAAGCGCTACGCTGGCGTATTGCGGCCTACGCGCCTGGCGATACCGTCAATCTGGCAGACAATACCTATACCTCCGCGCGCTATCGCGGCCCCGGCGACTTACAGGCGAACGCCCAATGGCAGGACTGTGTGCCGCTGCCTGCGCTGAGAGCGGGTTATCGTCCGCAAACGCTGGAGTTTCGCGCAGAACATCTTCAAGGCAGTTTCTCGGACTGACTCACAAGGACCCCTACATGCCCATTGCCCTCATTACAGGCTGTTCCAGCGGGATCGGCCGTGCGCTGGCCGACGCGTTCAAGGCCACCGGCTACGAAGTGTGGGCCACCGCCCGCAAGGCAGAAGACGTTGCAACCCTCAGCGCAGCCGGGTTCATCGCCGTGCAACTGGATGTCAACGACGCCATGGCGCTGGAACAACTGGCCGCCGGGCTTGAGCACAGCGGGCTGGATGTGTTGATCAACAATGCGGGGTACGGCGCCATGGGTCCGCTGCTGGATGGTGGCGTTGAAGCGCTACAACGGCAGTTTGAAACCAATGTGTTTTCAATCGTTGGCGTCACCAGGGCGTTGTTTCCGGCGCTGCGACGCAACAAAGGCCTGGTGGTGAATATCGGCAGCGTGTCGGGGGTGCTGGTTACACCGTTTGCCGGGGCTTACTGCGCATCGAAAGCCGCTGTGCATGCGCTGAGTGATGCGCTTCGTCTGGAGCTCGCACCCTTTGGTGTGCAAGTCATGGAGGTGCAGCCGGGTGCTATCGCGACCAGTTTTGCAAAAAACGCCAGTCACGAAGCCGAACAGTTGATCAGCGAGCAATCGCTCTGGTGGCCGATCCGCGAAGGCATTCGTGCCCGCGCCAAGGCATCTCAGGACAACCCGTCCTCCGCCACCGACTTCGCGGGCGACTTGCTCAAGGCCGTCCAGCAAGCCAACCCTCCCCGCCTGCTGCGACTGGGCAACGGCTCGCGGATTCTTCCGCTGATGGCCTGGTTGTTGCCCAAGGGGCTGCTTGAGAACGGCTTGCGCAAGCGCTTCGGGCTGAATACCGCGTTATAGGAATCAGACATCTCTGCGGGCCGCACCCAGGCACCCTTCAGCCCTTGGTCAGCGAGTTGACGATCACCGTGCAGGTCATGCCGGCGGCCAGCAAAACGTCCTCCGGCACCTGGTCCAGGTGAATGCGCACCGGGACTCGTTGCGCCAGGCGCACCCAGTTGAACGTCGGGTTGACGTCGGCGATCAGTTCCCGGCTTTCAGGATTGTCCCGGTCATAAATGCCGCGGGCGATACTTTCAACGTGTCCCTTGAGGACCTGGCCGCTCATCAGTTGCATATCGGCAGGGTCACCGATGCTCAGATGGGGCAACTTGGTTTCTTCGAAGAAGCCATACACCCAGAACGAATTCATGTCGACGACGGCCATTTTAGCCTCCCCCAGACGTGCGTAGTCACCACGGTGCACGTTCAGGTTGGTGACGTAACCATCCACGGCAGCCAGCACGCGGGTGCGTGACAGGTCAAGTTCGGCAGCCTCGAGTTGCGCCTGCGCCAGTTGATAATCGGCCAGCGCGGAAGAAGCAATGGTGCTTGCGTCGTCACGGCTTTCCGCCGAAATCACCTGCTCGTCCATGTCGGCACGGCGTCTGGCATTCAGTTTGCGCATCTCCCAGGTAGCCTTGCGCGAGGCCAGCAGCGCCTGAGCCTGTTTGACGGCAATGACGTAGTGCTCAGGATCAATCTGCATCAACAGATCGCCCTGTTTCACCCGCTGGTTGTCATGCACCGGCACGGCAACCACCGTGCCGGAAACATCAGCAGCCACATTGATGATGTCGGCGCGAACCCGCCCGTCACGGGTCCAGGGCGTGTCCATGTAATGAACCCACAAGGTACGACCGATACACAGGGCAATGGCCAGAACCAACAGCGTAGCGATCAGACTGAAAAACTTTTTCATCCAGAGGTTCTCGAACCAGACTTCAACGATAAAGAGGCAGCGCCAGCGCGCCGAAAATGCAGACGAACAGACTCAGACGCAGCAGCGCCGGATGCCAGAAATGGCGGTACAGGTCGAACCCGGCCAAGGTGCGATCCAGAGCCCAGGCCAGCGCAGTGGCAACCACAAACACCAGGGTCAGCGTCGGCATGTAAAGACCGTGGAAAGCGATTTCACGCGGCATGGGTAATTCCTGAAGGTCCTGGGCCCCGACCATAGGCGAGCAAAGGCGATTGCGGGTCCAGCAATGAGGTGCGGATGAAGTGCAGGTAGCTTCTGACCCGGCGCAACACCGAGGTATCAAAGTGCGACGCGAAGGGCTCATCGGCCTCCTGTGCACGGTTGATCGCGTGATCCACCGCCAGCAGGCAGCGTTGCAGGTTGTAAGCGTCGGGCTGGATAAACAGGCGTACCAGCGCGCGGCCCATCACACGTAACGCGATGCGCCAGGGTTGATAGGCCGCGTAGCTGGGGTGCACCGGCAGCATGGCCTGCTCGTGACGCAGTTCGATGATCGCGTGACCTGTTTCGAGCACCACAAACATCCAGCGCAACAGCTCGCGCTGCACCAGCGGTTTGGCGACAGCCAGGCCGTATGCCTGATGCATCAGGTCGCGGGTCTGGCTTTCGAAACGTGAACCCAGCCGGTTCAACGGTGCACTGATTGCAAACACCACTTGCCGACGCAAAGCCTGCTCAAGGCGCTGCCACATCCAAAGGCTGTTGGGCGGCAGGATGACTGCGCCCGCCGCTGCGCAAAACAGCATGCCAATGACCATCGCGATGTAGTCGTTGATAAAGGTGTAGGGGTCATACAGCGTGAGGTTATCCGGCACCGAGCCGATGCTGAAGAAAATCAGCAGGCCCAGCCCGTAGCCAGACCATTGCGGGCGTGAGCCGAGAAAGGCGCCGAACATGAAGACCGGCGCCAGCAGCACGCACAGCAGGGGGAAACCATCAATGCACGGGAACAGAAAGAAGGTTTCGACAAACCCCAGGACCGCACCCAGCAGCGTGCCGCAGGCCATCTGAAAGGACAGGCGTGTCGGGTTGTGGGTTGTCGACGACAGCGCGACCGTCGCCGCCGAGGCCAGGGTCATGAACGCGCCACTGGGCCAGGCGGTCAGCACCCAGTAGGCGCTCATCAGGGCAACGACGCAGGTAGCACGAACGCCTGCGGCCAGCGCTGTCATCCAGTGGGTCCGCGACTCGAACGCAGGGTCCCACTGCTCACGGACATGGTTGTGGTCTGCCAGCGATGCGTGGGTCCGGACGTAGTTGAGCATGTCGTCGATCAGGCGATACAGCAGCTCGAACGCGGTGTGAAAATCCAGCCGTTCAGCATCATCGGGGCCAGTCTGCTCAAGTGCCGTGCGATAAAGCCTGACCGCTTCGGGAAATCGAGCTTTGTAACCTTCAAGCTCGCTGATCAACAGCGTCGCGTCACCTGTGGTCAGGGCAATATCGGCAAATGCTTCAAGCAAACCGGCGAGCTGTTCAAGACCCGGCTCAGCATGCTGCAGCACCGTGGTTGCGTGCTGCCGGCGCAGCCTGTCGAGTAATTGATGCAAGGCGTTGAAACGCGTGGTGATCGTCATGAACTCGCTGTTCAAGCGGTTCAAACGACCATTGCGCCGTCGCATGTGCGGGTCTTCGAACACTGTGACGCTGCGCATCCCCTCGAGGCCAATGGCTTCTGCAACGAAGCGTACGTTGCCGGTTTCAAAAGCAGTCTGCGTGTGACTGCCGCGCAAACCGTCAACAACGAAGCGGGCAAACACGCCGAAACGTTGATACAGCGCGTTGCGCATGGCGGCGCTGGAGCTTTGCGGAAGAATGGCGGCAGTCACGGCGGTGGAACACAGAATGCCGAGGGTAATTTCCAGTACCCGCCAGACCGCCGCCATGAACGAGCCTTCCGGGTGAGCCAATGCAGGCAGGCCGACCATCGCCGCGGTGTAGCCTGCCAGCACGAAACCGTAGGCCCGAAAGTTGCGATAACGTGCCGCGCCCGCCGCGCAGAGCCCGACCCACAGCGCCAGGCAACCCAGAAAAGGCACCGAGTTCTGCGCGAACAACGCCATCAACAGCACCATCATCGCCGACCCCGCCAGCGTGCCCAGCAAGCGATAGAAACTCTTGGCGAACACCTGACCGCTCTGCGGCTGCATGACGATAAATACCGTGATCATCGCGGTGCGTGGCTGCGGCAACTCCAGACGCAGGGCGAGCCAATAGGTCAGAAACGCCGCGATCAGCACTTTGAAGATGTAGATCCACGTCACCCCGTCGCTGCGCGCCCAACCGTTGAACTCGCGACGCCAGGGCAAGGCAATGAACCGCTCAAACGATGCGGTCACGAGCGCGAACGTCGCGGGGCGGTGTTTATGAGGCTGAGAACCCTGACGAATCATCGGTCCAGCACCGCAGGCGTCTTCGGCGCCAGGGTACGAGCCTCGACAGGTGCATCATTGCCCGCTGACAGCCCGCCGCCCAGCGCCACCACCAGTTCTGCGTGAACGGCCAGCCTTTGAGCGTCGACCTGTTGCTGAATCTGCTGCTGACGAAACAAAAGTGTTTGTGCGTTGAGCACGTTCAGGTAATCCGTCAGCCCGCGTTGATAAGCGATCAGTGCAATGTCATAAGTCTTCTGCGCCGCTGCAACGGATTCGGCGGCAAACATCTGCTGTTTGGCCATCGACGCCCGGCGAATCAACTGGTCGGAAATGTTTTTCAGAGCCATGACCAGCGTCTGGTTGTAGTGCGCCACAGCAAGGTCGTAACCGGCCGATGCCTTGCCCAGTTCCGCCCGCAGGTGTCCACCATCGAAGATCGGCAAGCTGATGGCCGGACCGGCCTTGTAGCTGAACTTGCTACCCGTCAAAAACGCCAGCATGCCACCGCCGGTCGCCATGTAGCCCAGACTGACGCGCAGGTCGACGTTGGGATAGAAGCCCGCGTGTGCGACTTCAATACCCCGTGCCTGCGCCGCGACCTGCCAACGACTGGCAACCACATCCGGCCGTTGCCCCAGCAATTGCGCAGGCAATGCCGAAGGCAACCCCGGTTCGACATGCAGCGACAATACAGGTCGCTGCAAGGCAGCACCGTCACCTGGACCTTTGCCGGCCAACGCCGCCAACTGATTACGGCTGAGCGCGATGGCTTCTTCAAGTGCATCAATTTGCCGATGCGCTTCTGGCAGCGATGCCTCGGCCTGACTGACTTCGAAATGCGTGCCGATCCCCCCGCGCAAGCGACGCTGGGCAAGATCAAGCATCTGTTGCTGCTGAACCAGCATGGCTCTGGCGATATCCAGCCGGGCGAAAGTCAGCGAAAACCGGATGTAGGCACGAACGACGTTTTCCTGCAATTCGAGCTGTGCCTGACGCTGCTCGGCGGCGCTCATGTGCGCCAGGTCAAGCGCACGCTCGCTGGCATTGCGCTCTCGCCCCCACAGGTCCAGCGGATAGCTCAGACCCAGCGAGGCATTGTTGTCCCAGGTGCGACTATCCGCCAATGCCCCTGGGCCGTAAAACTGATCGCTCGGCCAAGCGTGTCGATCCAGACTGGCCGTGCCTTGAACCTGCAGTGACTCGCCAGACTCGGCAAGCCCCGCCATCGACTGCGCCTCTCGCACACGGGCCGCAGCGATGGCCAGACCCGGACTGCCCAGGGTCGCCAATTCGATCCAGTGATCGAGTTGCGCATCGCCGTAGGCACGCCACCATTCAGCCGCCGGCCATTGCGCCTCATGGGCTGCGTTCTGAATGGCCTGATCGGTCGTCAGGTCATCAGGGGACAAAGCGCTGCTCTGGGGTTTGATTCCAGCTGTGCCGATGCAACCGCCGAGAACGAGTGACAGAACCAGAATACTGAGGGGCTGTAACCCCTGGATGATACGACGCGGCACAGCTGCGAATTCCCGACCGGAAGTGAAACGCTCTTCAATGGCGGCGATTCTAGGCGGGGTCTCGTGCAGCGATAAGCGGAGAGTTATGTGAATCTTTGTTACAGAAACGGCGATAATCCTTTGGTATGGATGTCCTACATCCGTTACTTCATGTCACAATTTGCCGATCTACTCTGAGACATATCCATGGACACCCTGCAAAACATGCGTGCCTTCAGTTGCGTGGCGCAAGCTGGCAGCTTTACCGCTGCAGCCGCCTTGCTGGACACCACCACGGCCAACGTATCGCGTGCCGTCTCCAATCTGGAGGCGCACCTGCAGACGCGTCTGCTCAACCGCACCACGCGCCGCATCGCACTGACCGAAGCGGGCAAACGTTACCTGCTGCGCTGTGAGCAAATTCTGGCCTCGGTTGAAGAAGCGGAATCTGAAGCCAGCGATGCCCACGCCCGGCCCGCCGGGCAATTGAAGATGCACTCGATGCCCGGTGTTGGTCAGCACTATGTGATCGACGCCATCGCCCGCTACCGTCGTAGCCACCCGGACGTTTCGTTCGACCTGACCATGACCAACCGCGTGCCGGATTTGCTGGAAGACGGCTATGACGTATCGATCGTGCTGGCCAGCGAACTGCCGGATTCGGGCTTCGTGTCGCAACGCTTGGGCATCACTTACAGCATCGTCTGTGCCTCGCCGGACTACATCAAAACGTTTGGCATGGCTAACAAACCCGCTGACTTGCTGAACCATGCCTGCCTGCGCCTGGTGAGCCCGGTTTTTCCGCTGGAAAAATGGTTGTTCGACGGCCCGGATGGCCAGGAAATGGTCACCATCAACAGCTCGCCGTTGCTGGTCAATTCCGCGGACGCCATGAAAACCGCGATTTCCAGCGGGATGGGGATCGGTATTCTGCCGATCTACTCCGCCATCGACGGCTTGCGTAACGGGACGCTGGTACGGGTGTTGTCCGAGTACCGCTCGCAGGAACTCAACCTGTACGCGATCTACCCATCGCGTCAGTACCTGGATGCCAAGATCAAGACCTGGGTCGAGTATCTGCGTGGCTCGTTGCCAGAAATACTCGCAGCCGACGAGGCGGATTTGCACGTGCAGGCACTCAAGGCGATGTCCTGACGTCGTACAACTGTAAAAAGCGGCTGCCAAAGGGCGGGCAGGAATGTTAGCGTGCTACTCATTCAACCGCTCAAGAGTGACTGCCCAATGAAAAAAACCGTACTCGCCTTCAGCCGTGTCTCCCCTGAAATGGCCGAACGCCTGTCGCAAGACTTCAACGTAATCGTGCCCAACCCCAAACAGGGCGACATCAATGCCCAGTTCGAGGAAGCCCTGCCCGACTCCCATGGTTTGATCGGTGCTGGCCGCAAACTGGGTCGTGAACAGCTGGCCAACGCCGCCAAGCTGGAGGTGGTGTCCAGCATTTCAGTGGGCTATGACAATTACGACGTCGGCTACCTGAGCGAGCGCGGCATTCTGTTGACCAACACGCCGGACGTGCTGACCGAAAGCACCGCCGACCTGGGTTTCTCGCTGATCATGAGCAGCGCACGCCGGGTCGCCGAGCTGGACGCATTTACCAAGGCCGGGCAATGGACCCGTAGCATCGAAGCGCCGCAGTTCGGCACCGACGTGCATGGCAAGACGCTGGGCATCGTCGGCATGGGCAACATTGGTGCTGCCATCGCGCGCCGTGGTCGCCTGGGTTTCAACATGCCGATCCTGTACAGCGGCAACAGCCGCAAGACCGAACTCGAACAGGAACTGGGCGCGCAATTTCGCAGCCTGGATCAATTGCTGGCCGAAGCAGATTTCGTCTGCCTGGTGGTGCCGCTCAGCGAAAAGACCAAACACCTGATCGGTCGTCGCGAGCTGGGCCTGATGAAGCCTAACGCTATCCTGATCAACATCGCACGTGGCCCGATCGTCGACGAACCAGCGCTGATCGAAGCCCTGCAGAACGGCACCCTTCGCGGTGCGGGTCTGGACGTTTATGAAAAAGAGCCACTCAGTGAATCGCCGCTGTTCCAGCTCAAGAACGCGGTGACCCTGCCCCACGTCGGCTCGGCCACCACCGAAACCCGCCAGGCCATGGCCGACCGCGCCTATAACAACCTGCGCAGCGCACTGCTGGGCCAACGCCCACAGGACTTGGTCAACCCGCAGGTATGGAAAGGCTGATACCGACGTTCTGCCTCTTTGCGAGCCCAGGCACTGCCAGGCTCGCGAAGAAGCTTGAATACCCACTACCTCATGCCAGCTTGCCCGTCGCAATGACGACCGGGGCGTGCTTTCTGAACACCAGCACATTCCCCACCATCACCAACACCAGCCCCAGCAGGGCCGCAATGGTCCACTGATAGCCTTCGACCCACGCGGATATGTTCAGCGCAACGATCGGGAACAACACGGTGCAATAGGCAGCACGCTCCGGTCCCATGCGGCCGACCAGTGTCAGGTAGGCCGTGAAGGCGATGACCGAGCCGGGAATCACCAGAAACAGCAACGAGCCGATGTAGCGAGTGTTCCATTCGAACGTGAAAGGCGTGCCGCTGAGCAGGCAATAAAAGCCAAGAATGGTCGCGCCGTAAAACATTCCCCAGGCATTGGTGGTCAATGGGCGCAGCCCGGCTTTCTGCTGCATGCTCGACAGCATGTTGCCCGCCGAGAAGCACAGCGTACCCAGCAATGCCAGACCCAACCCTATCAGCGTTTCGTGGCTGGCACCGTGGCCGGACAGCTCCGGCCAGAACAGACACGCCAGCCCTGCCAGCCCGAGCGCGCCGCCAGCGATGACGTTGTTGGCAATCTTCTGCCGGAAGAACACACGGGCATTCAGCGCATTCCATAGTGTGGAGGTTGAAAAAACCACCGCGATCAGGCCGCTGGGGATCCATTGACTGGCGGTGTAGAAACACATGAAGTTGACACAGAACAGACAGACGCCTTGCGCCAGGCAAAGCAGTTGGCCACGGCGATTGACCGGTTGCAGGCGCTTGCTCAGCAACAGCAGTGCGAACAGCACCAGGGCGGCCAGCGCAAAACGGTAGACGATCGAGACCGGGATCGCGACCTCGCCCAGCTGAAGCTTCAAGGCAATCCAGGTGGTGCCCCAGATCAGGACGGTCAGCAGATAAAGCGAGATATTCATACCGCAGGCTCCTCAATGAGCCATCAGTCTGCTGCTCCGCGATGCCGGACCGTTTGCATAATCTTGCGCATTTGATCGAGCAAGTGCTGGCAGGTGCGTCTGTCGCGGGTAGGATACGAAGCCTAGAGGAATTGCCATGTCATCCACCGACACCATCCAGGTCTTTGAGGCCCTGTACAGCTCGCCCCATGCCCGTCTGGAGCAAAGCGCAACGCTGGGCGACGGTTTGATGGCCGCGTTGTGGAACAACCGGCATGACTCGCAGGAATATCACGGCCCGACTCACCACACCCTGTCGTGCTACATCGAAGATGGCACGGGCACGTTCCGTCGCGGCAGACCGGATCAGAAGGGTTCGCCCGGCAAGCTGTGCATATTACCCGCCGGGCATGAGTCAGCCTGGGTGGTGAATGGCGAGATTCGCCTGGCACATCTGTATTTCAGCCCCGAGCAATTTGCACTGGGCTGCGTCACCCTGCTGGACCGCGAACCGCGCGAGATGCAGCTGCGCGATAACACGTTTCTCGAAGATCCCGCTCAAGCCAGCCGCTTCCAGCAACTGATCCGTATGAACTGGGCGGAACCTGGCGAGCGTCTGCTGACCAGCAGTCTGGCGCACGAAATGATCAGCCATGCCTTGCTCAGTCAGGTAGGGATGCGCGATGGACTGCGGCTGAAGGGCGGACTGGCGCCGCACCTGCGTCGGCAATTGGTGGACTTCGTCGAAACGCACTTGGCGGATCCCTTGAGCCTGGGCCAGCTGGCGAGTCTGTGCGCACTGTCCGAATACCATTTTGCACGGATGTTCCGTGAAAGCTTTGGCTTGCCGCCGCATCAATACCTGTTGGCGCGACGTCTTGAACTGGCGCGCCAGCTACTGCGCAATACAGGCAAAGCGCTGGGTGACATCGCGCTGGCGTGCGGTTTTGCCAGCGCCAGCCATTTCAGCAATCGATTCCGTCAGGCCATGGGTGCGACACCCGGCGAGTACCGGCTGGCGCTGGCCAACACTCACATCAGCAACTGATTCAGGGCCGCCAACGGGCTGAGTAAGGTGCCACAACCTGCCAGCGTCAGCACCCAACGCGGCCTGAACGGCATCAACGCAACCAGCAGCACGGCACTGCCCATCAATACGGCAAACCACTGGACCAACCCGATGGCCCAACCGTCAGCATCAACCGCTGCCCAACAAGACAGCAGCAAGGCGCTCCAGCCCGTCAGCCTGAGCCAAAAACGTCGCGATTCAGTAAGGCTGCGTCTGAGCAGTTCGCCATAATGGCGCGGCATCGACAGGCACAGCGCCGTAAACCCCACGTAACACAGCAAGGCCGCGAGCAGCATCAGTTGGCCTCCCCCGGTTTAGCCTGCATGGGCAAGCCGTCCGTAACCACCGCCGTGCGAGCGGAGTCAGGCTTGAACTTCATCGCGGCCCAGCCAAGAAACAGGCCCGTCGCCAACGCCGTCAGGTCAAAAGCAGCCAGCACCCAGCTCCCCGCCCTCAATGCGCCCAACAGATAACCGCTGCTGGTCAGCAGGTCGAGCACTGGCAACCCTGCAAACAACAGCGCGCCCAGCCACAGCTGTTCGCGCCACGCACGTCGCCCGCCGCGCACCGCTGCGTGCAACAGAGAAACGCCCCAGAGCGTGAAGAACACGCTGACTTCCCAGTCGGCACGTCCGGCGAACGCGGTTGGCAGCAGCCGATTGGCCCAGAAGAAACCAGCCACGGCGATCATCAGCCCGGACATGCTGGCGATGTTCAGCACCTCCACCAGTCGCAGTTCCAGAGGCAGCACGCCAGATTTCACGTGCTTGACCTGACGCTTGCCCAGCCACATCACCAGCCCGGTGCCGATCATGGCGGTCCCGGCAATACCAAAAATGAAGTACAGCCAGCGCAGCAACGGCTCGGCAAAATGCCCCACATGCAAACCGTAAATTGCGCCGGAAACCTGCAGCGTCATCGCCCGCTCCGGTGCCTCACTCTGCAACTCGCCCGTAACGCCCTTGAACGTCAGCGCTTCGCCCCGATCAAGCACAATACTGCCCTTATCGTCACGAGTGAGCAGAACGGTTGCGGTTGCATCGCCGGGATTATTGACGATCACCCGAGCCACATGATTGCCGTCCCAACGTTCGGTTGCGGACCTGACCAGTGGCGCCAGCGCAACAAGCGGCGCTGGCTGGCCTGCGGCCTTGACGCCACCGGGGCCGGGGAACACCTCGCTGTAGAACGCCTGCATGTTGCCGTAGGCGGTCAGAATGCTCGCCGGCATCACCATCGACATGAAGATCACCAGGCTGCTGTAGGTGATCATCAAGTGGAAAGGCAACACCAACACACCCAGCGCGTTGTGCCCGTCGAGCCATGAACGCTGGCCCTTGCGCGGGCGAAAAGTGAAGAACTCCTTGAAGATCTTCTTGTGAATGATGATGCCGGTGATCAGCGTGACAAACATCACCATTGCAGCGATGGTCGCCAGCCAGCGTCCCCACGGATAAGGCATCTGCAACTGGTAATGGAAGCGATAGAAGAAGTCGCCGCCACGCGTGTCGCGCGCCTGTACCTCGTTGCCGGTTTGCGGATCGAGCAGCCTGCGCACGAAATTATTGCGCTGCCCGGCCTTGCCTTCCGGTAACCAGCCAACCGAAAGGCCTGGATTGCGCTGGTCGGGCAGAGTAATAACCCAGCGCGACGCGCCTGCCGCATGAGTTTGCAGGTACGTCTGGGCCAGTTGCACGTTCTGGCTGGCATCAAGCGTACGCACCGGTATTTCCGGCTGCATCCACTGGGTGATTTCGTCTTTGAAGTAGGAAAGCGTGCCGGTCAGGAAGATCGCGAACAGCAGCCAGCCAAACAGTAACCCGATCCAGGTGTGCAACCAGGCCATCGCCTGACGAAAGCCCTCTTTCATGACAGCCACCGAGCCAAGGCATAAGCGGCGCCGAGCAGCGCGCAGGGCGCCAGAACGCCAACCCAGGCCTGTAGCGCGCTACGGCACGCGAAACACCAGATGATCGCAGCCAGATAAACCAGGAACGACAGCATCATGCTGAGCACCACGGCCTCGGCACGAGGCATTGGCAACCACTGCGCGAGACAGATACTGGCGACCGATGCCAACAGATAACCGGCGAAAATCGCGGCCAGGGCACGGGACGTCACGGCCAGTCGATAGGCACCCGTGACGCCTTTGTTCCGTGCATTGTCACGGGCTTGGGGTAGGCGCTTTTGGGCCATTGGGCTGCTTGCAGTAGAGCCATCCATCAGAGAGCCTTCACTCGATCCATGAAAACGGTAGGGCAGATTCATGAATGCGAGACAGACGTCGCGGTCATGACCAGCATTGAACGATGATTTGCCCGTTGTCGGACAAATGAAGCTCAATATTAATGATAAATATTCTCATACGCAAAAGAGTCTGCCAGAATCCACGCCATCAATGAATCCTCGTGGATTGTTCTCCGTGATACCCACCGCCCACTCCTCTCTCAATCACACCGTTGACGGCCTGTTTCGGGCGCATAACGCCTGGCTGACCGGCTGGTTGCGGCGCAGGCTCGACTGCCCGCAGAGTGCCGCGGATCTGGCGCAGGACACCTTCATCAAAGTGCTGGGCGCACGTGAAACGCCACAGATTGTCGAGCCCAGGGCATTCCTGACGACCATCGCCCGACGGGTGCTGTGCAACCACTATCGACGTCAGGATCTGGAGCGCGCCTATTATCAGGCGCTGCTGGAATTGCCGGAATGCATGGCCCCGTCTGAAGAAGAGCGCGCCATTATTCTTGAAACATTGATCGAGCTGGATCAGTTGCTCGACGACCTGCCTGCTGCGGCCAAGCGGGCCTTCCTGATGTCGCAGGTCGACGGTATGAGCCATAGCGAAATTGCCGATGCACTGAGCATTTCCATCGCCACCGTCAAACGCCACATCAACAAGGCCGCGCTGCGCTGCTATTTCGCCTTATGAACCTGAACAGTGAATCGCTGAACAAATCCGATATCTCGCCTGCCGTCGCGCAGCAAGCGGTCGGCTGGCTGGTGGAAATGCAGGAAGGCGCGCTGGATGCGCGTCGCCAGCACGCGTGGCAGTTGTGGCTAAACGGTAACGCCGAGCACCAGCGGGCATGGGCGCACATCCAGCGGGTCAACCAGCGTCTGAGCGGGTTGTCATCGCCACTGGCGCATGCCGCGATGGGTGCGCCCAAGTCAGCAGGCCGGCGTCATGCGCTCAAACTTTTGTTGCTGCTGGGCGCAGGCTCCGTTGCGGGCTGGAGCCTGCGTGAACAGATCGCACTGCAACCGTTGCTGGCCGATTACAACAGTGGTGTGGGTGAACGCCGCAAGGTGGCTCTGAGTGATGGCAGCCAGGTGCAGTTGAACACTGCGAGTGCCGTCGATGTGCGCTTCGACACACAGCAGCGGTTGCTCACCCTGTTGCAAGGCGAAATCCTGATGACCGCCTCGGCGGCCGACCGCCCACTGAACCTGCTGACTGCTCAAGGCATGGTCAGGGCGTCGACCGCCAGCAGCCGGTTCAACGTTCGTCAACTGGACGGGCGCACACAACTGGCGGTGTTTGCGGGCGCCATCGAGATTGATCCCGGCAACAGGCCAGGAACAGGGCTGATGCTGCAAGCCCGGCAACAAGTGACTTTCAGCAACGAGGAATGGGACACCGTGCGCTCGGTGGACGCCAGCAATGGCGCATGGGCCGACGGGATGCTGGTGGCCTCGCGCATGAAGCTCTCCGACTTTCTGAATGAGTTGGGCCGCTACCGCCACGGTCGTTTGAATTGCGATGCCAAGGTTGCCAACCTGCTGATTTCCGGCAGCTACCCCCTGGCAGACAGCGAACGCATTCTCGACATGCTCGAAGTCGCCCTGCCTGTGCACGTGCAGCGCTTCACCCGTTATTGGGTCAACGTGCAGGCGCGTGCCTGACAACAAATCCGCCGCACTGAGACACCCCGCCTCGCCACTCTCAAAGAAATTATTTGTAAATCAGTGAGCCGTTTTCCGACTCTCGCGTGACAGACAGGGAAAGCACTTCTCAACCCTTCGGTCAAAGGACTCCTGCATGTCAGCCCGCCCTACCCAACTCTCACCGCTGGTGCGCACCCTGCGCCATGTCATTTTTGGCGCCAGCCTCTCGGTCGGCAGTCTGTCGATGGCTCAGGCGGCCGATCCGGCGCCCAAGATCTATCACATCGCCCCGACCGAACTGGAGACGGCGCTGAGTCAGTTTGGTCGCGAATCCGGTGTGCTGATCTCCTACGGCTCGCAGATCACCAGCGGCCTGAAGAGCCGGGGGCTGGAAGGTCAGTACACGCCGGAGCAAGGCTTGAACGCCTTGCTCGAAGGCACAGGCTTGCAGGCCATGGCGGATGGCAATAACGGTTTCACGCTGCAATCGGCAAGTGCACCGGGTGCACCTGTCGAGCTGGCAGCCTCCACCGTGGTGGGCGACTGGCTGGGCGAAGCGCAACAGACCAACGTGTTCGAGCACCCTGGCGCACGAGACGTGATCCGTCGCGAAGAGTTCGAGCGTGTGGGGGCAACTTCGGCGCGTGAGGTGCTTAATCGAATCCCCGGCGTCAATGCTCCCGATAACAACGGCACCGGCAGCCATGACATGGCGCTCAACTTCGGCATTCGTGGGCTCAACCCACGTCTGGCCTCGCGATCTACAGTCTTGATGGACGGCATTCCGGTACCCTTCGCGCCTTACGGCCAGCCACAATTGTCATTCGCCCCTATCAGCATGGGCAACATGGATGCGGTGGACGTGGTTCGCGGTGGCGGTGCAGTGCGTTACGGCCCGCAGAACGTGGGCGGCATCGTCAACTTCGTGACCCGTGCAATCCCTGATGCGCCGACGCTCAAGGGCGGTATCCAGACCGAGACCAGCCCTTCGTCCAGCCACGACGGCTTCAAGACCACCGGCAACCTGTTGGCCGGCGGCACCGCCGACAATGGCCTGGGCGGCGCCATTCTGTACTCCGGCGTGCGCGGCGGCGACTGGCGCGAACACAGCGACACCCAGATCGACGACCTGATTCTCAAGGGCAAGTACCAGATTGACGAGGCCAACAGCCTCAACGCCATGGCGCAGTATTACGACGGTGAAGCACAGATGCCGGGCGGCCTCAGCGTTGCGGACTACGATGCCGACCCGTACCAGTCGACGCGCTTGAAAGACAAGTTCTGGGGCCGCCGCACGATGTTCAACTTCGGCTATCGCTACGAGCAGGATGCACGCGTCTTCACCGCTAACACCTTCTTCACCAAGACTTTGCGCAGTGGCTATCTGGATCAAGGCAGCTTCGTTTCGCTGTCGCCTCGCGAATACTGGGTGCGTGGCCTGGAGAGCCGTTTCTCGCAAGGTTTCGCATTGGGTGAAACCTGGCATGAGGTAGGCGTCGGCTACCGTTACGTCAACGAAGCCGGCCATGAGTTGCGCTATCGCGAGCCGGTGACCGGCGAACTGCCGACCACCGCCAGCCGCAACGACCGTGATACCCGTGGTTCGACCGAGGCCCATGCGTTTTACATCGATGACCGCATCGACATCGGCAAGTGGACCATCACCCCCGGTATCCGCTACGAGATGATCGATACCGCCCAGAACAACAACTTGACCAACGTCAAATATCAGGGCGACTACAACACTGCGTTGCCGGCACTTAACGTGCTCTACCACCTGACCGACACTTGGAACCTGTACGCCAACACCGAAGGTTCGTTCGGCAGCGTGCAGTACAGCCAGATGCCCAACCGCGTCACCGGCGGCGAAGTCAAACCCGAGAAGGCGCGGACCTGGGAGCTGGGCACACGCTACGACAACGGCAACCTGCGCGCCGAAATCGGGGCCTTCCTGATCAACTTCGACAACCAGTACGACAGCAACCAGACCAACGATACGGTGATTGCGCGGGGGGAGACACGCCATCAAGGCATCGAAACCAGCGTCAACTACGCGCTTGAAGGGCTGGTGCCAGCGCTGGCAGGCGTCGACGTTTACGCCAGTTACGCCTTTGTCGACGCAACCATTCGTGAAGACGGCCCGAACAAAGGCAACCGCGTGCCCTTCTCGTCCAGGCATAAAGGAACCATGGGCGTCAGTTACACCGACGGCCCGTGGAAGCTGAATCTGGACAGCTCATTCCAGAGCAATCAGTTCGCCGACAACGCCAACACCTCAGCCGAAAGTGCTGACGGCAGCACTGGCCGGATCCCTGGCTACATGCTGTTCAGCACCCGTGCAGGCTATGATTTCGGCCCGAAACTCTCGGACCTGAACGTTGCCGTCGGCATGAAGAACATTCTCAACCGCCAGTACTACACACGCTCGTTCGATGACAACAACCGTGGCAAGTACGTCGGCGAGCCGCGCACCGTGTACGTGCAGACCTCGGTTGCGTTCTGATCGCTGACCGCCAGACCCACCGTCCTGTGACTGCCCCGCCCACGTTCGAAGCGCCTGGAACGTGGGCCGGGATATTTACCAACGATACGTTGCGCTGGCTTGCACGGTGCGCTGTGAGCCATACCAGCACCATGTGTAGTAGTAGCACGACGCGACGTATTCCTTGTTGGCCAGGTTGGTCACATTAAGCGCCAGACGCAGATTGTCCATCGTGCTGTTGATGTTGGGGATGTCGTAGTGCACCGCCGCATCAAACAGTGTGTAACCCGGCACCTTCAGGGTATTGGCTTCGTCACCCCATGAAGAGCCGATATAGCGTGCGCCGCCACCTACACCTACGCCTTCCAGTCGCCCCTCACGAAAGGTGTAATCCACCCAGGCCGAGGCAGTATGGCGTGGCACTGCAACCGAGGTCGTGCCTTCGGCCGGTATGTTCGGACCATTGGGCACGCCCGCCACTCCCGGCATCATGCTGACCGTACTGTTGGACTTGGTGACACGGTTATCCAGGTACGCGTAGGCCGCGGTGATATCCAGGTTGTCGTTCAGACTTGCCTTGCCCTCCAGCTCGAAGCCACGCGATTGCACCTCACCGGTCTGCACGTTGCAGCGCACCCCGTTGCACAGATGGCTGGCGTCAGGATCCAGTGTCAGTACGTTGCTGCGGCGCAAGTCGAAGATCGCTGCGGTGATGAAACTGTTGCTGCCTGGCGGTTGATACTTGATGCCCAGTTCGTATTGCTTGCCCTCGGTCGGCTCGAAAAACGACCCGCCAAAACCGGTTCCGGATTGCGGCTCGAACGACTCGGCATAACTGATATATGGCGCAAGACCGTTATCGAACAGATACACCAGACCGAAGCGTCCGGTGAACGCTTCCGAGTCCTGAGAGGTTCGAGTCTTCGTCCCGCGTTGCAGATTGCGCGCGCTGTTGGCGGTATCAGCCCAATCGTAGCGGCCGCCCATCAACAGCACCCACTTGTCCCACTTCATCTGCTCTTGCAGGTACACGCCTTTCTGCTGGTTACGCTGCGTCGACTGGTTGGTGTACGCCGGGACAGCCACGCTGGCGCCGTATACCGGGTCGAACAGGTCGAGCGAAGGCCCGGCGCCGTTGGCGGATTTGGTGTCGGTGCTGGTGTTCTGATAATCGGCTCCGAACAGCAGCGTGTGCTGCAAAGGACCAGTATCGAATTTACCCTGCAACTGGTTATCCAGCGTGTAGGAATCCAGATTCACGTCAGTGGCGATGGTGTAACGGCTGATGGTGCGATAGTCCGCCGCCAGCCCGCCGCTGCCGTTGTAGATGCTGCGATACAAACCTTCGCTGCGCATGTAGCGAGCGTTCTGGCGAATGGTCCAGGTGTCATCAAGGTGATGTTCGAACAGGTAACCCAGCGCGTGATAATTGCGATCACTCTTCTCGAAGTCCTTCTCGCCGTCGTAAAAATCGACGTCGATATCACGGCCGGTGGGGCTGTCCAGCAACGAGCCGAACGCAGGGATCGATCCGTAGGACGCGCCTTTGGGGTCACGCTGATAGTTGGCCAACAGCGTCAGCGACGTACCGTCATTCGGGCGCCAGGTAAACGCGGACGCCAACGATTGGCGACGGGTTTCGGTGTGCTCGATCTGGCCGTCGGCATCGTCGTACAGCCCGGACAGGCGATAGGAGTAAACGCCTTGATCATCCACCGGGCCGCCGAAATCGAAGGTGGTGCGTTTTTTATTGAAGGTCCCGTAGGTCACGCCGATTTCGTGAAACGGCACCTCGGTGGGCAGCTTGCTGACCATGTTCACCACACCGCTGGGGCTGGCCTGGCCATACAGCACCGATGCAGGACCACGAAGCACTTCGACGCGCTCCAGGTCGAACGAATCCTTTTGCGGCGCCGCATCCCGACTGCCCGGCATGCGTAGCCCGTCCAGATAGAGCGCCGGAGAAAAGCCCCGTACCGTCAGCATGTCCAGACGCGAGGCAGTCGAGCCGCGTGTTTCGGGCACCACGGCGGCGGTGTACCGCAGAATCTGGGTCAGGCTCTGAGCGCCCTGCGCCTGCATCTGGTCTTTGGTGACCACCGAAATCGACTGCGGGGTTTCAATCAGTGCGGTATCAGTCTTGGTCGCCGACAAGCCACGTGTGGCGACATAACCGTCCACCGGGCCTCTGGCGGTCTCAGCGCGGTAGGCTCCGTCAATGGTCGTGGCCTGCAATTCGAGCGAGCCGTCGGCCGCAGCCGGCGCTGGCTCGATCCGATAGCGACCGCTCGACACCGCCACAGCGCGCAAACCACTGCTGGCCAACAGGCGGGCAATGCCCTCATCCGTACCGTACTGGCCTTGCAGGCCGTCACTGCGCTTGCCTCGGGTCAGCGCCGGATCGAAGGCCAGTACCAGACTGGCCTGCTCCGCAAACTGGTTCAGTGCCTGGCTCAGATCGCCCGCCGGGATGGAAAAGCTTCGCGCCGCCTGGGTGCTTCCCTCCGGCAAAGACGGGTCGGCAGCGTGCAGGGGCAGTGCCGCGCACACCATCAAGGCGGCAAGAGCCACAGGTGGCAACGAACTGGCGGGACGGGACATGACAGATCCTTTGTGTAAGTGAGGTTTCCTTACCCATGACGCACGGCGCATAAAAACAGACAGTGAATGAGAGAGATTTACATTCAAAACTTCCACACAATATTTTTTACCGCGAAATATTTCTTCCATATTGGGGTTGAATTGTTGGACCAATGACGCCAACACTGTGAATGAGCGCAAGCGAAACCGCATTCCAACCGGAAGCGCACATTCCAGCCTCACACGAGCAAGCCCTAATAAGGATTAACTATGCAAATCCAGGTCAATAGCGATAATCACATCGAAAGCAGTATCCGACTGGAGGAGTGGGTTCGTACCACCGTTGAAAGCACGCTCGAACACTACGATGAATACCTGACTCGCGTGGAAGTCCATATCCGCGATGAAAACGGCGACAAGCCCGGCCCGCACGACATCAAGTGCCAGATGGAAGCCCGGCCAAAAGGTCACCAACCCATTTCTGTTTCCCACAAGGCCGATACGGTAGATCAGGCTGTGGATGGCGCGGCTGTAAAACTCGACCATGCCCTTGAGCATCTGTTTGGCAAGCTGCGCGGCAAACGTGGCGCAGCGCCGATCATCGTCGAGGACGATGAAGATTCGGTCAGCCCTGATGCGTTGCTCGAAGAAGAGTTTCTGGAAAAAGAGCAGGAGAAAGAAGCCGCTCGTCTGGTGTGATGCCGGACTTTTCAAAAGTTTCTACAGACGTTTGACGAACGAGGGGCGAGCCTGCAAAGGCTCGCCCCTTTTTTGTGAGCGCTTTCTTGCCGATGCCCCTGTCAGGGTGTGGACGGTTTTATCACTACCAGCAGATCGGTGAACCGCTCGACCTTGATCGGCAGGTTGTCAGCGAGCGTCGCCAGTGCTGTATCCGTGTCGTCCAGCCGGAAAACGCCTGACACACGCATGCCCTGCAACTCATCCGCATCGAAACGCAGCAGCCCAGGGCGGTAGTCGTTCAGTACACGCAGCACTTCACTCAACGGACGGTCATCGACCTTGAGCAGCCCCCGTGTCCAGGCAGCGGGATCATCGTTGCCCAGCGCATGTGGCGTCTGCACTACACCATCCTTGAGTAACGCCTGCTGACCGGTAGCGACCTTCACCACGTTCGCAGTATTGGCCTGGGCGGCAATGGCTGACTCCAATACGCTGACTGTCGTGCCTTCAGGGTCACGGCGGACCAGGAAGCGCGTACCCAGCGCGGTAATCGTGCCCTGATCGGTGCGCACCACGAACGGCCGCTGCACATCTTTGGCCACCTCAACCCACAACTCGCCCTGCAACAGCTCGACGATCCGTTGCCGCCCATCGAATTTAACATCCAGGGCGGAGCGTGAATTGAGCTGAACCTGACTGCCATCTGCAAGCAGAAACTGCTGCCGCTCCCCTACATCGGTGTGGTGATCTGCCATCCATACCGGCACGTGCTCGACCCCTGCCCAACCGCATGCAAGAACGCCAATCAGGGCAATCGCCTGTACGCTTCTCGCCAACGGTTTTGACCCCGCAGGTGCGAACGATTGACGCAGCGCGACCCGTGCTGGAGTGTCGGACAATCCGTCAAAACTGCCCCACAACGATTGCATGCGAGACACCGCCAACTCGTGTCCCGGGTCTGCCTGGAGCCACATCTCAAACGCCTCACGATCGTCTGCGCTGACCGGTTCGTCATGCAGCAAAGCCAGCCAGGACGCCGCTTCGGTGATCATCTGCTCAGTCGGCTCGTGCTCGGTGCTCACGAAAAATGGCCCGAACCGTGCAGTGTCTTGTAGCAATGAACCATGACGCTGGCCATGTACTGTTTGACCATACTGGAGGACACACCCAAGTGAGTGGCGATCTCGTTGTACGTCAATCCATCAAGACGGTGGAGCAAAAAAGCCTGCCGTGGTTTCTCCGGGAGGCCCTCAAGCAATTGAGCGATCCGCTCCAGAATCTGCAGCGCCGCGTGTATGGCTTCCGGGCTTGGGATACCCGCTTCGTCAGCGTGCAATGCCAGCGCATCGAGGTAGGCACGTTCTATCTTGCGACGACGGGCACCGTCGATCAGCAGACGCGTGGCGGTCGTCGCCAGAAACGCGCGCGGCTCCTTGAGGTTCAGGGGCTCGCTGAGGGTCAGAATCCGGACGAAAGCGTCCTGTGCAATATCCGCCGCCCGGTGCGAACAACCGAGCTTTTTTCGCAGCCAGTTCTGCAACCACGAATGGTGGTCGCTATAGAGCTCTGTCATTTGCCGATTACGCCACGCAAGGTCGTGATCAACGGCGGAAATATTACCCATGCGTCAACGCTTCTCAAACACGAAAAATTATCATTAACGCGAAAGATGACAGCAAAACCCAGCAGCGGCAAGCACCTGAACACCTCAACCGCTGATCAGTCGTTGAGAACCAAAGGGACTAATACCCGGTCAACTTATGCAGAACCATTGAGCAGGTAAATGATATGGACAATCCTTTTCAGATGATCACGGACACTTTTCACCCGCAATACCGGGTGAATCTGAGTATTCAAGGACTGGACGGCAGCATCATGTTGACGCTCTCCAACGAGCGCGGCGTGGTCGCCAAACGTCTGATCAGTGCTGCTCAACGCAACGACCCTGAACGCTTGCGCCGCCTGATCGAGAGCGTGCAATTCGGTATTGCCATCGAATGCGGTGACAGTGCGATCAAGATTCTGGCTGCCATGACCGACAGCGCGACGCTCAAGCCGACGCCTGCGCCTTCCAACGGCCCGTGGGCAAGAAACCAGACCGCTCTGGCTGCCCGTATCTGATCAGAAGGCACTGCTGAATGGTGCCTTTTTGCCGCAAGCCTTGAGGCGCTTGTTTCAAGGCCCGCCCCCGCCGTCTCGTCACATCATATAGTAGCCACGCCCTGTCCAGTGCGTGGCCCATCCGCGTCGTCCTAATCAAACCATCAATGGCCCATCGGCCAGCGACACCGTGCGCCTCAGGTTTGCAGCCTGAGTACCGGCGCAGGTTCAGCCTTCGTACAGACATGAGCTGTTACAACAATAATGCGCAACAACATCCGAGTAGCCGGGTATCGCCCGTCTCTCCACCTGCGGATACTTCCGAGGAGGCAACATGTTCTTACGTTATGGGGCACTGATCGTCTTGCTTGCAATAGCGTCCGGCTGTGTCGAAGAACGGATTGTTCATGAGCGGCCGCGTGTGCATCACGAGTACGTAGAAGTCGTCGCACCGCAAGCACCACCCGAGCGCATCATAGAAGTGGAGCCCACGCCTCGTCCCGGCTATGTATGGGCGCGCGGCTACTGGCACTGGAACGGTGATCGATACGTACCGGTCCACGGTCATTGGGAAGCCGAGCGTCCAGGCTACCGCTATGTGCATCCGCATTGGGAAAGTGCGGGTGATGGCTGGCACTGGCATGCCGGGGTCTGGGTCAACTGACCTGTCGCGCGCAGCTGCACTGCCGGCGCCCGATGGGCCCGGCAGGACGCGCTTTCAGATCCGTCAGATCTCGCCTTTCTCCTCGGTCACCGCACCTTTGATCGCGCTGGACGAATCGGGAATCTTCGCTGACGGGTATTTATAAGACGCGTAGCGCACCACCAGAATTGCAAACGCCAACAGCAGAATCCCGCCGCACAGGTAGATGATGCCGATGTCTGGCGGGTTGTGATGGGACACGTCCGATATCAGCAAGCGGGTCAGCGCAGTGATCGCGACGTAAATCAGAAACCGGACCGGCATGTGATTGGTCTTGAAATAGATCCCGGTCATCGCACCCAGTTCGAGGTAGATAAACAGCAGCAGGATGTCATCGACCGTGACGTTGCCCTTTTCAACCATTCCCAGAAAAGCGACTACAGACGCCCAGGCCGTGATGGCGCCAATCGCGAACAGCGCGAGGAAGTGAAAGCTCTCGACGCAGAGATTGCCCAGCGACTCGGCCTGCGAATGCACCCGCTGACGCATCTTTTCTGCCCATTTGTTTCCCATGACTCTCTACCCCTGAACCTTCATTTATGCCAACCGGATGATTCCGGGTATGTGTGACGCGCTGTGTGGCCTGCTTTTTAAAGCAGGAACAGGGCCATAGGCTATGGTTGAGAGCGCGACGGGTTGTCGCAAGGCACATTTGCCAGGCAAAAAAGATGGTTCAAGGCCACTATCCGGCAGGGACTTGATCGCCCCCTGCACTTAACTGTATAAAGATACAGTAATCGGCGATTCCGCTCTCGGATCACGAGGCGGAGGATGAGCGTCGATGGGGCATCGCAACAGCCAAGGCTGGCGCGCTGACCCGGCAAGTCACTGCTTTAGCATTACCCGCTGATCAGGGCATCACGCACTGAGCGTCCGGGTCTAGCCCTTTCAACACTGGATATGACGACGAGGCCAAAATGGCTGTTGAAACCCTTTACCGCAGTACCCGCGATCTGGAGACTACTTTCGTGGACCGTAAACTCGCCGATGCGCACGACCAAATGCTTGAGCTGGCTGAGCTCCTGACAGACGTCCTGATCAAGAACGTACCTGGCATCTCAGAAAAGCATGCGGAAGACGCGAGCATCTACATGGCGAAGAATCGGGCAGTGTTCGCCGCAGCCTTCAAGAACAATGCGACGGCACTCAATGAATTGTCAGACGCCGCACCCGTTGAAAGCTGAGCTGCACGCTGACGGGTTGCAACCCCAAGGCCCCCTCGTATGACGGGGCCTTTATTTCACTAATCTTTCACTCTTTTTTCTTTCCTACGCTCTACACTTCGTATTGGAAGTTCCAGTTCCTGGCAGATCATTTGCTGTTGATTGTTTTGAACACTGTCACACCTTCATTGTCGCCCAGTGTTCCGAACACCGTCCTCTGTCAATAATCCCCACCGTCATTAAATGAGCGTCAGTTTGATGTTATGCCTGTTTTGCGCCTGTCATTATTCAGGCGTCATGTTTTTTACGCCTATATTAACCGCCAGATATTAGCACTTTGCCACTATCTAAAAATGCACTATCCCGGCGCTTTTAAAACAATAAAACCTTCGCTAATATGCCCTGAAACCCCTGAAAACACTGGGTAAAACCCACCAAACAGAAACAAAAAACCTCTGCCTGACCGTCATTAAATATTAAAGTTCCTCTAACTTGTCTCACTGCAAAATAGTTGTTAAAAAGTTTTGCATTATTAAATTCGTATGTTAATAATCTGCGCAATTCCGGGTAACAAGGCATAGCGCCACCTCACACTGAAGTGAACATCGAGTCGTAATACTTCGATCTTTTCCGCCCGAAAAACCAATAACCTGCCTTTGCGTGAGCTGTGACAAGCCCATGTAGTCGGCTGTGCGGCGCTTGATGTGAGCGCGGGAGGAAATCGATGGCCAGTCAGCAACCTCGAACCAAAGTTCTTTCAATTTTCGGCACTCGCCCGGAGGCCATCAAGATGGCTCCTCTGGTCAGAGCGCTGGCCGAAGAGCCGGGTATCGATTCGAGAATCTGCATCACCGGCCAACATCAGAGCATGCTGCAGCAGGTGCTGGACATGTTCGAGCTGAAGGCCGATTACAGCCTCGACGTGATGCGCCCCGAGCAGACGCTGAACTCCCTGACCGCAGCGCTTTACGCGGCCATCGATCCGATTCTCGACGAGCTGAAACCGGACAGAGTGCTGGTTCACGGCGACACCACATCAGCAATGGTCGCGGCGATGTCGGCATTTCACCGCCGCATCCCGATTGGTCACGTCGAGGCGGGCCTGCGTACCGGCGACATTCGCCAGCCGTGGCCGGAAGAAATGAACCGTCGATGCATCGATCTGATTTCCGATCACCTGTTCACGCCCACGGCCGAATCGCGTCGTAACGTGCTCGGCGAACGCCTTCAGGGCGTGTCATTCGTGACGGGTAATACGGTGATCGACGCACTACAAATGACCGCGCAGCGCATCGATTCCAACCGCCAGCTTCGCCATGCACTGGATCGTCAGTTCGCTTTTCTGAATCCTGACCGCAAGATGCTGCTGGTCACCGGGCATCGCCGTGAAAACTTCGGTGACGGTTTCCTGAACATCTGCAAGGCGCTGCGCACCCTGGCTAAGCGCAGCGACGTGCAAATCGTCTATCCGGTGCACTTGAATCCCAACGTACTGGGGCCGGTGACGGAGCACTTGGGCGATCTGCCTAACGTGCACTTGATCAAACCGCTGGATTACCTTTCGTTCGTGCGCCTCATGCAGCGTGCACACGTGATTCTGACTGACTCCGGTGGCGTACAGGAAGAAGCGCCTTCGCTGGGCAAACCGGTGCTGGTCATGCGCGACGTGACCGAGCGTCCGGAAGCCGTGGCTGCAGGGACCGTTCGTCTGGTCGGCACCGAGCCGGATGCCATCGTCAGCGGCGTCAATGCCCTTTTTGATGACGAACAGTTGTGGCAAACCTCGGCGCATGCCGCCAACCCGTACGGCGACGGCAAGGCCAGCACCCGGATTGTGGATGCGCTGATGGGTCGCCCGGTGGATGAGTTCGTCGCGGAGCTGCCGCGCCGTCGCCCGGACCTGATTGCGCCTCAACCTGACGTGCAATCACAACCCCCAGCCCGGTATCGCGCCATGGCGCTTTAGCGCACGCCCGTATTTGCAACACCTGAACACCGTAAACAATCTGCAGGGCAACGCCCGTGACGCTTTCGCGCATTCAGCCCAGGCTGAGTGCCAGCGAAGCCGTTTACGTCGTGCAGCGCTTTGCATCAAGACCCAATGGCCTTGAGCCCTTACCGAGATTTGCCCAATGAAGTCTTCCGTTACCGTGAACACGGGCGCGTTGAACGCCCTTGCCTGCGGGATGAGCCTGCTGGCTCTGCTGCCCACCTTTGCACTGGCGGCCGAAAGCCCCCTGACTCAGGCCATCAACCGGATCACCACCGACAGCCGTCAGGAACGCGTGATCGAACTGCGTGAGTTGGGTATTGATCGTCCGATCATTCTCAATGCCACCGACGCGCGCCGCGAGCTGTACCTGCCAGTGCCAGCCAACGTTGCACTGACCGACGCCACCTTGAACTTCGACGCCAGTTACCTGAACGGCGAAGCAGGCCGTAACACCCTGCTGCTGTCGCTTGACGGTTACCCGGTCAGGGCAATGGGCCTCAACGAAGAACAGGGCAATGCCAGCGCGACACTCGGTGTCGACAAGGCTGCACGGGAAAGCGGCTCAGTCCGGCTGGGCATCGCCTGGTCTTCGGTGATTTCCAAAGTGCTTTGCGAAGATCAGCGTGCCATTGGCAATGTGTTGCGCATCGATCCTCATACGCGCCTGACGTATCGCTACGACGCCAGTCAGTTGCAGGACGTCGGTGCGGCCTGGAACGCCTTGCCCGGCAAACCAGGTCTGCTGGTTGCACCGGGCACTCTGTCCAGCGGCAGTTATGACGCGGCATGGCGTCTGGGCGTTGCGCTGGAGCGCATCGGTAAACAGGTTCGCATCCTGCCGTTCCCTGCGTTGCAGGACAGCGTCGATCTGAGTGATCTGCGCATACCCGCCGAGCTCAGACAGATTCCGGCGTTCGCCAGTCTCGACGGCAAAGGCCCGCACACCCTGAGTGATCAGGCAGAAATCGGCGCCCTGCTGATGCTCGGCCAGGCACCGGCGGTGCAGGCGGACCTGGCAATCAGCGACCCAGCGCTGCTCAAGGCAATCAATGACTCGCTGGATGCGCTGCAGGCACAGGTTCAAGGACTGGACCCTTCCGCAGCCAGCGCATTTGGCCAATGGCGCGAACGTCATGTGAATCAGGCTCTCGCGAAAAGTGCTGACGGTGACGTCAGTCTGGCGATGCTTGGCAATCGCGCGCTGCTGAAGATCAAGCCCGAATCGTCGGTCAAGGCGATCGGCCTGTTCAGTTCGGCCTGGAACAAGCTGGCACGCAACCGTCAGTTGACCATCGGTGAAGAAACCGCAATGCCGCTCAGCGAGGACGGCCAAGTCGCGCTGACTCGCTTGGGCGGAAAGCCCGGCACCGTGGATGTGCTGGCCAAAACCGATTGGAGCGCATCGTTCCCGCTGGGCAGCGTTGCCTACGATGGACGCGTTCCTGTAACCGCAATCATCGATGTCGCCGCAGCGCCTGGTGCGTCGGGCACACCGCCGGTCGCCACGCTGTTTCTCAATGACTACCTGATCGGCGCGATGCAACTGTCCGCCAATGGTCAGAAAGAACGCATCGAAGCGCGCATTCCACGTTATGCGCTGGCTGCACAGAACACGTTGCGCGTGTCGTTCCAGCGTCAACCGGTCAGTAATCAGTGCCTGGAGACACCGCAGGCCTTCCCGATTTCGGTATTACCGACCAGCCATGTGGTGCTGGACAAAACAACACCGGACAGCGATTTCTCGGGCATGGCTGCGCGCTTTGCGGCCGAGACTCAAGTGATGGTCCCGAAAACCTATCTCGACCGCCCGGCCAGCACCCTGCCCAATGTCATCCATATCGCCAGCGCTGCGGGCGTCTCGCCGCTGCGTGCCAATCTCGCGGTCAGCGCTGATACAAGCGTGGCCGTGACGCCCGACAAGGCCTTTCTGGCGTTCGAACTGCCGATCAAGGACGGGACTGAGTCGGTCAAGGTCGACAACAACGGGCGCCTGCTGATCAACCACAAAGAGCAGACGCTACTCGACCTAAAAACGCTCAATCACCTCGCCTCGCTGCAAGTTATCGAAGCCGGCAGCCAACACGGCATGATCTATCGCACCCTTGGCGGTCAGGCACCTGTGTTCGAGCGTCCGGTCCTGCTGGAACGCGGCAATGCCACATTGCTGGCTGACAGTGGCTCGCTGGTGACCTTCGACAGCAAGGACCCGACCGGCAGCCAGATGATCGAAGACGAAGAAAGCACCGGTATTGATGCCTGGCGCAAACCGTCGTTGCTGTGGCTGATCCCGGGCGGCATCGTACTGTTCCTGCTGCTGTTGCTGGCTGGCCGTCGCGCCCGTCGCAATCGCTCATAAAGGGACGCCTCGATGACGTCGCTTTATTGGCCCTACTGGCTGGCTCACTATTACAGCGCGCTGGAAATCGCGACCATCGTGGTTGCCGTGATCATTCTGGTGTCGAGCATCGACGACCTGATCATCGACCTGTGGTACTGGGCACGACGCCTGTATCGCAAGTTCACCGCAGAACGCCGCTACCGGCCTTTGACTGCCGAGCAGTTGATGGCCCGCGACGAACAGCCGCTGGCAATCATGGTTCCGGCGTGGCTGGAGTACGACGTCATCGCGCCCATGATCGAGAACATGGTGTCGACGCTCGATTACCAGAACTACGTGGTATTCGTCGGCACTTACATCAACGATCAGCGCACCATCGATGAAGTGGAGCGCATGCGCCGTCGCTACAAGCAGCTGCACCGCGTGGAAGTGCCGCACGACGGACCGACCTGCAAGGCCGACTGTTTGAACTGGGTCATCCAGGCGATCTTTCTGTACGAGAAGACGCACGATGTGCAGTTCGCTGGCACGATCCTGCACGACAGCGAAGACGTACTGCACCCCTTGGAGCTGCGGCTGTTCAACTACCTGCTGCCGCGCAAGGACATGATCCAGTTGCCGGTCGTGTCGCTTGAGCGCAACTGGTACGAATGGGTCGCTGGCACCTACATGGATGAATTTGCCGAATGGCACGGCAAGGATCTGGTGGTGCGTGAAAGCATGACCGACACCGTGCCGTCTGCGGGCGTCGGCACCTGTTTTTCGCGCCGGGCACTGATGGTGCTGGCCGACGAAAACCAGAATCAGCCGTTCAACACCGAGAGCCTGACCGAGGACTACGACGTTGGCGCGCGACTGGCGAAATACGGTATGCAGGCGATCTTCGTTCGCTTCCCGGTGCAGTTTCGCGTGTTGCGCAAATCCTGGTTTCGCAAGCCATATGAGTCGACGCTGGAAATGCCGCTGTGTGTGCGCGAGTTCTTTCCGGACACCTTCCGCACCGCCTTCAGGCAAAAAGCGCGCTGGACACTGGGCATCGGCCTGCAAGGCTGGGAGCAGATGGGCTGGAGCGGCTCGCTTGCCAACCGTTACTTGCTGTTCCGGGATCGCAAAGGTGTGGTGACATCGTTTGTCAGCATCATCGCCTACCTGATTCTGGTGCAGTTGGTGGCGTTGATCGTGCTGCGCGCCAGCGGGCTGTGGAACACCAGCTTCCCGACCCCGTTCGAAACCCACGGCCTGACTCAATACCTGCTGGTAGCCAACGGCGTAGCACTGCTGTGGCGCATGGCTCACCGTTTCTATTTCACCACTGTGTTGTATGGCTGGCAGCACGGCTTGCTGTCGTTGCCGCGCATGGTCGTGGGCAACTTCGTCAACTTCATGGCAGCAGCACGCGCATGGCGGATGTTTCTGACTGGCAAGCTGCTCAACCGCAAGCTGGCCTGGGACAAGACCATGCACGACTTCCCGTCCACAGACCTGGTTGCCATCGCGCCACGTCGACTGGGCAGTGTGTTGTTGTCGTGGCAGGCGATCACTGACGAGAGACTTCAGAGCGCACTGGCCGAACAACAGACCCGGCAGTTGCCACTGGGCAGAATCCTGCTCAGCCACGGCTGGCTCGACGATGAAACCCTGGCCGAAGCCATTGCCTTCCAGAACGACTTGCCGCGGGTGTTCGACATCGCCAGCAAACGTCCGGCCCAGTCGACTCTGGACGACGAGTTCTGCCTGCGCTGGCGGCTGGTGCCGCTGAGCCCGGATGATCAGGGCCGAGCAATCATCGCCGTGGCCAGCCCGCTTCCGGACGAAGGCTTGCAGCAGATCACCGAACAGCTTGGCTCGGAACCGGTGCAGTTGATTGCACGGGAAAGCGACATCGTTGCCCAGTTGCGCCAACTCAAAGTGGTCGATGGCCAACCGTTGTCTGCCACCACACCGTTGCTGGGTGATCTGCTGATTGAACAGGGTCTGCTGGACCGTGAGGTGTTTCGCAAGGCGATGCTTGGTTACCGCCCCCAGGTGCACGGCCGAATCGGCGATTACCTGGTCGATATTGGCGTCCTGCCCAGAGAGACCATCGAACAGGCCGTGGCGCGTCAGCACAACCATTATCGATCTGACGTCCAGACGGAGCAGCCATCATGAAGCGTCCGTTCATCCTCTCGCTTATCGCGACCGGCCTGAGCTTTTCGTCGTCGTTCAGCCAGGCAGAAATCCTGCCACTGCCGTTGACGGGACCTGCGTTTTCAATCGCCAACGATGCCTACGCCGCTTACAACCGCAAGGACTACGACCTTGCTATCGCCAAGGCGCAAGAAGCGCTGCGTCAACGCGCAGATGCCGACCAGTTGCGCAAGCTGATTACCTTGGCCGAGCGTGACAAGGACCGCCGCGATCACCCGCAGCGTTACCCGAAAGCGCGACCAAAGCCAGGCTACGTGGAAGGCAACCTTGCCTTGAGAGCTTATGCCGATCGCGACTACAACCGCTCGGCCAACCACGCACGCAAAGCTATTGTCCAGGCACCGGACAGCCTCGATTACCGCATGATGCTGATCGAAGCGTTGCAGCGTCAGCAACGTCTGGATGAAGCGCAAGCGGCAATCAACGATGCAGTGCAGGCGCTGGGGCCGCAACCGGCACTGACCCGCCGAAGGCAGGGCATTCAGGAGCAAATGGCGGTGAACACCGCAGCCAGAGGCTATGACGCGCTGGCACGCGGCGACAGCGAAACAGCGGTGACTGAAGCCCGCGAAGCGGTGCGTGGTTTTCCGAAAGAAATGGCTTATCGAAAACTGCTGGTCAGTGCGTTGATTGCCCAGCAGCAATACGCCGAAGCCCGCTCTGCGGCGACCGAAGCGCTGGCGCTCAATGGCAACGATGCCACCCTGCTCGCCCAGCGCGGGCAGGTGCGTCAGCGCCTGGGTGATCAGACCGGTGCCCGTCAGGACTTCGCTCAGGCATTGGCAGTCGGCAATTTGCCGATGCGCGAACAGGCGTCACTGTATGCCGCCATGGGCCAGCCGGATCAGGCGTTGCAACGCCTGCAGAAGGCACGCGAAGCTGGTGAATTACAGCCAGGCGATGAAGTACAGATTGCGTATTTTCTCAGCCAGGCGGGCGACGACCGCGGTGCGCTGGAAACCTTCAAACGCGTCGACCAACAGACGGGCCTCAAGCCACAGGACCTTCAGAATGCGGCCTACAGTGCGATGCGCACGCCGGACGATGCGCAGGCCATTGCCTACTTCAAGCGAGTACTCGATTACCAGCGGGCCGGCGATCTTCAGATGCCCGATCAGCAAGTCTTCGACACACGACGCGCCGTATCGGACCTGTCACGTGAATGGGGCGTGACTAACACCACGACCTATCGTGGAGCAAGCACCTCCAGTGGCCTGAACGGCGCACCGAGCAGTAACAGCGATAGCGTGCAGAACAGTACAGAAGTGTTCTGGCGCCCGTCCGGGTATCGCAACGCACGCTTCGTCGAGCTTTACGGACGCGTCACCGACACCCTGTGGAGCGAGGAAAACAGCGCGGATACTGGCCTGGATGCGTTGCAGGCAGCGCTGGGCGTCAGGGTCAAACCGTTCAGCAGCGTCAACGTGATCGGCGCGTTCGAACGCACTTTCCCGATTGGCAAATCCAGCGCCGATGGCGACTGGCTGGTACGTCTGGGCTATGGTTCCAGCATCGGTACGGACTTGCGGGTCGATGTGCCGAGCTGGTGGACATCGCAGTTGTACGCCGAAGGCGGTCGCTATTTGCAGGACAAGCGAAACTACTTCAATAGCGAATGGCAGATCGGGCGCAGCTTCCGCCTGGACCGTGTCAGCCCCAGGCTGGTGGTGTTTCCGCATGTGGTCGCCGCAGCAGACTATGACTCGAAGATGCGCAGCGAAGTCGACGCGCTGGGCCGCAGCAAAACATCGTCCGGCAATGCGGGTGGGGTGGGCGTAGGTGCCGGAGTACGCTACTGGTTCCGTGAGGACACCCACAAGGCGCCGCAGTCGTATGTCGATTTCTCGGTGCAGTACCGGGAAAAAGTGTTTGGTGATGATCGCGCAGAAGGCGTGTTCGCTCGCATGACGTTCTCGTGGTAGAGAGGTTGGCACTTGGCCGATCAGGGAGAGAGGCTTGAGTGTTTTGACCGCGCTGTGGCGCAAGGGCAGGCTGGCCAGAGCAGCGCTGGCGACCATGTTGGTCGGCGCGTTGAGCCTCGCCACTGCCGGTCTGTATCAACAGATGCAGCCCAAGGGGCCAGGGATCGTGGGTGTCGTCTGGCAGCCGGACAACGCCACGGTTGGCATTCGCGGCGACTGGCAACGGCTGGGTGCGCGGGAGCTGCTGGTGCAGTGGACAGCCGTGGATGATCAGGCCTTCATACCGGGCACGAAGCTGCCCACTGTGCCGGTCCTGCCCGACTGGGCGCGCATTGGCAAAGAACCTTGGGCGCAGGACGTGATTCTCGGCCTGGCCGGATATTTCAGCGAAAACCGCTCGCGTGACAACATCGAGCAATTGGCCACGCTGTCGGCGCAACTGGCCAGGGTCAAGACACCGCTCAATGTCACCGGCTGGTATTTCCCTGCCGAAGTGGACCCCAGTTGGAGCCGCGCCAAAGAACTGCCGGCGCTGCTGGCAAAATTGCCAAGACCGCTGTGGATCAGCGTCTACGACAATGCCAACATTGGTCCTGCCGCCACAGCCGAATGGCTGAAGACCTGGTTGCCGGATGACATCGGCGTGTTCTTTCAGGACGGGGTTGGCGTCTACGCTCGTACGGCACCAGTGGCTCGTACTTACGCCGATGCCCTGCGTGACCGGCTGGGCAGCAACCGTGTGAAAATCATCGTCGAAGCGTTCCGCCCGCAAGTCGGTGGCGGTTTTCGCTCAGCGACCGCCGCCGAGCTGAAACCCCAGCTTGCTGCGTATGACGGATACCCGCTTTACCTGTTTGACGGCCCGCATTACGTCACCCCCGAGTTAGTGAACGCGCTGACGAAACCTTGATCAGCGTCCAGCAGGCGCTCGGCAAGCGTATCAGCGACGCGCGCGGGCGAGCGCTTTTGCGCCTGGGCGCAGGCGTAGACTTCAGTCAGTCTTACGCCGATGCGTGAAAGCTGAGCATTGATTGTGGCCGAATCCTCGCCCTGATGCCCGAGCGCCACCTGGATGAGCCCACCGGAATTGATCACATAATCCGGCGCATACAGAATGCCCCGTGCTTCGAGCTGATCAGCCACCTGAAGGCTGCTCAGTTGATTGTTGGCCCCGCCCGCAACGGCTGCACACCGCAATTGCGCAACGCTGCTGGTATTCAAAACCCGCCCAAAGCCGCAGGGTGCGAGTATGTCGCACGGCGTGCTCATCAAGGCTTCGCACGCAACTGGGTGGGCGTTGAAGCGTTCGACCGCCAATTGCACCTTGTCGCTGTCCAGATCGCTGACCAACAGTTCGGCGCCTGCCGCATGCAGTTGCTCGGCCAGTGGGTAACCGACGCGCCCCAGACCCTGGATCGCAACCCGCAGACCTTCCAGGTTGTCGCTGCCCAGACGCGCCATGGCAGTGGCACGAATGCCAGTGAAGATCCCGAGCGCCGTACTGATCGATGGATCACCCTGCTGTGTGGTACTGGTCACATGCCGGGTATACCGAGCAATGCAATCCATGTCGGCACTGCAGGTTCCGCAATCCACTGCCGTGATGTAGCGCCCCTCAAGGCTTTCGACACATCGCGCAAAGGATTCGAACAAGGCGGCACGATCGGGCACGAGGGCGGACCGCATGATGACGGCTTTGGCACCGCCCAGAGCAAGCCCCGCCAGCGCAGATTTGTAACTCATCTGTCTCGCCAGCAGGACAGCATCCTCTATTGCACTTTCTTCGTCCGAGTACGTCAGGTAGCGACACCCGCCCAGCGCGGGGCCCTTTCGGCTGCTGTGAATGACAATCACCGCTTTCAGACCGACATGCGGATCACAAAACACATGCAGTGACTCGGCACGCGACTGTTGCATGAGAGCGAACATGGATCGTGCCCTCCATTCTTCTGTCAGGCGAGTATAGGCGCTGGCCTGAAAAAACAGCCGACCGCTCAGACGGACACAAGCGGCACTGGACGAAATACATGCGCAGGGCTAAAAGGAGTCTTCACGCAAACGCTTTCACTGCCCCTGTTTAAGCGGAGTGGCCAATGACTCCACGTCAACATTGCCTGACCTGCCTGCAACACACGCCTGCGTCAGTGTTCGAAGCCGCGCTATGGGTTTCGGCGGAGCACGACCCGGATTTCCATCGTCGCGAAGTCATGAGCGAGATCGATCGGCTGCAACATCAGGTCGACGCGGCATTACCGATTGTGCCCGCGCCGGAACTGGCCCAGCTGTTGTTGCGACAACTCAGCACGCTGGGCTTTCAACAGGATGACTGGAACCCACCCCGAGCCGAATCAGCGCTGCTGCACAGAATCGTCGAGCGTCGCCGAGGCCAGCCGCTGGGCCTGGCGTTGATTGCGATGGAAATTGCGCGACGACTGGGTATTGTGATGGAGGGCGTCAACTTTCCAGGTCACTTTCTGCTGCGCGTGCCGGGAGCCGACCATCTGCTTGATCCCTGCGGTGGACGCAGGCTGTACCCCAAGGATTGTCGCGAGCTGCTGGTCCGTCAGTTCGGACCAACCATGCATTTGCAGGCCGAACACATGAAGCGCGCCACGCCGGTGAACATGATGCAACGCCTGTCACGCAACCTTCGGCACTTGCACACCATCAACGATGATCTTATTGCAGCACTCAAGGATGCCGACCGGATAGTCGAACTGGGCCAGGCCACCAGCGGCGATCACATGGCGCGCGCCAGCCTTTATCAGTCGCTGGAATGCCCTCAGGCCGAGCGGTTCGACCTTCAGCACGCGTTATTGCTGAGCGAAGACCCAATCCAGCGCTTGAAATTGACCGAGCGGCTGAGTCAGCTGCCGTCCCACCGTAGCGTGCATTGAGCCAATAATAACGTCGCACGACGCGCATCCATTATTACCGTCAGGGTAACGCTGCATCTCCAGCGAGGGGATGTTTCGCCCGCTACAGGGACGCTAACCTTCGCGCCCTCCAATGGCGTGGGTTTGATAGCTCCTGAATCAACGTCAATTTAGCCGCTGCCCTGGGCAGCGGCTTTTTTTATGACAGTGTCCCGTCCTGAATAAGGTTTACACCTTCTGACCTTTCCTCAGGAGGATTCAATGGACTCAGGCAAAAGGCGCAGCCAGCGCGATTACACGCTAGCTTTTAAATTAGCGATCGTAGACCAGGTTGAAAAAGGCGAGTTGGGTTATAAAGAAGCCCAACGGCGCTATGGCATCCAGGGCCGGTCCACGGTGCTGGTTTGGCTACGCAAGCATGGTCGGCAGGATTGGAGCCAAGGCGCATCAATTCGAGATCCGAGGAGCAGGTCCATGACCGAGCCAACCCTCCCGCTGACCCCTGAGCAGCGGATCAAAGAGCTTGAAGAACAGCTGGCGCTGAGTAACCAGAAGGCTCAGTTCTTCGAAGCTGTCGTCAATGTTTTAAAAAATGACTACGGTGTTTCTGTCGTAAAAAAGCGACCCGGCAAGTCCTCTCACAAGGGCAAATCCAAGACCTGAGCATCAGCAGGGCTTGCCTGTTCATGGGCATTTCGCGCCAAGCGTATTACAAACGTAATCGCGCTTTTGACGCGAAAGTCCGCCAAGCCCAAGAAGTTGTGGACTTCGTCCTGGAGAAGCGGCGTCGCCAGCCAAGGCTGGGTACGCGCAAGCTGCATTACTTGATGAGCACCGAGGCCCCTGCGCCGTTGTGCGTAGGTAGAGATCGTCTATTTACCATCCTGCGTGACGCGCGAGAGCTGGTTCCGCGCAAGCGGGCTTATCACAAGACGACTGATAGCCATCATCGCTTTTGCCGCCATCCCAACTTGCTCAAAGCGGGCCCGGAACAAGTCGTGGCCAGTGGGCCCGAACAGGTCTGGGTTGCAGACATAACCTATCTGCCAACACAGGAAGTGTGGCCTACGTGAGCCTTGTAACAGATGCGTACTCACGCAAGATCGTTGGTCATCATGTGCATGAAAGCCTGCATACCGAGTCGGTGATCAAGGCGCTGCAAAAAGCGGTTAGCGAGCGAGAAACCGAACAGTTGTTGATCCATCATTCAGATCGCGGCGCCCAGTACTGCTCCGACCTGTATCAACGGTTGCATGTGAAACATGGGATCAAGTGCTCAATGACCGATGGCTATGATTGCTATCAGAACGCAATGGCCGAGCGGATAAACGGGATTTTGAAGACGGAGTTCTTGCTTCATCGCCCCGAAAACTTGGCGGATGCAGTAAAAATGGTGGATGAATCGGTGCTGATCTACAACAGGGAGCGGCCGCATATGTCCTTGAAATACAAAACGCCCGATGCGGTGCATCGGGCGCTTTGAGACTGAAATAGGTGTAAACCTATTTCAGGACTAGACAGTTTGGACCTAGCCCCTCCCCCCAGACCTTAGCCCTTGGCGTTGGGGGTGCGCGATTTCAGTCCCTTTCTTTCCAAATCTTTTATCTTCAGCGTATCGTAACTGTCACCCGAACTGGCAAACACCTGAAGGTTCTGAATAACATGAATGGCCCGGATGTAATCGGGCACCAGAACCTTTGCGTAAGGGTCCCCCCAATCCGCTTTTTTCTTCATGTCGAGGATGCGTCCGGCAAAGAACTCAAGTGCATTTATTTCCTTGTCCGGATTAACCAATTGGCCCTTTTTGTCGAACTCGTCACCGGCGCGGCTCAAGAGTTCTGCCGTGTGGTTATCAATAAATCCAAACTTGTAAAGCAGCATCCCAGCCGTATTAAGTTGCTTGGGCGTGATCTGCTCTGGATTGAAATTCTTGAAGAGCGGCTTCATCTTGCGCTTCTCCATTTCAAGCGAATTGAGCGCAATCGCGTTCTCTCCAACCTCCCGTAACACCTGACTGATCTGCGCCGTGGGCTTCTTGATATCGATTCTTGCCGGGGGTGCGGCAACGGTGAATGGTGGAAGCTCGCCCCAAATAGATTTCGCCATATTACACTCCGATAAACCATGCATTCAGCAGTCATATCGGAGCCGAAACAGACTCTTTTAGTGCTCGAAAAAAATCCGGAACAGGCCTACACGCCGACGAGAAAGTTCATACCTTAAACCAAAAAACCGCCTACAAATCAGGCGGTTTTTTGTTTAAAACATGAACATTTGCGAGAACACCCGCCGTAATAAACCTACCCGTCGCTGATACTAAACAACGTCAAAAACAAAGCGGCGCAGCACGTGAGGTGCGCTGCCTCAACTGTGTTTTCATAGCGTCAGCGAACGTACTTCTGCAGGTTCGCCATCATTTCCTTGAGGGCTTCTATATTGTCCGCAGGGTGGGCTGCACCTTCAAAATCATTGATAGTCTGCCATTGCGATGCAACATCTTCCGGGCTGTAGCCTGCGAGCGGGTCAAAGCAGGCGCCTTGGCTGCGCTCCCAGCGAACCTTGCCAATCCAGCCACCGCCCACTTCGAACAGACTGCCACTTTCCTGGCAATGTCCGCTGCCCAGGTACACGACCAGAGGGCTGACGAGTTCAGGTTTGAGCAATTCGAATACATTGGCCGGGATCAGGCCTTCGGTCATGCGAGTGCCACCGGTTGGTGCGATGGCGTTGACGCCAATCCGGTTCTTGCGGCCTTCCAGTGCCAGCGTGCGGGTCAGCCCGTAAAGCCCGAGCTTGGCCATCGCATAGTTGGATTGCCCAAAGTTGCCATAAATGCCGGAGGTCGAAGAGGTGAAAATCACCCGACCGTAGTTCTGCTCACGAAAGTAGGGCCAGGCGGCATGAGTCACTTTGTAAGCGCCCTCCACGTGTACGCGGTAGACAAGCTCCCAGTCAGTGTCTTCCATTTTGGCGAAGGTCTTGTCCCTGAGAATACCGGCATTATTGACCACCACGTCGATGCGACCGAACGCATCCAGCGCATTCTGGATGATGTGGCCGCCGTCGGTTACCGAGTCATGGTTGGCGACAGCTATGCCGCCTGCTGCGATGATTTCGGCCACTACACGGTCAGCCGCCGAAGCATTGGCCCCCTCACCGTGGGCCGAACCGCCCAGATCGTTGACCACGACGCGGGCGCCATGCCGCGCGAACAGGAGCGCATGAGCTCGACCCAACCCTCCACCGGCACCGGTGACAACCACTACCTTGTCTTCAAAACGCACGGACTCGCTCATTGCAGGCTCCACAATCGGGGATTCGTTGCAATGAGTGTCGTTCACGTCCGGGTTGGTCACAATCAACACGGCTTGCGCTGAATAGTGCCCGATAACGTAGCGGGATGATTTCAGCTCAGGTGGGTGATGAAGGCTTGCAGCCAAGGCTCTGCATCGGTTTCCGGGGTCACGCTTTCGCTGGCGTCCAGGTGGAGCATTTCCTGGACTTCGATGACGCCCAGTTCGGCAAACAGCTCGCGCATCTGCGCGCCACCCGCGCAGAAAGTGTCGCCATAGCTGGCGTCGCCCAGACCGATCACTCCACCTTTCAGGCCTCGCAACGAAGCGGGCAGCTGATCGCGGAGCTGCGAATAGAGAGGCACGATGTTGTCGGGCAGCTCGCCCATCCCGGTCGTCGAGGTGACGGCCAACAGCGCTTGAGGCTCGAACGCCAGCAACTCGGGCAGCGCCGTCCTTGAGTTGAGAAAGGTTTCGTGACCGGCCGCGCGCAACAATGCACTCGCATGCCGTGCCACTTCTTCGGCCGACCCGTAGACCGACCCGCACACGATGGCGATTCTCATGAATTATCCTTTTGGCAGGTTTAAAAGTGCGACAGTATGCCTAGCGATTGCCGCCATTTCAGCCCTGCCGAGATGACCGCGCGGCCATTCCACTCGCATCAAGGTGCAGAGAGCCCCTAGAATACAAGTGTCTGAATTGACTCGGGACTAAAACACAATGATCAGCGCAACGCTGCTGCAAATGGTGATAGATGCCTCGACCGACGGTATTGTCGTGGCCGAACAGGAAGGCGACGACACCATCCTGATCTACGTCAACAAAGGTTTCGTCGAGCTGACAGGCTATTCCGCTGAAGAAATCCTGTATCAGGACTGCCGCTTCCTGCAGCAGACTGACCGTGAACAGTCGGCGCTGAAAGCCGTCCATCAAGCAATCAACAACGGCAAGTCCTGCAGGCAGATTCTGCGCAACTACCGCAAGGACGGCAGCATCTTCTGGAATGAACTGTCGATCACACCGGTTCGCAATGAAGCCACCCAGCTCATGTATTACATCGGCATTCAAAAAGATGTCACGGTCGAGGTACAGAATAAAGAGCGAATCGATATGCTCGAGAAGGAACTGGCAGAGGCAAAGGCTGAAATTGAAGCACTGAAATCGAAAAATAGTTGAAAATACGACAAGCGGTCAGAACAGCAAGCGGATTTAATGGTCTTTTCCATCAATAACCGGTAAGTACGAGCTTGGTCATGCAACCTGATTCTCTCCTCACGCAGGCTGAGCTGGATTTCATTCAGCGCATGCAGCGCAATCCGAAACTGAACATCCGCGACAGCACGCGTAGCCTGCTGGTCAACGGAGGTGTACAGATTCAAGAACTGCTGACCCGGTTGGCAGCCGAGGAGCAGGTCACGATTCATGCTCAGTTCAAGAACCAGCAGATGAACTTCCCGCTGCATCTGGTCGAAGATGAGTTTCACGCCTTGCACCTCGAACTCGGCGCGCCGAGCATCTTCGAGGAAGGCCCGCAAATTCGCCCATGGCGACTGGTTCTGGAAGAGCCCATTGCGCTGGAGACAGAACGGGGCTCACCAACCTCCCTCTGGGTACATGAGCTTTCGTTCAAAGGTGTCCTGCTCGAATGCCGCAAGCAGGGGAAATTGCCCAAGCAGTTCGCAGCCTGGTTCAACCCCGCAGGTCAGGCACCCATCGCGATCCGTGGCGAGCTGGAGCGCCTGACAGAACGCCGGCTGGGCGCCTACCGATTTACGCAATACAGCAAAGAAGACGCTGAGCGGTTGCGTCAGTACATCCTTCAGGAGCATCAACGCCTGCACCCCGCCCTGCATGCCGGGTAGCCACCTCTCAGGTATCCAGTTGCCCTGCCAGAAACTGTTTCAGCATCTGCTGCATGGATCGGCCGTCACTGCCCAGGCAGGCAAAGGGCGAACCGCCAAGCTCATCCCGGGCTAAATTCGAGACCTCGCCAACCAGCGCCACAGGGCATTCCAGCGTCAGCGCCAGACGAGTCAGACGTAACGACAGATCAGCCGCCGGTGGACTGTTGGAAAACATCACCAAAGCCAGTGGCTTGATCTTGTCACACACCAGGCTCAGTTCTTCGAAGGGCTGATTCGGCGCCAGCACTCGAATCTCTATGTCCGAAATGCCCATCATCAGGCCAGCCACCCACAATTCAAGCTCCAGAGACTGGCCCGGCAAAGCGGCCAGTACGACGCAACCCTGTCCCGGATTGTTCGCAAGCTGTAGCCTCTGTAACGTCCTGCAGCGCAGGAAAGTATCGAAGAAAAGCCACTCACTGGTATGCCCGAACGCTTCCTGGTTCAGCATCAATTCCCGCCAGAGGGGCATGAGAATTTCGTCGAATACGACAGCCATGGTGTAGGTCGAAAAAACCTGACCGTAAATCTGCTCAAGACGTCGTTCGTCGAACACGCTGATCGCGCGGCGCAACTGCGCCTGCCATTGCGCCCAGTCGGAGCGCGACAGCGGATTTTCAACGCCGGACGGCTGAACACGGACGGCATCGGCACGCGCCAGGATCCTGCCGACCTTGCTGACCGCTACGCCGCGATCTATCCAGCCCAGAATACTGCGCACCATATCGATGTCGTCTTGTGAGTAGAGCCGGTGACCGCTGGCGGTACGGGTAGGCTGAATCAGACCGTAGCGACGCTCCCAGGCACGCAAGGTCACCGGATTGATGCCGGTCATGCGTGCCACTTCACGAATGGGGTAAAGCTCCTGCTGCTTGAAATCCTGATCAGACCCGTAACAGAGAGCGTGTATATCAGGCGACTGAGTCATACCGTTCATCACTTGAGATCATGCAATTGATTTTACTGCGGATACGAAACGTTCAGGCAAACGTCTCATGAATTGAGTCCTGTATGCAGCGACAAAGTTCTACTTGTTTTACGCGCGTTCAGGAATAATCCTTGCTTGCATCAGAAATGCTGACGCAGCCCACCACCCCGGCGCTGCGGCATGTGACCTCCCTACCCGGGATTCTCACACCTTTACCCGGAGATACATAATGTCTACCTCACCTGTAACCTTGCTGGTGGCGCGCCGTGTTGCGCATGGCCGTTATCAGGAGATGATTGCCTGGTTGCATGAAGGCGAGCAACTGGCCACTGATTTTCCCGGTTATCTGGGCTCCGGTGTACTTGCACCGCCCCCAGGCGATGATGAATTCCAGATTATTTTCCGTTTTGCCGACGAGCAGACCATGCACGCCTGGGAGCACTCGGCCTCACGACGCTCCTGGTTGGTGCGGGGCAGCGGCCTGTTTGCCCAGCCATCAGAACTGCGCGTCAGCGGCATCGATGGCTGGTTCGGTGCAGCCGACCAGCGTCCGCCACGCTGGAAACAGGCTGTGGCGATCTGGCTCGCGTTCTTCCCAGTGTCACTGATCTTCAATTTCCTGCTCGGACCTTTGCTCAATCATCTGGATCTGTTGCCGCGCATCCTGATCAGCACCGCCGTACTGACGCCTTTGATGGTGTATCTGTTCATACCGCTGTCGACGCGTCTGCTTGCGCCGTGGCTGCAGAGTTCACCGACTGCGACAGCGCGTCGGGCCCCCTCGACGTCCTCCAGATAAACCTCATCAGACCTATACAAATAGGAACCTCCGGTACAGGTCTGTACTGAACACGCAACCACCCTCCTGCGCCAGGACCCGCTTTTCAGGCGGGTCTTGGCGTTATAAAAGCCCAAGCTTAATCCGCATCAGGGTTGTACAAAAAAATCTGGTGGTATAACTTTACGATCATTCATGACTACCTGATTGCAGTAAGATTATATTTCTGTGCCGGGTCGCCAAGCGACTCCAACCTGACCTGATGTGTGAACTGCCGATGGCCCTATCCTCTGCACCGATCCTGATCACTGGCGCCAGTCAACGCGTTGGCCTGCATTGCGCCATGCGTTTGCTGGAACAAGGACAGCCGGTTGTCATCAGCTACCGTAGCGAACGCGACAGCATTGCGGCGTTGCGAGAAGCGGGCGCAGTAGCCATTTACGGGGATTTTTCGTCAGAGGCTGGAGTAATGGCTTTCGTCGCTGCGCTGAAAACCCATACGGGTAGCCTGCGCGCGATTATCCACAACGCATCCGAATGGCTGGCCGAGACCCCAGGCGAAGAAGCCGAGCAGTTCACGCGCATGTTCAGCGTGCACATGCTTGCGCCTTATCTGATCAACCTGCACTGCGAAACATTGCTGCACGCAAGCCCGGTTGCCGACATCGTTCACATCAGCGATGACGTCACCCGCAAGGGCAGCAGCAAACACACCGCTTATTGTGCGAGCAAGGCGGGACTGGAAAGCCTGACGCTGTCATTCGCCGCCAGGTTCGCACCCCGTATCAAGGTCAACGGCATTGCTCCAGCGCTGTTGATGTTCCAACCCAAGGACGATGCGGCCTACCGCGCCAACGCCCTGGCCAAATCGGCTCTGGGCATAGAGCCTGGTGCAGAAGTGATTTACCAGAGCCTGCGCTACCTTCTGGATAACACCTATGTCACCGGCACAACACTGACCGTAAACGGCGGACGGCACGTCAAGTAGGCCGCCCCGAGGATCAATCTGATGAGCTTATCCCTGCCACAGCAATACCGAGAAATTCTGGTCGGCCTCGGTGAAGATCCGGACCGTGAAGGTCTGCTGGACACCCCGAAACGTGCCGCCAAGGCAATGCAGTATCTGTGTCATGGTTACACTCAAAGCGTCGAGGAAATCGTCAACGGCGCGCTATTCGCCTCCGACAACGACGAGATGGTGATTGTGCAGAACATCGAGCTGTATTCCTTGTGTGAGCATCACTTGCTGCCATTCATAGGCAAGGCGCACGTGGCATACATCCCGACCGGCAAAGTGCTCGGCCTGTCCAAGATCGCCCGTATCGTCGACATGTTTGCACGGCGCCTGCAGATCCAGGAAAACCTGACCAAACAGATCGCCGACGCCATTCAGCAAGTCACCGGAGCCTCAGGTGTGGCGGTCGTGATCGAAGCCAAGCACATGTGCATGATGATGCGCGGTGTCGAAAAACAGAACTCGACCATGAACACTTCGGTCATGCTGGGGGCCTTTCGTGAATCAAGCACCACTCGCATGGAGTTCCTGCAATTGATCGGACGGAGCAAACAGTAATGGCACGACTTGAACCTGGCACTGCCCGCATTCGGGTCAAGGACCTGCGTCTGCGGACCTTCATCGGCATCAACGAGGACGAGATCCTCAACAAGCAGGACGTACTGATCAACCTGACGATCCTGTATGCCGCACAGGAAGCGGTGCGTGACAACGACATCGAGCACGCGTTGAACTACCGCACGATCACCAAAGCCATTATCCAGCACGTGGAAGGCAATCGCTTCGCGCTGCTCGAAAGGCTGACCCAGGAAGTGCTGGATCTGGTGATGAGTCACCCGGCAGTGACCTACGCCGAGGTCGAAGTGGACAAGCCGCATGCACTGCGTTTTGCCGAATCGGTATCGATCACGCTCGCCGGTCAACGCTGAACCTTTTATCATGACGCGACTTACTGACTGAATAGAGCCCGTCATGACCGACCAAGAACGCCTCGAACTCGAAGCCGCCGCTTTCCGCCGGCTGGTCGCGCATCTGGACAGCCGCAAGGATGTCCAGAATATCGACCTCATGAACCTTTCCGGTTTCTGCCGCAACTGCCTGTCCAAGTGGTACAAGCACGCCGCCGATGAAAAACACATCGACGTGAGCCTCGATGAAGCACGCGAAGCGGTTTACGGCATGCCGTACAGCGAGTGGAAAGCCAATTACCAGAAAGAAGCCAGCGCAGAGCAGCAGGCCGCGTTTGCCAAGGAACCCAAGCATGACTGATCTGAACACCCTGCGCGCCAGTCTGCGCAGCGGCGAGCACATATTTGCCGACACCCTCGCCTTTATCGCGGATAACTACGAGTATCAGGCTCGAGCCTTCAAGAACGGTAACGTTGAAAACGCCGCCGGGCAGAACGAGGGCTCCTGCAAGACGCTGGGCCTGGCATTGTTGGAAAGACTCAGTGATGAAGAAGCGCTGCTGGCGTTCGGCGAACATTACCGTTCGGTGCAAGCCACGCCTGAAGGCAACGATCATGGCAACATCCGCGCATTGATCGCCAACGGCCTGGCCGGTGTGAAATTTGACGGCGAGCCGCTCACCCGCAAGGCGTGAATGGGGTTGTCGTGCAGCATAAAAAAACCGGCTCAAGAGCCGGTTTTTTACATCTTTATGGTGAACGCAATCAGAACGTCGCGTCAGCCAGACCGTCCAGATAGCGCTCTACGTCCAGTGCCGCCATGCAGCCTGCACCTGCAGAGGTGATGGCCTGACGGTACACGTGATCAGCCACGTCGCCGGCAGCAAACACACCTTCAACGCTGGTTGCAGTCGCATTGCCTTCACGGCCGCCCTGCACCACCATGTAGCCGTCCTTCAACGCCAACTGACCGTCGAACAGGGAAGTGTTCGGGGTATGGCCGATCGCGATAAACACGCCATCGACTTTCAGCTCGTCGCTGCTGCCGTCGTTGTTCTTCAGGCGAGCACCGGTCACGCCCATGTTGTCGCCCAGCACCTCGTCCAGCGTGGCGTTGAGCTTGAGCACGATCTTGCCTTCAGCGACCCGCGCATGCAGCTTGTCGATCAGGATCTTCTCTGCGCGGAAGGTTTCGCGACGGTGAACCAGGGTGACCTTGCTGGCGATATTGGCCAGGTAAAGCGCCTCTTCCACCGCCGTGTTGCCACCCCCGACCACCGCGACTTCGCGGTTGCGATAGAAGAAACCATCGCAGGTTGCACAGGCCGAAACACCCTTGCCCATGAACGCTTCTTCCGACGGCAGACCGAGGTAACGGGCGCTGGCACCCGTCGCGATGATCAGTGCATCGCAGGTATAGGTAGCGCTGTCGCCTTGAAGACTGAACGGCTTGCCAGCCAGATCAACAGAGTTGATGTGGTCAAAAACGATTTCGGTTTCGAAACGCTCAGCGTGCTCGCGCATGCGCTCCATCAACACCGGACCGGTCAGACCATGCGGGTCACCTGGCCAGTTATCGACTTCAGTGGTCGTGGTCAATTGACCGCCAGCCTGCATGCCGGTGATCAGCAGTGGCTTGAGGTTGGCGCGGGCAGCATAGACCGCAGCGCTGTAACCGGCAGGGCCGGAGCCGAGAATAATCACTCGGGAATGACGTACGTCTGACATGACACACTCCTAACGACCGGCCGTTTTACGCCGCGGCCGGGACGGCTGGACAAGAAGAGCCGCCGTACCACCCTGAAAGGGTCGTATGGCTCGGCAGCCCTGACAATTCTGACGTTGCGGCCCGGCATGCAAGCCGAACCGCAACCGTCGCTTACAGAGTCTTGGCGTTCGAGGCCAGGTAGTCGGCAACGCCCTGGGCGTCTGCCTTCATGCCTTTCTGGCCCGGACGCCAGCCCGCTGGGCAGACTTCGCCGTGTTCTTCGGTGAACTGCAGCGCTTCGACCAGACGAACCATGTCGTCCACATCACGGCCCAGTGGCAAGTTGTTGACCACTTGGTGCTGTACAACGCCAGCCTTGTCGATCAGGAACGAAGCGCGCAATGCAACGCCGTCGTCATGCTCGATGCCATAGGCCCGAGTGATCTCGTGTTTGACGTCAGCCACCATCGTGAACTCGACTTCACCGATACCGCCTTTTTCAACCGGGGTACTGCGCCACGCAAAGTGGGTGAATTGCGAATCAATGGAAACGCCAACCACCTCGACACCCAGCTCGCGGAATTTCGCGATGCGGTTGTTGTGGGCAATGATTTCCGAAGGGCAGACAAAGGTGAAATCCAGAGGCCAGAAAAACAAGACCACGTATTTACCGCGCAGGGAGGACAACTTGAAACTGTCAACGATCTGGCCGTCGCCCAGTACCGCTGCTGCGTCGAAATCCGGGGCAAGCTTGTTTACCAGTACGCTCATTGATAACTCCATGAAAATTGAAAGGACAGGTCCTGAAATTGCTGACAAGACTATCGGGATCAGAGAGGTTAAGGAAATATCGTTTCACAATCCACCTCATAGGCGACATCTATATAGAGATGGAGAGCGAGCTGTAAAATTCATCGCCTGCGGTCAGGCTACTGCGCATCTGGCCATGGGCTGCTGCGTGCCGTGCAAGGTGGCCGTAAATGCCGCGCAACGCCTCTTTCACCCGTAACCCAAAGCCGGTAAGGTCACGCCTTTCGAGCTCTCGGAGGCTGCCATGCCTGCTCCCGCCCTCAGCGGCCCGCAATACCTCAAGGAAGGCCTGAAACTGGTACTCAGTCCCGGCCTGCGTCTGTTCGTGCTGCTGCCCCTGAGTATCAACCTGGTACTGTTCTGCGGATTGATCTATCTGGCCATTCACCAGTTCGAACTCTGGGTGGACGCGTTCATGCCCACCCTTCCCCATTGGCTGAGCTTTCTCAGTTACATCCTCTGGCCGCTTTTCGTGGCGCTGGTGCTGCTGATGGTGTTTTTCACCTTCACCATGGTCGCCAACATCATTGCCGCACCGTTCAACGGGTTTCTGTCCGAAAAAGTCGAAGCTGTCGTTCGAGGTGTCGATGACTCGCCGGCATTCAGTTGGACCGAACTGATCGCCATGGTCCCGCGTACCCTCACCCGCGAGGCCCGCAAGCTCAGCTACATGCTGCCGCGCATGCTCGGGTTGTTCATCCTGTCCTTCATCCCGGTGGTGAACATCATTGCCGCGCCTCTGTGGCTACTGTTCGGCATCTGGATGATGGCGATCCAATACATCGACTATCCCGCCGACAACCACAAACTGGGCTGGAACGAAATGCTCGCCTGGCTCAAAAGCAAACGCTGGCAAAGCCTGAGCTTCGGCGGGATCGTCTACGTCGCGCTGCTGATACCCGTGGTCAACGTGCTGATGATGCCAGCGGCAGTAGCAGGCGCGACCCTGTTCTGGGTGAGAGAGCGAGGGGCTGATGCGTTGAACTCGCCTACGCCGGATCGAACACCCACTCCCCGGTAATTCAACAACACGGGGACCGTGCCAACACGCTGCTTTTCGAGCGGGCAGGCAACGTCTTCCCGGCCACCCGGCCAGATGATTTCAGATAGCCCAGTCAGCCGATTGCGGGCCCAATCGTGGTCGCTGTTGACGCCATGAACAATACCTCGCATATTTGTGCTCGTTTCCGCTCGGTAATGAGCATTTATGCAGAGTCTGACGATATGAGTTATTCACTCGAAGCGTTTCCTGGTGAACGCCAGCGCTTGATACAAGAGCGGCTGGGCCTGTACGGCCGCGTGATCGCCTCTGATCTGGCCACCGAGTTTGGTGTGTCAGAGCATTCCATACGACGCGATCTGAGTGCCCTGGCGGCTGCCGGGCTGTGCAAGCGGGTTTACGGCGGTGCGATACTGATGCGTGAGACTGAAGACCCTTTGGATGTCCGGGTCCTTCAGGACTCTTCGCGCAAACACACCCTGGGGCAGGCCGCCGCTTCGCTTTTGTCTGCTGGGCAACATGTTTTTATAGACGCGGGTTCGACAAATATGGCGATCGCCTCAGCGATTGACCCGCACTTGCAGCTCACCGTGACCACCAACTCGCCATTGATTGCCGTGCAATTGATGAAGCTGCAACGCGCCGAGGTCATTCTGCTGGGGGGCCGTGTACACCCAGTCACCGGTGGCGTGACAGGGTTGAGAGCTGTACAGGAATTACGACAGTTCCACTTTGACTGTTGCTTTATAGGCGCTTGCGCCATCGACCCTGACAACGGTATTACCGCGTTCGAACTGGAAGACGCTGACTTCAAACGCGCAATGGTCGCAGCAAGCGGGCAAGTGCTGGTCGCGGTGACCAACGAGAAACTGTCCAGTGTTGCGCATTATCAAGTCGCACAATGCGAGGAGGTGGCGACCCTGATCGTTGAACATGACGCGCCGCGAGAGAGGCTGGAGCCGTTTTTCTCAAGAATCCCCAATATCGTGACTGCTTGCTGAAAACGGCGCGTGCCGTAATATCCGGCTGCCTGCAGATTCAGACGTCAGCGCTTCAATTATTCACATCTCGCGTTCTGCCAAAGGGTTGTCGGACACAGCACCCAGCCCAGCCAGGTGACAGCCCATTCGTCATCTGGCGCCATGAAATCAATAAAAAATAAAATCCTGAAACCTTGTACTCGCTGGTTTCCACGATCACAAATCCATCACAAACCCGCCACATGAGCGACATGTAATCGGTCGACACTGTTTTCATGAGCCAATTTCTTAATGTCACCCTTATCACTGAAACCTTTTCCCCCGAGATCAACGGTGTCGCCAATACACTGGGGAGGCTGTGTGACGGGCTGCGGTTGCGTGGGCATCGAGTCGAACTGGTTCGGCCGCGACAGACTGACGAGACGCTGGCGGGCACTGCCGATGATCTGATGCTGTGTCGAGGATGGCCTATTCCGGGTTATCCAGGGTTGCAATGGGGCCAGTCGTCCATGCACAAGCTGCTGCGCCGCTGGCAGCGCAAACGCCCGGATGTGCTGTACATCGCGACAGAGGGCCCGCTGGGGCTTTCCGCGCTGCGGGCTGCAAGGCGCCTGGGGATTGCGGTGATCAGCGGCTTTCACACCAACTTTCCGCAATACACACAGCAGTACGGCATGGGCTTCATTACTCGTCTGCTGACGCACTACCTGCGCTGGTTTCACAACCGTTCGCGGGTCACGCTGGTACCCAGTGTCAGCCAGAAAATGGAGCTGGAGCGCCGCGGGTTCGAGCGGATCGAACTGCTCTCCCGCGGCGTGGACAGTCAACTGTTCCACCCGTCGAAGCGCTCCCAGACACTGCGCGACAATTGGGGCCTGCGTGCCGGCGATACAGGCGTCATACATGTCGGTCGACTGGCACCGGAAAAAAATCTGGGCCTGCTCAAAAGCAGCTTTGAGGCGCTCAAGGAACGCCACCCGCAGCGAAACATCAAGCTGATCATCATTGGTGATGGCCCCCAGCGCGCACCGCTGGAACAGCAAATACCGGACGCCATTTTCTGCGGGACTCAGCGCGGCGAAGCGTTGGCCGCCCATTATGCCTCAGGGGACATGTTTCTGTTCCCCAGCCTGACCGAAACCTTCGGCAACGTGGTGCTGGAGGCGCTGGCTTCAGGGCTGGGAGTAGTGGCGTACGACGAAGCAGCGGCGGGTCAGCACATCCGTCACGGCCACAACGGCGCGCTGGCCATGCCGGGTGATGAAGAAGCGTTCATCGACGCTGCATGCTGGCTGCTCGAAGACATCGAGACCCTGCGCCGGGTACGCCTCAATGCCCGGCAACATGCGAGCCGGCAGGGCTGGCCAGCGATCATCGATCAGTTCGAGCGTCAGTTGCTTGAGGCCTGCCCGCCGCGCCAAGAACCGTTCAAGGCTGAGCACCCAGGCCGTGCAGAGGTCACACCAACGTCGTCAGTGCCTCTCGACTGAACGGCAGGATATCCTGCTCACGTCCGTTGCGGACCTTGCTGGCCCATTCCGGATCGACCAGCAGAGCGCGCCCGACAGCCACCAGGTCGAACTCGTCGTTGCCCAGCCGCTCCAGCAGATTTTCCAGGCTGGCCGGTTGCGCGACCTTGTCGGTATTGACCATGAACTGCAGAAACTCGCCGTCCAGACCGACGCTGCCTACGGTGATGGTCGGTTTGCCGGTCAGCTTGCGTGTCCAGCCTGCCAGGTTCAGCTCGGAACCTTCGAATTCCGGCTCCCAGAAACGCCGAGTGGAGCAGTGAAAAATGTCTACCCCCGCATCGGATAGCGGCTGAAGAAACTCGGCCAGTGCCTCGGGCGTTTGCACCAGACGCGCACTGTAGTCCTGCTGCTTCCATTGTGAAAAACGGAAGATGATCGGGTAACCCTCACCCACTGCGGCGCGAACCGCCTGAATCAGTTCGATGGCAAAGCGTGAGCGGTTGGCGAGGCTGCCGCCGTAGCCGTCGGTGCGCTGATTGCTGCCCTCCCAGAAGAACTGATCAATCAGGTAACCGTGCGCACCATGGATCTCGACACCGTCCATGCCGATGGCCTTGGCGTCCGCTGCTGCCTGAGCAAATGCAGCCACCACCTCGTCAATGTCCGACTGGGTCATGCCGTGTACCAGCACCTGACCGTCCTTGAGTTTTTCCATCGGACCATATGCAGGCACGCTGCCGTCAGGTTCGGTACCCAGGCGACGCACAGCGCCTACGTGCCAGAGCTGCGGGGCGATCTTGCCACCTTCCGCATGCACGGCCTCCACGACCTTTTCCCAGCCTGCCAGGGGCGCTTCGCCGAAAAACTGAGGAACATTGGGGTAGCCGTTGGAAGCACAGTGATTGACCGTCGTACCTTCGGTGATGATCAGGCCGACGCCTGCCGCCGCACGACGTCGGTAGTATTCGACGACTTTGGAGTTCGGTACGTGCCCTGGCGAAAACGAGCGCGTCATGGGCGCCATCACCACGCGCGACGATAACGCCAGGCTGCCCAAATGAAAGGGTTTGAACAAGGCGTCTATCGACATTCGCTGTGTCTCCGGAAGGAAGGGATCGTGAATGACCGGACGCCGGGCGCCGAATCAGAGGCGCAGCATAGTGCTGGCCATGACACTGGCACAGTACTATTGATTTGGCTGATTTTAGTTCAGAAGCGGAAAAGCCCGGAAAGCGCCTGGGCCGCCCGGCCTGCAATCAGTGCAGGCCCAGCGCTTTTTCGATTGCCTGAATGACGGCAGGATCATCGGGTGCAGTGCGCGGCGAGAAACGCGCGATCACTTCACCGCTCTGGCGAACCAGAAACTTCTCGAAGTTCCAAGTAATATCCCCCGGAAACTCCGCCCCTTCGCCCGCCAGAAGGCGGTAGAGCTGATGACGGTTCGGTCCGTTGACGTCGAGCTTTTCGCCCAGCGGGAACGTTACGCCATAGTTGAGCTGGCAGAACTCTGCAATCTCGGCTTCGCTGCCAGGCTCCTGACCCGCAAACTGATTGCAGGGCAGGCCCAGTATCATGAGCCCCTGGTCCTTGTACTGCTGATACAGGTTTTCAAGCGCTGCGTACTGCGGAGTCAGGCCGCATTTGGACGCGACGTTGACCACCAGAACCGCCTTGTTCTTGAAAGGTGTCAGCGGTAGCTCCTGACCATCCAGCGCTTTCAATTTAATGTCGTGAAAAGCACTCATGAGAACCCCCTTGAAGCCAAATGCCTTGAGCCATAACCCGAAAAGGCGCAATGGCTGATCGCGTAACGAAAGTCGTCATCGCAAAACAGCCAAAGCGCCTTTGTCAGTGACCTGAGCTTAGCAGCACAAATCAGTGTTGATGGCCGCCTTCGCCATGAACGTGGCCATGCGCCATTTCTTCTTCGCTGGCATCACGGATATTGACGACCTTGACTTCGAAATTCAGGCGCTGACCAGCGAGCGGATGGTTACCGTCAACCGTCACGTCATCACCGTCCAGATCACGAATGGTCACGATCTGCATGCTGCCGTCAGGACCCGAAGCGTGGAACTGCATGCCCACTTCGAGTTCATCGACGCCTTCGAACATGCTGCGGCTCAGAGTGCTGACCAGTTCGGCGGAGTATTCACCGTACGCGTCTTCCGGCTCGACAGCGACTTTCAATTCGTCACCAACATTCTTGCCATCCAGAGCCTTTTCCAGGCCTGGAATGATGTTACCTGCGCCTTGCAGGTAGACCAGCGGCGCGCCACCGGCGGAGCTGTCGATGACCTCACCAGCGTCGTTGGTCAGGGTATAGTCAATGGAGACAGCCTTATTGGCGGCGATCGGCATGGGGACAAGACCTTTGCTTAAGATTGAAGAACGAGCAAGTTTAACCAAGCCATCGCCCGAAAGCGAACGCAACTCTGACAGACGGCCCGTATTGGAAAATTCAACGGTTATAGAATTTCGACAGGATGAAGACAGTCACTGGATTGCGGTACTGTCCTGCGGCCACACCCAACACCTGCGACACCAGCCGCCATGGCAGTCGCGCGCCTGGGTGCTGGACCCTGTCCAGCGTCAACAAAAAATCGGCCAGGGCTTTCACTGTGGCTGGTGTGCTAAAGCGTCGGATAACGATAGTCTTGGCGAATGAGGAACCGCATCAGACGGTTCCCTGACTTATTCTGGTCGCGCGCTGTTGACGTTCGCGGCGACCCTTGCACTGCTCAATCGAGAAGCCAGTATGCAGACGTTTTTCATTGCCCCCACAGACTTTGGCGTGGGGTTGACCTCAATAAGCCTTGGCCTGGTGCGCACCCTGGAGCGCGCCGGCCTGAAAGTAGGTTTTTTCAAGCCGATAGCCCAGCCACATCCCGGCGATCTGGGCCCTGAGCGCTCGACCGAACTGATGGCCCGTACCCATGGCCTCAAACCGCCCAAGCCGCTGGGGCTGGCGCATGTCGAGCGTATGCTGGGCGACGGGCAGCTCGACGAGTTGCTCGAAGAAATCATCAGCCTTTATCAGCAGGCTGCCGTCGGCAAGGACGTGCTGGTGGTGGAAGGCATGGTGCCTACCCGGAGCGCAAGCTATGCGGCGCGGGTCAACTTGCACCTGGCCAAGAGCCTGGATGCAGAAGTGATTCTGGTGTCCGCCCCGGAAAACGAAGTGCTTGCCGACCTGTCGGGTCGTGTCGAGTTGCAGGCGCAACTGTTTGGCGGGCCCAAGGACCCGAAAGTGTTGGGCGTGATCCTCAACAAGGTGCGCACCGACGAGAGCATGGAGGCGTTCGCCGCACGCCTCAAGGAGCACTCGCCACTGCTGCGCAACGGTGATTTCAGGTTGTTGGGATGTATCCCGTATCAGGCTGAACTCAACGCACCGCGTACCCGTGACGTGGCCGAACTGCTGGGCGCTCAGGTACTGAATGCGGGTGACTACGATCAGCGCCGCATGTCCAGAATCATCATCTGCGCACGCACGGTGCTCAATACCGTGCCGCTGCTCAAGCCCGGCGTCCTGGTAGTGACGCCGGGTGACCGCGACGACATCATATTGGCTGTCAGCCTCGCGGCCATGAACGGCGTGCCATTGGCGGGGCTGCTGTTGACCAGCGACACCGTGCCGGACCCACGCATCATGGATCTGTGCCGGGGCGCTCTGCAGGCGGGCCTGCCAGTGCTGTCGGTGAGCACCGGTTCTTATGACACAGCGAATCGCCTCAACCAGCTGAACAAGGAAATCCCGATCGACGACCGCGAGCGCGCGGAAATCATCACTGACTTTGTCGCCAGCCATCTGGATGCCGGCTGGTTGCATCAACGTTGCGGCACGCCACGCGAGCTGCGCCTGTCGCCTGCCGTATTCCGCTATCAGTTGATTCAGCGAGCCCAGTCGGCCAACAAGCGCATTGTCCTGCCGGAAGGCAACGAGCCGCTGACCATTCAGGCTGCTGCGATCTGTCAGGCCCGTGGCATCGCCCGTTGTGTATTGCTCGCCAAACCCGAGGAAGTGCACGCCGTCGCCCAGGCGCACGGCATTGAACTGCCGCCGGGGCTGGAGATTCTGGATCCGGACGTCATCCGTGAGCGCTACGTCGCGCCGATGGTGGAACTGCGCAAGAGCAAGAGCCTCAATGCGCCCATGGCCGAGCAGCAACTGGAAGACCCGGTTGTGATCGGCACCGTGATGCTGGCGCTGGACGAAGTGGACGGCCTGGTTTCCGGCGTCATTCACTCCACAGCCAATACCATTCGCCCGGCCCTGCAACTGATCAAGACGGCGCCGGGCTGCACGCTGGTGTCCTCGGTGTTCTTCATGCTGTTCCCCGAGCAGGTGCTGGTGTACGGCGACTGCATCATGAACCCGCATCCGAGCGCCAGCGAGCTCGCCGAAATAGCATTGCAGAGCGCCGATTCGGCCGTCGCGTTCGGTATTTCGCCGCGTGTGGCGATGATCAGCTATTCCAGCGGCAACTCCGCCAGCGGCGAAGAAGTCGAGAAAGTGCGCGAAGCCACGCAACTGGCGCGCGAAACCAAGCGGGATCTGTTGATCGATGGGCCGCTACAGTATGATGCCGCCGCCAATGAGCTGGTCGCCCGCCAACTGGCGCCGGACAGCCCGGTTGCCGGCCGTGCGAATGTGTTCGTGTTCCCTGACCTGAACACCGGCAATACCACGTACAAGGCCGTCCAGCGCAGCGCCGACTGCGTCAGCCTGGGCCCGATGCTGCAAGGCCTGCGCAAGCCGGTGAACGATCTGCCGCGCGGCGCTCAGGTCGATGACATCGTCTACACCATCGCACTGACTGCGATACAGGCAGACACACTTTCCTGATACACCTTAACGACGCCGCAGGTGATTCTGCGGCGTCCGATTACTTCTCTGGAGCCTGATCCTTCATGGATTTCCTGCCTGCCCCCTTGCGTGGCGTGATTGCCTCGCTGCTGTTGGCGCTGAACACCATCGTCCTGTGTACGGTGCTGTTCGTGGTCACGGTCTTCAAGATCTGTCTGCCCTTCCGGGCTGCCCAACGCTTCACCGACTGGCTGATGAGCCATATCCAGGAAACCTGGATCGGCAACAACAACGCCTGGATCAGACTGCTCGGCCATACCCGCTGGCACCTGAGCGGTATGGAGGGGCTGGATTACAAACACTCGTATCTGGTGACCAGCAACCACCAGAGCTGGGTCGACATCATGGTGTTGCAGTACCTGCTCAACCGACGCATTCGCCCGCTGAAATTCTTCCTCAAGCAGGAATTGATCTGGGTGCCTGTCATCGGGCCAGCCTGGTGGGCGCTGGGCTTTCCGTTCATGAAGCGCTATTCCAAAGCCTACCTGGCCAAACACCCGGAAAAGAAAGGCAAGGACCTGGAAACCACGCGCCGTACCTGTGCCAAATTCCGGCACAACCCGGTGGGGATTTTCAACTTCGCAGAGGGCACACGCTTTACGGCTGGCAAGCATGCCGAGCAGAACTCCCCGTTCCGCCACTTGCTCAAGCCCAAGGCGGGTGGTATCGCGTTCGTACTGGATGCAATGGGCGATCAACTGAAGTCGATCATCAACGTGACCATCCACTACCCTGGCGGTCAGCCGGGCTACTGGGACCTGTTGTGCGGGAATGTGAAGGACGTGGTCGCCCACTTTGAGGAGATCAGGATTCCGCCGCAGTTCATTGGCAAGAACTACGAACAGGACGGTGAATACCGTCTGGAATTCCAGCAGTGGATCAATGCGCTGTGGGAAGAGAAGGATCGGTTACTGGGCACTATGCACGAGCAATATCGCAAATAGCCGGGCACGCTTTCGGCATCAGAGAATGCGCCTGAAAACCATCAAAAGGCCGGTCTGTCCATGGGACAGACCGGCCTTTTGGCTTATTGCTGATACTGCTGGTATTGCTGACCCGGAATCGGCTTGAGGTTGACCTCTACACGACGGTTCTGGGCACGGCCATTGGCGTCGGCATTACTGGCAATCGGCTGGTCAGGGCCCGCACCACGAACCGACAAGTGCGACTGGTCAACGCCTTGCGAGGTCAGATAGGTGGCAACGCTCTGCGCGCGTTGCTGCGACAGATCCATGTTGTGCTGGCGGCTGCCTGTGCTGTCGGTGTAACCAATGATCTCGATATTGCTCTGATTGAACTGCTTCAACGAGTTGCCGAGGTTATTGAGCGGCGAGTAAAAGCTGCTGGCAATCGCTGACGAATCGGTCGCGAAGGTGATATTGCCTGGCATAATCAGCTTGATCTGATCACCCTGACGTTGCACCTCGACGCCGGTATTGGCCATGCTCGCCCGAAGAGCGGCTTCCTGCTTGTCAGCGTAATAGCCATAACCGGCCGAAGCAGCACCCACCACAGCAGCGCCGATCAAGGCACCCTTGCCGCGGCTGTTATGATCGATTGCCGCACCCGCCAAAGCACCCGCGAGCGCACCCAGCCCACCATATTTCGCCGTTTTGTTCATACCTCCGGAGCTTTGGGCCTGGCCTTGATTGTCATAGGGATTGGACGATGTCGCACAGCCAGACAGCATGGCGACAGCAGTAGCGACAATGATCAAACGACGCGAGGTGAACATTCAGATGCTCCTGGTTTTAACGAACGCTATTGACCGGATTAGAGCATGCCGACTGTCAAAAATTCCTTAACGCCTCCTGAACCGCCAAGCGCCATTTGCCATCACCGTCGCTCCTCACGAATAAAGGGCTCACCCAATGCGCCGGGCTGGCTTGCGGAGGGCCGCTTTCCGGAAGCGACCCAGACCATGACCAGCAAGGTGACAGCGTAAGGTGTCATCAACACGAAGTACTGTGGCAGTCGTACACCTGTCGCAGCGAGTTGCGGAATCAGCGCTTCAATCCCGCCAAACAACAAGGCTCCGGCGAGCGCCCGCCAGGGTGACCAACGGGCAAAGATCACCAGCGAAACTGCGATCCAGCCTCGGCCGCCCGTCATGTCGGCAATCCACATCTTGGTGCTCAGTACGGCAATGAAACCGCCCGCCAGGCCCATCAACGCAGAGCCTGCAACAATAGCTGCCAACCGATACCCCAGCACCGAAATACCTGCGGCGTCTGCGGCCTGCGGGTTTTCACCGACGGCCCGCAAGCGCAGACCGGTACGCGTTCTGTCCAGCAGCCAGACGACCGCGATGAACATCAGCACCGTCAGGTACACCAGCGGATTCTGGACAAACACCTTGCCCACCACGGGGAGCTCCGACAGCGGCCAGATCTCGATGGCCTGCAAGCCGCTGACCGGGCGATTGGTCCAGCCCAGCAAGGTACCCAGCAAACCGGTCAGCCCCTGGCAGAAGAACACCAGCGCCAGCCCGGCGATCACCTGATTGATCCGCAGCACCAGTACCATCAGCGCGAACAGCAGCGACACCACGCCTGCCGCCACCATCGACGCCAGCAACGAAACACCCGGCACACCCAGACTCAATTGCATGCCGATGCCGGCGAGCGCGCCCACCAGCATCAGGCCTTCGACGCCCAGCGCCAGCACCCCGCTGCGCTCGATAATGATCAGTCCCAGTGCCGCCAGCGCAAACGGCACAGCGAAGTCAGGCGCACTGCCGAGCCAGTGAGAAATCAGGTCCATCAATGTTCTCCTGCCTGAATGCGACGCAAACGGTGGCGGATAAAAAAGTCCGATGACGCGACACAGATCACCAGAATGGCCTGGATCAGTTGCACCATCGAAAAAGGTATCTGGTAGAACACTTGCAAATTGCGTCCTGCCACAAACAGCATGGCAATCAACAACGCAACCACAGTGGCCGCCACCGGATGGTTACGGGCCAGAAACGCAATGAGGATCCCGGAAAAACCGTAGCCCTGATAAAACGACTGGGTCAGCCTGCCCTCCTGACCCGAAGTCACGACAAAGCCTGCAAGCCCGGCCAGCCCACCCGAAAGCAATACCGTACCGATGATCATTCGGCGTACCGGTACGCCGACCGCCCCGGCGACTTTGGGATTGGCGTCGACAAAACGCAGGTACAGACCGGCACGTGAAATGCCGATGAACCATAGCGTCAGCCCCATGACCAGCAACGCCAGAATAATCGCTGCGTTGTACCCGGCCAACAGATCAGGCAAACGCTCAAAGCTCTGGAAGGCTGGCGAATAGGGAAAGTTGTCTCGCGGGTCTTTCCAACTGCCGTAAACCAGATGCAGCAGGAAGTTGGCGGCAATGTAGTTGAGCATCAGTGTCGAGATGATTTCATTCACTTGCCACTTGAGCTTCAACAGGATCGGGCCCAGGCTCCAGAGCAGCGCGCAGACGATTGATGCTGCCATCATCAAGGGCAGGCGCAGGAACTCCGGGCCGATCTGAAACAGCGAAATGGCCGTGGCACCGATGGCACCCCAGATCATCTGGCCTTCCAGCCCGAGGTTCCAAAACCGTGCCCGGAACGCCATGCAACCCGCCAGGCCCACCATGATCATGGGCGAGGCCTGAAACAGCACGGCCTTGAAGTTCTGCGCGTCGAATATCGTCTGCATGACAAATTCATTGAGCAATTCGCCCGCCGGCACACCAGCGAGAATCAGGATCACGGTACAGATTGCCAAACCGACCAATAACGCCAATGCAATGATCAACGCCTGCAAGGGCCAGCCGGTCTGTTGGCGCAGTTCAAGGGCATAGCGCCGCGATAACAAAGGCTGTCGGGCAGATACCGTCGGGGGCAACGTCGTCGCTTCAGTCATGGCTCACCATCGCTTTGCCAATGGCCTGACGGTCAGCGGGATGATCGAACTCGGCGACAATGCGCCCGCCGTTCATCACACCGATCCGGTCAGACAAGGCCAGTACTTCATCAAGATCTTCGCTGATCACCAATACTGCTGCGCCTGCGTCACGAGCAGCGCGCAAGCGTCCATGTACCGCCAGGCTGGCGCGCACATCGAGGCCTCGACTGGGGCTGTGGACCAACACCAGTTGTGGGTCGCGACTGAATTCACGGGCAATCACCAGCTTCTGCGCATTGCCGCCCGATAAAAGCGCAGCCTTCTGGTCCAGCGAACGAACCCCTTGCACATCAAAATCCGTGACCGCCTGTTGCGCATCCTGCGCCATAAGCGCGTAGCGCAACCGCCAGAACGAGCCGTAACGGCCGCTGTGGAGGTTACCGACGCCAAAGTTTTCCGCGACCGACAGCGAAGCCGCCAGCGCGGCGCCATAGCGATCCGCAGGGATCGACGCAATGCGCAATTGTCGGCGTTGCTCGGCCGTGGCCGTCCGCAAATCACCAAACGCCTGCAGATGAATTTCGCCTTCGGTTGGCTGCGGCAAGCCCATCAGCGCATTGGCCAGTTCCGCCTGACCATTGCCACCTACGCCTGCAATGCCATAAATCTGCCCGGCCCGCAGGGTCAGATTCACTCCATTGAGCGGGCCATTCCCGGCAGCGCTGCGTAAATCATGCACCTGCAAGCGCACCTCACCGGGCGTTGAGTGCTGACGTTCGGGCGCAGGAGCCGAATCGCCGACGGTCAATTGCACCAGCCTTTCGACACTGACGCTGTGCGGATCAAGGGTCTGGACAGTGCGCCCACCGCGCATCACGGTCACACGGTCGGCATAGCGCTTCACATCCGCCATCTTGTGTGTGACCAGAATCACCGCAGCTCCTTGCCGGGCGAACGCCTGCACGGTCGTCAGCAACCGCTCGGCCTCATCATCGGTCAGCACCGCCGTCGGCTCATCGAGAATCAGTATGCGGGCACCGGCCAGCAGCACCTTGAGGATCTCGACACGCTGCTGCTCGGCCACCGACAGGTTGTCGACGATTCGCGTCGGGTCCAGTGCAAAACCCAGCTCTGCGGCCTTGCTGGCAATCTCCTGTTCCAGCGCGCGCAGGCGTTTGCGGTAGCTGCCCTCGCCCGGCTTTTCGGTCAGCCCCAGGAGGATGTTCTGCGCAACTGTAAACGGCTTCACCAGCTTGAAATGCTGATGAACCATGCCGATCCGGTGGCGGCTCGCATCCTTGGGGCCATGCAACTGGACGACGTTATCATCAATCAGCAGCGTGCCGGTTTCCGGCGCGTAGAGACCTGCCGCAATGTTCATCAACGACGACTTGCCTGCGCCGTTTTCACCGAGCAGCGCGTGCACTTCGCCCCAGCAGGCTGTGAAGTCAGCATCGCTCAGCGCCTTGAAGCCATCGAACGACTTGCTGATACCGGTGAGTTGAAGCGCATGGGTCTGGCTCATTGCTGAGTCTTCACGCCTTCGACGAACCAGTCCATTTTCCACAGATCCGGATCAGACATCTGCTGGCCGGCAGCAATACGCTCCTTGCCATCACGGTCAGCCATCGGGCCGCTGTAAAGAATCTTTTTACCTGCGAGCAGCTCGGCGCGTTCGGCTTCAATCTTCTTGCGGTTGTCCTCGGAAATAATCGCGTCCCTGGTCAGGCTGATGTCCGTACCGCCCTGCTCCATCGACAACAGTGCGCCGTTGGCGGGAGGGGTCCAGTCACCGGCCATGACCTTCTTCAGCTCGGGCCCGAGGAAGCGGTCCCAGACCCACATCGAGGAGCAGATGGTCGCCTTGGGTGCAAACTCGCTCAGGTCACGGTGATAACCCGTACCGTGAATACCCCGTTCCTGAGCGACGATTTGCGGTGTCGGGCTGTCCACGTGCTGACCGACGACATCGACGCCGTTGTCGATCAATGCCATGGTCGCGGCACGCTCTTTGACCGGATCGTTCCAGGCGCCGGTGTAAATCACCGTCACAGTAGCGTTCGGGTTGATCTGTCGCGCGCCCAGCTCATAGGCGTTGATGGTCCAGTTGACCTGGCCGAACGGGTTGGCCGCGACAAAACCCAGCTTGCCGGTTTTCGACGCTGCGCCTGCCGCCATACCGCACAGGTATTGGCTCTCGTAGGTTCTGCCGTAAAACGATTCGAGGTTGGACGCGTTGGTTGTGCCCGAGCCATTCAGGAATGCTACATCCGGGTATTTTTTAGCCAGCGCGAGGAAGGTGTCGGAGTAACCGAAAGCGGTGCCGACGATGATGTTGGCACCTCGAGCAATCAGACGATCAACCACAGGTGTGATCGCTGCAGCGTTTTCAGGCACGCTTTCCACGTACTGAATCTTTGTATCCAGATCCTTTTCCAGCTTCTGGCGCGCCTCATCGAATGCCTGCGTCCAGCCACCGTCGTTGCGCGGGCTGATGTACACCATGGCGATTTTCGCAGGGCCCTTGAGGGTCAATCCTTGCGCCTGGGCAACATTGGCTGTCCCGAACGCGCCGGCCGCACACAATGTCCCGAGCACCAGTTTCTTGTACATAGACGTTTTCCTGAAGGTAATGGCCTGTTAGGACAGCAGGTGGCCGACCAGCAGGCTTTAGCAGCATCCATGCCACCGCAGAAAAAACGCTATGGAACAATGACCTGGGTCAAGGACGCACTGAAAAGCAGATCAAATGGTCTGATCTGGAGCACTTGGTTTGTGCAGGATGCACGCGGATTGCGCGACCACAGTGCGCGCAGCGTGTCTGTCAGGCACGCTGCTTCCCCGACGGGACGTCAGGCGGGCTGCTGAACGCTGGCAGCTCTGGGCAGGATACCGTCGAGAATCATGCTGCGCAGGCTTGCCAGCACGTCTTCGAAAAACTCGGGGTCATCCAGGGTCTTGCCGGTGACAGCCTCAACCTGGGTACGGAAATCCGCATAGTGCTGGGTGGTCGCCCAGAGCGAAAAGATCAGGTGGTTCGGGTTGATCGGCGCCAGTTGTCCGCTGTCGATCCAGTGCTGAATCACCGCCGTCTTGGCTTCTACCGTGTCGCGCAATCGATGTTGCAGTTCGTTGTGAATCAGCGGCGCGCCCTGCATGACTTCCATGCAGAACAGACGCGACTCGGCCGGATGATCACGGGACATTTCCAGCTTGGCTTTAAGGTAGGTGCCAATCGCCTCCACCGGCTCCTTGTCGGCGGTAAACCGCAACAGAGGGCTGAGCCACACGTCGAGCAGTTGCTGCAGCACATTCAAATACAAGTCGTCTTTGCTGCTGAAGTAGTAAAGCAGGTTGGTCTTGGATACGTCCGCCAGGCTGGCGACTTGGTCAAGGCTGCTGCCATGCACGCCGTATCGGGAAAAGATCTCCAGCGCGGCATCGAGGATCGCGGTGCGCTTGCCTTCCATGAGGCGCAAGCGACGTTTCAAAGACGAGGCACTGGGCTCACGCGTTGTCTTGACCGCAGTGTTGGGCTTGACCTTGCGTTCGCGCTTGAGAGCGGGCTCGGTCACAGGAGGTTTCTTGTTCACGCAATTTCAACCAGTGATGCCGGAATGAGCGGGCATCTTAACGGGCGCAGGTGGTTTGTCGATACGCAGGACGAAAGCCCGACGGTGCTCCATCTGCGGGCGCCGTGCACAAACCAAGTGCTCCAACTCGGACCAAATGGTCCGATTCAAGCGCATGGTTTTCTCAACCATTTGAATTAAAACGATAAAAAAACATGGCCCGCTAAATGCAATCGTCGGTTCATGTGCAGCCCATTGTCCCTCGGGCTGCACCACGACCCACGCAGAGAGGCCTCATATGGACATCGGTATCTTCATCCCTATTGGAAACAACGGCTGGTTGATTTCCAGTAACGCGCCGCAGTACATGCCAACCTTCGAACTGAACAAGCAGATCGTGCAGAAAGCCGAGGGCTACGGCTTCGACTTTGCACTGTCGATGATCAAGCTGCGCGGCTTCGGCGGTAAAACACAATTCTGGGAACACAATCTGGAGTCCTTCACACTGATGGCCGGGCTGGCAGCCGTCACCAGCAGAATTCAGCTGTTCGCCACTGTTGCCACACTGACCATCCCGCCAGCCATCGCTGCGCGCATGGCCTCGACCATCGACTCGATCTCCAACGGTCGCTTCGGGATCAACCTGGTCACCGGCTGGCAGAAGCCTGAATACGAGCAGATGGGGCTTTGGCCCGGCGATGAGTTTTTCCACACCCGCTACGAATACCTGGCCGAGTACGCGCAGATCCTGCGTGACCTGTGGGCCAACGGCAGCAGCGACTTCAAGGGCGAGCACTTCACCCTGGACGACTGCCGCGTCAGCCCACGCCCGCAAGCCGACATGAAGTTGATCTGTGCCGGGCAAAGCGAAGCCGGCATGGCGTTTTCGGCGCAATACGCCGACTACAACTTCTGCTTTGGCAAGGGCGTGAACACCCCAATCGCGTTTGCGCCAACGGCCCAGAAGCTGATCGAAGCCAACGAAAAAACCGGGCGCAACGTCACCTCGTGTGTGCTGTTCATGATCATCGCCGATGACACCGACGAAGCGGCGCGCGCCCGCTGGGAGCACATCAAGGACGGTGCCGACGAGGAAGCCATCGCCTGGCTGAGTGACAAGGGATCGGCCGATAAAAGCGCAGGCTCCAACCTGCGCCAGATGGCCGACCCGACCTCGGCGGTCAACATCAACATGGGCACGCTGGTGGGATCGTGGGCCACGGTTGCAAGAATGCTCGACGAAGTCGCCACGGTGCCGGGCACTCAGGGCGTGATGTTGACGTTTGATGATTTCGTCAAAGGGGTCGAGGACTTCGGGCAGAAAATCCAGCCACTGATGACCAGCCGCAAGCACATCACCGCGCTCAAGGAGGTGGTGTAATGAGTGCTCCTGTAAACGTTGCGGGCGTCATGCTCCCGCCTGAACAACCTGCACGCGAGCTACCCGCAAGGCCTGAACCGCTGCGCATGAAGCCGGGTGAAACCGCTTTGGTGGTGGTCGATATGCAAAATGCCTATGCGTCCAAAGGCGGCTACCTGGACCTGGCGGGCTTTGATGTCAACAGCACCGGCCCGGTCATCGCCAACATCAAAAAAGCCTGCGCCGCAGCCCGCGCAGCAGGCATGCCGGTGATTTTCTTTCAGAACGGCTGGGATTCAGATTACGTCGAGGCCGGCGGTCCTGGCTCACCGAACTGGCACAAATCCAACGCGCTGAAAACCATGCGCAAGCGCCCGGAGCTCGAAGGGCAACTGCTCGCCAAGGGCGGTTGGGACTACCAACTGGTCGACGAACTGACGCCAGAACCCGGCGATATTGTGGTGCCGAAGATTCGCTACAGCGGCTTCTTCAACTCCAGCTTCGACAGCTTGCTGCGCAGCCGCGGCATCCGCAATCTGGTGTTCACCGGCATTGCCACCAATGTATGCGTTGAATCAACCCTGCGCGACGGCTTCCACCTGGAGTACTTCGGCGTGGTACTGGCCGACGCCACCCATCAGGCAGGTCCCGAATTCGCCCAGCAGGCGGCCTTGTTCAATATCGAAACGTTCTTCGGCTGGGTTTCCAGCGTTGATGACTTCTGCACCACCTTCAGCCCTGTCGGGCAGCCTTCGTGAGGACACCAGCATGACCAAGAAAGCCATTATCCCAGCCGGCACCACCAAGCCAATCGCCCCGTTCGTACCGGGCTCCATGGCCGATGGCGTGCTTTATGTGTCGGGTACCTTGCCGTTCGACAAGGACAACAACGTGGTGCATGTGGGCGACGCGACGGCGCAGACCCGGCACGTTCTGGAAACCATCAAAAGCGTCATCGAGACCGCAGGGGGCACGATGGATGACGTGACCTTCAACATGATCATGATCCGCGACTGGGCCGACTACGCCAAGGTCAATGAGGTGTACGCGGAGTACTTCGCAGGTGAAAAACCGGCTCGCTACTGCATCCAGTGCGGCCTGGTGAAACCTGAAGCCCTGATCGAAATCGCCAGCATCGCCCATATTGGCTGAACATCGAGCATGGGCGCCTGCCGCCCACCTGGAGACATCGCATGTTTCACGAGATCCACGCTTGTCAGCATGCAGACGCACCGACGCTGGTGCTGAGTTCCGGTCTGGGCGGCTCCAGCCGTTACTGGGCAGATGACCTGCCCATCCTGACCCGCGACTATCATGTCGTGGTCTACGATCACGCCGGAACAGGCCGTAGCCCTGCGGCACTACCCGACGGCTATTCCATCAAGCACATGGCACTTGAGCTGCTGGAGCTGCTCGACTCACTGGCTATCCAGCGCTGCCATTTTATCGGGCACGCACTGGGCGGGCTGGTCGGTCTGGAGCTTGCCTTGCTACGCCCGCAACTGCTGCAAAGCCAGGTATTGATCAACGCCTGGAGCAGCCCGAACCCTCACAGCGCCCGCTGTTTTTCAGTGCGCAGGAAATTGTTGCTGAACAGCGGTCCCGAGGCCTATGTGCAGGCGCAGGCGTTGTTTCTGTATCCGGCCGATTGGATCGCCGCCAACACCGAGCGGCTGGCCGCTGACGAAGCGCACGCCCTCGCCCACTTCCCTGATACCGAAAATCTTCTACGACGGATCCAGGCGCTGGAAACGTTCGACATTGAAGCTGATCTGGCGCGCATCGACACCCCGACCCTGCTGATTGCCAACCGCGACGACATGCTGGTGCCCTGGCAGCGTTCACAGCACCTGGCGGAGCAACTGGGCAACACCAGACTGGTGCTGCTGGAGTATGGCGGCCATGCCTCAAGCATCAGCGATCCGCTTCCCTTTCATCGAGCCTTGCTCGACTTTCTCAGTGCAAAAGCCTGAAGGACTGCTCCCATGCAAGCGACACATCAACTGTGCGACATTCAGCCCTCTGAAATCCCGACGGTCAGCCTCGAACAATTTCGTGACGCCATGTCCAGCCTCGCGGCAGCGGTCAACGTCATTACCACCGATGGCCCGTGCGGTCGGGCAGGCTTTACTGCAACAGCAGTGTGCAGCGTCACGGACCAGCCACCGACCCTGCTGGTCTGCATCAACCGCAACGCATCGGTCTATGAAACATTCATGGGCAACGGCAGGCTGTGTGTGAATACCCTGGGCAATGATCAGCAAGCGCTGTCCAATCTGTTCGGTGGAAAGACGCCTCAGGAGGAGCGTTTTGCCTGTGGTGAATGGAGATGCGCAGCCACCGGGTCGCCGCTGCTCGAAGGTGCAAAACTGGCACTGGACTGCCAGGTGACTCAGGCGGTGAGTGTCGGAACTCATGACGTATTGTTCTGCCAAGTGGTCGACATCCGGCACCAGCATGCCTCAGATGCCTTGCTGTATTTTGGCCGTCGCTATCATTCACTGCCGGGCAACGCGCACACTGTATGAAGGCCCGGTGATAACCGCATCGCCCCTGCCGCTCTTCGCCATGGTCCGCATGTCAAGGCGCGGTCATCAGGTCGGCAGGCTGCGTGCAGGGTCAACACTAAAAGTACGGACGAACGGTCATGTTTTAATTCGGGCCGATGGCGGATCGAGACTCAAAAAAGCCAATAACCACATGATCTGATTGAAAAAGATTCCGCCGCCTCGTTTATTGGCCTGATGCAAATACATGTGATCTTTTTCCCGGTCGCTACGTATAATGGCACTATGCGATCAGGATGATCCTTGCTGCCATTGAGGTGACCCCATGCCCGTATGCGCTTCCCCCGCCCCGCACTCCACCGCGTTATGTACGACCCTCATTTGTCTGCTGGCCAGTCCCCGCGCTGCCTTTTACCCGTCAGTGTCCACGGGCGGCTGAATATGCTGAAAAAAATCCCGGTTTCAGAACTGACCCTCGGCATGCATGTGCATAAATTCTGCCGCCCATGGACCGGTGATACTTTCTGGATAACCCACGTCGAGACTGTCCTGCAGGATCAAGCCGTGCTTGAGCGCATTCGGCAATCCGATACCAGCGAAATCTGGATCGACACCCGCCAGGGCATTGATGTACCGGTTCAAGAACAATCGTCGCTGTCATCGAGCGACGACGACACAGCTCCCGTGAGTCTTGAAAAAGAAGTCCAGCGTGCGCGCATAATCTGCGGCCGGGCACGGGACGCTGTGATGACCATGTTCACCGAGGCCAGAATGGGCCACTCGATGAACATGGAAAACGTGCAGCTGCTCGTTGAGGAAATCTCCCACTCGATCCTTCGTCATCCGCATGCGTTGATCAGTCTTTCTCGCCTGAAGACGTCGGACGAGTACACCTATATGCATTCGGTGGCGGTCTGTGCATTGATGGTCGCGCTCGCCAGGCGCATGGGCATGCGCGACGAGCACATCCGGGAAGCAGGCGTGGCGGGGCTGATGCATGACGTCGGCAAAATGATGATCGCGCCTGAAGTGCTCAATAAACCGAGCCGGCTGACCTTCGAAGAGTTTGAAGTCATGAAAGCCCATCCCGAACTGGGCCTGAAGATTCTCCAGGAGAATCTGCCTGTCGGAACAGCGGTCATAGACGTCTGTCTGCATCACCATGAAAAATTCGACGGTTCGGGCTACCCTCACGGCTTGCAAGGCCCGCAGATCAGTATCTTTGCCCGAATGGGCGCAGTGTGCGACGTCTACGACGCAATCACCTCCGACCGACCTTACAAAAAAGGTTGGGGTGTGGCTCATTCCATTCGCGAAATGGCGTCCTGGAAGGGCCACTTTGACGAGCGGGTCTTTCAGACCTTCGTCAAAACCGTCGGTATTTACCCGATTGGCGCGTTCGTGAGACTGGCGAGCGGGCGCCTTGGAGTGGTGATCGAACAGAGTGAGGCGTCATTGCTGCGACCCAAAGTGAAGGTCTTCATGTCCGCCCGGACCCGCAAGACTTTTTCACCCTACGTCATTGACCTGGCCGGTGCTGACGAGAAAGACACCATTGCCAGAATCGAACTGCCCGCAGACTGGGACATTGAGAGTGTCGATCACCTGTGGTGCGCAAACAAGGCCAACTGAATCTGCGCGGCACGCGGCAAACTGCTCTATCCCAACAAGCCCAACGCTTTGGCCCTCGCTACAGCCTGCGTTCGGCGCTCGACACCGAGTTTGCTGTTGATGTGGCTGGCGTGAGTCTTCACGGTGTGCAAAGAGATGAATAGCTGATCACTGATTTCCTGATTTGAGCAACCTTGTGCAATCAGGCGAAGGACATCCAGCTCTCGCACACTCAGGCAATCGTTGCCACTGGCAGGTAACGTCGTGACCTGCGCAGTATCGGCAGGCAGCATTGCCACCAGGCCGTCACGTACTGCGCAAGGCGGAGCTTGCAGCAACTGTTCACGCAGCCATTGCGAATGCTCGACCAGCAAGATCCTGAAAGGCATCAGCGCACCGCCGGTTGCAGCTCGCAAGCTGCGCGCAAACAGGACTCGAGCCTCATCGTGCTGCCCGGCATTCAACAGCAGGCCGATATGTTGGGTGAGCGCAAGAAGACCTATCAGCTGTGCGCCCATTTCATGAGTACGGTGCTCAAGCACCTGAAGGCGATGACCGCTGGCCTGGTGATCACCGCGAATGCGCTCGAGAACGGCACGTTGCAGTTCAATATGCTGTGGCAACTGAGGGTGGCATTCAGGCGCGGCGGCTGCCACATCACCGTTGTAGGCCTGAGTCAGACGCAACAGCCATGCTTCTGCCAGATCCACGCGGCCCTGCACCAGCCACAGCTCGCATTTCACCAAGGTGATCATGCCCAGGTAATAGACCGGTGGCACGTCCCAGATATGCATCAGCCGCTCGGCCTCGGCGAGTTCTGCAAACGCTTCGGCAAAACGCCCGGCGTATCCTTCCATCGTCGCAATGACGCAGTGGCCAATCAGCACACTGATGTCTCGACATGCCCGGGCTTCGGCCAGCCCCGCCACCAGTTTTGCGCGGCCTGCGTCCACCTGCATGCGCAGGCTCAGCAGGTAACCTTCGTACAATGTGAGTCGTGCACGAACCGCATACAGCCGCGACGCCGACAGGCCCTTGAGGCGTTGCAACCCCTGGCGCACTTCGTCAAGCGCACGAAGGATTTCACCTCGCGCCTGCAATACTCTGGCTCGGTCGTAATGCGCCAACGCTTCGAACAGCGGGTTCGAAGTCCGCTGTGCCAGCTCGAGCGCGTCGCGGTTCAACGCTCTGGCTTGCCACAAATCACCCTCGGCGATCGCAAGGTTGGCCAGGGTCGACAAGCACACCAGCCGTTGGCCGTAGCGCTTGTCGGGCAGACTGAGCAGTGCTTCGCTGCAATAGCGACGCGTCTTGTCGCTGTCCCCTCGCCCCCGGGCGATGATGCCGGTCAACGCCAGCCATTGGGCCAGCATCGACTTTTGCGCAGTGGCGGACGGTGCGGGCAGAAAGCGGCTCAACTGATTGGCGAGTTCTTCAGCAGCGTCCAGCTGACAGGCCAGCCCCAACGCCCATGCATACAACACAATCAGACGAGGCGTACTGGTCAACAGGCTGTCTGGCAAGTCCATCTTCCAGCGCAGCAGCATTCCGACGTTCTGCTCGGCCAGCAGTTGTTCTTCGGAAAGGTTTTGTACCAGATTGGCGGCTACGTCCAGATGCCCAGCCTTCAGGGCCTGCTCGACAGCCTCGTCAAGCAGGCCCTGCTCGCTGAACCAGCGACAGGCATTGAGGTGCAGCCGTGTCTGTTGCGACCCTGCGCCCTGACGCGCCCGCAGCAGATCGGAAAACAGATGGTGATAGCGAAACCAGTGACCGTGCTCATCCAGCGGAACCAGAAAAACCTGATGCGCCTGTAAATAGCGGAGCATTTCGGCACTGTCGTGGCTGTCTCGGGCGGCGTTGCACAACGGGCCGCAAAAGCGTTCCAGGCAAGCTGTCTCGTAAAGAAAGGCTTGAACATCGGCTGGCAGGCAATCAATCACTTCTTCCAGCAAATACTCACGAATCAGCACCTCGCCGTCATGCAGTGCCTGGGGCAACGCACTCTCATCCCCCGCTTCGGCAGCTGCCAGCAACCAGAAACGCAGCCCTGCGACCCAGCCTTCGCTGCGCTGGATCAAACGCTGCAACGCATCGCTGTCGAGGGAAAGACTGTGTTGATCGAGAACCGCCAGCGACTCTGCATGAGTCAACCGCAGGTCCTGCTCGGTGAGCTCGAGCAACTGCCGGGACAGGCGCAAACGCGCCAGATGCCAGTCCGGACGTTGCCGGCTGGTGACCATGACCACCAGGCCCGCTGGCAGATGGTTGAGAAGAAACTGCAGGCAGCGGTCGAGGACCGCACCCTGGGCCAGGTGATAATCGTCCAGTACCAATAATAACGGTCGACCCAGCAACAAATGCACGGCCAGCTCATCCAGCAGGCCGTCGAGCCATTGTTCGTAGGCAAACGGCTGATGGCGCTGACGCATCTTCAGCAGGCTCATGGCCTGAGCGCCCAGTTGCGGAAAAAACTGTTGCAGCCCGGCCAGCAGACGCTCGAGAAAACGTCCAGGATCACTGTCGCGTGAGCTCAGCCCCAGCCATACGCTGTGCCAGGTGTCCGGCAGGCTTTGAGAGAACTCCACTGCCAACGAGCTTTTACCAAACCCTGCTGGTGCACATACCAGCAGCAGTCGGCCGCTCAGGCCGTCGTCAAGACGCTGGCAAAGTCGGGGACGGGAGACATGGCCAGCAGGAAGTGGAGGTCGAAAGAATCGCCCTTCCAACGCAGGAATTGCGCTGTCTGCAAACCCTTGTACGCGGGACAGATCAGTCATGGCCGACTCTTGTAGGAATCATTTTTTACGGCTTGGCAAGAGTTCGGAGACTAGCGGGTTAATCGACCCTTTTGAAGGTCATCACTGAAAAGACTGTAACAAAATTCCTACGACTTATAAGGCGCCGCTGAAAAGCAGGAAAGCCCCACTTGGGGGCTTTCCTGCAAGCGGACTGCCACGGGCAGCGCTCTCGTATTCAAAACGATACCGTTTCGGGTGTCAGCGAACCCCTTCCTGACGCAATGCGTTCGGCGTGAAATCACTGGTACCTGCAGTGAAACCGAACTCGTAGGCGCGCTTCTCTTCGTTCTTCATGCCCAGCGCCACATAACGGCCTGACTGCAGGTCATACAAGGTTTCGATGGCGTACCAAGGCACTTGCTTGTCGTAATAGTTTTCAGCATGCGCCTCGGCTACACGCCACAGTTGGCCACGACCGTCGTAATGGTCGATGACCGCCGCCTGCCAGGTGTCTTCATCGATGAAGAAGTCACGCTTGGCATAGATGTGACGCTGACCTTCCTTCAAGGTAGCGGTGACGTGCCAGACACGACGCAGCTCATAGCGTGTCAGGTCCTGGTTGATGTGACCGGCCTTGATGATATCGGCGTACTTGAGCGTCGTATCGTCCAGCTTGTGGCTGTTGGCAGCGATGTACATTTCCTGCTTGCCGATCAACTTCCAGTCATAGCGATCCGGCGCACCGTTGAACATGTCCAGGTTATCGGAGGTACGCAGACCATCCGACGCGGTACCCGGACCGTCATACGCCACTTGTGGCGCACGACGCACACGGCGCTGACCTGCGTTGTACAGCCAGGCGGAACGGGGCTCTTTCACCTGATCGAGGGTTTCGTGCACCAGCAACACGCTGCCCGCCAGACGCGCCGGGGCGGTCACTTCCTGCTTGAAGTAGAACAGCACATTGCCTGGGTTTTTCGGGTCAAAATCCTTCATCTTGTCGCGGAAGACAAACTGGTCGGCAAAATACACCAGGCTGTAGGAACCGTTGGGCTGCGGAGTGGCCTGGGTGACCAGACGTCTCACGCTGCCGCCACGATAGCGAGTGATGTGGTTCCAGATGACTTCCACACCGCTGGACGGTATTGGAAACGGAATGGCGTTCTCGAAGTTCTCAAGCCCGCTGCCGCCGCCGACCAGTTTGGTGGTCGTCGCGTTTTTCTTGATGGATGCATACACGTCATCCGGCACCGTCGCACCGCGATGGGACGGGTACACCGGGAGTCGGTAGCTGTCCGGATAGCGCTTGAACATCGCGTACTGGCCAGGCGCGAGCTTGTCCTTGTACTGCTCGACGTTCGCCGCCGTGATGGTGAACAGTGGTTTTTCGCTGGCGTACGGGTTGGCAAGGAAACCCTTGCTGTCGACTGCGCCGGCGTTTTTCGGCATCGGACTCCAGGCAGGAATCGTATTGGCCGCGTTACCCGCTTTCTCCGCCCCCATTGGCGTCAGCGATGTTCCCAGTTTTGCCGCTTCGGACTCAGACACCGCAGCCATCACACCGGTCGCCAACAATGACAGCCCCAGCACTCCGGCTTGCAACAGACCCTTTGTTATTTTCATTTTCATAGTCATCCCGAAAAAACCGTGTTCTTAGAAGTTCATGCCAAAGCTGAGCGCCACAAAATCCCGGTCATCAACCGTGGTGTACTTCCCATCAAAGAAGTTGGTGTACGAAAGGCCTGCGGTGTAGGTGTTCTGGTATTCAGCATCGAGCCCGAGGCTGACGGCCTTGCGGCCTTCTTCAAAGTTGCCGCCAGGGCCTGGCGAGTAGCCTTTGACGTCATGCGACCAGGCCACGCTCGGACGCAGGTTCACCCCGGCGAAGAAGCTGTTGTAGTCCCAGATTGCGCGGGCACGGTAGCCCCACGAGTTGGCGGTAGTGAAACCGTCGTTCTCGCAGTAACGGGTCAGGTTGTTCTGATCCGCGCCTGTCAGCGTACCGGCGTTGAGTGCCGCACACTGGCCAGCCGGCAATGGGCCTGGACCGTAGACAGGGTCGCGGCCATAACGGATTTTCGAGGTACTTTCCAGCCCGCCCACGTGGGTGAAGCCCACTTCACCCACCAGTGTCAGGCGTTCTGCGCCCATGACCTGATCGAAGAACTGCGTGAAGGTGGTTTGCAGCTGGGTGATTTCCTTGCGGCGATAGCCCGGCTGATCGGTATTGGGCTGACCGCTCAACAGCGATACGTTGGGGTTGAGTGGGGAGATGCCCGAGTAAAGGATGTCGGTGGTGTTGACCTGTACCGGCGCATTCGGACGGTAGCTGATCTCGCCGCTCCACGCGGTGCCGGTAGGCAACGTGGTAGAGAAGCTCAGACCGTACAGGCGGATGTCTTCAGGGTACTCGACGTAATAGCTGGAGTTGCCTGCGACCACGACCGGCAGCAAGGTCGGCGCCAATGCGGTGGCCGTGGCGGCTGGCAGACCGTTGCGCACCAGCGAACCCACCAGCCCGGCCGGGCTGAACGATGCAGCGGAACCGCCACGACCGCTGAAGATCGGCGCACGGCTGTGATAATTCATCATGTAAGCGCCGAACTCGGTGTCCAGCGGTTCGAAGTTGTAACGCAACGCAAAGCCGAACTGGCCGCTGTCGCGTGCATCGCGGTCAGGGCCGCGGCGAACCACAGCGCCCTCGTCAGGGTTGCCGAACACGACGCCCTGCTGAGACAGCGAGTTGAAAACAGCGCCACGTGCTGCAGCAGGCAGACCTGCAGCAGTCAGCGAACTGTTCAGCCCGCTGCGGCTGCGCAGGACCGCGAGGTTGTTGTTGCAACCGTCAGCAATCACGTCGGGCTGGGAGAAGAAGGTGCCGCAGTTGTCGACAACCGTCTGATCCCATTCCAGCTGGTAGAAACCTTCTGCAGACAGATTATCGGTCAGGCTCTGCGACAGGTAGAACATGTTGACCGGGATCAGGCCTTCCTTGATTTCGGAACCAGGACGGCGGAACGCGGAGACATCGACGGGGTTGATGCTGTTGATACCGCCGTTGATGAAGGTACTTTCACCCCAACTGACAACCTGTTTGCCGAAACGCACGGAACCCGGCTGATCAGCGATCGAATAGTTGTGATACACGAAGGCGTCGAGTAACTGGAACCCGGAAGACTTGGCGCCTTCCTTGCGATTGGAGTCGCTGATGTCCTTGAACTCACGGCCTTCATCCTTGAGTTCGAAGTCATACCAATACTTGCCACGCACGAACACGCCGGTGTCGCCGTATTTGAGTTCGAGGTCATGAATGCCCTTGAAGATCTTCGAGAACGTCTCCCCACGCTTGAAGTTCAAGTGGCCGTCATCAGACGTCTGCGACAGACCGCGGCCACCGTTGTTGGCCCCGATCAGGTTTTTATTGGCGTTTTCGGTCGACCAACTGGCACCGACCGAGAGCGAGGAGTCGAAACTGCCTTCGATTTCTCCGATGTTGAATGAGACGCCGAAAGCAGGACCGGCGAGCGAAGAGGCAAGGCTGACAGCCAGAGGCAATTTAGCCCGGCGCCAGAATGGGTTGGTTGTTGTCATCGACGCTACTCCATGTGCTTTTATTGTTATGGCAGTGGGAACTTCCAAAAGCGACTCAGCCATCGAATCAACAAACTGACTGTCAACATTCATCAGGCAGCCCAAGTGGCTACAACACAAAATGTAAGGTTCCGCGATTGCTCATTCCCTGTGCCGACTATATCCAGCAGGCGCTGATGCTTGATCCCTCTAAAGTGTGATTTGCAGCACCAACGCCTCTGGCCCGGCTGTTCCCGACGGGCCTGGAGGGGAGAATGGCTTAAATTGCGGATTTGGCAAGTTGATGAGGGGCTTGAATACGGATCTCATGAGCCATGTCAGTCGTGACATGGCTCACAGCCGCATCAAAGTGTCGAAAGAAAAGCGCTGTTGCTGCTCTGCCATTCGACAATGTCCAGCCGCATGCGCTTCTTGTCGAGCTTGCCGACACTGGTCTTGGGAATTTCAGTAACAAGCGCGATCTGGCTCGGAATGGCCCACTTGTTGATATGCCCTTGCTCGACAAACGGCTTGAGGTGTTCCTTCAATGCCTTGGCATCAAGCTCCTGCCCTTCGTGAATCACCAGCAAGGCAAAGGGACGCTCGCCCCACTGCGGGTCGGCGATACCGACTACGGCCACTTCGCGTACGGCCGGGTGCCGACTGCACAGGTCCTCAAGTTCAAGCGAGGAAATCCATTCCCCACCGGTCTTGATCACATCCTTGATGCGGTCGCGAATATCGATGAACCCCATACTGTCCAGGGTCGCGACATCTCCCGTGTGCAACCAGCCACCCGCCCACAGCTCGGCACCTTTTTCAGGTTCGCGAAAATAGCTCTCGCTCAGCCATGGCGCACGCAACACCAGCTCACCCTGAGTCTCGCCATCGGCGGGGAGGAAATTGCCTTCACCATCGACGATGGCGGCGTCAACCAGCATGCCAGGCACGCCGGCCTTGATTCGATAGGTGATGCGCTCGTCGTCACTGCCGGCTTTCAGCTCTTCGTTGATGTGCGCGACCGAAATGAGCGGTCCGGTTTCGGACATGCCGTAGGCAGCGGTGAGCTGAATACCCTTCGATTTTGCGGCCTGATACAGGCTGCGTGTCAGCGAGCTGCCTCCGATGATGATTTTCCAGCCGCCGAAATCCGTGTCCTTGGCAGCTTTTGCACCCAGGAGCATTTGCATGATGGTGGGCACGCAGTGGGAGAAAGTGACTTTCTCCTTGCGCCATAACTCCACCAGCAGTTCCGGGTCGTAGCGGCCTGGGTAAACCTGCTTGAGCCCCAGCATGGTCGCCGCGTACGGAATGCCCCAGGCGTGAACATGGAACATCGGTGTGATGGGCATGTACACGTCATCGGTGCCCAACAGACGGGTACTGTCGATACACCCCATGATGGTCGCGACCCCCATGGTGTGTAGCACCAACTGGCGGTGGGTGAAATAAACCCCTTTCGGATTACCCGTCGTGCCTGTGGTGTAAAACGTGGTTGCGACCGAATTCTCGTCGAAGTCCTCGAACTCGTATTCGGGGCTCGCTGCCGCCAGCAACTGCTCGTACTCACCGACGAGATTGGGAAGATCGGCGGTTTTTTCCGGAAGATCTGTCAGCAACAGCGTTTTTTCGACAGTGGTCAGATGCCCGGCAATGGCGTTGTACAAGCCTGCGAATTCACTGTTGACCAATACGAAGCGGTCATCGGCATGGTTGATGGTGTAGGCAATCTGCTCGGGCGAGAGGCGTACGTTGACCGTGTGAATCACGGCTCCGATCATCGGGATCGCGAACATGCATTCCAGGTATCGGTGGCTGTCCCAATCCATGACCGCAACCGTATCGCCAGCCTTGACGCCTGCAGCCGTCAGCACATTGGCCAAACGGCAAATGCGCTCGTTGAGTGTCAGGTAGGTATAGCGAACAGAATCGCGATAAACGATTTCACGCGTTTTTTCGTAACGGCTTCCAGACATCAATAGCCGTTTTATCAACAGAGGGTACTGATAAGCGCCATCGGCTGGCGGAAGAACGCGAGTCTGTAACATATGAGTCCCTTTTCAAAGTTCACAGGCCAAGCCTGAAATATGGACTCTAGAGCGCTCTCTCGCCAGCCAAATCAGCCGAAGGAATGATTTCGTCGGGTGGCGGTTGGCTACCTTCCTCGTAGCGAATGGGCCACCGACACGCCACGATCGGTGCTCCCGCCGATGTTGTCTTACCGGACTTCGGTCAGCGCAAGCTTGAGCCCAAGCGCAATCAGCACGCCGCCCATGGCGCGGTCGAACCAGTGGCCCATGCGTGCGAATCCGGCACGCACTCGCGCCTGGCTGAACAAACGGGCGATCAGGCAGAACCAGACTGCCGTGGCCACCGCCAGGTAAACGCCATAGCCGCCCTGCACCAACAGAGGGGTATGCGGGTTGATCACGACGGTGAACAACGAAAGAAAGAACAGCGTTGCCTTGGGGTTCAGCCCATTGGTCACGAAACCGCTTACGTAGGCGCCTCGTGCCGTCCGCTCGCCTACGGGAGCGCTGACGGCCTCGTCCGACACCACGGCTGGTTTGGCGCGCAGGGCCTTGATGCCGATGTAGAACAGGTACGCGGCCGCGGCCCACTTCAAGGCGTTGAACAGCACGATGGACTGGGACACGATGATGCCGATCCCCAGCAGCGAATAGCCCACATGCACGAAAATGGCCGAACCGACGCCCAGTGCGGCCCATGTTCCGGCCTTGCGACCATGGGTAACACTTTCACGTACCACAACGGCGAAATCCGGCCCTGGACTGGCTACAGCCAGCAAGTGGATCAATGCGACGGTAAGAAACTCGGCCCAGTACATGGGATCTCCTGAAATGTTGGCAAGCTTTTGCTCTGGTAGGCTCGTCACACTACGCTTTTCATTTTCTTCGTAAAGGTACAGCTATGAGCAATCCTGGCAGAGCAGTCTTTCTGGATCACACTTCTCTCGATCTGGGCGACCTGGATCTGGGGTCGTTGCGCGAAAGCTTCGGTGAATTGCAGCTGTATGCCAGCACTGCGCCCGAACAGGTGGCCGAAAGGCTTCAGCGCGCACAGGTGGCGATCAGCAACAAGGTTCTGATCGATGCCAGCACGTTTGCAGCCTGCCCCGAGCTGCGGCTGGTGCTGGTGACAGCCACCGGCACCAACAACGTCGATCTGGTCGCGGCGCGCGAGCACGGCGTTACGGTGTGCAACTGTCAGGGCTACGGCACGCCTTCAGTTGCCCAGCACACGTTGTTATTACTGCTGGCACTGGCCACGCGCCTGCCGGACTACCAAAACGCAGTGCAGCAAGGTCTGTGGCAGAAATCGAAACAGTTCTGCCTGCTGGACTTCCCCATTGTCGAGCTGGAAGGCAAGACGCTGGGTCTGCTGGGGCATGGCGAGCTGGGCAGCGCAGTGGCAAAACTGGCCGAGGCATTTGGCATGCGCGTATTGCTTGGGCACATCCCTGGCCGACCGGAGCGCGCCGACCGCCTGCCTCTGGCGCAATTGCTGCCCCAGGTCGATGCACTCACATTGCATTGCCCGCTCAATGAAAGCACCCGGGACATGATCGGCGCCTATGAACTGAGCCTCATGAAGCCGCAGGCATTCATCGTCAATACCGCACGCGGCGGGCTGATCAATGAGCAGGCCCTCGCTGACGCACTGCGTAATGGCCACTTGGGCGGTGCTGCTTCGGATGTATTGACGGTCGAGCCTCCAGTGGCGGGCAACCCATTACTGGCGGGCGATATTCCCCGGCTGATCATTACCCCGCACAGTGCCTGGGGTGCCAAAGAAGCTCGCCAACGCATTGTCAGTCAGGTCACCGAGAATGCTCACGCGTTCTTCGCAGGCAAGCCGCTGCGCGTCGTGAGTTGAGCCGCGAGAAACAGCGCACACCTGATCGTTGCGAAAATGATCTGCGTCATTGCTGTTAAACTCCGCGTTTTTTCAGGAGCCATTCCATGGACCCGCGCAGTGAAGTGTTACTCCGTCAGGCCGAGCTGTTTCAGGGCTCGTTGTTGTTGGTCGGACTGCCCGCCGATGACCTGCTCGGAAAACTGCCAGAGGCTCATGGGTGGTGCTGGCATGCCGGCGATCAAACGGCGCTGGATGCACGTTTCGCCGGGCGCACGCATTTCGGTGTGAACGCGCCAGAGCAGAGCTTCGACGCCGCCGTGCTGTTCCTGCCCAAGGCACGCGACCTGACCGATTACCTGCTCAACGCCCTGGCTGCCCGGCTGGCGGGTCGCGAGTTGTTTCTGGTCGGCGAAAAGCGCGGCGGTATCGAAGCCGCTGCCAAGCAACTAAGCCCGTTCGGCCGCGCCCGCAAGCTCGACAGCGCGCGCCATTGCCAACTGTGGCAAGTTACTGTCGAAAACGCCCCGCAAGCCGTGGAACTCGAAAGCCTCGCCAAGCCTTATCAGATCGAACTGCAGGACGGCCCTTTGACCGTCATCAGCCTGCCGGGCGTATTCAGCCACGGTCGTCTGGACCGGGGTTCGGCGCTGCTGCTGGAGCACATCGACAAGCTGCCAAGCGGCAATCTGCTGGATTTCGGCTGTGGCGCAGGCGTTCTGGGCGCAGCGGTGAAACGTCGCTATCCGCACAATGAAGTAATCATGCTGGACGTCGACGCCTTCGCCACCGCCAGTTCGCGTCTGACACTGGCCGCCAATGGCCTGGAAGCGCAGGTGCTGACGGGTGACGGAATCGACGCCGCGCCGATGAATCTGAACACGATTCTGAGTAATCCGCCCTTCCATGTCGGCGTCCACACTGATTATCTGGCTACCGAGAATTTGCTGCGAAAAGCACGTCAACATCTTAAATCAGGCGGCGAACTGCGCTTGGTTGCCAACAACTTCCTGCGCTATCAACCACTGATCGAAGAGCATGTCGGCACGTGTCAGGTACGTGCACAAGGCAATGGCTTCAAGATCTACAGCGCCAAGCGTTCTTGAAAATAAGAGCTTGCCGAAAGGATTCCGCAAGGGCAGAATCCGCTCCGTCCTAGGGGAGTAGTCTCCCACGAGCGCCATGCTCGTCCGGCACGCGTCAACATACTTGGTCCTCAGACCATGGTGCGTGCGACCCAGAATCCGCTCAGACGGATCGGTGGTTTGACCAGACCTATGACACGAACACCTTACCCGGGGCGGGGAGGTCGTACGTGTCATAGCCGTGTCGACCCGCCCCTTAGGAAACCTGATGCTGGAATCACTCTTAGTCCCTACCGCAGTCGTTGCGCTCGCCGAAATCGGTGACAAGACGCAGTTGCTCGCGCTCGTGCTTGCTGCACGCTTCCGCAAGCCCTGGCCGATCATCGCGGGTATTGTCGCTGCCACCCTGGCCAACCACGCAGCGGCTGGCGCCGTAGGTGCCTGGTTCAGCAGCTACCTTTCGGATGCGGTCCTGCACTGGATTCTCGCAGCCAGCTTCACCGCCACCGCGTTGTGGACACTGGTCCCGGACAAAATGGACGATGACGACGCGAGCACTGCCCGCAAGTTCGGTCCGTTCATGACCACGCTTATTACCTTCTTCATTGCTGAAATCGGCGACAAGACCCAGATCGCTACCGTGATGCTGGCTGCGCAATATTCCTACCTGTGGCTGGTCATTATCGGCACCACCGTGGGCATGCTGATCGCCAACGTGCCGGTGGTTCTGGCGGGTAATTTCGCGGCGGAAAAACTGCCGTTGACGCTGATCCGTCGGCTGGCAGCCTCTGCCTTCTTCGTACTGGCGCTGGTTGCGGTGTACAAGGCGATGAAGGTCAGCGGCTGGATCTGATCAAAGGCCAGTGTGCGTTGCGAATGGACACCGCAACACACACTGGCAGCATGCGTCCATCAGGACTTGGGAGCGCTCTGATACAACGGCATGACTTTGGGAATGGCCGCTTCAAGCGAAGCGATGCGGTTTTGCGAGGCGGGGTGAGTGCTCATGAATTCGGGTGGAGAGCCGCCATCATTCTGAGACATTTTCTGCCACAGGGTGATGGCTGCGTTAGGGTCATAACCACCCCTCGCAGCCAATTCCAGCCCCAATAGATCCGCTTCGTTTTCGTTTCTTCGACTGTTGGGTAACGTCAGACTGTACTTGACCACTGCGTCGACCGCGTCAAGGCTGATTTGCCCAGGATCGATGAATTTGCCAAGCCCCTCCTTGAGCACGACCACTGCATAAGCCTTGGACATGGTTTCACGCCCGTGCTCACGCAGGGCATGGGCAATTTCATGCCCCATGACTGCGGCAATTTCATCATCACTGAGCTTCAAGGTGTCGATCAGGCCGGTATAAAAAATGATTTTTCCGCCGGGTCCACAATTGGCGTTCAGGTCATCACTTTTTATCAGATTCGCTTCCCACTGCCACTGGGCGGCATCCGGCCGTAGTGTCGGGGCCTGTGCAATAAGCCTGTCAGCGATTGTTTGCACGCGCTTCGCTTCGGCACTGCTGGTGTCGAGCACGCCCTGACTACTGGCTTCGCCCACAGTCTTTTGGTAGGACTGGGCATACATCGTGTTGACTTGTTCGGTGGTAAGCAGGCTGAACATATACTGCTTGCGTTCAACCCCCACGGAATCACCGGACGTTGTGTTGACAGCCTCGCAGCCACCCAGCAGCAATGCAGCGGTGAGGGCACAGAGGGCAAATGGCTGACGCATATTAATGCTCCTGATTGGCGAACTGGCCATCCGTAAAGGTGCAAACACGCTGCGCCAGATACCAGCCAATAGCCATCTTGGGCTTCGTACAAGCAGGATGGTTCCCCAGGTATGTCAGGCTTGTATCAGATGTGCATGAAAGGGGTGACATTTTTTGCTTCGGGCCCACAAGAAGCGATGTCGGTGATGAAGCAGAGCACGCGTGGATGGCTTTTGCCTTGGAGGTGCCGGGATTGGCTTTCTTTGATCCATGTTGTGAATTCTCATCGAGAATACTGACCCCTTCGTCAGCAAGCTGCCCCCACAGGTAGAGCCCACAGCTGCTCATTTCAACTTGAAATCCAGGTTCCGGTGGGAGTGAGCCGGGCGGCGTTCCGCTTGCTCGCGAAGAATGATCTGAAGACACCGTATCAACGTAGGATATCCGGTCTGTCGCCGCTGCCTTTGATCTTCAACTCAACGGCGTCAGGCACTCGGGGGCATTGAGTTTGGGGTCGTTGACCAGGTTGGCCAACGGCCTTTCGCGCAACGCAATCTGCGGCGCGGCCAGCAGCGCTTGCAGCGTCGACAACGGCGTGTTGGCCGACAGCCAGTCTTTCTGCCCTTGGGCGTCGAGTATCAAAGGGCGGCGCTGAGTGGCAGCGGCCTGGGTGACAACAGCCACGCTGAGGTAGGTGTGGCCCTGAACCGGATACGCCTCCCAGATCGCTGCAAAGAACAACGCAGCGCCCTCGCCCGGCGTCAACCAGAACGGACGCTTGCGCAGGTTGCCGCGCCATTCATAAAAGCCGTTGGCAGGCAGCAGGCAGCGACGCTGCTTGAAGGCTTCGCGAAACATGGGTTGCTCGGCCACGGTTTCGGCACGTGCATGAGCGGGCGTTCGGGACAGGTCGGTGAGCCAGGCCGGGGTCAGGCCCCAGCGGGCCCGTACCAGTTCGACATCCCCCTCGCCTTCAGCGGCGCGCATGATCAATACCCAGTCGGCTGGCGAGATATTCCACTGCGCCTGCTGATCAGCCGGAAATCCGGGCAGGGCCGCAAAGGCAGGTGTCCAACGAAACAGGGCATAGCGTCCACACATGAGGGGTAATCGAACTCTTGTTGAAGGTGTTCAGCACACCAGTACATCGGGGAAGCTGTCCGGCTCGTCACCGGACACGGGTGAGGCGGCATTGTACGCAGTGATCAACTCGCGTGCCTGACGGACCTGATCATCGTCCACGGTGAGTGCGAGCAAACCGAGCCCCGGCAACTCACCCATCGCGCCGAGCAGGTCGCGCCCGGCCAGATGCGCCGTAATTCCTTCACTGGCGAGCATCGCCTGCAAAAGCTCACCCTCCATCAGGCTTTCCGGCTCGTAGATTTTCTGCATTACTCGTTCTCGCTGCGCACGTCCAGGTTCCAGCTTTCGCCGTCGGTCTGAAGGTCGAAGATGATCGGGCGGCAACAGACCGGGCAGTCTTCAATGTACTGCTGATCGCCGCCGGACAAGTCCAGTACAGCTTCCACCGGCTCCCCGCAGTAGGGGCAGTCGTAATCCTGTAGTTCCTGCATCGCGGCCTCCGGGACCAGTTGTGCGTATAATTGCCCCATTATCTGGAGACGGCCTCGACAAGCCTGTCTTCTTTTTACCCTATTCGATTACAACAAGAGAGCATGATGGGCGAATTTGATGCCATCCGACCTTACAACGATGCAGAAGTCCCCGCCGTTCTGGCACGTCTGCTGAGCGATAAAGCCTTTCTCGCGATCCTCACCAAATTCCGCTTCCCTCGTCTGGCAGGTGCATTCGGCTGGTTTCTGCAACCCACACTGGCGCGCAAGCTGCGCCGTGAGTTCGCTGGCATCGACTCGGTTGCCGCGTTGCAGGACAAGGTCGAGTATTACGTCGACCACACCATAGAGCGCGCCACCGATGGCGTGACCTACACCGGGGTCGAACAGCTCAAGTCTGGCTGTGCGTATCTGTTCCTCGCCAATCATCGCGATATCGTGATGGACCCGGCATTCGTCAACTATGCCGTGTATCACGCAGGCCTGCCTACGCCGCGCATTGCCATTGGCGACAACCTGCTGCAAAAGCCTTTCGTCAGCGACCTGATGCGCCTGAACAAGAGCTTCATCGTGCACCGCTCGATCACCGGGCGTCGCGAGAAGATGGCGGCCTATCAGCTGCTCTCGGCGTACATCAATCATTCCATCACTCAGGATTGCCAGTCCATCTGGATCGCGCAGGCCGAAGGCCGTGCCAAGGATGGAGATGACCGCACCGAGTCGGCCATCCTCAAGATGTTTCACATGAGCCGCAAGGAAGAGCCGTTCGGCGACGTGATCCGCTCGCTGAACCTGATCCCGGTGTCCATCAGTTACGAATACGACCCGTGCGACGGCGCCAAGGCCCGCGAGCTTTATATTCGTGCCACCACTGGCGCATACACCAAGACACCGGGCGAGGACGACGTCAGCATCGCGCTCGGTATCACGGGCTACAAAGGCCGTGTGCACGTAAACTTTGCACCGCCAATCACCGAGCAGTTCGAAGACACCAAGCAATTGGCGATTGAAATGGACCGGCAGATTCTGGGCGGCTATCGCCTGTTCCCGGTGCATTACCTGGCGTATGCACAATGGAGTGAGGCTGACCCGAGCCTTGAGGTTCCAACGGCCAGCGACCTGTTTCCAGCAGACGAACTTTCGCGAGCGCGGGACGAGTGGGAAAGCCGGCTGGCTGGAGCGCCGGCAGAGCATCGTCCCTATCTGGTACAGCAATACGCAACGCCCGTGCGCAACCAGTATCGCGTCAAGGCAGGGCTGGCGCTCTAAGACTTCGGTCCTGCAACGCAGACAGAAACTTCCCGCATCGGTTGCGGGAAGCATCTTGTAAGACAATTCGCTGCCGCTGTCACCTTACCGTAACGCACCCCCTGCATTGTGTGGCTCCTCAAGAAACGGACTTCCCTCTTTTTGGAGCTTGTCATGCTGCACGCAAAAAATCAGGACCGCCTTTATCTGATAGCTCAGAGTGACGAACAGCAGGAGCTGATCGACAGCCTGGCGTTCAACGTTCAAGACCGCCACTGGCTGGTCTACTGTGCGCTGGGTGGACATGTTCACCATGACTTGCCTGACCTCGATCAGGACACCGGCTTCAGCTTTCTGGACTTCTACCAGCAGGCAGCCTGATCAGACACCTTCGCTTGCCGACCGAATCTGGCGTATAAAAAAGCCCGACCCTCTCAACAAGGGCCGGGCTTTTTACAAAGCGCCGTTTACTGCGACAGGGTCGAACCGATGGTCGGGTCCTGGAACACGCGAGTCAGCGCATCGCTCAGGACGTCACTCACCAGCTTGGTGTTGGTTTCCTGGTTGGGGGCCATGCCGAAACGCTGGTCCAGCGACGCTGCATAGCGGCCGCTGTAGTTACGGCCATTGTTACGCACATCGGCACGGAAGCTTGAGCTGATGGTCGCCTCGGTCACGTACAGGCCTTCCTTGGGCGATTGGTATTTAAGGTCTGCCAGCGTGACCGTCAATTGAGGCGCACTGCCGTTCTGGGTAGGCGTGAAGCCCAGCAGACGCACAGCAGCTTCGGCCTGGGCCTGCAGCTTGGGCACGATGTCGTTGCTGCTGACGCTGATAGCGCTGGTTTCAGGGTACATGCCACCGCGTGTCCCGAGCGTCGGGCCCGGACGGCCGTCAACCACACGCACGACTACAGGTTGACCACGCCCGACCGGCGCGAGCTGAGCGTTCAGCTTGGGTTGTGGACTGAGTTGTTGCGGACTGTGGGCACAGCCCACCAGGGTCAAACTGCTTACAGCAAGCAAACCGAACAAAAGGCGACGCAGCATGCTCATCTCTCCATGGGCCAGGCACTGAATGTGCCGCAGTATAGCGGCGGGCAACCCCCACTCACCAGTGCCCGCCCACTGGTAAGGCTCGGACTGTCAAAAAGTGCTGATGGTTCAGGCGTCGGATGTAATCACCCCGTCACATCAAGCCGCCAGACTTGCTTTCATTGCCACGAGGCAACCCATACAAGCCGCACGCAAACGAGGAGCCGCGCCATGAATCTTTTCTGGTCTCTGTTCACTGCACGTCGCCAGCATCGTCACTATGCCCGCGTGGACAACAACGGCGTCTGCCGTGCATTCAAGCACTGCGCCGAGCGTCCCTTGGGCAATGAATGGGTCGAAGTCGCCGAACCCCGTCACACCTGGCTGAACCAGCCACTGCCCGCCAACGCCCGTGTAGCACCGCGCAACGTGCGTTCGACAGGTCGCCAATTGCTCACCGCATGACCCGATACCGAATAAAAGTCAGTTAAACCGATCAATTCCTGTCGTTTCATCGCTATAATCTTCCCCCGATTATAAGGACGTCTCCTGATCGGGCCTCGCAGCATCGCTAATCACCGTATTAGCTCCTCCGTACCGCCCACAGAGAGCCGCCCACACAGGTCATTTGCGCACGAGTGTGCTTGATGAACCGTGCAGATTGGCTCGAATCATTTCGAACCTTTCTGCTCAGTCAGCGCCTCACTCTGTATGCAACCGATCTGCCAGAGCTGCTATCGCAGCCATTTTGAGGTTTGGTTCACGTTTCCAAAAGAACGTGAAAAACGGTTTCACAACTTCACAAGAGTGTGGCGAGCAAATGAATAGGTACGCGTTTGAAATTGCACCATCAGCGTCTGAACCGGCCCTTTTGAACAGGAATGACCGAGACTGCGCCTCCATGACCGGAGCCTGACGCCGGTCGTCGAGTATCGGTGGCTTGCATGACCGATACCTTGACGATGGTCGAATGGCCGAGCGGGCTTGAAAATGCGTTCATGCTGATCTGATGAACCTTTGCTGAGCCTGACCGGGACCTGCGCGAGAGATGCGAAAAATTGCGAAGAATCGGACAGGCGATCCTGGCCGGGACGCGTCGGGCACAACCTTGAACCTTGCCCCGACCACCTGGCACACAGCCTCAGGATCGTATGCCGTCAATTTGGTGCTGCAGATTTTGGAGACGCGTTAATGGCGCATAACGAAACAGTCGACGTGGTACTGGTTGGAGCGGGCATCATGAGTGCCACGCTGGCCGTACTGCTTAAAGAGCTCGACCCCGGCCTCAAGCTGGAAGTCGTTGAGCTCATGGATTCCGGCGCTGCAGAGAGTTCCAATCCATGGAACAACGCAGGCACCGGCCATGCCGGTCTGTGCGAGCTGAACTACACCCCACCCGCTGCCGATGGCTCCATCGACATCAAAAAAGCGGTGCACATCAATACCCAGTTCGAAGTTTCGAAGCAGTTCTGGGCGTACCTGGCGCGCAAGGGCACCTTCGGCACGGCGAAGTCCTTCATCAATCAGGTCCCGCACCTGAGCTTCGTTCAGGGCGAAAACGGCATCTCGTTCCTCAAGACCCGCTTTGAAGCCATGAGCAAGCACCACGCCTTCGCTTCAATGGAATACACCGAAGACAAGACCAGGCTCGCAGAGTGGATGCCGCTGATGATGCCTGGGCGTCCGGCTGACGAAAAAATCGCCGCAACGCGCATGATGAATGGCACCGACGTCAACTTCGGCGCCCTGACCAATCAGTTGCTTACCCATCTCTCAAGTGCTCCTGATGCAGAGGTCAAATACTGCAAGCGCGTGACCAACCTGACCCGCAAGGGCGCAGGCTGGACCGTAACCATCAAGGACGTGAACAGCGGCGGCACTCGCGAAATCGACGCAAAATTCGTGTTCCTGGGTGCAGGCGGCGCGGCATTGCCGCTGCTGCAGATGTCAGGCATCGAGGAAAGCAAAGGTTTTGGCGGCTTCCCGGTCAGCGGTCAATGGCTGCGCTGCGACAACCCTGAAGTGGTCAAGCACCATCAGGCCAAGGTCTACAGCCAGGCAGCCGTGGGCTCGCCGCCGATGTCGGTGCCGCACCTGGACACTCGCGTCGTCGATGGCAATAAATCCCTGCTGTTCGGGCCCTACGCCGGCTTCACCACCAAGTTTCTGAAGCACGGCTCGTTTCTGGACCTGCCGCTGTCGGTACGCGTTGCCAACATCAAGCCGATGCTGGCCGTTGCTCGCGACAACATGGACCTGACCAAATACCTGGTCAGCGAAGTGATGCAGTCGATGGAACAGCGTCTGGAATCGCTGCGCCGCTTCTACCCTGAAGCCAAGGCCGAAGACTGGCGTCTGGAAGTGGCCGGTCAGCGCGTGCAGATCATCAAGAAAGACGCCAAAAAAGGCGGCGTTCTGCAATTCGGTACTGAACTGGTATCAGCACAGGATGGCTCCCTGGCCGCCCTGCTGGGCGCGTCACCGGGTGCGTCGGTGACGGTATCGATCATGCTGGAACTGATCGAACGCTGCTTCCCGGAAAAGACCCGCACCGAATGGGCTGCCAAGCTCAACGAGATCTTCCCGGCACGCGAACAGGCACTGGGTACCGATGCGCAGCTGTATGAGCGCGTCAGCAGCCAGAGCGATGAAGCACTGGATCTGGTCGAAAAGACGTCTCAGACCCACAGCTTTGCCTGATGTAGACGACGCTTCATGAAAAACCCCGTGGTCTCTTGCGAGCCACGGGGTTTTTCTTTATCGGTCCTGCTTAAAGGCTTTTGGACAAGACTGCGATGTGCTCGGGTCCGATCCCGCAGCAGCCACCAATATGCGTCGCACCGCGTTTGACCCAGTCCGCGGCCCACTGCTTGTAGCCCTGTGGGTCGAGGTCTTCACGCAATTCATCCAGACCGTCGTTGGCCTTGGCGTCCTTGGGTTGAGGGGGAAACGCGTTGGCATATGCACCGATGCCGATATCGACATTCAGCGACTCGAACACCTTGCGCGCCGCATCGATGGCGCCGCCGATGACTTCCGGCTGACTGCAATTGAACAGCAAGGTCGCAACACCCATTTCAGCCGCCGCCCTGGCGGCATCGGCTACTGGCTCACCGGAGCGCAGACGCGGCACTTCGTCGGTGTCTTCATCCTGAAGCGTGAAGGAGAGCCAGAACGGCTTGCCGTCGGCAGGCAGACCGGCGCGAATCGTCTGCGCCTCCAAGATGCAACTCTGCGTCTCCGCCAGCCACAGGTCGACGTAGGGTGCCAGCCCGGCAACCAGAGGCCGCAACACATCGGCGGCGAGTTCCGGCTTGTACAGATCAGGGCGGTAGGAGCCGAACAGCGGGGGGATCGAGCCTGCCACTCGGGCACGCCCGCCCGAGGCGTCGGCCGACGTGCGCGCCAATTGCCCGGCCAACGCGGCCAGCGCCTGACCTTCACGGGCAAAACGTTCTTCGCCAATGTGGAACGGAACCACAGCATAACTGTTACTGGTGATCACCTGTGCGCCACTCTGGATGTAGGCCGCGTGCACGTCGCTGACCGCTTCAGGGGCTTCGCTCAAGGCCAGGGCCGACCACTCAGGCTGACGGAAAGGTGCGCCGCGACGTTGCAGTTCGCGGCCCATGCCGCCATCGAGAATTACAGTTGAGCCTTGGGACATAGTTGATCTACTTATATGTATATGAAAAAAACTCATTATGAGTCAGTCATGTATAACGTATTTAATACGGCACTTTCATCAAACTACAAACACTTTCTCAGGGGATATCTTTGAAACTTAGCGCTCTGTTGGGCATTGGCCTGGTCACTCTGGCTGCCTCCACTCAAGCCCTGGCCGGCGCCACGCTGGATCGCGTGCAGAAAAACAAAGAGCTGGTCAATGTCCTCATGGAAAGTTACCCGCCCTTCTCTTTCCTGAATGACAAGAACGAACTCGACGGCTTCGACGTGGACGTGGCCAAGGCCGTGGCGCAGAAGCTGGGCGTCAAGTTGCGCCTGGAAACGCCGTCCTGGGATGTGATCGCTGCAGGCCGCTGGAGCGGTCGCTACGACATCTGCGTCTGCTCGATGACCCCAAGCAAGGCCCGCGCTGAAGTGTTCAATTTCCCGGTCGAGTATTACGCATCACCTGCCGTGATCGTGGTCAACGCCAAGGATGACCGTATTCATTCCGCCAAGGACCTGAGCAACAAGAAGGTCGGCCTGACCAGCGCGTCCAGCTACGAAAGTTATCTGAACAAGAACCTGGTCATTGAAGGCGCAGAAGACAAGCCGCTGCAATACCCGTTCGAGAACGTGCAGATTGCTCCCTACGACAACGACAACGTCGCGTTCCAGGACCTTGCGCTCGGCGCGGGCGTGCGTCTGGATGCCGTGCTGACCAACTTGGTCACGGCTCAGCCGCGACTGGATCAGGACAAACGCTTCAAACTGGCGGGCGAATCGCTGTACGAAGAACCCAACTTCGTCGCGATCGAGAAGAACGACGCTGAATGGGACGCGAAGGTGCGCGAGGTGTTTGCCGAGCTGAAGAAAAACGGCACCCTGAGCAAGCTGTCGCAGAAGTGGATCGGCGCCGACATCAGTAAATGACTTCCTTCGAGCCCCAACGTCCACCGCAGCAGGCCGACCAGGGCCTGCTCAAGCGGGTCTTCGGCTTTCGCATGCGGCTGTACCTGACCTGGCTGGTCATGTTTGTGTTGTTCGCCGGCTTTTTCCTGAGCTTTGATCTGAAGCTCTCGATCATTCTGGACAAGCTGCCCAACCTGATCGGCCTTCATCTGGCGCCCAACGGCTTTCTTCAGGGTGCAGCACTGACGCTGTTTGTGTCGCTGTGTTCGATTGTGGTTTCGGTGGTGCTGGGCTTTGCGACCGCCCTGGCGCGGCTGTCGAGCAGCGCAGTGGCATTTGGCATCGCCAGCTTCTATGCCTCGTTCTTCCGGGGCACACCGCTGCTGATCCAGATCCTGCTGATCTATCTGGGGCTGCCGCAAGTTGGCATCGTGCCCGGCGCCATCATGGCGGGCGTTATTGCCCTGTCGCTCAACTACGGTGCCTACCTGAGCGAAATCTTCAGGTCTGGCATCATCGGCGTTGCTGCCGGGCAGCGTGAAGCGGCACTGGCGCTGGCCTTGCGCCCTGCGCAGATCTTCTGGCGTGTCACCCTGCCCCAGGCGATGCGCACGATCATCCCGCCGACCACCAATCAGTTCATTTCCATGCTCAAGGATTCGTCACTGATCTCAGTGATGGGTGTCTGGGAAGTGATGTTTCTGGCGCAGTCCTACGGCAGGTCCAGCTACCGATACATCGAGATGCTGACCACCGCTGCGGTGCTTTACTGGATCATGTCGATTGGTCTGGAGCTGTTGCAGTCACGGCTGGAGCGTCACTACGGCAAGGCTTATCAAGCCAGGAAGTAAGCGCACTGGCGCGCTTGTTCTGGCGCGGTGCGACTGCAACCGGCACCTTCGTGAGCATGCGGAGCGCCGCCTGCTCACGAAACCTGCGCATCAGCCGCGAGCTTTTTCGATCAGCTCGATGTATTCATCGGCGTTACGCTGGTCCTTGATCAGGGCAATAAAGTCGTTGCCCTGTTCATCCTTGCCATCGAAGTCATGGCCCGCTTCCTTGAAGAACACCAGAAAGCGTTCGAAGTCGTTGATACGCAGACCGCGGTAGGCCTTGATCAACTTGTGCAGGGACGGCGAGGTCGCGTCGTACGGCTCGAAGTCGAGGAACAGCTTGATCTGCTCGTCGCCGATCTCATCCCCAATCAACTGCTTCTTATCTTTACGCATTGCAGACTCCAACTGTCGCAGACACTTTCACGGGCAGGCAGTTTACCTGTCAGCCCGTGCCCGGCTCAACGCGCGCGTGCAGGTGTCGTGTGCAGATCCGCCCAGATATGGCCGTTGGCGTAGCTGAGGAACTGGCAATAGACTTTTTCGTTGCGCAACAGGTCGACCAATATGCGGTATTGCGCCAACGGGTAGTACAACGTCAGGGTGCGAGTTGCCTCGTCATACGAAGGCTTCTTCAGGCTCTTGTTATCGCCACCGTCAAAATGCACCAGCACTTCGGCGATGGTCGCGCCCTTGTTCAACGACTTGCCCTTGAGGCGCAGCAACAACGGCGAAGTGACCGGAATAGGCTGTTGATTGGACTGTCGCTGATTACCGGCAATGATCGTGTAGTCGGTCACTCGCAACAGCTGTTGCTGCTCAGGCTCGCCAGCACGCAGACTCAGGTCATCCGGCGGCAGGTATTGCTCATGCATCGGCGCTGCCGAGACCGGAGCAGCCAGGGCCAGACCCGATAACAGCACCAGCGCCATTGCGCCGGGAATCAGTCGCTTCATTCAGGACCTCACACTCTATACACAATGAAAAATGCCCCTGCTTGATCAGCAGGGGCATTGTCAGGTTGCGTTACATGCCTTTGACGGCGTAGATACCGGCGGCGTTGCGCCAGTAACCTTTGTAATCCATGCCAAAACCGAAAATATAACGGTCGATGCACGGCAGACCTACGTAATCGGCCTTGAGGTCAGGACGCGCCTTGCGGTCGTGGTCCTTGTCGATCAACACCGCTGTGTGCACCGCGCGAGCGCCGGCGTGCTTGCAGAAGTCGATGATCGCGCCCAGTGTGTGGCCTTCATCGAGAATGTCGTCGATGATCAGCACGTCACGGTCGATGAACGAGACTTCAGGCTTGGCTTTCCAGAACAAGTCGCCGCCGGTGGTTTCGTTGCGATAACGGGTCGCGTGCAGATAAGACGCTTCAAGCGGGAAATTCAGGTGAGTCAGCAGTTTGCCCGAGAAAATCAGGCCACCGTTCATCACACAGAACACAACAGGGTTGCGCTCGGCCAGTTCGGCATTGATCTGCGCGCCGACACGGGCGATGGCAGCATCGACTTCGGCCTCTGTGTACAGGCAGTCAGCCTCGCGCATGACTTGACGGATATGCTCGAGATCAGCGGACATGAAGCTCTCCAGGTAGGGGCAGGGTAAGAAAAGCGGGCAAAGGTACGCATCCGTTCGACTCAGAGCAAGCGATTCTGGACTAACGTTGCGAGTGTCTTCGAAAAGCTTCGAACGTCTATCAGTAGGACATTACTGCACGCACCGTAAGACAGTAACAGCTGAATAGATTAATCTAGGCCGTTTTTTTGCCCCCCGCTGGAGCCTTTCCTTATGCCCATTCGTGAGATCCGCCATCCGCTGATCCGCCACAAGCTCGGCCTGATGCGCCGCGCAGACATCAGCACCAAGAATTTCCGTGAGCTGGCTCAGGAAGTCGGCGCTCTGCTTACTTATGAAGCCACCGCTGACCTGACCCTGGAAAACTACGATATCCAGGGCTGGGCCGGCACTGTGTCGGTTGAAAAGATTGCCGGCAAAAAAATTACCGTCGTGCCTATCCTGCGTGCAGGTATCGGCATGCTCGACGGCGTGCTCAGTCTGATTCCCGGCGCTAAGGTCAGCGCAGTGGGCGTGGCTCGCAACGAAGAAACCCTGCAAGCGCACACCTATCTGGAAAAGCTGGTGCCGGAAATCGACGAGCGTCTGGCCATGATCATCGACCCGATGCTGGCCACCGGCAGCTCAATGGTCGCGACCATCGACCTGCTCAAGAAAGCAGGCTGCAAGGAAATCCGCGCCATGGTCCTGGTCGCAGCGCCCGAAGGTATCGCGGCCGTTGAAAAGGCCCACCCGGACGTCATGATCTATACCGCCTCCATCGACGAGCGCTTGAACGAGCACGGCTACATCATTCCGGGCCTGGGCGATGCCGGTGACAAGATTTTTGGCACCAAGCAAAAGGACGCGTAATCCGATGACGCAGCACGAGTTCAACGATCCACTGTGGCGCACGGTTCTGTCCGGGGCGCAAATGCTGTTCGTGGCTTTTGGCGCGCTGGTACTGATGCCGCTGATCACCGGACTCGACCCCAATGTGGCTCTGTTTACCGCTGGCCTGGGCACGCTGCTGTTCCAGATCGTCACTGGCCGTCAGGTGCCGGTCTTTCTGGCTTCAAGCTTTGCTTTTATCACTCCGATCATTCTCGCCAAGGGCCAGTTCGGCTTGGCAGCGACCATGGGCGGCGTGATGGCGGCAGGTTTCGTCTACACCTTTCTGGGTCTGGCGGTAAAAATCAAAGGCACCGGTTTCATTGATCGCCTGCTGCCGCCGGTGGTCATCGGCCCGGTGATCATTTCGATTGGCCTGGCCATGGCGCCGATTGCCGCCAATATGGCGATGGGCAAATCGGGTGATGGCGCGCAGCTGATTCCTTACACCACCGCCATGTGGATCTCCATGCCGGCCCTGCTGACTACACTGATCGTTGCAGTGTTCGGCAAAGGCATCTTCCGCCTCGTGCCGATCATTTCCGGCGTGCTGGTGGGCTTTGCGCTGTCGTTCTACTTCGGCGTGGTCGACACCGCCAAGATCGCCGCAGCCCCGTGGCTGGCCTTGCCGCACTTCACGGCACCGGAATTCAACTGGCAGGCCATTCTGTTCATCGTACCGGTTGCACTGGCACCCGCCATCGAACACATCGGCGGTGTGATTGCGGTCGGCAGCGTGACCGGTCGTGATTACCTGAAAAAGCCGGGCCTGCATCGCACGTTGCTCGGTGACGGTATCGCCACCACAGCGGCTGGCCTGTTTGGCGGTCCACCGAACACCACCTACGCCGAAGTGACCGGCGCCGTCATGCTGACCAAGAACTACAACCCGAAAATCATGACCTGGGCGTCGATCTTCGCGATCACTCTGGCGTTCATCGGCAAGTTCGGCGCATTGCTGCAGAGCATCCCCGTCCCGGTCATGGGCGGGATTCTGTGCCTGCTGTTCGGTTCGATTGCTGCGGTGGGGATGAACACGCTGATTCGTCACAGGATCGACCTGTCGGAAGCGCGCAATCTGGTGATCGTCTCGGTGACGCTGGTGTTCGGCATTGGTGGTGTGTTGATCGGCACCGGCAACGGCCCCGACGACTTCGGCCTCAAGGGCATCGCCCTGTGCGCCGTGACCGCCATCTTCCTCAACCTGATCCTGCCGGGTAACGACAGCTGGAAAAACAAGCAACTGGATGACCAGTTGCCTTGATCCGGCGCTACGCCCACGGGTACTGATTTCAAGTTGAAATCAGTACCCGTGGGCGCCACCACCAGATCCTCTCCCTCCAAGACCTTGATTTCAAATCGAAATACGTACCTATGGGAGATTCTGTGGTATCGGAAAAGTCCTCAAGCCACTTTTGCCTGGTATCCGCTCTGGTTTTTAACAGGGCGAACGCTACTAAGCGATTTTCCGCGCCAGGATGACCACTGCCTGAGTGATACTCAAACTGTGTTTTCATCGCCGTTCATAAGACGGCTTCCAGACGGCCGTCCGGATGCCCGCCCAGCGGCGTTCCGTTTGCTGACGAAGAGACAAGCATGTTCTCTGAAGATGTAGGTTTTATATCGGCTCAGCGATCAGAATCGAAAAAAGCCCAGTCACGGCAGAGCCAGAAACAAACAGCGCTTTTCTCCCCCGATAGCCGCTACACCGCCGGACGCGACGCAAGGTGCAGGCTGAGTTCTGGCGCTGATCCGGTGGGCAATCGGCATGGATGCCGATTGAGCTGCACCGGGCCATGGATGGCCCGTTGCAGCGACCGCCGGATCAGGGTCAGGACGAAGGAATCCGCCGCAGGCGGACCCAACCGGAGCCTGGGGCTTTGCCCACTTTGGCCCCATCAAAGTGGGTCGCCGAGGGGCGAAAAGGTGACCTGAGCCGAGCACACGGGCCACTGAGTCCACAGTCCCGAATGCCTCAAGCAAAGCCATCCAAGCCTTGGAAAACACCTATCCTGACGACGGTATACATATCCAGACGTGGTCTGCGCTGCCAAGAAAGGTTCCGTCCTGACGGCCGGGTCACTTTGTTTCGACAAAGTAACCAAACCATTTGCGCTGACGTCAGGCCCCGGCAAGCCGGGGTTCCCTCATGCAGACATCGTGGAAGGGGC